>JAABUV010000478.1_pt1 | contig 60587 bp, 79 predicted proteins | sample 5559971 | NCBI WGS metagenome assembly JAABUV01 (sample SAMN10711881, study PRJNA513362) | rock metagenome | isolation source: Antarctica rocks | place: Antarctica: Victoria Land, Knobhead nord | collected 2015-12-19 | reverse complement strand
TGCCAGGGGCGGCCGGGGCGCGCACCACGAGCGAGGACGAGCAGGCGGTGTCGACCGACACGCTCGGCCCCTTGAGGCCCAGCGCGAAGGACACGCGGCCGCATGCGACCGACAGCGTCCCGCTCGTGGCCGAGAAGGCGCTGGCCGGCGCATGCGCGGCGCAATTGAGGAAGTACTCAGTGTAGGAGATGCCGACCGCCACGGCCACCCCGCGCGCGGCGTCCCCTGCGCGCTTAAGGCGCGCTTTGCTGCGCATCAGGCCAGCGGTGCGAGGCCCGCGCTTGATGTGCGTGAAGGTGCTGGCTGGAGCGCCCTGCGGGAAGAGTTAGGGTAGCCCTGCTGGCAGCTGGGCAAGCCGCGCGCGGCAGCCTCTGCGTGCGGGGCAGAAGCGCCTTATGAAGTATGGAGCTCTTGAAGCGTCCCTGCAAAAGCTCACACAGTGCCTGTGGCGCAGCTTGCTGCAGACACCATGGGTTCCTGCATGCCAGGGCTGTGGCAGAGTGGCAGACCCGTCAGGTCCCGCGGTGCGCTGCCGGCCAGCGCCTCGTGCGCGGCCTCCAGCAGCAGCCGCTGCTGCGCGTCCATGGCGGCCGCCTCCGGCCGCGCGACGCCAAACGCGCGCGCGTCAAACAGCTCGGCGCCGTCCACGAACGCACCAAAGCGCTTGTTGAGGGCGTCGTGCTCGTGCCAGCCCACATCTGCGTCCCACCTGGTGCAGCGCGGGAAAAAAAGATCAAAGATCTCCCACCATGCTCTTGTAGACCTTTCACTTGCTGCAAAATATGTGCAGAGGCCAGCCACATTGGCAGAGCTTGCTTCAGCAATGTGCAAAGCTGCCTTGGTAAAGTGCTGGCAGTCAGCCACTCCTGGCACAATACGCATAAAGACATGAGGCAGCACAGTGCGCCTTGCACAAGGTCTGCTGCTCACACTTCGCCGCGGTGCGCACCGGCTGGGCGGCACCACCTGGCAAGCACCGCCGCCTGGCCCGACGCGCGGGCTCCGCCCCGCGCTGGAGGTCACGGCGTGCGTGGGCGGCGCCGGCGCGCGCCAAGCAATGCTGCGCCCAGGCCGCGGCCGGCCGCCGGACCCGCTAGACGAACTGTCATCGTCGCCGCCGCTGCTGACCAGCCACTCGTCGACCTCGCTCAGCGACAGCCCATATGTCACGGGCTCCGCAGGCGCGGGTGCAGCCTGCGCGCCCCGCGCAGGGCTGCCGCGCTGCGGCTGCGGCCGAAGCCGCTCCGGCGACGGCGACGAGTCCGGCCACCCGCTCGCCGCGCCGCCTTCCTCATCATCCCCGCCGCTGCTGTCGCCGTCGCCCAGCAGCGCAGCATTGCGCACCGACAGGTGCCGGGGCAAGATGCGCGGCCGGTCTGCGCCGGCGCTGGGATGGTACGAGCGCCCGCCGCGCCCGGCGAGTGCCCTGCGGCTGAGCGGCGGGCGCGTGTCAGGCGGCTCCTCCACCTGCGCAGGTACACACGGCGTGTCCCGGGTTGCCTGGTGCGCACCAGCGCTGCACTGGAGGGCGAGCATGGGAAGGCCAGCAGCTCTGCAGGAGTTGCATTGGCAAGGCCTCCGGTGCGCACAGAGCAGGACTGTACACCGCGCTTGGCATTGATTGATAGTTGGACGCAGCACGCCACTGCTGGCCGCTAGGTGATTAAGCGGAGGATCACCTCTGGCGGAGGAGCGGCCGACCTCAACGTCTTGTCCAGCTCTGCACAGCCGCTCGTTTGTATGAATTCGTCAACAGTGGGCAACCGTGCTGCAACGGGGTCCCCTCGTTTCACTGCACCGGCGGGTTCAGATAGCTTCCGCCTGATTGGTGACGAGGCCAGTGCTCAGGTTTTGCTGCACAGTGGCGTGCTGAGATCGCCGTGAAGACATACGCGTGGGCAGAGCTCGCTGGAGGCAGGTTCCTCCAGCGGTCAGGTGTTACCGTGTAACCCACTACATGTGTAGGGCAGGGCTGCCCGCTTATGTTGGCTGCAAGGTTGGAGCCAGATGGGCACACTTATTGTGTAGCTTCATGCGCGCTTTTCGCATCCCAAGCATCCTCAGGTTCGCCACTTGCGCGCCCCTGCTTGCGCGCCGCACTTGTCAGTACACAGTCATCTGGCAGGTCTACGCAAGCTGTGAGTGACACCTTATTTGCGATTGTACAGCGTGACAGAGGCTGTTCTAGAGGAGCTGGATGCGTGCCAGGCGCAGCCCCCTCAGAGTGCGCACCCCGGCAACCAGTTTTGTTTTGTATGTAACAGGCTTCGTCCATCCCGTCCTGTGCTGACGGGGCGCATCTGCGCAGGCGCGGCCACCGGTGACCTGCTGAGCAAGTGCGGCGCCCTGCGTTGTGCTGTCCCGCTGTTTTCGGCCGGCCCTGCTCTGCACCGTACAAGCAAGCTCGCGTGGCGCGCAGGCTGCACCACCTGTTCGACAAGAACCTCGAGCGCGCACTGCAGATCGTGGACAAGGGCGACGTCAAGTGCTACGCCGCAGAGAAGAGCGGCCGCACGCTGTTCCAGGTGAGGCGCAGGGCAGGCTGTCGGCATGGTCGCGCACCCTGGCAGCGCACGTATAACCCCGTGTGGCCTGCGGAGCAGGTGAAGGGCCAGACCGCAGCGGATCCCTACACCGTGCTCCCGCTGAGCTACTGCACCTGCCACGCCTTCTTCTTCGACGTGGTCGGCCACGGCGGCGCTGAGCAGGTCCTGGTGCGCGCGCTGAAGTGCTGCTGTCAGCGCAGCTCTGCTGTCCCTGGCCGGCTTTGCACGGCCGGCAGCGCCATGCCAGCGTGCAGCGTTGCCGGCGGTGTGCAGGGGCCACCAAGCTGCTTTGCAGCAAAATGCAGCGTAATTGCAGGACCCGAGACTCGTCGCGCGCGCAGTGCAAGCACCAGCTGGCGGCCCTGCTAGCGCGCGCGCTGCGCCGCTGCCCCGTCATCGTTGTGCCGGATGCCGCCCTCGCACAGCTGCTGCTAGCTGCGTGAAGCGCGCGCGGCGCACTGACAGCACGCGGAAAGCAACGCTGTGTCGAAAAGAGCACGCGACGCGCCCGGCGCACCGCACCTGCTGGAAGCGAAGCTTGCGCTGCGAAGTGAACTCTCACCGAGGTCGTATACTTTTGGGAGCTCATTGGACGACCCGGCAACGCGTTCCGGCGCTGCCGAGTGGCTCGAGGCGGGCTGGGGCGGCGCTGGGGCCGGCGCGGGGCGCCCGCAGCGCTTGCGCATGGCGGCGCGGTGCTGGCGCAGGGCGCCTCGCGCGCGCTGCAGCAGCTCTCAGCAGCGCGCAGCGCAGCGGTAGCCAGGGGGGCGGCCGCCGGCTTTAGCGCCGCGCCGCCGCCGCCACCGCCGCCGCCGCCGTCGCTCAGTGCGCTGCAGGCAGCTCGCGCAGCTGCTGGCGCTCAGGCCGGCATCAGCCAGGTGCCGGCTCCCGCTTTGCCAGGCTTGCTGCAGTGCATCCAGTTGTGTGAGCGCTCCAGCCCCTGGCGCGCGCGCCGAGGTGGGGAACAGCGCTGAACGGCCGCACTGGTGCAGAGCTCAGGCGCGCTCTTCAGCAGCGGCCCACCATGCGTCTTTCCTTCCATACGACTGCCGAGGCTGGCCATGCGCGCAGGCTCTGCCGCATGTGGGAGCGCTGGCGGACGCCGCGGGCGCCGCGGCGGTGCAGCCGGCGCACCTGCCGGGCAGCACGCTGGTGCCCAGCCGCGGCACGGTCATCTTCATCCTGGTGGCCATCCACGTGGCCGCGCTGCTGTACTGGGCCTGGATCATGATCCGCGCGTACAGGCGCGCGCGGGCTCGCCCGGGGCGCACGCGCTGGCAGCTGGCCGTGCCGTGCATTTTGACAACATGCCGTGCATGAGCAGCTGTGCCGGGCCTGGTTGCCGTAGCCGCGCAGGTTAATAGCTGCCAGGTGGGTTTGGTACCCGTTGCTGCGCTGGCGGATAGCTGCCAGGTGGCGTGAAGCGCGTCACCGCAATGAGCGTGTTTGGAGCCTGCAAGTGTGTGCGGGCACAGGCCCAGCAAGCTGGCGCGCGCCGCGCGCAGGAAGGCGGGCATCCCAAAGAGCCCGCGCGAGCCGCCGCGCAAGGTCAACTGCATGTACGAGTGGAGCTCGCTGCCGCTGCCGCGCCTGGGCAGCGTGCGCTCGGTCAGCCTGGGCATCACGCGCAGCTAGGCCGCGGGCGCCTGCTGTGCCTGAGCGCGATGCAACAGTGGACTGCCGCAGCTCGCTCAGAGATGTCTACTGCAAACGTGCACTGGCAAACACGGCGTGGCTCGTTTTGCTCAGACTGGTGAGGAGTTCCGGACGACATGACTGGATTTTTTGTGGGCGCTGGTGCATGCGGGCTGTGCGGTCTGGCGCACGAGAGGGTATGTGGACATGTGTCCTGGGAGGTCTGCTTGTGCCACCCTGCAAGAGACTGAATATGGTGCGGACAGCCAGCAACTCTTTTCACTGGCTTGTGGTGACAGGGTAAAGGTTTGGATTGAGGCAGCTGCAGAGTCAGAAGCGCTTACCTGACGCCACATGCCATGCACTTCCATGCAGGGCGTGCTATGTACATCACTAGTCCAAGGCTGTGAGCATGCACAATTTTGCCCGACCGCCGAGGATGGCTCGTTCAAGTGAGTGATCAGCAGCGTAGCCGGTCGTGTGGCCCTGGAGCACAATAATTTGACAGCCTCCTGAAGGGCTGGTGTGCGGCACAATTTGCCTTTCATGCATGGGTTTTGGCCCTCAAGTGGTGCACTGGCCAGCGCTGTCATCCTGTTCTGTGGCATCACGCTCGATGTGGGCGCAGTTCTTGAGCTGAGTATTTCATGCAAGTGACCAGTGCCGTTCCTGTGGTTGAGCGCTCATGGCAGGCTCGCGTGCTTGTGACTAGCGCGCCTGAAGGCTTGCGTGCGCCTGTACAGTGTGCAGTGTAAGGGTTGCGCAGTACAGCAGCGCATGCGATGCATGGGCATGATGTCAGAGATTTAAAATGTGTGTCAGCAAGCCCTTGAACTCCACAACTTCATAGGTTCCGCTGTTTGTTCTTGACACCAACATGAATAAATTTGAGGCCAGCATGGTATGCGTGCGCGTCTGCTAGCGGGCATCACAGCAACCGCCTAGGTTGCCGAGCGGACACACGAACACCTACAGCAGGGATGGCACGCTGCCTGCGCTGGCCAGCGGCCCCGCGGCCGCCACGAGGAGGCCGCCCCCGGAGGTGCAGCCGCCCCGCGCCAGCACAGCCAGGTGGTCGCAGCCCGGCAGCAGCGCAGCGACAAGGCCGCCCACAAACTCGTCCACGCCGGTGCCCGGCTGCAGCAGGCCTGGCGCGGCGGCGAAGAAGGCCGCAAAGCGGCGGCCGCGCAGCGCCACGGCCGGCAGCGCGCGCAGGTCCTCCAGCGCGTCCAGTTCGGCGCGCGCCTCCAGCACCTGCGTGCGGCCACCCGCAGGTCAGTCCAACCCTAACCCTGTGTCACGATTTGCAGCGCGCTGCCCGCCTGCAGCTCGGGTGACCCCAGGTGCGCGGCCATGCTGACCACGCCACCGGCTGCTGTCCTGGCACTTGCACCAACCTGTACCTGTTCTTGCATGATCTCTCTTTTCGTGGGTGCCTGGGACGCACACGACATTAATGATAACCCGCATGCCGGGCATGCAGAGGTCGCAGCCTGCTCCCGCTAGCGACAGGCCTGGACAGCACGCCGCGCGCTGGCTTGGCGCAGGGCCGGGGCAGGGCCAGGCGTCGCGCCTGGTCCAGCTCATGCATCAGGTGGTCGTCGCTGCCGCCATGGCTGCGCAGGGAGCCCAGCGAGCGCAGCGAGGGCAGCGCGCGCGCCAGCGGGCCGCCCGCCAGCGCCGGCGCGCCCGCCAGGGCCTCCGCCGCACCCACCTGTTTGTCACACCTGTTTGTTACAAGTGCACTTCGGCCCGTGCTCACTAGGGCATAAACAAATCTCGTGGCTTCACACCGTTTGATTGCATAGTCACTCCTGGCTCACCATAAAACGGCAGCGGAGCCTGGCACTGGCACAAGCGAAAAGCAAACACGTCCTCGCAGACAGTAATGTGACGAGAAGGTGTGGCGCGCCAGCGAGACCGTTGACACGCGCGGCGTGTATGCGGACAGCGCCGGGCACAGCACGCTCTTGACGAAGGCTGACACTGCAAACGCGGCCAGGCCCAGCGCAACGCCCGTCTCTGCTGCGGCCTCCGCCACCGCCGCCGCTGCTGCCGCCGCCGCGTGTGCGTCGCCGGCCTCGCCGCGCGGCCCGCCGATCAGCCGCCGCAGGCCCGCCATGCCCCCGGCCAATCTAGCAGGGCCCTGGCGCGCAATGCACACATGTGAACAATGCGATACAGGAGGCCAGACGCCCAGTGCTGGCACATCTCATCTATACGAGGTAACACTGCTAGCCAGCCAGAACGATTGAAGAAGCAACTGGGCAATGATTCGCTAGCACAGGCTTCGATATGCCGGGGACATGCAGCATCTGAGTGTAAGTAATGAGTAGTTATAGTCACGTCGATTGAAGCGAGTGCTGCACCGCCTGCACGAGCAAGCGCGTGCAGTACAGGGCAGGATGTGCGCACCGTGCTGGTTGGCAGGAGCGGGCCCTCGTCGGCGGCCGGCTGCATCAGGGCCTCTCCAGCCGCAGGCGGTTCTGCATGGCCTGCACGCCGCGGCCGCTTTTGTGTCCATGTCATGACTTGCGCTGAGTGCACAGCAATGCACACGCATGCCAGCATGCCGCAGCATCCCAGCATTGCCACGACCCGTTAATTTCTCCCCCCCCACACCCACTTCGCCACTCATACCTGGAAGGAAAGGCAGCGCAAGTCCGCCTGCGAGCTCTGCTGCGGCTGCTGATGCAGGCTGCGGCCTGGTAAATAGGTTCCCAATGCGTGCTTCCAGCGCGTGCCTGACGCATGCATGTCCCGAGGCAGGCATGCGCGCTTTGACGGGCCACCACCCGCCGCGCCTGCGCTGCCGCCTTGGCGGGCATCGTCGCCACCAGTGCCGCGCGCGAGCAGCCCCCGCAGCCGCTGACCCAGCTTCTTCTCTGGCCCGCGTGCCGCACCTGCGCAGAGCAGAGTGGTATGAGCGCCACCTGTCAGTATATGTCAGGCAGGCTCTAAGAACCAAAAGAACCAACCAACAAGCAGGACAGACCGAACACGAAGACGACTCTAGCACAGTCAAGCGTGGCAACGCACACCTGACTCGTCAGCAGCGGAGATGTCTCGGCGGCCAGCTGCTGGTGCCTCGGCTGCATCGCCGCTCGGCGCCATGCCAGCCTCTTCCCGAGCCTTGGCCTGCCTGCTGCCACCGAACATGCGCGCTCGCAGTGATGCAGGCCGGCCGCCCGCGCCGGCCTGGCTCGCCTCTGGTGCTGGCTCAGCACCGCGTGCGGTCTTGCCTTGCGTGAGTTCCGACGCTGCAGCGGCAGCCCCCGCCGCGACAGTGCTGTCGCCTGAGGGCGCGTGCACAACCGCGGGGGCGCATGACGTATCAGGGTCAGGGTCATGCTCCCCGCGCGGCTTGCGCGGCAGCATGCGGCGCAGCCCCTGCGACAGCTTCCCCAGGCGGCTGCCGCGGCGATCCTGCGCAGCGCGCCACGCGCAGATTTAGAGCATGCTGCTTGCACCTGGGCCTGGTAAATCTGCTGAATACGGCTTTGCATTTATTGCGCAGGGTGATGCCATCCAGTGGAAAAATCAATTGGTATCTACCCACGGCAGGCGCAAAGGATCGGCTGCAAGATGCATGTGGACCGTGTGGCATAGGTGCCTCTTAGTTTTGCGCGCCTGGTCAGAGTCTGTGGGTGCTGGCAGATGCACAGGCGCCCAGGCGCCGCCCTCGGCAGCCGAAGCGGGCTCTGCTTCGGACGCTTCCCCATGCGCCAGCGGCATGCCGAGCTCAGGCGCGCCATGTGCTTCCGAGGCCGGAGCACCATCCTCGTGCTCAATAAAGCTGCTGCGCAGCAGGCGGGTGCCGGCATGGTGCACGCTCGCGCCCATCGCAGCCAGGCGGTCCGTCGCTGCGGTGATGACTCCCGGCGGGCCGCCTGGTCAAGCGTGCTGAACAGTATTGAGGCATGCGCTGCTTGCACATGAGCGTCGCACCAAGCACGAGCTTGCGATCTAACCAAAGTGCAGCATGCACAGCATCCTGCCGGTTGAGCGTTGTCAAGTAGAGCGTCATGTAGCATTAGGCGATGCTGTTCCACTTGATTTATAGGCTGCATTGACGTATGCAGTCTGTATGAGCACGGGCCACACCGTGCGATGCATCATGTGAGGCATCTGGCTGCGAGCTGGCTGACACCTGCAGTAGCAGAAAGTGTCGTGCCAGCGCATCCAGCAGCGCCTCCAAGACCTGCATGCGGTGTGTGCGGTGATTGATTAGTCTGGCATTCAACTTTGCAACGAGAATCAGATCATCAGCTCTGCAAATGCCCATCACATTAAGAAAGCACTTCTTGGAGATGGCAGACTGCCGAGAAAGAGTCCTGCACAAAGTTATCCACACCTCGGTGGGGGCGCTGGTGCGCAGCTTGCGCCAGCGGCTGTCCGCAAGCCAGGGCAGCGTGCTCAGCCAGGGCGCAAGGATGTGCAGCGGCGCGTCAGCTGGTGTCACAGCGGTTGCGGCCGCTTGCAGCACTTCTGCTCCCAAGCGACACCATGCCGTTATCATCCTACTGTAACCAGACACAGCAGCGCTCACTCCACTTGCAGCCTCAACTGTAGTGTAATGTGATAAATTCAAGTCCTTTATGGCATGCTGGATGGCTTGCACTTGGCTCTGGTTGTACAACATGCACACCTGTCACCGCCTGCCGCCAGGATGTGCGCTCCTGCACCACCGCGCGCTGCCGCAGGGCTTCGCTGGCCAACGCCTGTAGGCAGCAGAGATGGTCAGGTATCATGTCAGTGATCAGCAAAGCGTCTCATTGAGGAATGCTGTGGGCCTGCAATAATGTCCTGTGCTTCACACAAGTCAATGCGGCTCCCAGTGTCAGGCGCACCAGCGTCAGTGGAGCCCGTGCAGCAGCAGCATCCTCACAGGCACGCAGAAGCGTTGCATCTGGGACACCTGCGCAAGCACGCACAATATGTGTGAGCAGCATGAGCGCTACTCAATGTAATTCGGCTCAATGCTGAGCGGTCTGCGCAACGCACTTTGCCAGCCCGTGAACAGATCTGTTAAAGGCATTGTCCATGCCAGCGCACCAGCTAGCGCTGTAAGCAGAAGGGCCTTGGGATCATTTGCAGACGCTTGTTGGCCGGACGTGAAAGGTGCATCTGTCGCCAATGTCACCTGATGAGGAACAAAAGTAAATTACTCTCAAGCCAGTCAGTTCCCTGACTCTGACATTGCATGCACAACAGTTGCGAGCCATTCTGTCCACTGACATGCAACTCCTTGGCAAGTCGCACTTTGCAGTGCAGCATGCTTCAGAAACAGACGCAAACAAGAGCAACCCTTTTTTACCTCTTGGCACCTACTGGTCAGCATCATGGCGTCTGAAAGAGTGTGCATACCTCCTCAGCCGCAGACTGCAGCACCTGCTCCTCACCACTTGCCTGCCGGTCAGCACGCAAGCCCCAGCCGCCGCCATGGCTGCCTGGTCCGGCCCTTGCAGGGCTCTTCGGGGCCGCAGGCGCGCGCTGCGCCAGCATCTGCAGCACAAGCGCCTCCACGAGCGCGGACGCCGCAGGCGCAGCGCGCAGGGTGGCCGACGTCAGTCCCACCCTGATAAGCGACAGCGGCAGCTCTGTGCTGCCGCCGCGGCACGCGTCCTGCATGCAGGCGCAGAAGTTTCGACAGCAGCAGTTACGCTGTGCATGACTACCTGCTCGTGCTTCTACACGCTTATAGGGTATGCAGCAAGATCACACTTGGGGTTCCAAGGCCTTACTTGCTGCTTGGGTACATCTTCGATGATGTAAATTAATGTATGGCAGCGTTAGGGCAAGGAAATGCATCTCTTGTCTTGATCATGGGTGCAGCGACTTCAGTGCAGCAGCAAGGCTATCAAGAGGTACTGCCCAAAACCTCCTGCTGCCTGACCCTGCTCTTTCCGACCGCACCTCTATGAGGCTGGCAAAGTGCGCCTGAATGGCGCGCGCGTCTGCAGGCGCATCTCTGCGACGCGCAGGCCCTGAGCGCTGGCGCCGCGTGAGGCGCTGGGCGGCTGCTCGCGCGCGCTTCAGCAGCGGCGTACCATCTTCAAGGCCTGCAATTGCAGGCGACGTGAGTGATGCATAAACACCAGGCTGAAGGCACAACAGAGCCGCGTGTCAGACGCGCACTGCAGGCAATACCATATCAGAGGCCTACAACCCCGACGAGCTTGCCTTGTAACAACCATGAGCTCATACATGCGGCAGAGCCATCAATGCAAGAGCCTGTTACTCGACAAGCACGTGCTGCATCAGCACACCCCTTTGTTCATGTAGTTTCAGAGCGAGCGGGTCATGTAGCTGCAGTAACGCCGCTCACAAATTTTTTTAAAGTAATTAGAACGGACCGTAACCTGATAAGAAGGGCTTGAATCTTCTGGCCACCCTCATCTCTATTTACCTCGAGCGCACTCATATCATAGAAGCTGCTTGCTTACCAGGCGCTGCTGCTGGTAGGCTCAGAGCTGCTGCAGTGAGCGGCCCACCAGGCACATCGGCCAGCGACTCATCGGCCGGAGCCTCCAGCGGCGCCTCTTCATTGGCGAAGGGCAGCGGCTCGGGTGTCAGCACAACCTCTGCACGCATGGCAGAAGAGCGCCCTGAGGCCATGGGCAAGATGCCATGCAGCCGGACAGCAGTCAAGCAAAGCAATACGCCTGCAACACAGAATGGTGTGTTTTCACAATACATAGAAGCAGGTTTCTGGTGCGAAGCTCGTACATGTCTGCATGGATGCACTCACATGCCAGTTGGTTAACTCACAGGAGGGTTGTCTGCGCGCAGCGGCATTGGCTGCACAGGCATGCAGACCTGGAGCAGTGCACACGGAGCCAAGGAGCACGCGCAGTGGCACGGCCGCCGCATGGTACTGCCAAGCCGCCCCAGCCTGGCTGCTCGGGCTGCCTGGGGGCGCCTGCATAGCGGACAGCCTGCCATCACATCTTTAGAAGCCAAGCTGTGTCAAAATGCTTCCAAGCAATGTTCTGAGTATAAGTTGCGGATAGGGTGCAAAATTGGCGAGCAATTTGCTGCTCGTGTGATGGCATCTGTTTTCCTTCTGAAGTTTTGATGAGCAGAAACTCGTGTGCTGCACACTCACCTGGGTCTCTGACTCTGGCTGCGCGCCAGGCTCAGCATCCTCCTCCTGGGGCGCCTCCAAGTGCGTGAAGCCGCTGAGGCTGCTGCTGCCGCGCAGCGGCGGCCCCGGCGCGCCCAGCCGGTCCACCAGCTGCGACAGCTGCGGCGCGCGCCACTTTGCCGCAAACGCGCCTGCGCTAGTTCGACGTTCGCTACATCTTTGCGGAGCTTGGTTGGCTAGGTGCAGGACGGCTAGGTGTGTGAGATGCACCGTCATGATGTGCCTCACGCACCCCCAGCAGATGCGGAAACTGCACAGAAAGAGCAGGTATGTCTATGTGACATTCACCACCTCCTAGTGAGTCACGTCACAAAAGGTCTCACACATCCACATGTTACTCTGTATGGATGCCAACAAAACGCACAGAGCTGCAGCGTGCCCTCGCCCTGCGCTAGCAGGGGTCAGCGCCTGCGGCGGGGCGGGCAGGCGTGGCAGCGCTCGTCCCGGACGGCGCGGAGAGCACCGGCGCGTGCAGGGCGGCGCCGACGTGCGCGCATGCGAGGGGCAGCAGGCAGTCGCTGAGCAGCACGCTGTGCTGCTCGGGCGACAGGTGCCAGCACTCGATCACCTCCACGGTGCTGCGCGTCGGCGGCGCATCAGAGCGTGGGGAGCCCTCGCTGCCTGCACACCACGCACTCGTGTGAGCATGCGCAAGGCTGGCAGCGACAGCAGGTCCCTGCGAACGGGACCTGCTCATTCGCTGGGCTCTCGCCACAGACTGGACCTGCAAAACAGCACTCCCACCCAGTGACTGCAAGTCAAGGCGTCAAACTACATGGGGGGCCTTGGGTAATAAGCATCGCTCGTATCATCCACACCGGGAAGATGCTTCCCGTCCTACAGGTGAGGGTGGCGCTCAGCTGGGGCGCGCCAGGGCGCGGCGTGCCCGCCGTGACAAACCCGCGGCAGACGGAGCTGAACGTCAGCCCTTGGACGGCTCGCGCTGCGACCGCTGCTGCCGTCGCGCTGCCGTTCAGCTGCGCGGCCTCTGTGAGCAGCGCAGCCATGCGCATGAGGCGCGGGCCTGGGTCGCCCTGCCGCACAGCAGAGGCTCCCTTTCCTGGGGCGTTGCGGCAATTATTGCCTTGCAGGCGCGCAGGTAACAGCCCAGCCGTGGATGCCTTGGCATGGACCATCATGGCAGAGAAGGCCGGGCGCACACGCTACATTCACATGCACAGGAGCAGGTGTACACACCCTGAAGGTATGCGTAATCATTGCAGTGTACTCAAACGCTAGGCATCATGTTCACCGGCCAAAAATGTGTTATGCGAGGCGAGAGCGCAAGCTCATCAGAGCTTGTGTTATGCATTGCATAAGCTGTTGAGAGAGCATGCACGCCCAGGGCAAGTGCTGGCCAGCACATCACCTGCACGAGCGCAGGCGCGGCCACCAGCGCCTGCAGCAGGAACATGAGCCCGCCAGCGCGGTGGCAGAGCACATCGCCCAGCGCCGCGAGGTCGCTCGCGGCCAGGACGGCCGCCAGGCGCAGCTGCCCCAGGGCCTCCTCGCCCAGGATGCTTCTCTCTGCCCCTGTCACACGGAACTCTCCCTGTGAAAGCAATCTGTGGCCTACATTGGCAGCCAGTCGCTCCTTTGCCTCACCGTCTTACAGAGGATGCGGTAGGGCAAGCACAAAGGGGCCGTGTATGCACCAGCCAGTTTATGAGAATCGGCCTGCAACATGCAAGGACCTTTATTTCAATCACCAGGCCGTCCACAGGAGGAGTCGATGGTCATAATCATACCTGAAAATACGTTTTTGGGGGCGCCTACCGTCAGACATCAAAATCATGTCGGCCGCCTCAGTGGCTGTTGGCGGTGCCCAGAGCAGCAGCCGCAGCCACGCGGGCAGCGCCTCGGGTGGCGCCAGCACGCCCGCGCCCAGCGCGAGTAGCGCCAGCTGCGTGGCCCATGCGCGGCCTCCAGCGTCAAGCTGCCCCATGCCTGCAGTGCAGGATTTGTACCTTGAGGACGCCTGAAGCTGCCAGGGCCGGCATGGCTGAAGCCGTGCTTACACATAGCACGCGGTGTCGGTGTCATTTCCATATTATCATCCATGCTGATTCGTGTCCATGGAGTCCCACTGTGGGGCTGCATGCAATTGCATCGCTTTCTGAGCTCACACTCAAGGCTGATACTACCGATTTACTGCAACCATACCTGGACGCACGAGCGGCGTGAGCTGCAGTAGGACAGGGTCCCATGGCAGCGCGTGCAGCAGGTGCTGCACCGCGCGGTCAGGCGCTAAGAGGTACGCGCCCAGGCCCGCCAAGGCATCTGCGCAGCACATCCACCGTCAGCTTTCAGATGTTACTCCTGCCATGCCTGCTTGACGCACTGAGATGTGACTTCTGCAAAGCCACAGGTCCCCAGGTGAGCTTCTGCACTGTCATGCTGTACGGAGCAGCCGCTTGACACGCCTGCGCTTAATTGCAGCATGCCCTGCTCGCGACTTTATAATTTGCGGTGTGTCCTTTCTGCAAACCGGCCCTCCATGCTCCATGCGTGCGGCATGCATCTGCGCGACCCTGACATCATACTCTGATCCGCACAATCCAGGGAGATGCGGGCGCAGCAATACCCCGCATGCAGGACGAGATGAAGAGGAAGGTGGCTGCGCGTTTGGGCTACCTGACAAGAACACTTTGACACATGCTATCTGGCGAGCTGCGGGCCAGCAGCGAGCGCGCGCCCGGCGAGATGCAGTGAAATGTGGCTGCTTGCATCTGGACAACCTTTACATACCTTTGATCCATGCTATCTGCCACGCGCGCCTGGCGAGATGCAGTGGAAGGTGGCGCGGTCCCAGGGCAGCCGTGCCCAGTGCTCGCGGAAGACGGCCAGCACGGATCCGCCATCAGCCGCGGGGCCCGCCGCCAGCACCAGGAAGGGCTGCAGCGCCTCACAGTACAGGCGCCACAGCCAGTCGCAGAGCCAGGGCGCGGCCGCCGCCGGCGCGGTGAACAGGTCCAGCAGCGACGCCAGCTCAGAAGCGAGGCCGCCGCCGTCGGCCGCACCGCCACACCTGCACAATTTCGAGCCCGTTGTCGTAGGTATCAGGGCAGATGGACTGCAAGCGCACTGCATCCAATACGGCGTCGAATGCGAGCAAGCAATCAATTGGCCATACAGCAAGACACATGCCCATCAGCACAGCCATCAAAGTTCACTCGCACAGGTCCACGTTATACAGGCAGGTCCAAGCAGCTCCCATCCTGCATAGCCGGCATGCCAAGGATGCTGCACATTTGGGCATGCGGGCGGGCCGCGCACTCGCGCAGGATGTTCTGCAGGCAGGCGCCGACCAGCTGCTCGACAGCCTCCGCGGTCGGCCCATGCGCTGGCACTGGCACCACTGCCACGCAAGCCTTGCCAGCGCCCGGCGGACCCCCAGCCTGATCCCCGCTGTGTTTTTCTGGATCCGGCAACCCGGGACTGCTGCCCCCAGCGCCGCTGCCCTCCGCGGCGTCCGCGCATGCGCCGGCGCTGCTGCTCGTGTGGAAGGCGGCAGCCTCCTGCGCGGCCGCCGGCCCGACCCGTGCAGTCCAGTAGGCGCCGGCCCGGCTGGCGCACTCATGGGCCCCTGCAGCACAGCGGGCGTCGCTCGCGGGGGGGCTATCGTCCCAGTGCAACATCCTGTTGGTGGAGGAAACCGGCAGAGTTCAGGTGCAAATATAATCTCTACTACAGGTCAGCGCAAGTTGCTGGGACTGGGGCCCGCGCGCCTGCGCCGCGGGCCACAAAGCCGCGCAGCTCTGCCATCACGACGGGCGAGTGGAGGAGCGCACGCATGAGGCCGTACGGGACGTCAGGCGTGGCCACCCGGCCGCTGTTCAGCGCGTCTGTGACCTGCGGCGCCGGCGCCCGCAGGTTGGTGAGCGGTACACATGACCGGACAGCTGAGCACTAAAGCGCCCACACAGGCTTGCATTCATGAGGGTAATAAGGGACCTTTTGATTGGCCATCCTCCGCTGTGCCCTTTTCCATCAGCCAAAATTTGTTCAACAGTGACGAGCGGGCAAGCAGCAACGGGTGCCCGGCAGCTGTGCCTGCGGCCACAAACTTTCTCAAAAGCATTTCTTGACTTTTGGCTTGATAGACGGCGCAGGTCTCTTTGGCTCACCTGCACAATGGCGTCCAGGGCAACCGGCAGCGGCAGCTCTGCAGCGCCCAGCGCCACCAGCAGCGCCTGCAGCAGGGCGCTGCGGGCCTGGCGCTCCTCCGCCAGCGCCCGTGGCTCCGCCCCAGCCGCGCCGCGCCCTGCGGGGGGCTCCTCCGCGGGTCCCCGCTTGTTCCCAGCGCGACCAAGGCCCTCCAGCTGCAGGCGCGGCGGCAGTCCCAGCCCTGGGTCCGGACCCGGCCCACCAGCGTCGCCGCGGCTACCGAGGGCGCCGCGGCAGTCCGCGAGCGCCACGGCAAGGGCGGCGCACAGCGCCGCGGCTGCGTCGGCGCGAACCAGCGCAGCGAGCAGCGCGCCGCCTAGCGCGCCGCCGCGCGGCGCCGACAGCGCATCCGCCGCCAGCGACAGCGCGGCCGCCAGGTGATGCGGCGGTGCGGCGGCCGCCTGGCGCGCGCGGCGCTCGCATGGGAGCCTCCTCGACAGGCAGAGCTCACAGTGCAGGGCTGCACATGCGGCCAGGCGTGTCAAGGAGTGCATGTGCTTGCAGCCAAACACTTGCTTGCACCAAACAATCAGCTCATGAGCGGTGGAGGCCGCGGGCGCACCCCGCCGCGCGCTCCGCCGCCCTCTGCGGCGCCCGCGGCCAGAAGCGCGCTGATGTAGCTCGGCGCGTCGAAGCAGCGCAGCAGCGCGTCTGCGACCGGCGGCGCCGCGCGCGCGCTGCCGGCCAGCGCCACACGCTGGCAGGCGTGGTACACGTCCACCTGCGCGGACAGGGTTAGGCTTAGGGTGGGTGTAACAGGCGTGGTATACATCCACCTGCGCGGACTGGAGGCGCGTCACTGGCGGCGGGCCGCAAGTGCGCAGCAATGTGCCAGCGGAAAAGGGTTTGCTTGACCTAAGATGCTGGAGCGGGCGGCCGGCCGCTAATGGCCGCTCACGGCTAACAACTGCGCTGGCACGTCCGGGCTGCAGACAGCATGTCCGCTCGTGTCCAGCCTATGGGCCAGGGAGCAGCAGCATGCGCCGTGTCCAGCCTGTGAGCCATACCCAGAACATGAGCCAGGAAGCAGCAGCACCCGTGCCAGCCACCAGTGCAGACCATGCTGTTTCACGGTGCTGATAACGGCGGTTACACATAGGCAAATGGCAACGGTGATGGTCCTCGCGCGCCTGGCCCGCCGCCAGCACCGCCGGCGAGTCGAGCACGGCCGACAGCAGTGCGGCCGCGCTGGCCTCGCAGGGCGCGCCCCGCCCGCCCGCGGCTGCCGCGCGGACGACGCGCGCGACCAGCCGCGTCTGCCACAGGCGCACATGAAACCCGTATTGCTATGTAAATGATTGAAAGGGCTGCTGCAACACATGGCGGGACTGTGCACTGTGCCAGCGCATGAGAAGGACCACTAGGGAGAGGGGCAGTCTCAGGTGAGGTGTGTCAGGGGAGGGCTGCTGACACTGCCAAGGGCAGTTGCAAGGTCGAAAAAGTACTTGGCCCAGACCATGAGCGCGTTGTGTGCGCACCCGTGCGGACGCGTGCGCGGCGAGCACGGCAGGCGCGGCGCGCTGCACGAGCGCGGTCAGATACGGGGCGGCCACGGGCGCGGCCGAGCCGTCCAGCGCGGCCTCCGCCGCTGCGCCCAGCAGCTGCGCGTGCGCGCCTCCCACGGCAGCATCCGGCCCTGCCACGCCCTGCCGCGAGCGGTCCTGGTCGTCAGGGCCCATGGTCCTTGCACGGTGGCAAGCACGCTCAGATGGGCCCCTGCACGCACAGAGTGCCGCGCTGCAGCTGCTGCTGCTTGCTTGGCCAAACATTCATGCACAACTTGGAGTCGGCGTCATTGCGCCGAGGAACACCCCTAGAAAGCGCCATGCTCTACCAGCGCCCAGCGAGCACAAGACACGGAGTTTCAATGCCGGCAGCAGCGCCGCGCCTTGCCGCGGGCGTCAGCGGGCCGCGCGCGTCGCGGCAGCAGCGCCGCCTCCAGCGGCAGCAGCGCCGCGGCGGCGTCCGCCAGGCGCCCGGCAGTGCAGAAGTCCTCCACGGCCTCCAGCGCTGCTGACCTGAGCGCGCCGTCCACCGGCATATATCACGTTTGACACCAACAGGGTAGGATAGACTTGGGCAAGATTAGGGTGCCTAGCCCTACTCTCATTGCGCCTTCATGCATGCGCGCACCGGCTGCGCGCAAACGCGGCGGCGAAGGCGGGGTCCTCCGCAGCGCCGCCGGCGTCCTCGGCGTCCTCGGGCGGCGCAGGCGGCCGCGGCCGGAAGCGCCGCACGACCAGCTCGCGCGCGTGGCCGCTCATCTCGCCCAGGCGCTCCAGCCAGGGCGCCGTCGCGTCCCACAGCCGCGCCTGCGCCTGCAGCGTGCGGCAGGCGCGCGCGTTAGTGGGCGCTGCTCACAGACGTGAGCCATGACGACATCCTCATACTGGGGTAACATGCAGGCAGCTGCAGTGGTCAGGCTGAAGTGCAACCGTACCAACATTGCCCACATGTAGGAGTCGCTCATGCAGACACAGCAACCCTGTGTGGATTTAAACGAGTCAACAGCTTTCAAGGTGCGCGCGCACCTTGGAGAGCTGCTCGGGAGAGCCAGCATCCCCCCGTATCCTGACAGTGGCAGCCGCCACCAGCCGCTCGGCGGCGATCTCTAGGTCTCCGGTAAACCCTGCGCTCTGCCCGCTCCCGCCCCGGCCCTCCGCTCCCATTGCAGGCGCCTCCGCGTCGCTGTCGCTGTCCGCCTGCCGCCCGCTGTCCGCCGCGCCGCTGCCGCTGGCGAGCGCCCTGCTGTCCGATCGCAATCTGGCGGCCGCGGCCTGCGTGGCGCACTCCGCCTGGAGCGCCCACGCGGTCAGGCCATCCACGGCCTCCGCAAGTTCGGCCTCGGCGGCTACCTGCACACCGCCCACACGCGTCGCAAAGCCACCGGGCAGAGCCCCAGTGCTGCCGCGCCGTCCGAAAAGAGCCAGGGGTCGTTATGCATGCGTGCAGTGTGATGAGAGTAGGAGACGCACGACAAGTAGGCCGTTCTATGCCGAACTTCTGCGCCCAGGCGTGCGTGACACACCATGCTACCATGCTAAAGAATGGCTAGAGCCAAAATGATGATAGGCATAGCCCCTGACCCCTCTGTGGAGCGCGCCTGCTGAGCCTGCAGGGCGTCAGCGGCGGCGGCGTCGATCGGCGGCTGCTGAGCGAGCGCGCCGAGCGCATCCGCAGGCGCTGGCGTTAGCCCTGATTCATTGGCAGTCTGTGCTGCGCCCCCCGCCGCCCCACCGCGCTGGCTCGCGGCCCCAGGCCCTCCTGCAGCACAGAGCCGGTCCACCGCTGCCATGCACTGATAAGTATGAGCAATGAGCGAAATTTATGAATCGCCAATTGCATGTCAGCATGTCTGACCATGCATTTGCTCTGACACATCTACATGTGCGCCGCGCTCGCAGTGCACATTTATAGATGTCGCACAGGCGCAGCACGGGCGCAGCGTATGAAGACACCGAACTGCTTTCCAAAGAGTGGACAGCGCACCGCGAGGCGCCCCAGGCTCAGCGCCCTGCCGCCAGGGCCCAGGCCCTGGGTCGGGGTCGGCGGCCAGCAGGCGCGCAGGGTGCAGCCGCGCCAGCGCACGCACGGCGGCAGGGTCCCCTGAGATGGGCCCCTCCCAGCACGCCGGCCCCGGCCCCGCCTGCGCTGCCGCGGCCCCATCGCCGCCCTCGAGGGGCGCAAACGTTGCGCACGCCGCCTCCAGCGTCGGCGACGCGCGGTGGTAGAGCGCGGCCAGCTGCGCCAGGTGCGCTGATACGTCCGCTCGCGGCACCTGGCCCCAGCGCTCGGGGATGCAATGCAGTGGCGCAGGCACAGCCTGGGCAGTGCGCTGTGCTGCAGGCACTGGCTCACCTGAGCTGCCCGGTCCGGTCCAAACAGGGACCTCCGCACAGGGCAGTGAAATACACAACAAACATGCACTGCTTCCGGACAGGTTGTTGCACAAATTCTTGCACCGCAATGCACTTCTCTCAGTTTGCTCCCTACATTGCACCCAGTTCTCTTGCAACTCAGCAGCCCTCTCTCCAGCCTGCAGAGAGCTGCAGAGCCATGCCGCCGATGACCCGCCCTCTGTGGCAGCACAGCCAGCCAGGTCATGAGAGCGAAAGGGAGCTGTAACGCCTCTGGCAACGCCCGCACCAGGTCCGCGACGGCCGGGCTGGCCGCGCAGTGGCGCGCAAAGGCCTCCCACAGCGGCAGAGCGGCGCCGCCGTACCCCGCCGCGACGGCCAGCTCCTGCCCGCCCGGCAGCATGCTCTCGACCGCTGAGCGTGCGCCAGGTGCGCACGAGCATCCTGGACACCATACTCGCACGCATGCATGCGCAAGGTCAGCGCACAGTGTCCCCGTACTCCACACCAGACGCTGAAATTGGCGGAACAAGAGTGTACCAGGTACCTGCTGCCACGCAGCCACAGTGTTGCCCACACATTCGACCTGTTGGGCCGGGCCAGCATCAGCGCGCAGGCCTTGAAGCACTCTTCCAGACCCCACATGCACACCAGGTCGCCCTCCCATCTGGGCCATCCCATTTGGGGCCTGCGCCGCCGCCGATGAGACGCCTCACCTGGAGCTGCAGCACCTCCTCCGCCACGCCATCCACTTCACCTGCATACCCAGCGCCGGCATCCTCCCGCGGCCGCTGCCGCGCAGGGCCCTCCTCGGCCGCCAACGCATCGCCGGGAGCTGCCTGGTCCGGGCCGGCCGGCGGCCAGGCGCCGGGTGGCCAGCCTCCAGCAGGCAGGCCGCGCTGCGGGCTCCTGGCGGCATCGCTCAGCCTGCATCACCCAGTGCACGACGCTTCCTCAGCATAAGAGCTGCCTGTGTTGCACACAGGATAAGCCCTCGGACTTGTAATTAGTGTCACAGATGCTGTTACATTATATCTACGTCCCTCGGCCTTTCTCATGGCGTAACACCATGGTGTCAAATAGCGACTTTGCAGCGCGCGCCGCAACCCAAGCATGCAGCCTCTACCCCTTCACACAACATACATTTCTTCTTCATTTCTTCAGACCAGCAGCAGCGCACTGAACGACGTGGCACGAGCGCGCAACAGGGCGCTGCGCACCAGCAGGCGAGCACAGCCAGCCACTGCAGCTCGCCAGGCTTGGCCGCGGCGGCGCTCATGAGGGTGCCCCACAGCCGCCGCACGTCCCGCAGGCCCAGCGCTTCCATAGCCATTGCTGTCGCCGACTGCAGGCCCCGCTGCATTGAGCTGATGTCCTGCTGTACTGGTAAGGCGACATGCACGACATGCACTGTCCAACGCCAGTGAACAGCTGTTCTATGCCGCACCAGGCAAATGGGCCGAGTCAGTCACTGAGCACCATAGCACGAGACATCCGTGCAAACAGATCTCTGGAAGCAATCACTAGCGCAGCACACATGGCTGGACGTCATGCAGCACTGGCCTCCACAGGCGCGAGCACATGCAGCAAGCGGCAGCCGCACCGCCGCAAGGTTGGGCCCCGCGCCCGCGGCCGGCCCCGCGCAGTAGAACAGCAGCTGCGCCAGATCGGCGAGCAGGGCGAGGCCCTGGGGTGGCAGGGGCGCGCGCGCCGCCGCGGCCGTCAGCAGCGCCAGCCACTGCGCCGCCGCGCTCAGCGCCTCCGCCGGCACGGCGGCGTCCTCTGGGGCGTGCGCGGAGCTCGGGGCTTCCTTGGGCTCACGCGGGTCCGCCGGCGCACTCCCGGGGCTGTGCTCAGCGGGCGCCTTGCCCGGCGGGTCTGGCGCGCGCGCAGCGCCCCGGCGCGTCGCCAGCACGGCCAGGTGCCCGCGCGCGGCACGCCAGGCGGCGGGGCAGCCGCCGTCGTGCGCGGCGCCAAGCGGCGCCGGCGCGGCGCCGGCCGCGAGCAGCGCGGCTGCCAGCGCTTGCAGGTGCTGCCTGCCGTGGAAGCCTGCCGTCCATCAGTATTGCCTTGAAGCTAGGGGAGCTGTGGCGGTGCCCGCCATGACCGGTCGCACTCTGCCACGCTCTCGAGGTATCGCGCGGGAGCACGCACCTTGCCTCGCACACACGGGCCCTTCGTGACAGGTTTCACAAGGCTTCGCACTGCAAATACCTCCTCAGGCATGTAGGTCGGGCAACGCAACAGATTCCTAAGGTTGGTGATGTGCGGACGAGCATGTGATATTCACGTGGGACAAGCAGCAACACCAGGGCATCAGGCGCATGGCGCGGCGGCGCTCGCCTGAGGGACGCGCCGCCTAGGGCGGCGACAGCAGGCAGAAGCTGCTGCAGTGCCGCGAGCGCCTCCGGCTGCCGCCCGGCGTCCGCCATGCCGCCCGCCAGCTCGCCCGGCTGCACGCCCTCCAGCAGCGCGCTTGCACGCCCCTGCGCCACCATGCGCTCATGCTGGGGAGGCGCTCACGCTCCCTCACTGGCTGAGCGCCCGAGCATGCCTGCGCAAGCAGCAGGCCAGCTGCTGCTTTCGCAATGACCTTCCAAAGCGCAATGAGCCAGCTTACCTGCATGGCTGGCTGCTGTGCCCACGCGCGTAGCAGCGAGGCCGCCAGCTGCAGCCGCGCACACGCCCACAGCGCCCGCGGCTCCGGCGCGGCGTCGGGCGCCTCCGTCATGCACAGCGCGTGCGCTTCATCGGCCCAGTCGTGCGCCCCAGGCGCGCCGCCATCTGCCGGGTCTGCTGCGGGCTCTGAGGCAGGGTCCGGGCTGGGCGCCGCATCGTCCGCAGGGGCGCCACTGCCGGCTGGCTGCAGCCGAGGTGCGGCATTGGGGCTCTCCGCGTTCGGAGCCCACGCCTGGCATAGCGCCTGGCCGACCGGGCCGGTCATCAGCACCCAGGCCCAGCTTGGCCGTGCGCCGGCTGCGGGCAGCGGCTCATGCTGCGCGGCGCCGGGGTCGTTCGGCGCCGCCTTGGCCACGGCGAGTAGCGCCAGCAGCGCGCGCAGCCGCAGCGGGCCTGCCGCTGCTCCCGCCGCTCCCTCACACCGCGCCCGCAAAGCCCAGTACTCGCAGAAACCAATGCACTGATGTCCACTGCTTGATGACCGCATCAGGGGCCCATACAAGACCGACAACCCACAGTATGCAGCGCCTTTTCTCGAGACGCGCCTCATCTGACATACGCAGAAAGGACGCTGAATACTTCAGGGCAAGCATGGCTGAGGACGCAAAGCACGCGGCACCTGACAAGCGCGGCAGCAGCGCCGCCCAGGGCAGCCGTTGCAGCGCCGCGGCCGCCGCGTAGGCGCCGTCCCCGCCGGCGGCCGCCCATGAGAGCTGCGCGCACTCGAGGATGCCGCCCATGGCGCCGGCGGGGCGTGCGTCTGCAGCCGGCGCGCCTTCTGGCAGGCCCGCCGCTCGCGCAACCTCCTGCGTCGCGCTCCATGCTTGCGCAGCCACGACGGAACATCAAGTAAGCAGTGTATATTACTGCAATGCATATTGCTGCACACCGCAACCTGAGGCCCTTCCCGCTTGTGCAGGAGGGCGGAGGGCGCGCTGACCCAGCCCCTGTGTCCAGCGCAGAGCGAGGAGGAGAGTGTAACTTTACATTGACAGCATGCTTCAGCGCTCTCCGCATACTGAGCATCTGTGGCGGAGCCCAGAGGACTTCGAAAGGCGCCCACCTGCACGCAGGTCCCTCGCAAGACCGCCAGCAGCGCGAGCAGCAGCATCATTCCGGCATCGTCTGCGGCCCTGCCTCCCGCCATCGCCATTGCCCCGCAAGCCTGAGCGGCAGCCGCGTCCGCCTCATTGCCCGCGGCTGTTGAGACAGCATGTGCTCAACAATCAAATATGCTCGCTCTTGCAGCGAAGACCCTCGAGGCCAGGCTCGAGGTCTTCCTCCTGCAGCCTATGCATGAAAAGCCACCACATCTCAGATGGCATATCCGGCGCTCAAGCGGAGCCGCTCACCCCAAGTAGCGTGTCCAGAGCGTCTGAAGCCTGGACCCCACTGGCCCCGGTGCGCAATGCCGCCGCGTCGGCCAGCGCGGCAAGGGCTGCCAGCACGCTGCTGCACGGCTGCACGGCATGCCACGGCATCTGGGCGAGCAGCGGCGCGCGCGCGCACAGCTCGGCCGCCCACGCGGCGCTCGCGCCCTCGGAGCCGCCGTCGCGTCCCTCCGCCGGCGCGCCTTACGCGGCAGCAGGGCCGTGAGCAGGGCGTCCTTGCTGCCTGCAACCTGTGAGCAATTCTGGGGGGCACAAAGCATGCACATACACTTCCATCGCCAGGCGCCACCACGCACTGTCAGCACCAGCTGACCCCAGCACTGTCTATGCATCACAGCGCTCGCGGCGCACCATCGTCGGGCGCTGCGCTGGGCCGCAGCGGCAGGAGGACCGACAGCAGCGCCGGGACCTCGTCCGCGCGAGGCTGCAGCAGCGCGGCCGCCCAGGTAGCGGCTGGGTGCCGCATGAGCGCGCCCAGCAGCGCCGCATCTGGCCGGCCTGCGTGCAGGTTTGCATGCAGACTTGTGCTGCCGCATGGCCCCGCTGCACCGGTCACGTAGGTCCTCATGCTGCAACACTTGCATAGCATCACGTGTTGGCCAGTTAAGCGGAGCCAATTAGCAGGAAGCCCTGTGTTTGTGGAGTGTACTTGAGCAGCGCACCACCTTCAGATGCAAGCGTACAAGCTTGCAAATTTGTCAGTATGTGGCATCATGCTCTGGGGCAGACGAGGACGGGCGTGCACCGCCCACGGCATCAAGGTAATGCTGGCCAGCCTGTAAGGCCAGCGCGCGCAGCAGCGGCGCGATCGTGGGCCAGGCAGCTGCGTCATCAGCCAGGTTGCTCGCGGCCTCGAGCAGTGCCTCGAGCGCAGCGAGGGCCGCGGCCGGCGCGGGCGCTCCTGCAAGTTCCCTGTTCCCCACATCTCCTGTTTCTGACTTGTGCTCAGGAACTTGGCGTGCTGAGGACAAGTGGCCTGTAAGGAAGGCATGCGAGCATCATTGCAGGCAGCGCATAGTTGTGTCACTGGGCTGACTTGTGACAGCTGCTGTCAACCCTGCACTCACAATGGCGGCGCGTACGCGTCTGCCGGACCATTAGAGGCAGCGGTGAAGTCACTCTGCGGACGCAAACATGCAATACAGATGGCTGGGACACTCCATTCCAGTTTGTCAGAGAAACTGGCAAGGGGCTGGCGACATCACTGAGACTGCAGACGGCACATGCGCTGCGCAACCCAGCATACCAGACGTTGAGCAGCGCCTGGCAGGCCAAGTCTTGCGAATATCCAATGCCATGTCAGGCCAGCAGCAGGGTGGTGAGCGCCGGACAAGCGCCTGCTACAGGTTCTACCGAGCCAGGCGCGCCTGGCCGCGGCCAGCAGCAGTCGGCGCTCGGCGAGGTGCACCTCGACCGCAGATGCCGCCACAGCCTCGGCGCTGACCTGCCACTGCACGAGCGCACCCCCGAGCAGGCCGGCCTCCGCCTCCTGGATGAGGGCCGCCTCGCGCCGCCGCGCTGGCCGCCGCTGTCCGAAGGGGGCGGCTTTCACCTGTCAAGAGGCATTCTTGTTTTAGTGTGAGTTGCTTGCTTGTCATTGGTTGTTCAGCACAGCTTAAAGGGCATGGAGCTAGCTAGGTGCATCAAGGCATGATCACGTCTGGGACAGCTCAGCTGATGAGCTGATGTGAGACAGACAGCCGGCCTGAGAATATGCATTTGGCACATGTGGCAAGCTTGCCTGCAGCCATACAGGCACAACTCTCTTGTGCAGCATGGACAAGGCTTGGGCCAGAGGCAAGCGCTTGGATGCCTTAAGCAGTGCCCCAACACAGCTGCACCTGCACTGTGCGCTCAGTGAACGTCCAGCAAGCAGCAGCAGCTTCACTGACTTCCAACTCCAGTGGCCCGCGCAAGGCGGACACTGCGCTTGAGGCGGACACAGCGAGTTGGATTACTCGCTGCACCGCGAGAGTGTGTGCGGAAGAGAACAGCATACTGGCATCAACCAAGTCTGGCAGCTTGATAGTCGCTCCAGCAACGCAGGCATATAGCAGAGCGATGCTGATGCACATCTGCGCACAGCAGTTTGCGCACCTCCCGACACATAGTTCTCCACAGAGGCAACGGCACCATTGACTGCCTCTTGCAGCGCCTCATCAGGCAACGACATGTACCAAGATGTGTAGCCTTACACACAAATGTGGCAAAAGCAAGCGGGCACGCAGAGGCAAGTCATGTAGAATGGGACTACAGATGCATACTGACGACCTGCGTGTGTCCTCTGTTTGATGAACTGCACATGTTGTGTCTGACTCTGCTAGGCTCCCTAGAAGATATCATAATCACCAAGGAGACTGGTGGGAGTTCAGCCTATTGCACACTCATTGGTACATGAGGGTGTCCTGTGCATGCACAAAAGTGTAGCTAAATTGCACGTGCAAAAGGGCACCGTCCGCCTGACATAGCTAGACAAAGCAGATACCTCGAGCAGGCATGGAGGGGCAGGCATGAAGCATTTGCTCCTGGCCAAGTCACGAGTCCCTGCTGCGACAGGGCAGCTGTGGCATGTCCACAATGCCCACACGCATCATACCCCGGTCTCCGCAGTGAAGTAGGCCGCGTTCACAGGGACCAGGCCCTCCTGCGCTCCAAAAGTGGCTGCGTGGAAGTTGGCGCGCGACTCCGGCTTGGTCACCTGCGCTCAGCCGTGCCATTGCTCCAGTGTGCGCGTTGCCCATGGCACGTAGCTTTGACTCTTCACACATGCTTGACGTTGCTGGGCAGGCAGGCATTCTCAGACAGGAACTACATGATGATGCCGGCAAGCCTGACGGGAGCTGCGTGACAAGTGCCAACCTTGCCAAGAATGGATATAAGGATAACAGGGCAGCAGCTGGCAGACGTGGGCATGCATGCATGCGCTGCATGCGGGCGCACATTGACGCGGTCGCCAGCAGGCTGGGAGTACAGTGTGAATATGTATCGGTGCACGCCGCCCGGCGGCGCCGGCGCATTGTAATCGTAGAGCGCCTGTGCAGGACGTGCAGTCAGCCATGCATATAATTGGACGTGTTCTGCTGTCACACAACATCTTGTATGGCAGTTGCACTCAACTCAGCTTATGCACCGGGGCATGTGCACACGAGCGCATGTCCCAGGCAGCGACGCGATGTCATGTTATCACCGCCCGCTCGGGATGCACCTCGCCGCTGCCGATGTCGTCTGCCGGCGCGTTCACAACCAGCCAGTGCAGCCACTCCCGGGCGGTGGGGTTGGTGGGGACTGGTGCGTCCGGGTCGCTGAGCGCCAGGGAGTACAGCGCGTTGTTCGGTCCCCCGACCGCCTGCTCGGGACGCTCTGCTCAGCACACTAGCTGCATACGCCCTTGGTTCGGTTGAGCCTATATAATACCTTAGCCTGCACACGCTGCAGCTCATCAAGGCACAAGACAGGGGAAGGCTGCAGGCGCGCACCCGCACGGTGGGTGTGTTTGCAGTCTGTGCCAGTGTCAGGTGGCCCGCGCTGGTGTGGAAGTTTACGCCGGGGCCGTATGTGACATTGAGCGTCACACCGGAAGACTGGTCTATGCTGGTCAGCACATCGGGCACAACGCTGGCGCCACGCAGGTCCGCGAGGTCTTCCCTGCGCACGTCAAAGGTCCTCAACTTTTTGAAGGCAGGCCAGTCCTCGCACTCCGCCGTGCCTGGGAAGGCAATAGCACTCGTGTGCAGTGCAGATTAGGCTGTGCTCCCTGCGCAGTGTAGCCGCCAAGGCAGGCTGTTTGGCCGCCAAAGAGTGTTGAGTGCCCTTGTTGCCTGTATGGTGCATCACACCGTACAGTGTGCAGGAGGGGAAAGAATGTGCAGCTACACGGGGGCCGCACGCATTGTTCTGTGTCGACAAGGTCACCAGGCTGGCCAGGACCAGTCCCGCGAGGAAGCAGCTTCGTGGCACGTGGCGCATTGTGCCCTGTGTACCAAGCACGTGCGGGCTTCTTGTCCTGTGCTGCAGGGACGCGGTACAATCTCTGTGCACTCTTTGTGCCTGCTTAAGAGCTGTACTGGAGGCTGGCTGTGCCAGCAAAAGGCCTGTCTGCGCAAGCGCGTCAACGTTGGTGCAACCAACTCAAAATAGCGGTTCCGAGGTTCCACCCTGCGCTCTGCCCAGCAGGAGCCTGAGAGGCACCGACAGAGCACCCGCGTCTGTGAGGCACCTGCGGCTGTCTCGGACCGCGTCGTTGATTTCTGTTTGAAGACGGCTTTGTTTCAAAGCCGGTGCACGTGAGCAGCAAGCGCATGTTGTCAGCTTCTCCAGCCACAGAGCAGTCTCTGCTGATCGGGTCGCACAGGGGGTCCAGGCCTCAAGTGAGGCCCAGGCTGCGACAGCGTGCACGCTGCTGCGCAAGGCGCGCCCTGATGCATGCCACCCGCAGCGGCCAGGAGTCTGCTTCTGCGTTCTCAGGCTCCTGCTACGGGCGCAGGGCGAGCAATGGGGGGCAGTGCATTGCTGTTCGCAGCGCAGGCAAGCCAGATGTGCCCGGGATGTGCCGCGTCGCAGAGGCCTGTGGTGCAGCCTGGTCTCACCAGCAGCTGGAGGTGCGCTTATCGTCCCGCGCACTTGTACAAGCGTGTTTACACACAGGCCTCCACACACCATGTGCACGTGGTGCGCCTTGCCATCTGTGCAGCAGTGCGGCGCAGGACGAGCTGGTGCGTGACATGTCAGGCGTGCTAGTTGCCGTGCGTGACGCGGAAGTGCAAGGCTTTGCCGTGGGCTGGAGGGTTGCCGACGAGCTGCAGGCGCGCCCTGCTGCCAGTAACCCTCCGTCTGGAGCCTCACACGCTCATCTTAAGCGGAGCGCACTGAAGCCAGGTAGCCTGTTCAGTCGTCTGCACACGCCGCACCACGCTCTGCACCCCCCAGTGAACTCGTGAGGGCGCTCCCGAGGCCGGTGCGGTGTCGCAGAGGGTGATGCCTGCTGCTGCACGGGCAGGTGCTGGACGTGGCAGTGCTACCAGCCTGTCGACAGCAGGGCGTGGGCACGCGGCTGGTCCGTGAGCTCATGCAGGGCAGCACCACGTGAGCTGCCTTGGTAGGCCGTAGTGCGCCCATGCATGTGTTGGATAATCACTGGCTCATGTCACAGGCCATGCCCAGCCGCAGAGGACATGCTCACCTCTTGGGAACGATGCCCTCGTACTTATAGCAGCCTCGCGCGCGCTCCTGGATGATTTGCTCATGTGCATGCTGCTGCGCATGCAAGTGCGTTTGCAGCCCATGCTGCCATGCGGCGCCGTGCGCGCGCAGAGCTGGTGTGCTCGCCTGGCGCAGGGCGACGAGGGTGCTGCTGGAGGTGCGCGCCAGCAACGCACGGGCCATTGCGATGTACGAGCACCGATTGGGCTTTGCATCCGTCGGGCGGCGGCGCGGGTACTATGCAGACGGAGAGGATGCGCTGCTCATGGCCCTCGCTCTGCCGGAGCGGTAGCACGGCGTGAGCTGGAGGCGGACATGGGCAGGGACAGGGCATGTGCGAGCCCGCTCTGTTATTCCGCCGCCGCGCTGGCGCATGCCCTTCACGTTCTTGCCTGTCCCCTGTACGCACCCTGTATGCACGCCCGTATTGTCAGGACTTTGTTGGCAGCGTATGTGACCGTCACACATCCTGTGGGCCGGGCCATATGAAGCTGTGCCGCTGTTATTATGGAATTGATTTTGCACCAGCCTGTGCTAACTTGTGCGCGGGTCTGTGCTGTGGCACGTGTGTGTGAAAGGATCAGGAAGGGCGTACATGCAAGCGTTTGGGCAGCGCAGCCCCCCCCTCCCCCTCGCAATGGCCTTGTTTGCAGCGAGCCTTTCCCGATCCTTTCCCGCGTGCGCACCGTGGCACGCTGGCGCTTGTGCGGAATGTTGTGGGGCATGCTTGCAACCTTTCGTAGTGACAGCGCTGCGCGCCGGCGAGGGCTTTGGGGCTTTACCTGGTGTTATCTTCAAATTTCAAGAAGCCTTTACTGAGGTGTCTTCTTGACAGTTGAAGACAAGTGCGCATAGTCTGCATGGCTGTCTGTGTGCCCCGCACCAAGAACACTCGGCTAGGTCATGCCTTTGTGCAGGCCCATCATCCCATGCCGTTGCACTTAACTTGGAAAGGCATGCAGGTGCAAACTATTCCGGGCATGGCCATGCGTAGTAAGCTTGTGCCTGTGTGTTGTATGGCTTCCGGGATGTCTGAGAGCGCATCTAGAGGGGACTTGTGCGTACTAACCTGGCAACTTGGAGGGGCGAGTGAAAAGGTGATGTCTGAGAGCGCTTCCAGGTGGATATGTGTGTTTACTGGGCAGCTCGGAGGATGGGGTGAACAGGCCTGCATTCGTCTTGTACATCACTTTCCCTGGCGATGATTCTTTCTTGCAATGCGAAGTTCGCTTGCAAGTGCTAAATGTGATGTGTGATGTCAACACAAGCGAGGCCATCCGCCGCCACACTTGCACCACCAGCTGCCAATCTTCTGTTCATAAGCGCGTTTTCAAGTACCAGTGATGCCTGCGATGACCTGACTTGGGCGCTGCTGCCAATACAGTTGCTTGCACGCATGCAGACATGCAGGCCACGCGCGGCGTTCAGCACTAAATTTCCTAAAGTCAACTCAGTCAGATATCAGTCAGGTACAAACAAAACACGCTGCCAGGGACATATAAGGTCTGCACACATAATTGCACTCCTTGCACATACCCATATAACTGCAATGGTGCACTGTATAGTTTGCGCATCCCAGCGGTGACTAACGCATATTGAAGACGTGACATGTACATCCAGCCCGGTGCTTCAGAAGTACACCAAGCAGAGACGCACAGCCCTGCAAAGTTTGCAGACCCTGGGACACTCAGGGCGCAACAGAAAAGCTGGGGCCACGCACTAGCGGTCGCAAAAGAGCTGCATAGCAGTGCTGTAACCTACCTCACATCTAGCACACATTGTCTCACCATCTCAAACAGGACCAGCGCTCGCAGCAATGCACAGGGAAAGCTGCCTGTTTTCCCGCCAGTCACATCGTCAACTAACAAGCCCGTGCATGGCGGAGCGGCAGCATGCTTTGTATACACAAGATGGCAAGCCCTTGCACGACCCCAGTCACACGCCGAGCGGGGATGTCGCAAGCGACCCCACCAGACGGCCTGCGCCAATCCTGGGCCCAACGCAAAGCACCACCCAATAGCCTGACGTCCAGCCCGCCGCCGCGCGCAGCGCGCATGTACGGAGCCGAGCGCACCGCTCCACCATGCGCCTATCGATACTTCCAAATCTCCCAGGGTTGTCATGCTGCGCCAGCCGGGATGACCGGGAAGCACCCCAGGTGGAAAGCAGCGCCCACAAAACGCGTCATGAAACATCGACGCACCGGGCAATCAAATGCCAGCAGGCAAGCAGGCTATCCCGCAGCAAAGCGACATCCACAGCAGGTGCACACAGCTGCTCGCACTCCGCGCAGCCGAGCAGCTGCTGGCGCGGCTGGAACAACAAAATAATCCGGAAAACAGTGCCATGCTGCCATGCAAGCAGCAGCATCCGCGCCTGGATGCCACGCATGTCAGTGCAGCCGGGCATCATACCATGTGGATTGTGCGGGTCCCTCCACACAGACACTGCCACAAGTGGGCCTCCTTACAACCCTCCACAATATGCCGGCTGTCTGCAGCCAGATCAACTGAATTCTGGATCGCCTGACCTACTCCTGCATGAAATAAACATTTGATGACACAGGCGCCCTCGCGCAGCGGGCAAATGCGGCACTAGCCCTGTATATAGATGTCACGCGCGCGTGCTGCCTGGCGGCGCTCGCGGCGGACGCCGGACCGAGCGCCGCAGCCTGCCGCAAACGGCGCTGGCAGGCCGCACGCTGCGGTGCTAGTGGCTAGGCGCGGCCGTCTCAGGGCTTCTGGGCCGGGCCGCATGCCGCGGCAGGGTACGCAGAGGTCATGCTGCTCCCGCTCACCGCAGGCGCCTCGCCGCTCGGGCGCGCCTTCTTGAGGCAGGGCGCGCCGGCTGCGGCGCGCTTCTCAGGCGCGTCGTTGGACCCTCCGTCAAGGTTGGGGTCATCGCCCTCGTCCCCGCCCGCCGGCGCCGGCGCCGGGCCCGGCCAGGCGGCCACGGGCAGCGCGTCGCGGCGCGAGCCAGAGCTGGGCGGCGAGGGCAGGCCCGGCGCGGCGCCCTGCCCCGGCCCCCGCTCACCGTCCGCCGATAGGCGCGAGCCCGCGCTGAGGCCGCCACCGCCGGCGCCGCCGCCGGCCGGCTCGCCGGCAGCCACGCAGCCGGCGAGCGCGAGCGCGTCGGGCAGGTACGGGAACGACGCGACCAGCGCCTGGGCGTACTGCCGCGGCGTAAGCACGCGGCAGGTGACGCGCGCGCAGAAGTCGCGCATCAGGCCGTGGTCCGCCTCCAGGTTGGCCGCCAGGCGCTCCGCCTGGTGCGCGCAGCGCAGGTAGTCCACCGACAGCGCGGCGACCGTGTCGGCGCCCGCGTCGGCGCCGCCGCCGGCGGCCGCGCCGGCGCCGGCGGCCGCGCCGGCGCCGTCCGCCAGCGCCGCGCGCTCGCGCAGCAGCGGCTCCAGGCGCGGCAGCAGCTCGGCGCGCAGGCGCACCAGCTCCTGCGGGCGAGCGAGCCACATCAGGCACGCTGTCAAGACAAGAGGAGGGACTGGAGTGGGTTTTTGGTAGCAGCTTAGCTCACTCAGGACTGTAGGAATGGGCAACCAGCAGGAGCAACCTTTCTCCCCTTCAGCGGCCACGCCTGCAAATTCCGCACACCCTGGATGCCACCCAACGACAAGAGCGCGCACAGCGTCTGCGCTGGGACAGCCACAGGCTGGCTGTGGCGGCGCAGACAGGGAGCGCTCGCGCACGCAGGGCCTGCCGTGGCAGCCACAGTGCCACGCAGCTGACTGGCAGGGAGCGGGCCAGGCGCGCGCACCCGCGTCTGCGCGGGCGCCAGGCCCAGGAACTGCGCAACGCGCGCCCAGGCAGCCTGCGGCGGCGGCGCGGGGTCGGCCGGCTGCGTGCTGTCCAGGCGCAGGCTGAACGCGGTGCGCGCATGCTTCGGGTTGCCGCCCGCGACCGCCGCCACCAGCAGCGCGGTGGAGCGCCCGATGTCGGACGCGCGCTGCGCCGCAGCGCCCGCGCCATCCGCCTGCTTCGACGCCTCCGCCAGCGCGCCGGCCGCGCCGTACACGCACTCCTGCGGCGCAGGCCCGCAGCGTTGGCCCAGGCCAGGCCTCGGGCCACATGCCGCCCACTCACATAGGATTGAGTATGTCGCAAAGCTGCAAGCCTCAGGATAGGCATGCTTGGTGGTGCAGTACCCTAACCCCGATACATCAAACATGGACATCGTTTCAGCATGCGCTGGTCGAGCATGTGCGACCACGCCACCACAGGCAGCCGGCGCAGGTGAGAGTGGGAACCAGGCAGCGGGTGCGATGACTGCTCGCTGCTCTGGGCATGCAGGGCCAGGCGCAGGGCGCCGCGGGGCGAGCACCTTCATGAGCGTGACGAACTTGCTCCAGGGCAGCTCGGCGACCTCGGCGGCGGTCGTGACGAGGTTGTCGCAGGCGGCCACCACGATGCGCGCCTCGCCGTTAAAGGGCTGCATCGCGTCGAACATCAGCGGCACCGCGGACTCCTGCGCGCGCGTGGCCCGCCCGTTCACAAAGCTGCGGCGGCTGGGCGCACGGCCACGCTGCTCGACGCCCCGGCTTACCCTGGGGCCTGCTGCCTTCAGCAAAACGGCAGTGCAGGCACGGCCTTCGGCGGCTGCCAGGCGACGCCCCGGCATGGACATGGAAACACACCGAGCGCGTCATAATAAGGGCAGGCCTGCATGTGCGCTGACACGGGGCGCGGAAACTTGACATACCGGGTATTTCATGTCACGTGGTGCCGGGGCACAAACCTGTCGCCGGCGCGGCGCGGCGGGCGAGGACGCCGGGCGCGCCAGCTGCGCCGCCGGCGCCGGCGCCGGCGGCGGGCGCGCCTGCAGGTGCACCGCCTCCACCAGCGCCTGCTCCAGCACGCTGACGTGCCCCTCGATGCTCAGCTTCTCGGCCTGTGGCCGCGCGCCGCCGCTGAAGGCTGGTGCAGGGATCCAGGGCTTTTAAGGCTATCCTTAAAGGACAAGATCAAGTTGCCCCTAAAACCCTTGTTTCCAGCACTTTAGAAGTCCAGGTTCCTCTTAAGAGGATTCTCAACAACCTGCGACACTCAAAGCCCATCCCTGCCTTGCTGTTGACGATCTGTTACGGGTGGGTGGATCCTCTCGTCACTGCCGCCACATGGCTGAAACCATGGCGGCACACTCGGGCTGGTCAGCAGCGCATGCGTCGCTCGCCGCACAGGTCGAGGGCGCTGCAAGACATGAGCAGCGGCACGCACAGGACCTGGCAGGCATGCGGGTGGGCACGGCGCCCGGAGCTGCCTGGGTGGAGCCGGGAGGCCCCGGCGCGCACCTGCAGGTCCGCCACCTGCTGTATGAGGTAGGCGCGTTCCTCGTCGGCGTCCACCTGGGCGCCCACCTGCGCGTCAAGCCAGCTCCTGTGGGCGCTGGGCATGCAGTTTCCGCATGGTTGTCACTTACGCTGTCTACATCCTATGCAGGGTATGGTTGCAAGCTCAGACCTGCTAATCGTTGCAAGCTCAGACCTGCCAACCGCCAACCGCGAGGTTGCCTATCCGCCTCTGTTTGCATGTGACAGCATGTGGGCGCTGCATGCGTGCGGGCGCGCACCGGGTGCTGGCACTTGCGCTTGCCGCTGCGCCCGCCCTTGGCTGCCGCCTTGCGGTCGCCGGCGCTCCAGGCGCGCCGCGGCGGCGTCGGGACGCCGGCCGGTGCGCCGCCTGCGGGCGCGCAGGTCCCGCTGCTCGCTGGGCCTGCGCGATCAGCATGAAGTAAGCCAAAAGCGCGCTGCAAGCGCTGTATTTGAGCCAGGGGAGCAGGGGCACGCTATGCTGCTGGGCTCGCGGCGCTTTCGCACGCGCATCTGGCGTCTCTGGCGGTGCCTGCTGGCGCTCGAGCAGGATTGTGTCCAACTCACACGCATGCATGCATGCGGGGCCAGCCTGAGGGAGGGCGTGTGGGGGCAGGGGCGCACTGCCGCGCTGCAGGGCCAGCGGCGCGCCGGGGCCGCTGCGCGCGTGGCGCAGCTCGCGCCGCGGCACAGATCCCTCGCTGGCGCACTGGCGCTCCAGCCAGCCGCCCGCGGCGGGCGCGCCGAAGCACGTGCTGACCGTGCTCGCGCTGCCGGAGCGGCGCACAAGCTCCTCCTGCGAGCCGTGCGCGGGCGGCTGCGGCGGCGGCGGCATCAGCGCGCGCAGCGCGGCTGCGGCGCCGCCAGCGCCGGCGCCGGGCCGGCGGCGCGGCGCCCACGCGCCGGTCACGGTGCGGCTGCTGTCGTCGCAGCCGCGCGAGGCGTCCAGCAGCTCCTTCGCCAGAGCTTCCATCGCGCACGCGTCCACCAGCCCCGCCGAGCCCAGGCCCGGGAGCTGCGGCAAGGCAGCTTCGTACGGCGCGGCCGCCCGCAGCGGCCCGAACGTGTGCGTGCCGGGCTGCAGCGGCCGCGGGCCGGCCGTGAGCGCGAACGGCGACTGCGGCATGCAGGGCTCGCCCCAGCTGGCCGCCTGCCCGCCCAGGCTGTTGAGCAGCAGCTCTGACGGGTCCAGCGGCGCGAACTGGTCCGCCAGCCAGTCCTGCACGGCGCGCGCGGCGTCAGCGCCACTAGTAAAGTGCACGCACTTGCTAGCTGCGCCCAGTGCCGGCTCCCGCGGCAGCCCCTTCCAGCTCCCGCCCGCGGGCGCAGCTCTATCCCTGTCCAAATATCTACACGCAGCGCAGGCAGGAGGCCGGGCGCTGGTGCGGCTGCCGCAGGGACGTGCCTGGCTAGGGGTGCCCCGACCGTTGCCGAGGCTCGAGTTGCCCGCGAGCAGGTCGTCCGGCGTAAACGTTACAGCTGTATGGCTCGCAATGCTTTTAGATTATCAGTCCTTCTGGCCGACGTGATCAGATCGCTGGACGGTTAACGTCAACAATATCCCCGCTGCTGAGGCCTGCCTCGCTCGTCCGCGCGCCCGCTGCCACCTGTGTACGCTGACGGGCTGTGCCTCACAGCCGGCGCTGTGCTAGGTCAGGCTATCGCTGTGTAGCTGTGTATATAGGGCGGCTGCACCTACTGTGCTGCACGGCTGTACTCGCCAGATGGTGCGTCCGTGCAACATCGGAGGTGCTCACCGCTAGAAAAAGGGCGGCATTCAGGTCGCGAGTCACTGATCTTGCGCGCGTAGTAACTTTCGATGGCCCGTGTAGGGTCTGATAACCTCAACGGGTATCAGCATGCCAGTCATAGCCAACTGCTACATGCAAGTCGCTCTAATCTGGCACTCCAAGTTGCTCTAACTGGCACTCCTCGCAAGATCGCCCATGTCGACGGGTCGAGCGCCGTGGGACGCGCGTTGCTGCCTGCTCACGGCAGCGCTGTGGTGCTGGCGCCATGGCCGGCAGTGTAGAGCACGAGCGCGTCACCCACGCTCAGCCACCCCTGCGCTGCAGGCGCGGCCGCGACGGCGTCGGGTGTCCCCGGCTGCGCGCCGCCGCAGCTGTGTTGGACCCAGGCGCTAGTGCGGCTCGGGGAAGCAAGTGCGTCACCCCCGCTGCACGCCCGGTGGCATGCAGGGCCTGACCGGGGGATCAGCTCTGCATGCATGGATTTCTTAAAAGTGGCGCATAGCGTACTAGTACGGAGTCCCAGGTCCATGCACTCAACCATACCAAGGAAAGCACCGTCGTCAGTCCGCCTGCCGCCGCATCCGGGCTGGGCCGCCTTGCCTCGTACGGCCCCGCATGGGCGCTGCTGCCGCTGCTGGCCAGGGAGCAAGCAATGTGCAGCTGGTGCATGGATGTAGCTCACTCACGCTCGACACATTCATGCCTGCATATCTTGCCTCGTATGGCATCGCCTCGCATCCACTTTTGCCTACAGCCGACAGCGACGAGATGCGCTGCCAACTTGGACACTCGCTGATGCCTGCCTGACACCCCATCGCCTGAGCAGCCCCAGCTGGCTGCACCAAGCATGCAAGCCCTAGCTGGCTGCACCAAGCATGCAGCACCCACCCTCTTGTAGGCGCTGTGCCACACAGGCCATGCACGCGCACGCTGGGCCGCCTCGCTAGCAGAGCGGGTCTTTGGTTGTGATGCAGTTGGCTGGGTCCGAGGTGCATGCGCACAGGCTGGGGCGTGTCGATCTGCTTGCACTCCTTCGCTACCTGCAGCCTCTCTGCTCCACAAGCCTGTGCTTCACAGCGCTTAACACATGTCGAGGCGAGCTTGCAGGTATCCCTGAACAGTGAGGTAGGCGCGCTGCACCGAGCCTGTGTGTCCCGAAGGATCGGGTTGGGTACGCTGGTTACACCCCCAAACATGTACTGACTCGACGCTCACTTTATCCTGACCAGCAACAGCACAGGGCCCGGCGGCGCCCAGCGCGGCTACACAAACGCTGCCTCACATGTAACACCCGCCTGCTGCAGCGCCTCGCCCAGATAAAAGGACATGTTTGTTGAGGACATGAGTAGCCAGCTTGAAAATCAACTTTTGGCACATATTCTTTGCACTGCTGCTTGTGTTACGCAGACACCCGAAGCGTTCCTGGATGCACAGGCGGCGCGTCAGCAGGGCGCGTCAGCGCGGCAGCATGACCGCTTGCCGCGTGGGGTCCACCCGGAAGCCCGCGCGCGCGAACGCCTGGCTGCCGAGCAGCGGCGCCAGGTCGGTGATGTTGTACTCGCGCGCGCGCTCCTCCAGCGCCCTGCGCCGCGTGCGGCCGCCGCTCAGCCTGGCTGTGGACCCTGCCCTGGCACCCTACCCTAGCCCTACGGCTGTGCCACATCCCCATGACGCTGCTAGAAAGCTGTACCGTCAGCACAAGCCATGATCCGCGCGCAGCCGCCCTCGCACGGGGGCGGCGCGGCCGCCGCAATTACCAAAATTGCGTCCAGGCGGCGGGCGCGGGACCTGCAGGCGGGCGCGCGCGCGCACCGCAGCGGCACGACCACCGCGTCGCCGGCCGGCGCGCCCTGGATGGCCTCCAGCTGCAGCTGCTCGCGCACCAGGCCCTGCAGCGCGGCCATGAGCAGCTCCAGGAAGTCGGCCTTGAAGGCCATGAAGCGGCCGAACTTGCGCCCCAGCATCTTCTGCACGCTCAGCTTCTGCGTGCTGATGAAGCTCTCCAGCATCACCCTGGCGCCGCGCGGCACGCCGCGTCAGCGCCCGCCGCTGCACCTTGCCACCCATGCTCTTGGCTCTGCTCAGTGCACAATGAGGGCCAGCCGGCCGGCCGACGCGCTCCGCCTGCCCGCAGCTGGTCGAGCGATGTATGGCCGGCGTGCTGGTGCTGTGAACCTGTGTGGCAGGGCCGCTGTTGTCAAAGCACGAGGCCCAGGTGGCAGGGAGCGGCGAGCGTCCGCGGCAGCGCCCGCAGCGCGCCGCCGTCGGCAGGGCCGCGCGCCGCAAGCGAGCCGCACCGGATGGCCGTGTCCACGTCGTCGTCGTTGACGTACTGGCGCAGGTGCATCGCCGCGTGCGCCTCGCTCATGCGGATGATGCTCTCCAGGTGGCGCACCGCGATCGGCATGCCGTGGCTCACCGCGCTCTCCTTGCGCAGCTCCGCATACACCTGCGCGGCGCGCAAGCGGCTCAGGCGCGCAGTTCAGCAGCGCGCGCGGCGCCAGGGCCGCCCGCAGCTGCTGGCCGCAGGCGGGTCCTATGCCAGGTGCCCTGCTTGCGGTGAGGACGAGAATTCCTTTGGTGTGTAGTGCTTGCATGAATGGTAGGGCATAAGCCCTTGCAGCATGTACGCAAGCGGATGGGCCCTTTTGCACCAGCGGTTTGTATGTTCTGCCCTCTTGGGGCGATGCTGACTTCAGATGAAGGTGCGCATACCATGCCAAGCAAGCGACCCCGGCGTCTGAGAGCCCACAGCTGGCAGAGCGCGCGCCGGCGGCGCCGGGGGCTCGGGCGCGCGCCGCCGCGATCTTGTCGTAGTCGGCGTTCTGCAGCTTGGGCCGGCAGTGGTGCTTGGCGTAGGTGATGTACTTGCGCAGCGTCTCCTGCGGCAGGATGTCCGGGTCCGCGTGCGCCGGCGGCTCCGCCTGCGCGCCCCGGCACATGACAAAACTCTGGCCGTGCGCGGCAGTGTCTGCCAGTGAGCGCGGCGCCGGCGTGGGCGGGGTGCAGGCCCCACAGCCAGGACAGCGCGCGTGTGCGGCGCTGCGCTGGTGCGCTGGGCCGGGTATCTGGCTACGCCCTGGCAGCAGACCACGCCGTCACCAACAACACTGTCGTGGAGGCGAGCGCGGCCTCGATGATTTAGGACGCATCTGTGACGGGGTGCATGCACCCTGCTGATACCCTGACGAGCCCTGAGCGCGGGCGCGCGCCGCAGGCTCCCGCCCGGCGGCCTCAGCGGCGGCGGCGCGCTCCGCGGCGCGCTCGGCGACCGCCGGGTGCGCGCGCATGTGCGAGGCCGTGACAAACTCGGCCAGCCGCGCGTCCGCGACCGGGTCGACCACGTCCTTGACCACGCACAGCACGTCGAACCTGCGCCCGCGCCACGCGGCGATCGGCCGCGCTGCTGGGGCTTGCCTGTGGGGGGCGTTGCTGCATGCGCGCGCAGCGGTTGAAGTCAGCGTGGCCAGAGTACGCAGCCTTGGGCGTGAGCCCGATAGGCCTGCAACAGCATCGGCGAGACCGCACGTCGCTGGTTGTTAAGCGCTTGGGGCGCCTGCCGTCGCGAAAGCGGTGCAGCAACACGTCCATGCAACGTTCATCACCTTCATGACGCGGCCAGGCCGCGGCGCCAGTGCAGCCAAAGCAGGCGCTGGCCAGAGACGGAGCTAATAAGGCGTGGAGTAGGGTACGCGGCGCACCGCGACAGGATGGGGCCGGTCAGCTCCACGTTCTCGGCGAACGCACCCCTACCGTACCCTACCCCGGTCAGGCGCGCTGCCGGGCGGGCGCGCGGGCGCACCGCGACAGGATGGGGTCGGTGAGCTCCACGTTCTCGGCGAAGGTGCGCGAGGAGTCGTAGCGCCCGCCGACCGGGTTGGCGGCCGCCATCACGCTGCAGCGCGCCTGCAGCGACGTCACGATGCCCGCCTTGGAGATGGAGATGCTCTGCTGCTCCATCGCCTGCGCGCCCGCGCCCGGCGCCGCTGCTCGCCTGCTGCTCGCTTGCTCGCTGCCGCATGCTGCCCGGCTGGGCGGCACATGCGTGCGTCAGGTCATGCGACGCAAGCCATTGCACCTATTTTGCATGAACCAGGTGCATGCAGAGTGAGGTGCACGCGGCATGAGCCGCCTCCGTGGGCGCTGCGCATGGCGGCTGCACACCCTGGCACCCTGACAAGCCCAGTCCATGCTCTCGGCGGCTGCACGCGAGCCAGGGGGCAGCCCATATATCCAGGCGGAGGGGCGGAGCGGCGGGGCGCGGGCCCGAGGCAAAGGGGCAGGGCGGCGGCTTGGGGTCAGGGTTGGGGCGCGCGCCTCGTGGATGGACACGCGGTCCTGGTCGTTCATCTTGTCGAACTCGTCGATGAGGCAGATGCCGCGGTCGGCCAGCACGAGCGCGCCGCCCTCCAGCGTCCACTCGCGCGTCACCGGGTCCTTCTGCACCGCGGCCGTCAGGCCGACCGCGCTCGCGCCCTTGCCTGCGCCGCGGCGCGCCGGGCGCCCGCTCGGGCGCAACCAAGGTGCACCCTGCCCTAACCCTGCGTGCTGTGCCAGGCCGGCGCCCGCGCGCTGGCGTTCTGGCTCGCCTCTGGAGGCGCCGCCCGCATGCAGGCGCGCTGCCGCAGGCAAGGCTCGCGGGGCACCCCGCGCATCCCCTCGCGCTCTCTGCTGGAACGCTGGCGATGCGGTGAGCAGAGCGCTGCATGTACTCCCCGCCCCAGCCGGACTGAACCCAACCGCGCGCAGCGGTGCGCGCGCCGCAGGGCCACGTCACTGTGCGCGCGCCGCACAGTGCCAAGATCCTAACATACCCTACCATACACCGCGCACAGCGGCGCAGGGTTTACATGACCCCGCGCGCGCGCCGCACCGGTGGTGTACACGGCGCGCTCGGCCACCTTCTCCACGTACTTGAGGAACTGGCTCTTGGCGGTGCCGGGGTCGCCCAGCAGCAGCAGGTTGATGTCGCCGCGCAGGCGGTGCGAGCCGGACGGGTGCTTCTCCTGGCCGCCAAACAGCGCGAGCGCGATGCCGGTCTTGATGTTCAGGTGACCGTAAATGGACGGCGCGATGCTCTTGCAGATGCGCGCGCCTGCCGCGCCGCGCGCCCCGACACGCTCACGCGCCATGCCCGTGCACGGCGGGCAGCTGGTCAAGCCATGGTTAGTACCCCCAATGGTGCGAGCGTAATGCCGGAGTAGGACAGTGCGATGCTCCCCCCGCGACGGACGTCCTCGCCTTGGTCATACCTTGAGTTGGTCCGCATGCATCTCACTGCGGCTCTAGGCCAGGCCAGGCACCCCTTGTTGCAGGTGACGCCAAGCTTGTCACAGCATGCGTGTGCACACTGTCAATCACTCCATCTCTCATAAGTCAAGGGGTCAGGGGCAGCTCATAAGACAGGCACTCTCACGCACAGCTTGCCATAGCACCAGAGGAGCCTGCCGGGGCAGGCCCCTGGGAGTGCAAGCACACACGCCGCCCGCAGGACAGTACGCAATGCGACCCACGGCGCCCGGGGCCGGCGCGCCGATGCGCGCGTCGCGCGCCAGCCGGTGGATCTCGGCCTTGTCCTCGTCGGTCAGCTTGAAGGGCGCGTACGCGTCCTCGTGCTTGCGCACGTAGTTGGCCTCCAGCGCGGTGCTGAACACCGGGAAGCCGTTGCGCACGTTCAGGAACGCGTCGTACGAGTTTGTGTACACGCCTGCGCGCGCCCTGACCCTGCCCTGCAGCGGTGCCCCGGCGCGTCTGCGTCATGTGCGCCGCGCGCGCGCGCCGCGCATAGCCGCACCAGGCCCGGCACGCGCGCATCTGGAGGCACGCCAGGCGCTAGTGTAGGGTAGGCTTAGGGCAGGTATAGGTGGGGCACCGCATGAGGCGCCGGGCGCGCACCGGTGACGTCGATGTGCTCGCCCGGGCGCGCCTTGTCGATCAGGTCGAACAGCAGCACGACCTCCTTGTGCCGCGGCAGCCGCCCGGCCGGCACGGTGCCCGGGCTCTCCTGCAGCGTCAGCTTCTGGTAGTTGCGGTAGATGGTCTCCTGCACGTTCACCTGCGCGCGCGCGGCCGCGGATGCTGCGGCCTAGGCAAAGGGTTTGGGTACCTTAACCCATCATAAGAGAGACCACGCGCTGCTGCACAACGTCAGACTGGCCTCGCCGTGCAGCTCGGCCTGATGCGTACATGGCCCACGCTTATTTCATCAGCGCTGTCGCTTGCCCATGGCGGCGCGAGCGAAGGGCGCGGCCCGTAGCGGCGCAGGCGGGTTGCGCGTGGCGGCGGGAGGACCGGCTTGCCTGCCAAGGCTGCGTGGCGGCGAGCGGCCGAGCCGGGCATGCGCGGACGAGGACCTGTGCGGCCAGCTGAGCGGGCCGCGAGCACAGAGGCTCCCTGTAGCTGGGGCAGCCTGAAGGCGGAGGAGACAGAGGGAGCCCTAGGCTTTCAGGCGCGCACCGTGAAGGGCCCGTGCGACTGGCAGGACGGGCACGTGTTGGGCGTGACCTCGCGCTCGCCGGCCTGAAAGTAGGGCCCCAGCACGAAGCCGCACTTGCTGCAGTCGTACTTGACCTGCTGCAGCTGCGGGAACACGCCCGTGCGCCGCGTGACCACGCCCGACACGCGCACCAGCTTGTTCAGGTGCTCCTGCCTGCGCGCGGCGCGCGCGGCGCGCGCTGGGCCGCGCCTGCTTTGCAGCAGGGCACGCAGCGGGAGTGCATGGCGCCGGCAGCCGGCGCTCCCAGCAGCCCGGGGATGACAGGCAGCCCTCTGCCTCTGTGCGCGCCCGGCCACCACAGCCGCTGCAGCGCGAGCCCCGCCTGGCAGTGCTATGCGAGGGCATAACCACGTCAGGGCGCGGCGTCACAGTGCCTGTGTCTTTGAGCACACGACCGCACCGCAGCTCTGGAGCCCCGCCTGGCAGTGCTATGCAAGAGCGCGGACGCATGAGGGCGCAACGTCGCGGCGCTTTTTCCGCGCACGGCCGCACCGCAGCTCGCGGATGGAGTCCTCGACCGGCAGCTCGGTGATGCGGACGAACACCTCCTCGTGGATGCCGCGGTACTCCGGGAAGTCGGCCAGCACGGCGTCGCGCGCGGTCTTGTGGAACAGCGGCAGCAGCGCCTGCGGGCAGTCCGGCACGAGCACCGCGAGGTCCAGGTACGCCTGGCTCAGGTGCAGGTAGCTGACGTGCAGGCTCTGCTGGTTGCCTGCGCGCGGCCGCCCGGGCGCCCCGGCTTTGCTGCGTTTACCAGGGGACGGCTCACGGGGTGCCGGGTGCAGGTTGGGGTGCCGTGTCTGGGAGCAGAGGTCGCTGTGGGAGACAGCTTGCGCAGAGCGCGCGCGTGTGTGCCTCTGCACGGCGGTGCGCGCGGCCCGGACATTCTGCCGAGCGCTGGGCGTCGGCGGCCGCGCGCCGGCGCCCCCACCGCGCGAGCGCCGGCGGCGGTCGCTGCGCACGTGGGCGGCGCGCGCGCGGGGCGACGGGCAGGGCGGGGCGGGACTGGGCGGGGGCGCACTGGTGACCATGTCGCGCATGCGCTGGCGGTAGACGTACTCGCCGCCCGCGTCGCGGAAGTCGCGCAGGAACTTGCGGAAGACGGCGCCGATCTTGCGCTGCACCGGCTCCTGCGCCACCCACTCGCGCGCCGGCCCGCGCTGCATGTCCAGCTCCAGCGCCACCTCCGGCTGCGCCCCGCCCAGCCCAGTCAGCGCGGCCACCGCCGTCACGGCATAGGGTGAGGGTGCAGGCAACCCTACCCTCTCTGCTGCAGCTGCAGGGCCCGGCCAGTGCTGCCTCCGGCTGCGCTGCCCTGAGCCGCAGCGCTGGCCCGGCGCCGGCCCGGCTGCCCTGCAGGCCTGCCGGCGCAGGCTGCGCGTCCAGCCCCCACGCCAACCCAACCACTTGGCTCGGACATCGCCATCACAGCTCCGCTGGCCGCCCGCCCAGCTCCCGTGCCGCCGCCGGCTGTAGCAACAGGACCATGCTCAGGCGCCTGCGCCCTCTGCCGCAGCTGTCTGTGGGCCTGCACACCCAGCTCCAGCGCCGCCCACGGCTGCACTCAGCTGCATGCAGCAACTGCATAGGCTGCAGTGGTCGCCACAATGGGCTTACTGCCACAATCCTACCTATGCAGCGACTACGGCGGGGCGCTGGCAGCAATACACCCCGGCAGCAGCGTAGCTTAATGTGACGGCGGCAGGGCATCACTGTGGGTTAGACTTACTGCCAGCGCAGCTGCGGCGCACCATGGGCTCGTCGTCGTCAAAGCCGTGGCCCTGCGCCTGCTCGATGCGCCGCCGCTGCGTCGGCCGCCGGTCCTCCTCGTCCAGGTCCTCTGAGCGCCAGCAGTGCCCCTTCAGGGGACGCCATGCCAGAGCTCGCCTGAGCCCGTCCTTGCTGCTGCTTTTGCAAGGGTGTGTGCTTCGCGCTGCTTAGCCCCATGCCAACTTAGGAGCGGGCAGAGCAAGCACCCTCAGGCACCCTCACTCACAGCTCGAGACAGGGCAGCTCGAAGGACGCCGCTCCAGGGCTGGCAGACCCCTTCGACATGCACTGCTGGCCGCCAGCACGCCCCGCGCGGCGCCCAGCGGTCCGAGAGGCTGGTTGCAGTCGAGCGGCGCTGCTGCGTGTCCTAGAAGCTGCTGCAGCGCAACGTCTCTGGGTACGTCCGGAGCCGGGAGTGCCGGCGCAAGGCTGCGAGCGCGCAGGCGCGCGGGCGCGCACCCTCCAGCGCGCCCGGCAGGCGCCGCCGGCCGCCGGCGCGCCCCGTGCGCTCGTCCTCGCGGTCCAGCGCGGCCTCGGCGCGCAGGCGGGCGGCCTCACGCTGCTCAAACGTCTCCTCCGGCAGCTCGCCGTCGTCGACGTCGTCCGCGTCGTAGTTGTCCAGGTGCGGCATCGGCCGGTAGTCCCTACGCGCGTCAAGCGCGGTCACGGCGCCGCGGCATGCGCGCCGCTCCGCCGCTCTTGGTCATCTCATACTCGGCGCGTTCAGTCTGGCATCTCTTTGAGCGAGCGGCGCTGGATGTGCGCCATCATCTTGTTCCATACGCGTGCGGGAGGGCCTGGGCAATGGGCGGCAAACGTGAGCGCACCCCTCCATCCCCTCCAGCAGGTCCTCGCCCTCATCATCGCTGCCCTCCGGCCGCCGCACCTCCTCCTCATCATCAACGTCCGAGTGCACGCGCGAGTCTGCTTCAGCGCCGCTGCGCGCGGGCGCATCGGGCAGCTGCCCGCCGTCGTCCTGCACGCCACGCGCACAAGCGTTAGGCAGACCTCAGGCGCAGCGCTGGTCACCGGCGGACATCGCAGCCGGCAGCGCTTACCATGGTGTCAGGCGACGCGCGGCTCTAGCTCTGTCCACTGGCCTGGCTGCAGTGCGCTGTCTCGACAGGCCCTGTTTTAAACAGACACTCTCAGTGCAGACCCTGCGAGCCTCGGGGTTTTTTGTGCCTGCCCCGCAGGTGGTCCAGAGGGAGGAAGGGAGCAAACTGCATCGGCGCTATCCCAACCACTGTGCAATGGCGGCACACGTGTGTGACCTGTTGCTGCAGCGCAGGTTGGCTTCGTCCAGTGCGCATTGCAGGTGTGGCCTCTTCCTTCTGCATGCTGCACGAGCGCAGCTGAGATGGTCTGCAGAGCTTGCGCAATGCGCACACCTAATTTGCTGCACACTTATCACGAGCCTTTCAAACGGATATGTGTTCCGCAGGTCGACCTGCAGCCCGAGAGCGCTCGCAGTGCCAGAGAGCGTGCCGCCACATCGTGCCGTGAGCGCTGAGAGCGGCTGTTCCGCAGCAGGGTGCGCTGACCGTGTCTGTCTGCCTCAGCGGGGCACTGCACGCCGCTCCTGCGAGTGACGCCTGCAGCTCAGTGCAGCGGCTGCCCAGGCAGCATCTGGCTGCCCAGGCAGCTGCTTGCCGGTGCGGTTGCGGGCACCTACGACAAGGGAAGACTGCGAGCAAGCTGTGCCTGTGCGGGCCTCGCAGCGTGCTCCGCAGGCAAGCGCTGCTCGGCGCCGCGGCGGCGGGCGCGGCGCTGCTGGCGCTCGCGCCGCCCGCGGGCGCAGAGGTCAAGGGCTACGAGCCCATGTCCGCGCTGAAAGGCAAGGACTACGGGAAGGAGCGGCAGAGGCGAGCTGCCCTGCCGCCCGCCGCCTGAGCGTGGCGCTGGCACTGTCGGGCCTGGCCGCGCCGCCCCAGGCCTGCGTGTGGCCGCCTATGCGGTGCTGGTTGGGAGCCTGCTCATGGCGAGCCTGGTGGCGCCGGGCCGGCCTGAGGCTGTGCGTGGCACCCAAGCGTCGCTGCCACAGCAACCCACGAACTCTCGAGTGCTTACGCGCAAGCCCTCAGCGCGCACACGCCGGCCGCGGGCCGGCAGGTACTCGGACTACGTGCGCACGCCGTCAGGCCTGCAGTACCAGGACCTGCGGCCGGGCGCGGGGCCCTCGCCTGCGCCGGGCGCGTCGGTGACCGTCGACTGGGACGGCTACACCATCGGGCGCGCTGGCCCCCGCCTGACTGCACACTCCGGCACTGTTGACGCGCATTCTGCGTGCTCGCACGCATGCGTCTAGTGAGCTGCATTTTGCTCGTGCCATAGCAGGGGCTGACAGGGCTCCTGCGAGCAGGTACTATGGGCGCCCGTTTGAAGCGCGCAACAAGGTGCGGGGCCGGCCTTTGAGCAGGCCGGGCAGCGCGAGTGCCGTCGTCACCCCCCGCCCGAGCGCGCTGGGCCGGCGCCGACAGCGCTGCCTGCTGTGCGCGCACGTGTGCTCGCGTACGCGCGCCAGGGCTGCACGAGCGCACACGCGCCGCGGACAGCGTAATACCACGGCCGGGCGAGGCGTGCGGGGCGCTGAGCGCGCGCGCGCGTGCAGGCCAAGGGCGGGTCGTTCGTCGGCGACAACAAGGACTTTTATAGGTTTCGGCTGGGCGAGCGGGCGGTCATCCCGGCCTTCGAGGAGGCCGTGCAGACCATGAAGGTCTGCACCCAGCGCGCCGCTCCCGCCGGGTGACTGCCCGGAGAGCTCTCAGCTGTGTGTGAGCACGCGCCGGCGGCGCCCGGCGTGCAGGTGGGCGGCATCCGGCGCATCATCGTGCCCGTGGAGCTGGGCTACCCGAACAACGACATGAACGCGCTGGGGCCCCGGCCGCTGACGTTCTCGGTGCGGGCCGTGTCTGCTGTCTGCCCGAACCGCGCCTGCGCTCCCACGCATGCAGCCACGTGCTGCCGTGCTGACGTCGGCATGCTCGGGGGCGCCAGGGCCAGCGCGCGCTGGACTTTGTGCTGCGAAACCAGGGGCTGATTGACAAGACCCTCTTGTTTGACATCGAGCTGATCAACATTCAGCCTTGAGAAGGCGTTGCTAAGCAGTGTCACAACGAATGAACGCGGTGTGACAGAGAATGAACGGCCTCGCACTCATTGCTTAGCTGATTCAAAACAGAGTTTTACAGCTGCGGCCTGTACAGGCATCGTGACGCATACCCATGAAAAAATTCAACCGCCTTTGGATATCCGTGGCTAGGCGAAGAGTAAAGCCGGCAAGGCCGGCCAGCTACACTGGTGACCAGCTCCAGGTATGGTGCTGTGCCACGATAAGGGCAGGCGAGCATGGAGAGCGGCAGAAGAGCAATGAGACAGCTTGTGAGCTTGCTGTTCGGCACCCTCCTGGTGCTGGCAGGCGCAGGCGCTGCGGCGGCCGACACAGGCTCGCCCGACGCTGCAGCCGCCAGCCCAGCGGGCGGCCAGCCAGCCTCCTCTGTTTCGCAGTACCTGGCCGCGTCGAGCGGGTCCGCTGCGAACAGCGTCCCCGTCACGAACGCGGCGCCCGTGCTGTCCAGCAGCGACGGCACAGACAGCTCCAGCTCGGACGCCGGGACTGTCAGCCTGAACTTGGACAACGCGCCAACGACCTCCGGCGCGACCGTGTCATCCAACCCCGGTGGCAGCAGCAGCACAGCGGTGCCCGCTACTAGCGCTGCGGACAGCGGCAGCGGCACTGCGCCGCACCTTGTTGCGCCCTCGAACACCTATGGCATAGACGCGGGCGGCTCAGCGCGGAAGGAGGTGGTGAGTCTGGTGGACACCCAGAGCGGTGTCAACCGGCTGGGCACCTCCGGTGAGCAGCAAGCCTGCCGCTGGCGTGCTGGCGAGGCGGACCCGCTGTACCGCGCGCTGGGCTGAACTGGCCGGCGGTGCGCAGGCGTGGGGGACCCCATCTTCACCGGCTTTGATGGCGTCAAGTTCGAGTTCCAGGGCGAGACAGACAAGTTCTACAACCTCATCGCCGCACCGGAGCACCAGGTGCGGCACGCGCTGCGTATGTGAGCTGCATGCGGCATAGTAGAGCATCAGCTGCCGCGGCAGCTGCTCGGCGTGCGCGGCCAGGCTGGCGCGGCGCTGAGAGCGTCTTGCGTGCAGGTCACGACGCGACTGAAGCCGGGCAAGATGTGGGACCATGTCGGCACCTACATGGGCGGCATCGGGTTCAAGTACCGCGGGCACGTCGTGGTGTGCGAGGTCTCCGACGGCGGCGAGCTGGCCTGTGCGCCGCCCCGCCCCAGCCATGCTGGTGGCCGGCCTTGTGATCTGCCGCATGCATGGATGCTGGCCAGTTCTGCCCCTGAGTGGGCCACCAGTCAGGTGCAAGGCTCGCTGCCAGCCTGGGCTGCTATCACTTGGTAGGTCTTGGCCGGGCCGCTTGGTGAGCACCGGCAGGCGCCAAGCGCGGAAAGTACAACCAGGTCTGCTGCAGCGCTTGATATGACGGCATTGTGGACTCTGCGCGGGCCTTGAAAATGCGCCGCATGCCTCAACCAGGCAGCACCCCATGCTGCCATGGTCATGCAGGCTTTTGCTTGACGCGCGCGCCGCATGCTGCGCCAGTGTGGGTGGACGGCGGCCGGCTGATGATGCCGGAGGGCGAGAACGAGCAGGAGCACCGCTGGCAGGGCGAGGACGGCAAGTCATTCCGCATGATGTGGCAGCTCTTCCGCCCAGGCTATGGCAACACCGTCGAGCTGACCACTGGTGGGCGCCCTTGCGGCCGACCTCTTGAAATGTGGCTGTGGCTAGGTTCGGGAGATGACGACGCCTGGGTGCAGTCTCGCGGGGAGTGCACTGCCCGGGGCGTGATCGAGGTCATGCGCACTTGCGGAAGCCACGGGCGTCATGTCTGCATAACAGCCGCCCACTGCGGGCGACGTTGCAGGAGCCGCCCACCCCCCATGTGAGCCCCAGCGCCAGGCCCTACGCTTTGACGCACACTTCTGCTCACGTAGCCGGCGCCGCGCGCGCGCAGAGCTGATGTCCATCACGTTCTGGATGACGGCGGCGGGCACGCTGGACGAGGGCGGCGTGCCGCAGCCGGCCTACCTCAACTTCCGCCAGGCGCTGCTGCAGGAGCCGGGCGACGCGAGCGCGTTCAAGGTGCGCCCGCGCGCCGCGCGCCCCAGCCAGCTCAGAAAGAGTGCGGCCGCAGCCTGAATGTGACACGCCCTGTGTTGGGCTCGCGGCGGTGATGCGCGAGTGGCTGGCGCGTCTGCGTGCTCCGTGCGTGCGCTGCACGCCGTCTGGCCATTTTTTTAGTATGAATCTGGTCCACACATTCTCGCCATACAATATGTATATATATATATATATATATATATATGTATGGTATGGAAGCAGACAGAGGGCGGCGGTCGCAGGGCGTGCTGGGCGAGACGCTGGCGCGCCGGCGCAGCCTGCTCTCGCTGGGCGGCGAGGTGCCGGACGCCGCCGCCGCGCTGCCGGCCACGGCGGCCGCGAGCGCCGTGGCGTATGAGGTCGCCGGCTACTTTGGCGCGGGCGTCCAGTCTGGGGGCTCGCGCGCCATGCGCGCAGGCAGCGCGTAGCGCGAGCCTGTTAGCGCGGCGGGGTCCGTGATGCGTTATACTGCCTATCAAGTGGACGTGTTTCATGCGGACCATGCGCCATGCGTGATGGGTTGCCGCGAGCGGCGCTGGGAGCTTGGGAGCCATCACATGCCACCCTGGCCCGGGCGCGCTCTCCTTGGCCAGGTACCAGCCTCTGCACTGGCAGCAGATGACTGTGCCCCAGCTGTGGGGTGTGGCTCCTTTCATCACCTGCCAGCGCCGACATAAAGAGCTCTCTGGGTGACCTGGCCAGCCTGAAGGAGATGCGGTGCAGGAGGTGCCGGGCTAAGCAGGGGCTCGCGCGGGACTTGGCATGTGCATCAGCACACGGCGCATGTTGCAGGGGGCAGCAGCGTTCGGCTGAGTGTTCATGTCTTCACAGCCCGTGTACGTCACGGCGCTCGAGCGCTTACATGTTAGCAGTCAGCGTGCTGTACTCGTGCAGCGCGCTGCTGTCGGGATGCGAGGTGTTCAGGCTGGGTTGAAGCGCACGGGATGGGCTTAGGGCGTTGATGAATCACAGCCTTCAACCAGGGGGCCTTTACAAGGTGCCATGAGCATTTGGCTCAGGGCTCGTGGTCGGCACTCTGGCTTTGATAAGATGCCATGTCATCACAATGATGCCTTCAGTGGTCAGGCATGTGCATTTTGAGACCGCTTTTGGCTCGGCAGTGTATCAATACGGCTTTTGCGTGTTTTGACACGCGCGGGTGACTAACGTGTTCTGTGTGGTTTACGCCAGTTGCGTCTTTGACTCCTGGCTTTGGGCATTTTACCTTTGCCTTGCATCTTTGCCACCATTAGACATGGATTTCATTACCCGCCGCCGCGATGTAGGCAACTACCGGTGAGCCTCAGCCTTCTGCAGGCTTCCTTCGCGGGCGGAACAGGAGTGAGTCGCTTTGATGGTCAGCTGTGTAACCAACTTGTGTATGGTGTCTCATTGATCAAGGCATGCGTCCTGCAGGGACAGCACTGCTTACCTGTGCAACCTGTCTGGTTGGTGGAGCATTGTCAGCCACTGCCTCACTCACCTCAACCATGTTTGTCTGCATCCCAGGTAATTTGACATGGCTGACTCAATAGCTCATGAGCTGGCGGCATCAAGCAGCTCACCAGTGCTACAGTCCATAGGCGCGCCACAGGGGCATCAATGCTGAGGTTGTGACAGAGGCACCAGGTAGGCAATTGTGCATGTGGCGCTACCTCCCTTGCTGCAGGCGACGATACATGCGTATACATGCAAAGGCATCATGAGCTCACCAGTCTCATGATCACATTCAGGACCTTTCCTACGTCATGACATGTTATTTTGCAGTGTTCCGCGCTTGTGCATCTCCTTTTGCCATGCGGGGCTGCTGTCGCACCGCATACGTGCTCATGCTGGACGCCGTCAAGCATCATGCTGACGTAGACTGTGTCAACGGTCGAACCTGGCAGGGCAGGTGATTGGCATATGGCTCAATGTGCAGGTGGTTGATGCGGGAATTGCCAGATACATGGCATGTCCCGAAGAAGAGATGTGCTCGCATGAAATCACACGAGCTGACCTTACAGCATAGATTCATGAGCGGATCCCATCCCAGCAAAAGCTGCATAAGCGACCCGCCTGTCGTCTCTGAAAGCGGCTGCCAGCAGTGGCCCGCAAGTGTGATCCAGATGAGTCGCAGACTTCATGCAATGCCTCCCACGCAGGCTCACCCATGTAGCAGCCACTGAAGGAGTACGGTGTATACAGGGGCGGGCAAATGAGGGAAAGAAACCTGAGCTCAACACACTGCTGCTGCGGCCATTCCCCCGCCGTTTCCCATGCCCCACTCTGTAATGGTGAGCTTCACAAACTGCGCAATACTGCCGTTCACAGGGTCCGCCGGTGCCGGCTGCTGCGGGGCGCATAGGGGCGCACCGCGCAGGTCCGCGGAGAGGCAACAGGCATAAACGAGGAGGCTCAGCTCCGGTCCTGGGAAATTCATTGGCCTGTCGAGGGGCGCAGCCCTGACGGCCAAGCAAGCCGCCAGGCGCCCCGAAAAACACGCACGGGCACAGCTCGCGCACGCCCGACCCTACCCTAGCCGCACCGAGCTGGCTCACCACGCCCTGACGGGTGCCGCTCAGCCCTGCAAGGGCAGCGCGCCACTGAACGCTCAGGGCCGGCCACTCTGCATACATCACACTTTCTGGCTTTCCGGAGTACCTTGCCCTCGCGACACCCCTCCTCACCCTGGCCAAGGAGCCCCCGCCAGCCAGAAAACTGCCGTAACGATAGTCTAGCAGCCCTAGAAGACTCAGACGGCCCCGGCATGCTCTCAGCTAGGAGGCCTGCGCAGCTCAGCAGGCCCACCTAGGGCCACACACGGGACAATGTGTTGATGATAGCGGGGGATAGCTCGGTCCACCATGGGGGCAGCATGTCTGTTGAAGAGGTAGCCGATGGCTCATACTGGGAGCCGCTCTGCCTTTTATGCCTGCCCCTTAACCCTAGCCCTGCCCAACGCGCCCGCTGTCGACGCGGTGGCGCCTGTGCCAAAGGAGGCAGCCGTGACGTGGACCTCTAGAAACGCGCCTCTAGCCCTCAATGCCCTAGACCTGCCCCTCAGCATGCGCACGACGCCGCCGCAGAGATGTCCACCGAGGCCGCCGAAGGCGCGGACTTGAGCTCAGGCGCCAGTAGGTTGGCGCGAATGGCGCGCACCTGCGCCGTGGCGCACCCGCATCAGGCCTTGCTTGCGAGCCAGCCGGCATATGACTGAGGCTTTGGTTGTGCGCAGGTGTGCCAGAGCCACGGCATATGCAACACATACCGCCGCGCTGCCACAGCACTAATATGTGACGGCAGGACATGCACCACCGTGGACTTGCAGCACGTTGGTTGTCCATACAAGAATCAAGGCATGCGGCCTGTGCCCTGCTGTGCACAACGCAGAGAGAGGATCAGGGGAGATGGATGTCACAAGCTTTGCTGCCTGGCTTCAAGACCATCCGGGTGCTCCTAACAGCGTCGTAACCACACCTCGCCGTCGCTGAGCCCGAGCGAGCGCGCGTAGCCGCGCGCGCCGCCATACTTCTGCGACAGGTACGCCAGCGTGCCCGCCGCGGTCTCCGCCTCGGACGCGATCATCTCATCGCTGATTAGGAAGTCTACGCGCAGCAGTTCTTTGGCGTGTCAGACCCCGCCCTGGTCGCTGCTGCTCTGCCGAGCGCACACTGCGGGGAGCAGGCGCGTTGTGCCCCGGAAGAGTCACCCGCACGCTTCACAGGTCGGACAAGCCGCCAGGCGCGCGCCCGGACGAGAGCACTGCTGTCGGGCGCGCGTCGGCAGGGCCAGCAAACCGCATGGGCCACAGCGGGCCGCATGGTATGCCTGCCCCTCAGCCTTGCCCTGCCCACACGGGGCCGGGGCGCGCGCCGTGCAGCGTGCGCAGCTCGCCCTTGGCGCGCGCCGCGTGCAGCAGCGCCTCCGACACGACGTAGTCGTTGATCACATCCGCCTCGGCCACGCCGCACAGCAGCAGCAGCAGCATCATGACCAGGCCGGTGCGGTCCTTGCCGATGACGCAGTGCACCAGCACCGGGAACTTGGCGGCGTCCGCGAACAGGCGCAGCGCGCGCGATATCGGCACGCCCGCCTGCGGCCCGGGCGCCGGCGCGTCAGCTCCTGGCGTCCGGCGCACGCAGGCACATAGGCCGGCCCCGGGCAGCCTGCTGCGGCGTGAGCGCAGTGGTCCACACTGAAGTTTGACAAGCGCGCATGAAGTGTGGGCCGCATGTAGGGGAGCAGCTAAGCCGTTGGGCGGGCCGCAGTTCGAGCTCGCAAATTCGCAGTGCCGGCTGGTGTATTGTTTTCCGGTGGAACCAGGGACTGCGGCGCTGTGAGACCTATGTCGGGCGCGCACCGTGTCCAGCAGCAGCCGGTACATGCCGGAGAGCCCGAGGCGGCCGGGCGCGAACATCGCGCGCGCGATCGTCTCCTGCGCGCTGCGCCCCAGGCAGAGCGCGGCCACCACGGACGTCTGCGTCGCCGGCGGCATCTCCAGGAAGATGCGCCGCTTGAACGTCCACGGGTGCAGGTCCGCTGCGCAGGCGCGCGCCCGCGTCAGCGCCCCGCGCCTGTATGACACCACACGGCCTGCTCGGCAACAGCCGCGCCCGCTGGCGTGCTGCATGCCCCATGGCGCCAGTCCACACGCTGAGCCCGACCGTCCCCTAGGCAGTACGCCTCATAGAGTGGCCGACGCCGTCCAAGACATAGGCAGGGCCGCCTCGACAAGGCATCACTAAGCTCCACCGTCCCGCGCCTGCAGCCGGGAGGCGCGGCGGGGGCGCGCTGGCGCACCGTGGTACACGGCGGCCGCCACGCCGTGGCGCGCCTGGAAGGCGGCGGAGCACGCGGTGCAGGGCGGGTTCTCCTGGCGCTGCAGCGTGTGCAGCGAGAGCTCAAAGCGCTTGCCGGCTACCTGCGCGGCCGGCGTCCCCGCCCCCTGTCAGGCTCGCGCCGCGCCGGCGCGCGCCTCTCGCGCGCGCCGGACGGCCGGCCGGGGCTGCTGCTATTTCTGCTGCTCCACGGCCTCTCACGCCTGCAACCTCCTTGCAATGGGAATGCCGAGGGTGTGCGCAGCACTGCCTGCGCCCCCTGTCACGGACCAGGTCCAGCACGACGACTCAGCGAGCGGCTGGCTCCGGCCCCGGCCCGGCCGCGCCGCCGCGCGCGCGCAGTCCGAGCGCCCGCGCGCCTGCTCCATGGACGAGGCGGAGTCGGGCGTGAAGGGCTCCGGCGCGGCGACGCGCAGGCTCTCCGTCTCGCGCGCCGCCGCTCGCGCCCGGCCCGGCGGCACGCCTTGGCCTCCTTGCGCAGGTCCACCACCGTCTGCGAGACGCCGGCGCGCAGCCCTTCAGCCCCCGGCGCCAGGCGCGGCTCCAAGTCCACGGGCGCGCGCTCCCCCGCGACCGCCGCGCACCCGCTCAGGGTGACCAGAGCTGTTCTGTCGTGCAATGCACGCACACGATTTCTTTCAAACGAGGGCATTGCTGGATAGCAGGGCAGCTGACGCGCGCAGCGGGGGTTGAGCCGGGCCAGGCTCACCCTCACTCCAATGCGCTCCATCTCCGTCGGGCTGCGCACACGCGCGCACGCCCGTCAGGCTCTGTGCGTCAGTGCAAGCACAAGGTGCTGTGAGGGAAAAAATAGGTGACATGCGCACTGCCAAGTGCGGGATTAAGCAGGCCGCACCTGAGGACCTGCGACCCACGGTAGACGGCGCCCTTCCGCAGCGAGGAGCACACAGCGCCGACATCCCGCAGGTTCACGCACGGCGGCGCAACCACCTCGTCGGGCTCTGCGCCCCCCGGAACAGCATCTCGCACGGCGTACGTGAAATTTTGCGCGTGGCCGTGCGGCGCTGCGTGTGTGCGCGGCGCCAGGTGCGCCAGGCACCTGACAGCGTGCACGCTGCCGCCAAAGGCGCCTTTGCGCCCACAGGGAACAGGCGCGCTCAAGTAAATTTCAAGCGCTCGGCGCTGGAGCACAGCGCCACGCTGGGCCGGGCGCCCTCGCGCACCTTGCATGGCAGGCTGGCCGTGGCGGGTCTTGGCGAAGCAGGGCCCCATTTTGAGCGAGGCGGGCAGCAGCGGAAAGCGCTGCCGTGTGCGGCGCGCACGTGCGCCTCCCCAGCTAGCACAGCCCCGCGCTGCCTGCCACGGCGGCGGGCGCGTCGCAGGCCGTGCAGTATGACATCCACGCCTCTCGCCGCCCCTCTGTGAACAGGGTCCCTGTGTGCAGGCTCAACACGGCCTCTCGGGCGTGCCCCAGTCAGCCCGCCTCCTCCGCAGCCCCGCTCGCTGCCTGCTGTCAAGAGCAATACTGCGTGAGTCCGGCAGTCCTCCTCCGCACGCACCAGCTGCTTAACGAGCCCGGATTGCCTGCGGTCGCCTTGTTTCCCCTGAGACCACGACGCTTGAAAATAGTCCCACACGCCTGGCTACAAAGTCAAGGGCGTCCAATGCGATGACAACTTCAGCAACAACCGGCTGCTTTCGAAGCACTCGCACGGGACCCTACCCCCTAGGGCTGTATGATTTCAACTCCACAGACGCCGAGCCCAGCATGTCCAGCATATGCAGAACCCCACCCAAGCTACCCGTTTATACAGGCGACGCACGCGCGTAGCCTCCTAGCGCAGTACATGCAGAAACAACTATACTAGCAGCCTATGTTCCCTGAGCTACGCATTCGCCCATTCACTTCCTGTTCAGTGCACAGCCTGCCTACAAAAAGTATGAATTGAGTTTGCTGCTGCTCTATCCTACTCAAACCACGTCATGTGTCTATCCTCTGACGGCAGCCAAATCAGACCTCGCTGCTCTCGCGCTCGTTCTCGGCCACAGGCACACAGCTGCACAGCTCTCTTTCTACACGCTGCGCCGGAGCCATGCAGCCCTGACAGTGTCAGGCTGACAACAATGACGTCAACACTGGACTATGCCATGCATGCCGATGCATGCGTGCAGTCATACATGCCTGTCCAGGCAGGCAGCATGCAAGGCGGGCGAACAGTCGCCTCACAGCGCTGCTTGGCCAGCTGCCGCGCTCGTCGAGTCCGCGCCGCTGCACATGCCCGGGCCACACTCACTGCTGCTGCACCGCACGCCTCTTCGAGGCACGCTACAGTGCTTCGCGGTGCGCCAAAAACGTCCACAAGTTTACATCGTCGCCCCCGCCCGCTCATGCGGCCGCGCCGCACAGGCTGTAGTAGAGCATGTAGGCGTCGGGGCTCCGCGCGACCGCCTCGCCCACCTCCACAACCGCCGCGTCGTCGCACTGGTACCACGCAGGGCCGCACCGGATATACGCGATGTAGTGCCCGCCCTGCGCGCGCATCAGCGCCCCGGCGCTCGCCCACACGGCGCGCCGCCGCGGCGGCGCTGCCAAGCAGTCGCGCGCGCAGCGAGCTGCGCTCGGCGAGCGACAAGCGGGCTACGCCGCAAGCATGGTCACAGGTGCGCTGTCACAACTGCCAAACCCGTTACGCTATCTACAAGGTTGCGAGCGGGTCATGTGCAGCACAACACGATCTGCTGAGCGCATGAGAGTCCAGGGCAGGGAACCCAGGCTGCCATGGCATGCATGCAACAGGACCGGCATCGTTTGGCCAAGTCGGGTATTTTCTTTTCCACAGTCCCGCTTGGCCTTATCCAAGTCGTGCTGGGCATGCGCACGCCGTTTTCCGGCCTGTCCGGCAAGCAGCACAGGAATGCGGTCACCATCGACCTCTGCATCAACCCCTGTCGGACTTGATCGGGCCGGACCAGCAGCGCAACCTCTAGCCCTTGGAACCAAGCACTGACCGGACGCGCCTGCAGGCTGCCCCGGTGGCACACGACGGCGTAGAGCTCATACGCAGCGCCCGCGCCCTCCTCCGGCGGCGGGCCCAGCTCGGCCGCCGCCGCGGCGCGCGGGCGCCCGGCGAAGCGGTGCCGCAGCACGGTCGCGCTCAGGAACGGGCGCGCGTCCAGGCGGCCCGGGAACAGCAGCGGCGTGTTCAGCTTGCGCCCGACGCCCTGCGCTCGGGCTCCCGACGCGTGAGCTCCCGCATGTTGTGTAACGCAGTGCAGTGACTGTGACATGTCCCTTGGCGTGAACCCCCCCCGCATGCAGTGCAAAGGGATTTGTCACAGTCAGTGACCCGTGACAACACTGTTTCCTGAGCTTGTGCCGGGGACCCTGCTGTGCCACCCAGGACCTGCTCCTGGTGAGACAAAGCGCGTCGGTCGGCGCGGAGGAGTCTGCACGGAACTCGCCAAAGGGTGAGCGCGCGGCCGCGCGCGCGCCGCACCGTGTGCTCAAAGCGCTTGACGTGCAGGCAGAGCACAGGCGGCAGGCGCCGCAGCGACATCTGCTTCACTGCGCGCCGCTCCGCCTGGCAGCGGCCGCATGTCCACCGCTCGCCGGGCCCGAGGCTCTCCGGCCGCACAAATCGGTGCAGGCAGCCCAGCAGCGTGGCAGCGCCGTACGGCGCGTGCGGCCCCGCGCCCGGCTGCCCGGCCGTGGCGCCGCCGCCGCTCGGGGCGCGCGCGGGCGTGCTGGGCACCCGGCCGGCGTCGGGCTTGCGCTCGCCGCGCGCGCCGCCGCCCGCGCCGCCGTCCGCGGCGGCAGCCGCCGCAGGCGCGACCCGCAGGCTGACGCCGCCGCTGTCGGTGCCCGCCGAGGAGGGACCCGCCGGGCCGGTCGCACTTACTGGGGGCGTTGCCGCGGGTGCGGCCAGCGCGCCGCTGGCCCAAGCCTCAGGCCTGCTGCCCTGGAGCAATGGTTCGGGCTCTGCGCTGCCGCTGGCGAGCCGTGGGCCGGCCGCGCCGCCCGCCGCCAGGCGGCCGGCAGCGCTCTCCGCGGCCCAGCCAGCGACCGGCTCGCCCGCGGCAGCGGCGCCCGCGTCCCACCCCGCGGCCGGCGCCGGCCACTGCGCGGCGGCCGCGCCGGACAGGCGCAGCGCGCGGTTGCGCACGCACGCCTGCGCGCACCGGCCGCCATGACACATGGGTCTGGCAGTTGCCAGCTGCTGGCTGCCTGGCACCGCATCAAACGATGTTAAAAAAAAAAAAATCGCCCGAAAAAAAAAAGTGCAGCTGGAGGGGGCTGGCTGTGCAATCGGCACGGGCGACCGCGCCCCTGCCCGGGGCCTGGGTTATGCGCGAGGGGCTGGGGCTGCCGGCGCCGGGCGCGGGCGCCGTGGGCGCGCCTTCTTCAGCTGCGGCTTGACGCAGGTGACGCAGCGCCCGCAGCGTGCCGCGCGCGGCGGCTTCCTGCCCGCGCCGGCGCTCCCTGGGCGCGCCGACTGGCGCGCGCGCGCGCCGCGCGCCACGCGTCAGCAACTGCTGTGAGCAACCTGGTAGGTCTGCGCACGCGCGTCTCCATAGCCTGTTTGACCTTGCCCTTGATGGGCAAAGGCAAGGTTCCTTGCTTGGTGAGCAAGCAAGCAGTCCTTGTTTGCTATCGCAAGCCGCTGACCAGTACCACTGCTGATCAGCACTTCGCATTGCGAAGTTTGCACGACCCAAGAAGGAGAAGCGCTCTACTATCGCCCATGCCTGCAGCCAGGTACGCGCGGTGCCAACATGCAGGTTGCAAAAGGAACACGACAGCACTCTGTTCAACCTGGTCAGGCTGATGCGCATGTCACCTGCAGGCGAGCGCGCTGATATGCATGCGGAGGCGTCAGAAGCAGCCCCACATGCCCCAGCTCTGCCAGCTCCCTGTGACAGGGACAGGGCAGCGCGCGGGCGAGGGGCGCAAACCGCGGGCCGGGCGGACGGCGGCGGCGGCGCGGGCGAGGCCGGCGGCGGCGGCGGCGGCGACGTGTGCACCTCCTCGCGGCCGCGCTCGCCCGCGCCGGCCACGCTGCTGCTGGCGCCGGCCGAGCTTCCCGCGGCTGCGCGGGCCGCCATGCACAGCAGGGCGTGAAGCCAGGTTTGGCTTCTGGCGCAGGGTGTCACGCACGCCACTGTGTAAGGCTGGGGGCGGGCCTGGCGGAGGTGGTCGAAGGCAGCCAGACGTCAGGCTGGGGCGGGGCCTGGCGGGCAAGCGCTGCAGGCCGGCGCTGCGCATCACAGGCAGGCAAGGCCGACAGTGCGAACGCGCTGCACAGGGTGGAGTTTGCAGCACGTCGGCAGAGCGGAGCAGAAACTCCCGTCGTGAATGCCCGCAGGCGCGCTACGCAAGTGCAAAGAGTCGGCCCCTGCCGCCGCCGAACCTGGCGGCCCGGCAGGCAGGCAGGCGCCCCTGGCGCCGCCGCCAGCCCGCAGCCGTTTGCAAGGCGATCGCGCCTCGCATGGCCTCGCACATGGCCTCGGTCATGCCCTATCGGCTTAGGGTAGGGCACTCGCACCGTCCGTGGTGCTGGTCGGCGGCGCGGACGCGTCGGGCGCGTTGCTGCGGTGCCCCTCGCCCGCCTCGCCGCTGCTGCCGCGCCCGCGCCCCGCGCTGTCGGAGGCGTCGGCGCCGCCGCTGACGCCGGCCTCCGGCGGCGCAGGTCCTCTTCCAGGTCCGGCCGCCGGCCCGCCGGCACGCCCGCTCGCAGCCGCCCCGCCGCCGCAGTCCACGGGCTCGGCCGAGAGCGCGCTCGCGTGCGGCGCAGGCCCGCGCGCGGTGTCAGCAACGGCTGCGAGCTCGGCCGCGGCGAGGCCGGGGGCGCCCGCGCGCGCGCCAGGGCCGCAGACATCGCCGGAGTCGCCGGAGCCTGCCGTCCCGCCGCCCGCGCTCCCTGGCGTGCGGGCGCCGGGCGGATGCGCCGCAGGGCGGGCGCCGCCGCCGCAGCCCGCGGCGCCGATGTGGCCGGCGGGCGGCCGCGACGCGCCGCCGGCCGCTGACGCGCCGGACAGCCGCCCGGTGAGGCCGGCCGCGCCGTGGGAGACCTGCGGCGAGGGCGACGCGTCCTCGCCCGTGCTCGCAGGTGTGGGCGGGCCGAGCTCGGGTCCCTCGGCGTCGGCCGCCGCGCTGGCACGGCCCGCGCTGTGGTCGGCAAAGCCGTTGCACGCGGCGGCCGCGCGCGGCGGCGCCCCGCTCTCGCCGACGCCGCCCGCGTCCGCTGCGGCGGCCGCGGCGGCCGCCTTGCGCGCGCGCGCCAGCCCCGCATGCGCCGCGCTCACGCGCTGCTTCGGGCTGGGCCTGCCGCGCGCGGCGCGCCACATGAGCGCGCCTGGCCCAGCCCCTGTCGCGGAGCCGCGTGATGCGCCCGGCCCGCAAGGCGGCCGGCCCGGCAAGCGCTGCTTGTAAGCGCACTGGCCGCACAGGCGCACTGGCCGCACAGGCAGGCGGCGGTAAGCGTCCTTATCTTGCCATGCGCCGGCACTTGCAGCGGGCCACAGGCACGCACGCTGTCGGAAGGGGCAGGCCAATGAGGAGGCGGGAGCGCACTTCTGTAGCTGCGGCGGCGCGGGCGGGCGCAGCAGCGGCGGCGGGCGCGGCGGCGGCGCCTGCAGGTCCAGGCTGATGTCGAGGAAGGGGTCG
>JAABUV010000477.1_pt1 | contig 60630 bp, 50 predicted proteins | sample 5559971 | NCBI WGS metagenome assembly JAABUV01 (sample SAMN10711881, study PRJNA513362) | rock metagenome | isolation source: Antarctica rocks | place: Antarctica: Victoria Land, Knobhead nord | collected 2015-12-19 | reverse complement strand
GCACAAAAAAGGCCCGGACGGACCATCTACCCACCGGTTTCTGGGGCCAACGGCGACCGCGCGCGGCCCCAGAAACCCCTGCTCCGCTTGACCTAGCCGCCTGATTCAGCGGAAACTAGAGATGAAAACATTCATCGAATTGGATTGGCTGCCGATGGTGGCTTTGCAGGCTCCCAGAGTCCACTTTGGACGCCAAAATCGGCTCTACGGCCGCTTCTACCGGTCTACAGAGGTGAGTGTTCAGCCAAATGCGGTCAATCTGGTTAGACCAAATTGCTCATGAATAATCCAGGCTAGCGCGCTCATGGTAACAAGGACACGATGTACATCTCTCCCGCCTCCGATGCGGCCTTGCTCGCCCGCGTCGTCGCCGGCGACGGCCCCGCGTTCGACGATCTCTATGCCCGCTACGCTCCCCTGGCGGCGGTGCTGGCCCTGGATATCCTCCACGACCCCGCGCTCGTGGAGGATGCCCTCCAGGAGGCCTTCCTGGCCGTCTGGCGCCGCACCCTCACCTACGACCCCGCCCGCGGCAGCGTCCGCTCCTGGCTGCTGACCATCGTGCGCCACCGCGCCATTGACGAGTATCGTCGCCGTCACGCTGACCGTTGGGTCACTGTCGTGGCCCTCACCGCGACCTCCGACGGCACCGACACGCACGCCCTCGCCTGCCAGCACGCCGACGTCCGCCGCCTGCGCGCCGCCCTCCGCCACCTGCCCCCCACCCAACGCGCCGCCCTCGCCCTTGCCTACGCCGCCGGCTGCACCCACCCTCAAATCGCCCGCGCCCAGGGCGTCCCCCTTGGCACCGTCAAGGGGCGCCTCCGCCTCGGCCTACGCGCGCTGCACAGCCACCTCGCAGACCATGATGTGGTGGGGCCCGATGTGACAGCGCTGTAGCGACACCAACCGGGCGCGTCACGGGTCGGATTCCACGCGACATGCAACCCTGTCCCCCATCGCGTGCGCCCACGTTCCGCCGATGCGGCGCCACTCCCCACAGCGCCTCATGGACGCGTCACCTGCGGAGTCAGTTCTGTGGACGCGCGCAGGATCGGTGGGCTGTCGGCAGGATCGGCGCACCTCTCGCGGGACAATCCGCGCCTATCGCATAGAACAGCGCTCCCTTCACGCCGCGCATCCGCGCAGGTCGCGTGGAATCCGACACTCAGGGCCGTCAGCAGCCCCCGCACGGCCGCCCCTGGCGCTCGTGACGCTGATCCAAAACGCCAACAGCCGCGTCTATACACAGTACCAGCCCCTCAGTGCTGTTGTAAGGCGTCAGATTACGTGCGCCGAACGTCACAGTAGGTGCGCCGTTAGCGTCACAGTAGCTGCGCCATCCTCCATCCGCGCCCTTTTCAGGCCCCTCCGCCCCTTTTTTGAGCGTAAATACGCCTCTGCACCGTCTCCATGACGCAGGCGACTAAAGACACACCTCGTGCGGATCGGCGCACCTACTGTGACGTTTTTGCAGGATCGGCGCACCTACTGTGACGCGAACGGCGCACCTACTGTGACGTTCGGCACCGCCCCACGCGTCAATCTCGCGCACCTAATGTGACGCCTTACACCCTCATCCACCAGACAGCCGCCCCCGGAGCCACCGCCAGGTGTGACAGAGCGTGGAGAGAACGCCGGCACCGGCCGCCGTTCGTCGCCCTGGCCACCGCCACGGTGCCCCCGTGCTGGACCCTTCTGCGGCTGCCCAACTCGCCCCCGGACCAATGCCCTGGAACGCCGGCCCGTCGAGGGCGTGGGCCGCCGCCCTGGCCCGCTCGCGTGCCGACGCGCTCACACGCCCCAGGAGCCCCACCAGAGCCAGCGGGGCACGAGGCCCTCTACGCCCCCTAGCGCCCGCTAGGGGCCACGTCAGCGCTCCACGCGCCGCCCACGGCCACGCATCAGCACGGGAGGTGCACGCGCGCATGTGCGGCCCCATCAAGGTACGCCGGGCCATAGTGCCAATGGTCCTCGTTTTACCCTTGTGATTGTATGCGTCAACATGCTATAATAAGGGTGTAGGGCGCATGAACCCCACAGACGGAAGCAGCCTAAGGAGCGTCACGACATGACACGGCAACAGCGACGGCGACAGAGCAAGGCCACCGCCCGCGCGGCCACTATCCGCCGGACCGGCCCGTACACCTTCGAGATCGACAGCCGTACTCGCCCCGGCCACACCCACAAGATCGACGCGCTGCGCCTGCATTGCAGTTGCGAAGCCGGGCAGGAGGGGATGCGCTGCTGGGCGCTCGCCCTCGCGCTCATGATCGAGCAGGGCTACCGCGCCATCACCCCCAAGCACGCCCGCCCCGCGCCGCCGTCCCCCGCGTCCACTCAGCCCACCCGGCCTGCTGGCGCCGCCCTGCTGGAAGCCTTCGGGGCCTAGACACCCCACACAAAAAAGTGGGCGGGGGATGACGGCCCCCGCCCACGGTCAACCGGACCACGGAAAGGACACACAGAGATGACCACCCAAGCCATACCCACTATCCACCTCGCGGCCAGCCTCCCCAGTATACCACCCCGCCCCGCCATTGCCCTCGACGATGGCGACGTGTCCGTGACCGTCACCTTTCGCCCCCTCGGCCCCCTCGGCGCGACGGAGGTTGTCGCCTCCATCGCCCTCCCCGACGATACCGGCCTCCTCAACCTCCTCGATGCGACGATCACCCGCTTGATCGCGTACCGCGACGCCTACCAGCAGGCCATGACCGAGAACGATTACCCCGTCATGGAGGAGGTGGCGGCCACCGTCCCGCCGCCCCCGCTCCCCCTACCCGTTCCTTGGTACGCCTGGTAGCACGCGCCGAGGGCTGGCATCCTCGCCAGCCCTCCCCTCCCTCAGCCGATGGAGTGATGACCGATGACCGCCGCGCACACCAACCCCACCGCCGCGCACACCAACCCCACCGCCGCCACCCTCGCCAAGATCGACGCCTGGATGCAGCGCCTCGCCGACGAGACCGAACAGGCCGCACAGAGCGCCGAACTAACGCGTTACCTCACGACCCTCGCGCGCTTCTACACCTACAGCGCCCACAACTGCGCCCTGATTGCCATGCAGCGCCCCGACGCCACGCGCGTCGCCGGTTACCGCGCCTGGCAGGCGCTCGGCCGACAGGTCGTCAAGGGCGCGAAGGGTATCACCATTCTGTGCCCCGCGCCCATTAAGGGCAAGACCGAGCAGGGCGACGATGCGGTGATCGCGCTCCGGTTCCGCACGGGGTATGTGTTCGATCTGGCTGACACCCAGGGGGACGACCTGCTCGCGCTGACCGTTCACGCCGTCGAAGGCGACCGCTACGACACGCTCCTCCGGCAGCTTACCGAGATCGCGGAGCGTGGCGGCTTGCGCGTCGCGTTTAAGCCGCGCCTTGTCCAGGACGCCAATGGCGTGAGCTACGGCGACGGGCGCATCGAGTTGAAGGAGGGCAACCCCGCCGGCAACCTCTGCAAAACTCTTGTTCATGAAATCGCGCACGAGCGGATGCACCGGGCCGAGGAGCGCTGCACCTTCACCACCCAGCAGGCCGAGTGTCAGGCCGAGGCCGTGGCGTATGGCGTCTGCGCCGCCCTCGCGATCCCCTGCCCGAACACGCCCACCTACCTCGCCCTGTACAAGGTTTCGCGCGCGACTCTCGCCGCCAACCTCAACGCCATTAGGGCCGGTGTCGCCGCCCTCATGGAGGAGATTGCGCCCGCGCTCGACGCCGCGCGCGCCGCCTAGCCCCCTGGGGAGAGCCGCCCCCGCCGCGCGACGTGGCCCTCTCCAGCGGCATCGGCCTGGACGACGCGCTCCCCTTCTACCCATTGACACGCACGGGCCGGCTGCCACGCCCCGCAGCCGGCCCTGAAAGGAGACAGGACCGATGGATCAAACCACGACCACGACGGCGTCGAACCGCCCCCCCACTCCGGACGCCCTCGACGTCACCTGGACCTGCCCGTATTGTGGCAGTGACGACCTGCGCATGCTCTACGACGAGCGCCACGCCTGCCGCGTCGCCACGCTCAACGACACCGGCGACCCCGCCGATGCCGCGCCTTGGCCGAGCTATACCGGCGACGAGTGCGTGGACATCGACCCCAGCTCGTTCGCGTTTCACTGCGACGCATGCAACACGCACAACATCACGCCGCGCAAGGGAGGAGGGACCAATGACCTGGACCATCAGTACGCCGCGTGACGCCTGGATCGCGCACGCTAAAACAGCCGGGGCCGCGCTGGAGCCGCAGGCCTCCACGGGCGCGGAACTGCGCGATCGCGCCGCTTAGGGAGGAGGGATACACGATGGACCGTATTGACATAATACCAACGCCCGAGGCGTGCCGCCAGATCGCGCGCCTCTTCCGCGGGCAGCAAGCGGACGCGGAGGCGCTGGCCGCCCGCGCCGCGCGTGCCATAGACGACCTCGACGGCCGCGACGACGCTGACCTGGCCCCCTGGGACCGCGCCTTGCTGACCGCCGCCTTCGCGGCGCTGTACGACGCCAAGAGCGCGCGCGTCCTCACGATACAGGAGGGCTTAGAGACGCTGGGTCCCTACGCCAACGAGAGGCTTGGGGAGGGCTCCCACGATGCAGCCTAACGGCCACGACCCCGCGGCACGCCGGCCGGCGTGCCGCCTAAACAGGAGCCGGGAGGGCTGACCGCCATCGGTCATCCCTGGACAGGACGTATGACCCTTGCCGAGGCGGCGGTGTGGTATCGCAGCCACGCCTTACCTGACCAGAGGACCGGCGCGCTCGCCGGTCCTCATCCGGTACATCCACGACGGCTACTACAAGAGGAGCCCCGGTTGATGACGATACTGACGCCCGCGATAGCATTACCCGACATGCTTTTCCTGTCGGAACGCCGCGCCACGCGGTACGCTACGGACATGAGGAAAGAACACGCCGATCCCCACTACACCGTCGTCCGCTACACGACCGCCCAGGCCGCCGAGATGCTGGGCATCAGCCGCGTGACTGTCCAGGCCGCGATCCGGCGCGGCAGGCTGGAGTCCGAGTTAGCCAGCCCGAACGTCCGTCTCATCTCACAGGCCGCGATCGATGCCTACCGCGAACACCACCTGGGGCAAGTCGGGCAACCTACGCGCAAGAAGCAAAAGATGATGCAGAAGATGGTGGAGGCGCGGAAAGCCGCAGCAGGCGCCACCTCTCCATCCGACGTGTCCGCAGGGGACACAGGCACCCCTGACGCGAACGACGAGACGGAGGAGTGACAAAGATGAGCAAGACTATCGCTATCGTCAACCAGAAAGGTGGAGTCGGGAAGACGACAACCGCCTATAATCTGGGCACGGCCCTGTCCCGCCGTGGCCAACGCACATTGATGATCGACCTCGACCCCCAGAAGGCCGGACTCTCGCATGTCGCCGGAGTGAACGCCCCGGAGCGCAGCGTCGCCGACGTCCTCACACATTATCTCCAGGACCGCACGCCAACGCCCCTAGATCCCTACGTCACTGCGCTCGCGCCCAATCTCGACCTGTTGCCCGCGAGCAAAGCGCTCAACAGCGCCGAACTTATCCTGGCCCCGGTCTTTCACCGCGAGCACGTACTCGCCGCCGTCTTGGAGCCAGCGCAGGACCGTTACGACACAATCCTGATTGATTGCGGGCCGAGCATGGGCATCCTGGTGGTCAATGCCCTCGTCGCCGCCGACGAGGTGCTCATCCCCGTCGAAGCCGAGTACTTAGCCGCCGTCGGCCTCACCGATCTGTTCGACACCATCAACACCCTGCGCCGCGAACGACTCAATACCCATCTGCGCATCGGCGGCATCATCCTGACCAAAGTCGATGGGCGTGTCCGCCACGACCGTGAGATTGTCGCTGGCGTCCGCGAGGCTTTCGGCGCCACAATCCCCGTGCTCGGGGAGATTAAGCGCTCGGCCAGCGTCAAGGATGCAACGCAGGCAGGCCAATCCATCTTCGACTACGCCAAGCGCGATCGCGCTGCAATCGCCTACGCGGAGATCGCCGATGCCCTCGTGCGGGACGAGGCTACGCCGGCCGCGGGAGGAACCCATGGATAAGACTGCTCGCCGCGACGCCCGCTTCGCCGGCTTCGTGGACTATCTCAAGGCCGCGCGGCCACCCGATGTCGCCGACTTACCCGGCGCTCGACTTATCCCCGCGGACCTCATAGACCCCAATCCCTATCAGCCCCGCACACATATGGACGAAGCCGCGCTGGACGAACTTGCCGCCTCGATTCGCGCGCACGGTGTCCTACAGCCTGTGACCGTGCGGCCACGCGACGGTCGCTACCAGCTCGTCGCTGGCGAACGGCGCTGGCGGGCGGCTATGCGCGCTGGTTTAACCGAGATCCCCAGCATCGAGAACGACTACGATGACGCGGCGATGGAACTCTTCGGCCTAATGGAGAATATTCAGCGTGCCGACCTAGACCCTATCGACGAAGCACACGCCTACCGGCGGCTGATGGAGCACTTCGAGCTCTCGCTCCGCGACGTGGCCGAGCGTGTGTCCAAGAGCCACACCTACATCGCGCAGCGCCTTCACCTGCTTGACGATCCGGTCATTGAGGCGGCCGTGCGCGACGGCGTGTTAAGTCCCACGGTCGCGCTCTCCATCGCCCGCGTGGCCGATCCCACGCAGCGTCAGGACTTGATCGATCGCGCTCGTGCCGGGGCGCACATCACGGTTGAGGAGGCCCGCGCTACGCGAAAGGAGCACGCATCGGCCCCGACCCCAACCGTGCCCGTCGTGGAAACTAATTTTACAGCTAGCGCCACACCCACGCGACAGAGCCAACACACGGAGCGGCAGGACACCATGACGGTAGCGCCCATAGTGGAAACTAATTTTACAGCTAGCACTACGATCGATCCCGATAGCGAGGACGACCCTATCCTAAATCACACCGTGGGTCAGAGCGTACCTTCAATGCATCAGGATGACGAGCAGTGGGTGAAAGCGATAAATATGCAGACCGTCGCCCTCTTCCAGGTTGGCAACGGTCGTGCGAATCGAGATCAGGTACGGGCCGCGCTGTGGGCAGACCTGGAAGCCCTGGACGGATAGATAGAGAACATGGCCGACACCCCCAGAGATGACATAATAAACGACGACCAACCGACGCACGTCACCCTGACCACGGATCGCGTCACAGCCGACGCCACGGATGCGCTCGCCGCAGCGCTGCATGCCGCCGGCGTCACGGTCGAGCGCCGCACCTTCCTGCCCGTACGCGGCGAGGACGCGCACCCGTGGGGCGTGCTCCTGCTAGCCGTCAATGGGCCGCTCCTGGCGCTCGTCCGGCTCGTCGCCTCGACGACAGCCCCGGTCGGCGTCGCTCCCGCCCTCGCCACCGCACTCCGGGTTGGGGAGTATCCGGCTCCGGCCACGCTCCAACTCAAGGCCGATGGCGTGTTCGTCTCCATCCGCGCGCGCGACCTGCTCGACATAATATCCGTGCTCGATGGGCTCCCGGCCCGGCTCGCGCGCTTGGACACGCGCCGCGCGGAACGGCGGCTCATCTATAGTGAGGGTGTGTGGCACATCGACCCGTGAAAGGGGGACCGATTTGGAACGCGACAGCATGGCGGCGGCGACGATTGCGGAACGTGACATACCGCCGGTGATCGACCCGGTGGGGGAGGATTGCGCTGCGTCGGTCGTCGCCGTACCACCGGCAGAGCCAGCGTCCCCGGTGGAGGCGCGCCCGCCCGTGCCCTACGGGTTCGTGCCCCCCGCTGTGTGGGCCTTGGCGCGTGGGATCGCCGCCGTGCTCGGCGAGACCATGCCCCCGCCCATCCGTCTCATCACCCGCGTCGTGGATCGCCTCGGCCCCGATCGGGCGCGTGCCGTCCTCGGTCAGGCCCTCACCATTGAGGCCCAGGGCGGGCTCACGCTCCCCGACGGCCACCGCCGCACCCCCGGCGGGACCTTCTTGTACCTCGTGCGCACCAGTGATGAGGTGAGCCGGGAGGACAAAGCGTACATCTTCCCGCGCCACGGCGGCCGCCCGATGAGGGCAGCGGGGGACGACAGGCCGCCCACGCCGGCGACGCCCCCGCCAGTGGCCTGGACGGACGACATCTACCGCGCGCTCGCGCAACAGTTCCAGCAAGACAACGCAGGGAGGGCAACCACCGTGAAGATCACCGTCATTGGCCGACCCGGTACGGCCGTCGAGCAGGGCCAAGTCGTCGTCCTCGCGCTCACGAGCGAGAAGGTGCCGGACCTGCCCAAGGGCCTTCCGGAGCCGCCCGTCGGCACGCGCTACACTGTCTTCGTCGCGCGCAAGCCGTGGGGCAAGGTGGCCGAGGCGCTCGCCGCCGACCCCGAGGACGCGGCCATCATAGAGGGTTACGTCGCCCTCGACCCGCGCGTGGAGGGCATCGCCGTCTACGCGACGAGCGCCACCACCAAGCGCCTGCAGGCCGCCAAGCGCGCGACCCAACCGGCGACGACACCGTGAAGGCCACACGCCCGACGCGCGGCACCCAGTAACGCACGAGCCCAAGGGTTACACGGCGATCTGCGGCGGATAACCTGAACCGTTCGTTGCATCTGCTGCACAGGCGACTCGTCGCTCGCGCACGGACCGCATAGCTATGCAGGCCGGTAGCACCCATGCCCCCTATGAGGACTGCGACGAGGCCAACGGATAGGGGGAGCGTGAGATGCGCGCATAGTGCGCCGTATCACCCGGCGCTAGATCCCCATCACAGATGGGAGAGGTTCGGAAGGAGGGCCTCTGGGTCACCGGCTTACCCGGCGGCGAAAGCCAAACGGGACCGTAGCATGCCGTGAAAGCGGGGCGATCGGAAGACGTTTAGGGTCGCGCCCCGCAAGACCCGCGCGATATGGTGAGGACCACACTGTCCAAAGCCCAGTCTCCAGTGATGCAAGCATCCATCCCTCGCCACAACGTCTACCGGCGGGGCCACCGTGATAGGGCGGCAGATATGCGGCCGCCTGAACCTTCCGCGCGGTGGGCGGGCGGGAATGACCCGCCTCAAGGGGACGGACGGGACGCCTACGTCGCGCTCGCTACGTCTAGCACCGAGGGAATGCGGGATGGCCTACGGGGCGCGAGCCCTATGGTCACGGCGCCGCCATAGTACTCAGAGGACGGGAAAGCCGTCTACACGGGGAAGGGCGGCAGGTGTCTGCGGCAACGGGGCAGGGAGGTAGGCGTGATGCCCATAGCCACAACTGTCGTGCTGCCAACCGCGTGCGCGGTCGTCAGGCACTGGAGCGCCGGATACTCCGAAAGGCGTACGTCCGGTGCGGGGAGGGGCCGACGGAAAAGGGCTGGTCACAGCACCTCGCCGGCGGCCTACTCTACTCTCCTATCAAGCATTCTGTGGCATCATCGCTGCACAGCGCGCAGAGCTAATGTCGGCCTGGATGTACTTCTCGGCCAGCATAGGTCACAAGGGCATGGCGACAGGTGCGCTACTATCGTTCTAGAATGTCACTGCCTCGGGTTACCGCCCCGACAGCTGGATCGTGCGCAGAGACGGACGCCAGCGTCCGGGCAGCGTTTCGACGGGTCGCCCCAGATCACTGCGGTCGAGCTGCAGAAACGCGCTCCACACCTCCTACGGCGGTGTGAGATCGACAGTGAGTGCGTCGTAAACAGGTAGACGAGATCGTAGAATACGGCACTCAACCTTACCGTAGGCACCCATCATCACTACTCTCGCCATGGACTGCTCCACGTCACCGCTCCAGCACAATCATGGCGTGCCCGTCGACCCGCGGCACATGCACGGAGACATACTCGCCCTGCATCGTCATCGGTAGCGTGACCCGCTCCGGCGCCAGGTAGGCCATGTGTGGCGTCCACCCGGTGCGTACGCCTACCTCCACGTCGTGCAGAGGAATGACATCCTCCAGTAGGTCGAGGTCAGGGGCGCGCCGCTGCGGGACATAGTGCAAGATATGGCAGATCAGCCGCTCGGGAGAGTCGCCATCGGCGCCGGCCCCCGGCCGTAAGAGGGATACCTCGCCCGTACTCGGCACGTTCGTTCGCACCAGAGAGGTGGGCAGGACACGGCGCAGCAGCGCCCCCACGATCTGACGATAGGCCGGATAGCCGTGCTGCTGGTAGGCGTGGAAGATGGGGTGGGCCAGGTAGGCCACACGCCCCCGCAGCGTCACCGCCGCCAAGTCGGAGAAGGCGGCGGGATTGGGTGGGGTCTGCGCGTGGGAGCAGAAGTGCTCCCAGGTGCGCGAGAAATAGGGCGAGACGACCGCGCCCAGTGTCAGCGTTCCGGCGCGGGCGCGCACCGCGCTGCCACGCAGGTAGAGCGCGTGATCCATCGCCGGGATCTCCGCCTCTAGGCCGCCGACGGGGCGCAGAAAGGCCACGTCGTCCTGGCTCACACCGAGGTAGTCAAGCCCCATCTCTTCGTCCAGGGCAAAGCCCTCTCCGTCGCGATGGAGCCCCGATTCGTGGCTAAATAGCAGCGCGCCGCCGCCCGCGACGTAGGCGCGGAGGAGGCCGGCCAGGTCGGGGTCCAGGCGCACGCTGTCCGGTGCGACGACGACCCGGTAGGCCGAGAGATCCGCTTGGCGGTCGAGCACGGCGACCTGCGCGCCCAGTTCCAGCAGCATATGCAACGCGCCTTCCTCGCTCCCCAGGCCCACCGGGCGTGTTCCGCTCACCACGTCCGGCGAGAGCAGCAGGCCGACCTCGGCCAGCGGTGTCGCGTCGCGACACCATGGCTCCTACGCCTCCACGGAGGCGTAGGTCGTCCCGATGCGACGGTAGGCTTCTGCGTTCAGCAGGCCGCGCGGGTGCATCTGATCGCCGATGGAGCAGGCCGCGCCGCCGGCGAGCGCGCGGAAGCATTCGTAGTCGAGCGCGGCCTGGCTCTTGACCGTGCCGAAATCGGCCCAGGAGCGGTGAAAGATCGCGGTCATCCCAAGGCGCGGTTTGCCCAGTGTCTGGAAGAAGCGGTTGTAGAGGGCGAAGTGGGTGTACCCCCAGCCGCCGCTGGGCAACGACTCGATCTCCCAATGGCTGAAGGAGGGCGCTTCCGGCCGGTTGCCGAGGGCGGGATCGCCCGCGAGGCGCAGACGGCTGTTGAAGAACAGCGGCAGATCGGGTTTGAGCACCCAGACGTCGCCGCTGATGCGCTCCATGAACCGGCGCTCGACCGTCACTGCATAGCGGCGCAGGTCGCCCTCGTCCGCGGGATCGAGCCCGGCGTCGCGCATGCCGCGCAAACAGTAGCCGCAGACACAGCCCGGCGTGACCGTCATCACGATGTCGAGGAAAAGGCCGTCGACCGCATAGCCGCGCACCACCTCGTCGACCACCGCCGCGACATGGTCGGCGTAGGGGCTGTTCAAGCATAGCCACTGCCAATCGTGTGTGCCGATCGGGCCAACCGGGCGGCGACCAACCACACGACCATCGGGCTGAATCTGACGCCACTCGGGGTGCAGGGTAGCCTGCTGCTCGTTCCAGACCACCGTCACATAGCCCGGAACGCGGATGCCCCGGTCGTGGCAGGCTTTGATCTGCTCGCCAAGTAGATCGCGCGACAGATGCGGATGCACGGTGCCCACCTTGGTCGGATAGTAGCTCAGGCCATGATGGCACACGGCGAAACAGGTGACCGAGTCGACGTGGGCGTCCTGGAGCGTGCGCGCGAAGGCCGCCGGATCAAAGTCGGCGGCGATGCCGGGGATGAGCGGCGACGTATGAAAGTCCATGTGTACCTGGCGAAACCGCAGGTGGGGATCCGGCGGGGTGGTTGTCTGTTCGTTCCGCGTGCTCATCGTGGGTAGCCCCTTCGTGACAACGGAGTGGGTAGCAGCCAGCAGCTAGGGTCGTTTCAGCAATCCCTTCGATGTGCGCTGTTAAGGTCGTCGGTAACCGTGATGACTGGAACACGACAGGGTCCTGCGGTCAGCAATGCGTCCATAGGTTGACTACCCATTCTCGTACTCCTTGACATGGGACGATCGTGCAGTGAGTCGTCATGTTTCTCTATCCTGGCCGCGACCATGATGCGGTGGACCGACTGGCGCCGAGAGATTCGGGGCAGGGTCGGGTATGGTGTCGGCTCCGGGCTGGCGCGCGACGCGGTCGGTGCGATCAAACCGGCAACCGGCAGAGCCACCCGCATAATGTAGACGCGGTGCGCCCTCTTGAGCGGAGCGGGATGCGCGCATCAGTCGAGCACGACCCGCGTAGCCACGATCGCGCGTTGGCGATAGACGGTGATGTCTCCGTCGAGAACGATGGATCGCTCCGCGCGCATGTCGGCCGACGACGCGCCCACGCCGAACGTGAAACTGCCAGGCTCGACGACGAACCGCATGTCCGGGTCGTAGAAGGCGAGCCGCGACGGATCGACGGTGAAGGTGACCCGCCGCGCGTGCCCCGCGTCGAGCGGCACGCGCGCGAATCCGACGAGCATGCGGTCGGGCCGCGCCACGGAGGCGGCATCGTCGCGGCAGTAGAGCTGCACCACCTCGTCTCCAGAGCGATCCCCCGTGTTGCGCACCGTGACCGCCACCTCGACGGGCGTGTCCGTGCGCGCGCCCTGCACGGTCAGATCGCTGTACGCGAACGCGGTGTAGGAGAGACCGTGCCCGAACGCGAAGAGCGGCGTGGTCGGCGCATCGATGTAATCGCCGAAGAACATGGCACGGTCACCCCCCGCGCGCGTTCCCACGTAGACCGGGACCTGGCCCACCGACCGCGGCAGGCTCACGGGCAGGCGCCCGCTCGGGTTGGACGCCCCCGTGAGGATATCGGCCAGGCCGTGGCCGCCCTCCTCACCTGGCGGCGCGACGAACACGACCGCGTTCGCCCGTGCGGCGACGCGGTCGAGCGTGTGGACGCGCCCGCTGATCACGACGACAACAAGGGGCGTCCCGGTCTCGGCAAGCACGTCGATCAGCTCGTGCTGGACGCCCGTGAGCGCGAGACTGGTCGCGTCATTGCCCTCGCCGACGGTCACGGGGCGCAACAGGCCGCTCTTGCCGGCCACGACAACCACCGTCACCTCGGCGTCCCGCGCCGCCTGCACAGCCTCCGCGAAGCCGGAGCGATCAGCGCCCAGGACCCCGCACCCCGTGACGTAGCGGATCTCCACCCCCTCGCCGAGGGCGGCGCGCAGGCCGGCGAGCGGCGTGACATGCGGGGTGAAGTAGGGGCCGGCCGCGTAGGCGCCCCCCGCCTGGGGGAGCGTATCGAGCCCTTCGGTGGCCAGATCGTGCGGCGCCGCGTAGATCATCTCCAGGTGTGCTGGGTAGTGGTAGTCGCCTTGTAGCAGGCGCGCATCGTCGGCGCCTGGCCCGATGACGGCGACCCGGCGCAGCGTCGACGCGAGCGGGAGCACCCCGTCGTTGGTTAGGAGCACCGCCCCCTCCGCCACGGCCGTGCGGGCGAGCGCGCGGTGCGCGGGGGTGTCGAACGCCTCCGCGGCGGCCTCGCTGTCAACGTAGGGCTCCTCGAACAGGCCGAGCGCGACCTTCATCCGCAGCACCCGCCGCACCGCCGTGTCCACCACCTCCATCGCCACGCGACCGGCCGCGATCTCCTCCCTGAGCGGTTCGCCATAGAAGCGCACCGCGGGCAATTCCATGTCGAGGCCGGCGGTGAGCGCGCGCCGCGCCGCCTCGCCCGGGTCGGCGGCGATCCGGTGATGCTCCAGGAGTTGCGCCACCGAGAAGTAGTCGGCCACGACGACGCCGCCGAAGCCGAGTTCGTCGCGGAGCAACCCAGTGAGGATCTGGTGGCTGCCGGCGCAGGGCAGGCCATCGACGGAGGCGTAGGAGTTCATCACCGCCGCGAGTCCCGCGTCACGGATGGCGGCGGCGAAGGGCTCGGCGTAGACCTCGCGCAGCTCGCGCGGCCCCATCTGCACCGGTCCCCAGTTGCGGCCGCCCTCTGACATGGCGTAGGCCAGGAAATGCTTGCCCGTGGCGACTACACCGTGGCGCAGGTCGTCGGTCTGCAGGCCCCGGACGTAGGCCACGCCCAGCGTACCCACCAGCACGGGGTCCTCGCCGTAGGTCTCCTCGACGCGCCCCCAGCGGGGGTCGCGCGCCACGTCGAGGACGGGGGCCAGCCCGAGGCGCGCCCCGACCGCGCGCATCTCCACGCGGATCACCCCCGCGACGCGCTCGATCAGGGCGGGGTCCCAGGTCGCGGCGAGCGCGAGCGCCTGGGGGAACACGGTGGCGTCGCGCTGGCACAGTCCGCCGACCGACTCCTCGTGGACGACGATGGGGATGCCGAGGCGCGTGCGCTCGACCGCGACCCGCTGGACATCGTTCATGAAGGCGGCGCTTTCACGCGCCCGCAAGCCGGTCGACGCGCCGATGCGGGTGATCTGCCCGATCCCATGAGGCATCCGGGTGGCAACGGCATCGGGGGCGAGCGCGCCCTCGCGCAGCAGGTCGGTGCTCCAGAGACACCCGAGTTGCGCCAGCTTCTCGTCGAGCGTCATGCGCTCCAGGAGATCGTCGACACGCGCGTCGACCGTCGCCGCTGGATCCTGATATATCGCTGTCGCCATGGTCACTTCCCTCTCCTACGCTGTCGTGGCCACCTCAACGCTGCGCGCTGAGCGCCGCCCCGGGTCGCCGGGGATTACCATCTCTTACCGTGCTCCCGACAAGAGGGCGGCGGTCGGCGACCGGGTGACACGCGCATCGACCATTGCGGACGTGGTCGCCGTCGCCGACCGCCGCCCTCTTGTTGTGGGCCAAGCCCATCTCGCGCCTCCAAACACACACAAACTCAGCGCGCCCCGAGCAGAATCTCGGTGGTGAGCTGGTCGAGGCGTTCGTAGCCGAGCCCCTGCGCCGCGATCGCCTCCACGTCGACGCTGGCCCCCTTGAGCGCCTCGGCCGCCGCGCGCGTGTACGACGCGGGTGCCGTTGGCCCCTGTCCCTGGGAGCCCAGGCTACCCAGTCTCTCCAACTCAGCCCTGATCGCCGGATCGGCGTTGAACTGGCGGACCTTATCTTGCAGGATCTTATACGTCCGCATGCAACCGGCCGCGAAGTCCCACACGCCCTGCGCGTCCTCGGTGCGCAGCGCGTGCGCGTCGTAGTGCTTCGGCCCCGTATAGCCCGCGTCCTCCAGCACCTTAACCAGGAAGAAAGCCGCGCGCGGGTCGGCCTGTCCGAAGCGGAAGTCCTGGTCGTAGCGCCCCGGCTGCTGATCGTTCAGGTCGATGTGCACCAGCTTGCCCGCGTCGAGGGCCTGCGCCACCCCGTGCGAAAAGTTGAGGCCAGACATCCGCTCGTGCGCCACCTCCGGGTTGACCCCGTAGCCCTCGGGGTGGTCGAGCGTCGCGATGAAGGCCAGCGCGTGGCCGACCGTGGGCAGGTAGATGTCACCTCGTGGTTCGTTAGGTTTGGGCTCCAGCGCGAAGGTGTAGCCGTAGCCCTGGTCCAAGTTGTACGCATAGAGGAAATTGAGGGCTTCGCGCATGCGCTTGAGCGCCTCGATCGGACTCTTGCCCGCATCGACTTCGGAGCCCTCGCGGCCGCCCCAGAACACGTAGATCCCGGCCCCCACCTCGGCGCCGAGGTCCATGTTGCGCATCACCTTCTGCAGGGCGAAGGCGCGCACGCGGGGGTCGTGGCTGGTGAAGGCGCCGTCACGAAAGATGGGGTGTCCGAAGAGGTTGGTGGTGACCATGGGCACGACCATGCCGGTATCGGCGAGGGCACGCTTGAACGCGGCGATGATGCGCTTACGCTCCGGTGAGGCGGTCCCGAAGGGGACCAGGTCGTCGTCGTGGAAGTTGACGCCCCAGGCGCCGAGGTCGGAGAGCTTCTCCACCATGTAGGGGGCATCGAGGGCTGGGCGCACCTCGACGCCGAAGGGGTCGCGTCCGCGGTTGCCGACGGTCCACAACCCGAAGGTGAAGTGATCGTCGCGCGTCGGCTGGTAGGGGTCGTTCACTGTCGTCATCCTAATACTCTCCGTTTCGTTCCGTACTCTTTATCCTCTTGTTGCGCCCACGCGACTCTGCCTACCTGGTCCCGTGCCGGTCTGTCGAGGGCGGAGCGCACGCGACACCCCAACTCGTTGACGCAGCCACCGAATCCCTCGATCCGTTGATGGCGTGCTCCAGATAGGCGTCATCACGTCTGTCCGACGGTCGTCGCGGACATGAGTCTTCCGCCCGTACCGACGTGGGGCTGCCGGCGGCCCAGCGGATAGCGGTGTCTGTGGTCATGACGTTGGCGTTCCTTTCCGCCGCGTGTCGCCGGGCGTCGGGGGCCGCCGTGCCGTCCGACGACCCTCTCCTGGTCTACTGGGCACTGAGCGCGCCGGCGGTCAGGCCCTGGATGAAGTTGCGCCGCTGCAGGATGTAGAAGATGAGCAGGGGCAACGTCGAGAGCACGACGACGCTGAGTACCAGGGGCACATTCATGCCGTACTGGCCCTGATAGGTCCAGACGGCCAGCGGCAGTGTGCGGTTGGCATCGCTCTGCGTCAGGACGAGCGGCAGGATGAAGTTGTTCCAATTGCCGATGAACGCATAGATGGCCACTGTAGCCAACGCCGGGCGCGCCAGCGGCAGGGCCAACTGCGCGTAGCGCCGCAGGTAGCCGGCGCCGTCCATGCTCATGGCTTGCTCCAATTCGGCCGGGATGGCGCGCATGAAGGCCGTCAGGATGAAGACCGTGATGGGCAGGCTCGTCGCGGCGAAGGGCAGCAACAGGCCAATGAGCGTGTCGTACAGGCCCACGTCGATCGAGAAGCGATAGATCGGGATGATGGCCGCGTAGATGGGCACGGCCAACCCCGCGACGAAGAGCAGGTACAAGATGCCATTGATGCGGCCCGGCACGCGGGCTAGCGCGTACGCGGCCAGCGACCCGCACAGTGTGGAGAGCAGCACCGCGCCGACCGACACCACCACACTGTTGAGCACATACCGCAGGAACACGGGCGTGAGGAGACTGGCATAGTTGTCGAGCGTGAAGTGGGGGACGGTCCAGGGGCTCGTCGTGAGCTCATCTTGCTGCGGCTTGACCGTCTGGATCAGCGCATAGGCGATCGGGATCAGCACGATGGCCAGCCAGATAAACGCGGCGATCCCGGGGAGGGCATACGCCCGCAGGCCCGCGAAGCGAGACCTGGCGCGCGCGCGCGTCGTGGTGGACGCGGGAAGGTGTGCAAGTGCCATCAGAGTGCTCCTGTTAGTCCTGTGTTAATCCTGCAAGAGGCGTGAAAACCGCACGATGAGCCCCGAGACGATGAACGAGATGACGAACAGCAGCATGGCAATGGCCGAGCCGTAGCCGACGTCCTGGTTCTGGAACGCGGCCCGGTAGATATACATAGCCAGGGTGTAGGACGCGTTGCCTGGGCCACCGCCGGTCATCACGTAGATCAGGTCGAAGTAGACGAGCGCCCCGGTGACGATCAGGACCAGCGCGGTGATGAAGGTGCGCCGCAACAGGGGGATGGTGACGTTCCGGAAGCGCATCCACGTGCCCGCCCCATCGATCGCGGCCGCCTCATAGAGCTCACGGGGGATACCGACTAAGCCCGCGTTGAACAGGAGGACGTAGAGGGGGATGTACTGCCACAGGGCGACCACGGTCACGGCGAAGATGGCGTAGGTGGCGCTGCCGAGCAGGCCGGGCGCCTGCTGACCGAAGGCATTGTAGATGTAGTAGAGGGGGCCGAACTGCGGGTTGTAGAGGAACCCCCAGATGATGCCGATGGCCACCGAGGACATCAGCAGGGGCACGATGTAGATGCTGGAGAGCACCGTGCCCAGGCGACCCAGGCGCTGCAACAGGAGTGCGACGCCAAGCCCGATCGGGATCTCGACCACGATAGAGCCGATCAGGAGGACCAGCGTGTTGCGCAGCGAGCCGAGGACGGTTGCGTCCTGGAAGAGGCGCGCCCAGTTGTCCAGCCCGATGAAGCGGGCCGCCCCGATGCCATTCCACTGCAGCAGGGAGTACCAGATAGAGATGACGACGGGATAGAGGATGTAGACGCCGTAGAGCAGCAGGGCCGGCGCGACGAACAGGAGGATGACGCCATCACGGCGCCGCAGGGCGCGCGCGATGCTCTGCGCGCGCCGCACGGCCAGGGGGGTGGCGGATGCGCCGGGCTGGGAGTGGGACACGGACATTTCTCTCCTCCTCACAAGGGACTAACAAGCGGGAATGCGGTCGCTGAGCGCTGAGGCGAGTGAAGCTCCGGCGGGCGCCCGATCGACCAGATCCTGGCGCCCGCGAGGGAAAGAGCGCGTGGCGAGGGTGGACAGCTCGCCACGCGCCGTCTAGCGCGACCGGCCTAGTGGTGGCTGGCGAAGTAGGCCGCGGTCTTCGCCTGCATCTGGCTCCCGAACTGCTGCGGCGTGATCGACAGCCCGAAGAGCTGCCCGGTCAGGTCCAGGAAATCCTGGGCCAGCTGCGGTGGGAGGTTCTGGTCCAGCGACAGCTGGAAGCTTGAGGCCTTGCCGATGAGGGCGGCTTGCGCCTTCACCGCGGGATCGCGCACGTCACTCACATTCAGGTGAGTGACGGGGGGCAACTCGCCGGCGTTCAAGATCTCCTTGGCCCGTGTCGCGTTGAGCTGCTCTTTCAGGTAGGCGATGGCCGCCGCCTTGTTCGGGCTGTAGGACGCCACCGAATAGTAGTTGGCGGGGCCGCCGACGAGGTCGGTGAGCTTGCCCTTGCCGCCGGGCACGGCCGGGACGGGGAAGAAGGCCATGTTCTTGACGAAGTTGGGCGCCTTGGCCAGGGCGTCCCCGAACTGCCACACGCCCATGAACATCATGGCCGTGCGGCCGCCGTAGAGGAGCGCGCCGGCGTCGCCTGTGTCGTAGTTGGCCGACGAGAAGCCGTTCTGGAAGGCGTTGTCCTTCACCAGTTGCTGGGTCAGGGTCGCGGCCTTGATCCAGGCGGGGCTGGCGAATGACGCGCCCGGCTTCCGGTTGGCGATATCGTTGAGGGCGCTGGGACTGCCGATACGCTCGGCCAGGTATTGGATAATCATCATCTCCGGCCACTCCGACTTGCCCGCCAGGGCGAACGGGATGACATTGTGACTCTGTAGGGTCTTGCTGACCTGCAGGAGTTGCGGCCACGTCGTGGGCACCGTGAGGTGATATTGCGCGAACATCGCCTTGTTGTAGAGAATCACCTCGGGCTGCGTGTTATTGTAGGGCACGCCGTAGATGTGGCCCCCGAAGGTGACGGGACCCATGACAGCCGGCAGGTAGCGGCTCTGCCAGGAGGGATCGGCTTTGAACGCGCTCGTGAGGTCGGTGACGACACCGGACTTGACGTAGGACTGCAGGACGCCGCCGCCCCAGCCCATGAAGATATCCGGGCCGCGGTGGGCGCCGACCGCGAGGGTCAGCTTCGTCTTATAGGGATCATTCTGGAACCACTGATACTGTACGCGGATGTTCGGATGCGCCTTGGTAAAGCTGGCGGCAAACGCGTTGAGGTTCGCCTGCTCGATGCCGGTCTGAATGTCCCAGATCGTGATGGTCGTGGGCGCGGTGGCGCTACGTCCAACGCGGGCGGCCTGGGCCGGATGGACAGAGGCGGGGGCGAGGGCCAGGCCCGCGACGGCCAGGGACCCGGCGACAGCCGGGATGAGCGAGCGGCGCAGACGAGATCGACGGTGACTAGTCATCACGCTTTATCCTTTTTGCTTGTGCTACGCGCGCGGCCACACAGCCGCGTTGACGAACAGATACTAGACGAATGTATGACGGGTGTGTCTGCCTACAAGCCTCGTAGGCCTTGCGCTTAGTCGCCCTCTGTGTCCATCCCCCCTTTCTCTCCCGGTAGCGTTCCCCCGCGCCCGGCTATTGACAGCGCGCGGACGATTGCCCCGTCAGCCCCCCCATACGGCGCCCCACGAGACAAGGCGGGGGCGGCGCACGATCCGCGCACTATGAGCGCGGTCGCTAATTCGACGCGTTGACTGGGGAGCGATGCGCCATCGAGGAGCGTGAGGAGCATGTGAGCCGCGATACGCCCCATCTCGGCCAGTGGCTGACGCACGGTCGTGAGAGGTGGGCTCACCATGGCCGCGACCGGGATGTCGTCGAAACCGACGACGCTGACGTCACCCGGCACGGACAGGTCGCGTTCGCGCAACGCCGCGTAGACGCCCATGGCCTGCATGTCGTTGCCGGCGAAGATAGCGGTCGGTGGTACGGGGAGATCGAGTAGCGCGCACGCCGCCTGATAGCCCCCCTCACGATAGAAATCAGCCTCCCGCATGAACGCCGGCTCGACGGACAGGCCCGCCGCATCGAGCGCGGCGTGATACCCGCTACGGCGCGCGCGGCTGCAGCCGATCGACCCTGGTCCATTAATATGGGCGATGCGCCGATGGCCCAGCGAGAGGAGATAGGTGGTGGCCTGGTAAGCGCCGGACCAATTGGTCGCCCCGACGGCTGGCGTGTCCGCGTCGAGCTCACCGCGATGATCGACCACGACGACCGGTATGCGCCGCCGCCGCAAGTGATCCAGCCGAGACGACTGCCCGCGCGCGAGGACGAGGAGCGCGCCGTCGCTCCCGCCGTCGGCGATCCTGGCGAGCGCCTGTCGCTCTGCGCGATCCTCACGCTGCGTGGTGGACACGGCGCAACGAAACGCGCTGGACCCGAGTGTTTCCTCGACGCCGCGCATGATCTCAAGGATGTAAGCGCTGTCCAAGTGGGGGACAACGAGGTCGATAATACCCGTGCGGCCGCGCTTGAGGGCACGCGCGGCGCGATTGCGTACGAAGCCGTTGTCGGCGATCACACGCTCGACACGCGCCCGTGTATCGGACGCCACGCCCGGGTGTCCATTGAGGACGCGCGACACCGTCATCATCGATACGTGGGCGGCCGCCGCCACCTCGGCCAAGGTCACACGGGCTGGAGGCTGCGCGCTCAAAACGTTTTCCTCCATCTAGCCTCTACGTTAACGTTAACTAATAGTAACATGGAGGGGTGAAACGTGTCAAACGCACGCCAGGCAAGGGAAATGCGCCACATTTTCGCGGGTCGTGTGGGAGACACGGGGATACGGAGACACGGAGACACGCGGGGCCGGTCACTGACGACCGATGTAGGCTTGTACGGCTAGACGAGGGCGGACGAAAGATGCCCTTGTTCGAGGGGCGCGTGGTCATGATCACGGGCGGGACCGGCGGCCTGGGCCGCGCCGTGACGGAGGTGTTCGCGGCGGAGGGGGCGCGCGTTGCCGTGCCGTATCGCAGCGAGGGGGAGGCACAGGCGTTGCGCGCGGGACTCGGCGACCGGGGAGAGGCCCTGCTGGCCGCGCGGGCCGATATGACGGATGGGGACGCGGTCGCGCGCTTCGTGGACGACGTGGTGGCGCGGTTTGACCGTCTCGACGCCCTGGTCAACGTGGCCGGCGGTTTCGCCGGCGGCCAGCCCCTCCACGAGACGGACGAGGCCACCTGGGACCGCATGCTCGACCTGAACCTCCGCACCGTCTACCTGGCCTGCCACGCCGCGATCCCGCACCTGCTCCGCGCGGGCCATGGGACCATCGTCACCGTCTCCTCGCGCCCGGCCCTCGTCCCGACGCCCAACCTGGCCGCCTACGCCGCGGCCAAAGGGGCCGTGCTCACCCTCACCCGCGCGCTGGCCGCCGAGCTGACGCCGCACGGCATCACGGTCAATACGGTCGTGCCCGGAACCATCGACACGCCGGGCAACCGCGCGGGGGCCGCGCCGGGGAAGATCGCCCGCTGGACCATGCCCGCGGAGATCGCGCGCGTGATCCGTTGGCTCTGCAGCGATGAGGCGGCCATCGTGAGTGGCGCCGCCATCCCCGTCTACGGCCAATCGTGACCGCGTCGCTAGCGCCCCGCACACCCGCGGGCGACGGTGACCGAGCTACGGCCGGCTCCACCTCCGCGAGATAGGGCCGGCGGATGGGCTCCTCGCGCGGCGGGCGCGACACGCGCACCTCCTTGTCGCTCCTCCATGCGACGAAAGATGTCGGGAGAAAGGCACATCCATGGGGTAAGAAATGGGCCGCCGGGTCATCTAATAGACGTCAAGCCCCTGAGAGAAGAGATATGGAGTCAGATACATCGATGACGACACCACTACAGCACCTCGTCGAGATGGGACAGAGCCCCTGGTACGACAACATCCGGCGCGGCTTCATCGCGTCCGGCGGGCTGCCGGCCCTGATCGACGCCGGCATCCGCGGCGTGACGGCCAACCCCACCATCTTCGAGAAGGCGATCCTCGGCAGCACCGACTACGACGAGGACATCCGGGACCTCCTCGCGCGGGGGGCCAGCCCGGCCGACATCTACGAGACCCTGCTGATCGCGGACATCGGCGCCGCCGCCGATGTGCTCCGCCCCCTCTACGATCGGACCGATGGCCGAGATGGCTACGTCAGCATCGAGGTTTCCCCCAAGCTGGCCCACGACACCGCGGCCAGCATCGCCGAAGCGCGCCGGTTCTGGCGCGCGATCGACCGCCCCAACCTGATGGTGAAGGTGCCGGCTACCGCCGCCGGCATCCCGGCCATCCGGCAGCTCATCGGCGAGGGCCTCAACATCAACATCACGCTGATCTTCGCCGTCGACATCTACGACCAGGTGATGGAGGCCTACCTCGCCGGGCTGGAGCAACTGGCCGCGGAGGGAGAGCCGCTGGATCGGGTCGCCTCCGTGGCCAGCTTCTTTGTCAGCCGGGTGGACACGGAGGTGGACAAGCGGTTGGCGGCGCGTCTCGCCGCCGAGCGGGATGCGGCCCGCCGCGCGGAACTGGAGGGCCTCCTGGGCAAAGCGGCCATCGCCAATGCGCGCATCGCCTACCAGCACTTCCTGCACAGATTTGCCGGGGAACGCTTCGCGGCGCTCAAGGGGCACGGCGCCCGCGTGCAGCGGCCGCTCTGGGCCAGCACGGGCGTCAAGAATCCCGCCTACCGGGATGTGCGGTACGTGGAGGAGCTGATCGGCCCCGACACGGTCACCACGCTGCCGGCGGCCACGATCGAGGCCTTCCAGGACCATGGCCGCGTCGCGCGCACGATCGACACCGATCTCGACGACGCCTACGAGACGATCCGCCGCCTGGAGGCCGTCGGCATCGGCATGACGGAGGTGACGGACGCGCTCCTGGTCGAGGGCGTCACGATCTTCACCGACTCCTTCGCGCGCCTCGACGCGGCCATCCAGGAGAAGCGGGGGGAGTTGCTCGGCGTGGGCGCGGGCCGCCGGCCATAGAGGGATGCGGCGGCGGGCCGGTCCATCGGCCCCGTCGCAGGGAGGGATTGATCATGTTGGTAGACCAGGATTCCGACGATCGGCAAGGCGTGCAGGCGACCATGGTGGCCCGCCCGCGCCCTGTCACGGGGGAGCAGATGCACCGCTTCGAGGGCTACGCGGCCGAGATCTTCGCGGCCTTCGGCTTGGATCTGCACACCCCGGCCACGGAGGACACGCCGCGCCGCTTCATCCAGGCCTTGTTCGATTCCACGACGGGCTACGAGGGCGACCCCAAGCTGCTCACCGTGTTCGCGACCGAATGCCGCGGCGAGCCGGACTGCAGCCTGAGTCAGGTGATCGAGGGGCCGATCCGCTTCTTCGCGCTCTGCGAGCACCACGCCCTGCCGTTCTACGGGCGCGCCTTCGTGGGCTACATCGCCCACGAGCACATCATCGGCATCTCCAAGCTCACGCGCCTCGCGCGCCTGTTCGCCCGGCGCTTCACGGTGCAAGAACGCATGGGCGAGCAGATCGCGGACACCCTGGAGGCGATGCTCCGGCCGCACGGCGTCGCGGTCTACCTCGACGCCCATCACCTCTGCACGCAGATGCGGGGCGTCCATGAGACGGTCCCCACTCGCATCAAGCTAACCCTGCCAAGGAGGGCTCAAGGAGGAGTTGATAGGTGTTGGGCTTCTTTTTGCGGCGGTTGAGGCGGCAGCCGGCCGCGACGGAGCGCTGGACGACCGTGAGCATGTGGTCCAAAAACGCGGGATAGGCCAGGGAGCTGGCGAGGGCAAGGGCGTGCTGCCGCACGGTCTGGGCCGCTTTGACGAGGCTGCGGTCAGGGAACGCCCAGCAACTGACCAAGAGAAGCCAGTGTTGGACGACCATGGCGAGCAGTTTGGCGAAGACCTCCGTGAGCACGCGCCAGGGGTTGGCGCTGCGCGACTCATCGACGTGGCCGTGGCTTTTCCAGAGCTTGAAGAGAAGTTCGATTTGCCAGCGGGCGCGCAGCAGGACAAGCGCTTCTGTCAGGGAGAGCAGGGCGGGCGGGACGCTGGTGACCATGATGGTCCAGTCGCACCAGGCGCGTTGGGCCGCGATCGGCGTCCGGCCCCGGCGTTTGGCCTCCGCACGGAGCCGGCGCCGGCGCTGGGTGGCCACCTCCTCCGGCACGCGGACAGCGAGCAGACGAGCGGGCAAGCGGTGGTCCACGCCGAGGGTCACGGTGAGGTCGACCGTCGTGGCGCCCTGCGCGGCAAGCAGGTCCAGGACGTCCCACCGCACGCCGTCCTGCGTGTAGACAGCGGTGCCCGGTGCCAGACGCGAGAGCCAATAGACGCCCTGCGCCGTCATGGCCGCGAACACCGCGAGGGTAAAGAAGCCCAGATCGCTGATGCGCAACGCACCGCGCGGCAACGGGGCGGTCTGCATCACAGTGCTGCGGTCGGAGATGCGCCCCTCCTGCACGACCAGTCCACTCAGGCAGCCCCGACACAGATCATAGCGTACATGCAGCTTGAGCGCCGCCGTGCCTGTGCTGCAGCCCGGCCACCACAGCGCCAAGGCCGCCGGCAGCGTGATCGTCGAGGAGTCCAGGAGCACCACGGCACTGAAGCGCTCCAGCAAGGGGATCGCGACCGGATCGGCGGCGATGACCGTCTGCACCGCTGCGGTGAGCAGGTGCTCCAGGAAGACGGCGGCCGCCTCCGTGAACCGCTGATCGAGCCCTTGTGCGCTGATTGCGACCCCCACCGTCGCCGCCGCTTGGGCCAGTCCCTCCACCGACGCCTGCGGATTGGCTAGCCACCCAAACACCAGCGCTTGCACAAAGGCCGCGCCGGTCAGTTTGGAGGTCCGCTGGACGAAGCCGGTCCGCCGGGCCACCTGATCCGCCGTTGTGGTAAAAAGGGTCTGCAGCGCCTGGGTCAAATCTGCTACCGTGGTCATAGGGACGCTCCTTTGCTCCTAAAGTCTTCTACACCCTTATGATGCCAAAGAAGCGCCCCTGCTCATTTCTTAGCTTGATGCGAGTGGGCCATCGCTCGCGCTACTCCCCTCGAGCCTGGATCTCGCCCTGGCCGAGATGGACTTGCATAACGCCGTCCGCCGCGAGTACGTGCTCGCTGAGATCCTCGCCGTCGCGCGGGACGACTACGACATCGTGCTCGTGGACTGTCCCCCATCGCTGACCTGGCTCACCATCAACGCGCTCACGGCCGCCCAGCAGGTGCTCATCCCCGTCGTGCCTGAGTTCCTGGCCGCGCGCGGCCTGGGTCAACTCTTGGGTACCATCGGGCGCGTGAAGCGCAATAAGCTCAACCCGTCGTTGGAGATCGTCGGCGCGGTGCTGACGATGGTGGACATGCGCACGGCCCATGGTCGCCACGTCGCCGAACGCATCCGCGCGTTCCTCGACGGCCAGGCGCCGGTCCTGGGCGAGGTCAAGCGCAGCATCCGGGCGAGCGAGGCCGCGGAGGCCGGAGAGTCGCTGCTGCGCTACGACACGCGAGGTGAGGCGGCGCGCGGCTATCGCGATGTGGCGGACGCCCTGCTCGCGGCCTGGGGCGAGGGGGGCGCGCCGGCGCCGACCGGGGAAGCGACGGTGGCGCATGGCTAGAAAACCTTTCAGCTCCGACCGCCTCGATCGTATGTTCGGCGCGACGGCCGCCGCCCTTGTCGCGGACGTGCCAAGCGAGGGCAACGCGCAAGCCATGCCCACGCAGGTCGACACGACGCACCTCGTCCCCAACCCATTTCAGCCACGGACGGAGTTCGACCCCGACAAGCTCACCGAGTTGGCCCGATCGGTGGAGCGCTACGGCGTCCTCCAGGCCCTACTCGTGCGCCGCGCGCCCGACGCGACGGACCTGTACCAGATTGCGATCGGCGAACGGCGCTGGCGAGCCGCGCAGCTCGCCGGGCTGACCGCTGTGCCGTGCCATGTGCGCGTGCTCGACGACGACGCCATGGAGGAGATCGCCCTCGTCGAGAACATCCAGCGCGAGGACTTGACGCCGGTGGAGGAGGCGCGCGCCCTGCAGCGGCTCATGGCCCGCCACGCGTTGTCCATGCGTGCGCTCTCCGAGCAGCTGGGCAAGCACCATTCCTACGTCCAGGACCGCCTTAAGCTCCTGAGCGACCCGCGCATCGCGGAGGCCGTCGATGCCGGGGTCGTGGGGCCGACCGTCGCCGTCGAGATCGCCAACCTCCCGGACGATGAGACCCGCGCCGAACTGTTGAACCGTGCCGCGCGCGGCGAGCAGATCAAGCTCAAAGATGTCCAGGCCGCGCGTCAGACGCCGCCGTTAGTGGCGGATAATCCGCCACTAACGGCGGCGCCAGATCGGCCTGGTCGCGCCGATCTGGCGGATTATCCGCCAGCATCGTCCCTTGTCGATACAGTGCGCCCCGTCATTTCCTCTCGACCTGCCGAGGACAATGCGCGTCCGCGTCCGGTGTCGCCGCGTGACACCCGCAGTGGAGGTGAGGAGGCTGCCGACAGGGCAGTGGCGGATTATCCGCCACTCAGCGTCGCAGGCAACTGGGTACACGGTGCCGACCTCCAAACGGTCCTGCTCATCCAAGCGGGTGACGGTCGGGCGGATCGAGACCAGGTACGGGCCGCGTTGTGGGCCGACCTTGAAGCCTTGGATGGATGAGGGAGCGTCAATGGCACTCGACATAACTGAGGGGCACGGGCAGCCCCAGCCGGCTGCCACCGGCGGCGTGCAGGGCGACACCCCGCAGGGCCAGCAGTTGGCCGCCCCCGCCCGCCCACGTTTGGGGCCAGAGGACTGGCGGGCCACCCAGGAAATCGCCGCCCAGCTCGGCGAGACCGCGCACGACCCACTCGGGCAGGTCGGCCGCGTCGTCGGCCGACTCGGCGCTGACCGCGCCCGCACGTTCCTGACGCGGACCCACGAGATCGAGGCGGCGGGGGGCCTGATGCTCCCCGACGGCAGCCGTCGCCGTACCCCCGGCGGCGTCTTCTTCCATCTCGTGCGCGCCGACGACACGCTCAGCCGCGAAGATCGCGTTTCCATCTTCCCGCCCCAGTTCGGGCGCAATGGGCGTAAGAAGGTGCCGGGTGCTGCGGCGACGCCGGTCACGCCCCCACCGCCCGCGCCCGCGCCGTCGCCGGCCTGGGCAGACAACGACTACCGCCGTGTCATGGCCGCGCTACAACAAGAGACAGGGAGGGCAACCACCGTGAAGATCACCGTCATCGGCCGGCCCGGCGCGACCGTCGAGCAGGGCCAGGCCGTCGTCGTCACGCTCACAAGCGAGAAGGTGCCGGACCTGCCCAAGGGCCTGCCCACCCCGCCCGCCGGCACGCGCTACACCGTCTTCGTCGCCTGCAAGCAGTGGGCGAAAGTGGCCGAGGCCCTCGCTGCCGACCTGGAAGACGCGGCCATCATCGAGGGCTACGCCGCCCTTGATGCGCGCGTGGAGGGTATCGCCGTCTACGCCACCAGCGCCACCACTAAGCGCCTGCAAGCAGCCAAGCGCGCGGCGACGCCATGAGAGCCGTGGGCGCAAAGGTCACATCGCGCGCTTCCATTGGCGCTGAAGGCCTTCGGCGAAAGGCTTTCACGCCAGAGTGCGTGATACGAAAGGCGTCTCTGCTAACGCCACCGTCCATTCCGCTGTGCCCGCTACTCTCTCCGCGTGATCGGTAGCCCACCTGCAGGAAGCGCATCGGCGGACACGGGGAGCTAGCGACGATCGTGGCGCAGTGCATAGTTATTCAGCAGCGACGCGCCTGCGGACGCGGCTTATCGCCGGCGCTTGGTTCATTCTCGGGCACCCGTTAGCATGGCTACGCGCGTGATGTGCGCCGATATCATGCACAATGCTTATACTAACCGTGAATTACTGCATTTACAGGCGCAGGCTTTGGCCAACACCGATCAAATCCCACGCCGACGGACTTATCGGCCAGCACAGGTAGGCACCAACGGGCGATTGGTGCTGGTCGCTGTGTTCGACGAGGTCACGCGCCCCCTTGAGCGTCGATCAACAGAGCGAGCGCGCACGCGCGGCAGCCGGGTGCCGCATGGAGCCGCACGCGGTACGTCGCGAGCTGTCCCCACCGCAGGAGCTGCGGACGCGGCACAAGCGACCGTATTAGTGGGACGCGGCGCAGGGCGACCCAGAGCGGGTCGGGCGCGCCGTACGCCAGAGCGAGCCCCGCCGACGGTTCGGGACTGTGCGGGTCGACCAGGATGGGCGCCCAGGTGATGAGGCAGGACATTGGGCCGGCCGGGCAAGAGGAGCGCGTGGGGTCGATGGTCAGCGCGGCACGCACGAGCACGACCCGCCCCGACCAATCCTGAGGATCGCGCGCCAGAGACGCGCGCACAGCGGCGACCGAATACACCGGGCGACCGGCGAGGCCGTCGAGCATATCGCCAGCGAAGCGCGACCAAGCGCCAAGCGTGGCCCAACCCAGGGTGACCACAAGGACGGCGGCCGCGCACAGCGCGAGGATGGGGTCATAATGGGTCGGCACGATCGTCTGCGACGGCTGCGCACGTGTCATGGCTGTTCTCCATCTATCAATACTGGCGCGAGCTAGCAACATCGGCACGTCGAACACGTTTGACGGGGCAGCGGGTGGCCAGCCCGCTGCCCCGGCCACGCCTCCGGGATACGCTTGATGTGTCATTTTGTTCGCTTCCTGGATCTCAGGCACTCTCGATGATGCGTGACGAGGGTCGGTCACGTAATGACATCCGGAAAAGCCCAGGTGATGATGCGATAGGCACTTGAGGACCTTTTGTAGCGCATCGATTGTCGCCTCGCCCATCTCTGGTGAGCACGAAAAAACGCCTTATCGAGAGTGCCTAAGTGTCATAAAGCCTGGAAGATGACAGCCTAAGACTCACAAAGCAAACAAAGTGACACTTGACAGGCCAGCATAACGCATGGTACTGTTCCATAGTAATGCTTACAGCGCTGTAAGCAGCAGGCGTCATACGTAGTGACTGCGCGCATGCAGCCGGAAACGGGGAGCAGCGGTGGGTTCGACGCTCAAGGACGTGGCAGCCCATGCGGGGGTCTCGATGAAGACCGTCTCTAATGTGGTCAATGACTATCACTACGTCTCCGCCGAGATGCGTGCGCGCGTCCGCGTCTCGATTGAGGCGCTTGGCTATCGTCCCAACCTGCCAGCCCGCCACTTGCGCAAGGCCCACAGTAGCGTGATCGCGCTGGCCATCCCCGATCTGACCAACACGTACTTCTCAGATATTGGTGAGACGGTCAGTGCGGCGGCAGCAGCGCAATCCTACACCATGTTACTCGAGCACACGCGTGGCGTGCGCGCCAGCGAGGCGCTCGTGGCCCGCGGGTTGCGGCCACACCTCATCGATGGCGTCATCCTGAGCCCGCTCGCCCTGGAGATGGCCGACCTGGAACCTGACCGCGCTCCCCTTCCCCTCGTCTTGATAGGCGAGCATCTCATGGAGGCACCCAAGGATCACGTTGCCATCGACAACGTGGCCGCTGCCCGCCTTGCGACCAACCATCTCGTGCAGATGGGTCGCCGACGTATCGCCGTGATTGGTCTGCAGGAGTTGAGTGGCGCCGAGGCGATGCGTCTGCGCCTGCGCGGCTATCGGGAGGCCCTCGCCGACGCTGGATTTCCGGCCGATCCCACCCTCATCGCCCCCGTCCACGTCCTGCACCGGAGCGATGGAGCTGAGGCGATGCGGCGGCTGCTTGCCCTCGACGAGCCGCCGGACGCCGTGTTCTGCTTCAACGATCTCGTCGCTTTCGGAGCGATACGGGCGCTTCACGAGGCCGGTTATCGCGTCCCCGATGACGTCGCCATCGTTGGATTCGACGATATCGATGAAGCCCGCTTTTCCATCCCAACCTTGACGACGATCTCGCCCGACAAAGAGGAGATCGGGCGGCGCGCCGTCGCCATGCTCCTCGGGCGCATCCAGGGGACACGGACGGGGCCGCCCGAACATGTCACGCCCTCTTTCACCCTCATCATCAGAGAGAGTACGGCGGGATCCATCGCTGGCCACGCCGCACCGAGGTCAGGACGTACACCACCGGATGGCGCGTGGGTGGCGAAAGGAGGGATCCCCCAAACGGCGCTTTAATGGGTCGGACGCCTGATTGTAACGGTGCCTGTACCACCACGATTTATTTTTTGTATGCACGTATTTCGCGCTTCGGAGGCTTTTCATGAACGACGCAATCTCGTGACGCACGCTTCTTGGGGCCAGTGGCAAGTCGCGGCCGGGGTGGCCGCAGTCGGAGCCTTGGCCCAGGAGCCCGGTACCCCGGCGGTGTTGGCGAGCAGCGCGCAGAGCTACCACCCTCAAATTTCTGACCGGCCTCGCCGGCTTCGATGGCTAGACGATACATCGGCACGTTCTTGCTGCGCCAGTTCTTCATGGCGTTCCCGCGCGAGTTATGAGGAAGCGGCCATCGTCGACGGTTGCAGCAAGTTCTCGGTGCTCTGACGCATCATTCTGCCCAACTCGACCTCGGCGCTCGTAGCCGTCGCGGTCATCACCTTTCTGGGCGTGTGGAACGATGTGTTCTGGCCGCTGATCGCCCTCTCCGACCAACAGATGTACACCCTGTCCATGAGCCTTGCTCTCCTGAACCAGGAGTACTATGGGACGCCCGGCCCGGGCGTCGGCATGGCCGCCGGCGTGCTGGGCTCTGTGCCCATCCTGGTTTTCTACTTCATCTTCCAGCGCCGCATTGTCGAGGGCTTCGCGATGAGCGGCCTCAAAGGGTAGCGGTCGCGCTAAAGCATTTAAGAGTATGGAGAACATCGTGCTAGAATCCACCGACACGGCGACGACCCATCCGCGTCCACAGTTGACCCGCGCACGCTGGACCGACCTTGGCGGTGAGTGGAGCTTTGCCTACGACGACGAGGGCCGGGGCATCAACGAGGGCTGGCCAGAGCGCGCCGATCCCTATACCCGCTCCATCCGCGTGCCATTCCCGCCCGAGTCGTCCGCCAGCGGCGTTGGCGACACCTCTTTCCACCCGATCGTGTGGTACCGCCGGGTCTTTGATGACACGCGCGCCAATGACGGGGAGCGTCTGCTGCTGCACTGCGGCGCCGTCGACTACCGCGCGCACGTCTGGGTCAACGGGCGTCTCGTCACTACTCACGAGGGTGGCCACACGCCATTCAGCACGGATATCACGCCGGCATTGCAGCCCGACGGCCAGCAGGTCGTGGTGATCCGCGCCGAGGACGCGCCCGAGGACCTGACGCAACCGCGCGGCAAGCAGGACTGGGAGGAGAAGCCGCACCGCATTTGGTATGACCGTACCACGGGTATCTGGCAGCCGGTCTGGCTCGAGCCCGTCGCGCCCATCCACGTCGCCAAGCTGCGCTGGACACCCGACCTCGACCGTGGCTTGCTTGGGCTGGCCCTGGCCCTTTCGCGGCCAGGGGATGCCCCACTGCGCGTGCGCGTGCAGTTGCGTCTGCACGCGCAGGTACTGGCCGACGATACCTACCTGGTACAGGGCGCGGGCCTGCAGCGCGACATCGCGCTTGACCCCGGCGCGATGCGCATGAGCAGTGAGCGCGTACTCTGGACGCCGCAGTACCCCAATCTCGTCGACGCGACGATCACCGTCCTCGACGACGACGGGGTCGTGGACGAGGCGCATAGCTACGCGGGGTTGCGTTCGGTGGGCGTCGCCAACGGCCGCTTCCTGCTCAACGGGCACCCCTACTACCTGCGTCTGGCCCTGGAGCAGGGCTACTGGCCCGCGTCGCACCTGGCCGCGCCAAGTGACGACGCCTTACGTCGCGAGGTGGAACTCGCCAAAGAACTAGGCTTCAATGGGGTGCGTATCCACCAGAAGGTCGAGGACCCGCGCTTCCTGTACTGGTGTGATCGCCTGGGGCTGGTGGTCTGGGGCGAGATGGCCAACGCCTACGTGTTCTCGCCGACGGCCGTCGAGCGGCTGACGCGCGAGTGGCTGGACGTGCTGGAGCGCGACTACAACCACCCCTGCATCGTGGCCTGGGTCCCGCTCAACGAAAGTTGGGGTGTGCCCAATCTCGCAGGTGACCCGGCGCAGCGCACCTACGTACAGGGACTCTACTACCTGACCAAGACGCTCGACCCGACGCGTCCGGCCATCGGCAACGACGGATGGGAACACCTCGTCGGGGATATCTATGGCATCCACGACTACGCCTTCGACGGGACGGCGCTGCGTGAGCGTTACGGCTCCGTCGAGGCGGTGGAGCGCACGCTGCGCGAGGTGCAGCCGCACCATCACGCCGTTACCTTGCCAGGCTATCGTCGAGCAGGCGAACCAATCATGATCACCGAGTTCGGCGGCATCAGCCTGCGGCCGGCCGAGGAAGAGGCCTGGTTTGGCTACGCCACGGTCACGAGCCGCGAGCAGTTCCTGGCTAAGTACTGCGAGCTCGTCGAGGCTATCCTGGACAGCCCGGCCATCGCCGGCTTCTGCTACACCCAGCTGACCGATACGCAGCAGGAAACGAACGGCCTTTTGACGGCGGACCGCGAGCCGAAGATCGACCCCGCCGCTATCAGGGCGATCACACGGCGCCCAACCGCCGCGATGCCGGGGGACGTGATCAAACAGATACAGGAATCCCGCGGAGTGTCACCGTTCGCGGGCGCGGCCATGGACGCGGTCAGCAGGGAGGGGAGTTGACGAGAGCAAAATGCTTCCAGATGGCTTTAGCGGGATAGTGGGGGCTGCGACTACGGCCGCATGGCAGCGTCCGGCGACTACGGTCACGCGGAGGGAACGTTGCCCCATCCCGCACAATCTCGTTGGAAGCATTAAGGTTTTACGTGGATTTCACGCCTATCTCGGCGACAAAAAGAGACGCCCCTAACGGTCGAACGAGGAAAGCTCCACTCGACAAGCAGTTAACGACGAAGGAGTCGACGATGTCACGACAGCCTCGTAGCAAGCCCCGACGAGGGATGTTCACGCGCTGGTACGGCCTGCTGGCGGCGCTCTTGATGGTTTCTGTGGCCGTGGCCCCCGGCGTGGCGCGCTCGGCCTCGCCCCTGGCGCGCTCAGCCGCAGCCCCCATGACGTACACGAACCCGGTTATCCCGCGGACCGCGCCGGATCCGGCGATCATCAAGGCGCTCGACGGCTACTACTACATCGTCGCCACGTCCGATACCTGGCAGGACGGCTCGTTCCACCTGCTGCCGACCTGGCGCTCCACCGATCTGGTCAATTGGAACTTCGTGGGTGACGCCGTCTCGTCCCGTGCGCCCTGGGTTGCGCCGACGGCGGGCCTGTACGCGCCCGATTTGCAATACGTCAACCACAAGTACTACATGTACTATGCGGCTGCCGATACCGTGGCCGGGGGCAGCGCCATCGGCCTGTACACCGCGCCGAGCATGACCGGCCCCTGGACCGACGCGGGCGGCCCTATCGTTGGCCCGCGCACCTGTTCGTTCTCGGCCGACCCGACCTGTCATCCCGCGACCATCGACCCAGCCGAGTTCACCGACCAGGACGGCCAGAAGTACCTCTACTATGGCAGCTATTTCGGCGGTACCATGGTGCAGCGGCTTACCGGCGACGGCATGCAGGTGACGGGACCGGCCTACGAGATTGGGCACTGGGACCGCTACGAGGGCACGTATGTCGTGCGTCACGATGTCGGCGGCAAGGCCTACTACTACAACTTTTCGTCGGCGGCCGACTGTTGTCGCGGACCCAACACCGGCTACAGTGTCGAGGTTAGCCGCGCCACGTCGCCGCTGGGGCCGTTCTATGACCAGAACGGTTATCCCATGCAGCAGCCTGGCCCCAACGGCATGGAACCGCAGGCCCCGACGGCGCGCCCCGCGCCAGATCCAGGACTCGCCAATACCGGCGCGCAGGGCGGCGGCTACCCCACCCTGAAGCAGAACGGCAACACGTGGCAGGGCGTGGGCCACAACGCGCTCATCACCGACCTCTCGGGGCGCGATTGGATCGTCTATCACGGCGTCGATAAGACGAGCAGCGGCGGCCTGTCCAACGGTTGGATCAACAGCTTCTCCGGCCCGACCCCGCCGCAGATTACCTATCGCCAGTTGCTGATCGACCGCATCGACTGGACCGCCGACGGTTGGCCGGTCACGAACGGCGGGGCCGGACCTTCCGACGGGCCGATGGCCGCTCCGGTGACCACGCCGATCGTTGGTGACAACTTTAACACGGCGAGCGGGTGCGCGGCGCCGGGAAGCGGCGTGCCGTTGAGCGCCAACTGGTACATGACGCGCGGCAGTTGGAGCCTCGGCGGCGACGCAGGCGCGGCCTGCGTGAACGGCGGCTACGCTGTGCAGGGCTCCACGAACGGACTGGCCGTGCTGGTGAGCCACACGCCGGTTCCCAGCGGCTACCGCGCCGAGTGCGACATGCGCCTCGAAGCGTCCGGCGCGAACCCGCGCTACGGTTGTGTGGTGTCGTACCGCGGCGGACGCTTCATCGCGGCCTACCTCGACCCCACGCGCAACGCGCTGGTGACGCAGGCGTACATCGGCTACCATCCCTTCCTGCACGACAAGGTGACACCGTTGCCGGCGGGCTTCGACCACACTGAGTGGCATCACCTGACGATCGACCAGCAGGCTTTTCAGGTGGGTCAGGGGCCGGTGCTGCGCGGCGTAACCTTCCGTGTCGTGGTCTCTGACGCGGGTCGCGATCCGCTCGCCGTGCAGACGCGCACCTTCCCGCTTGGACTCTTGTTCCGCGACGGTGGCGTGGGCCTAGTGACGCAGGACGCGCGGGCCGACTTCGACAACGTGACCACGGCGGCGTTGGCGACCACGACAGTCCCGGCGGACGTGACGCCGCCGGTGGGCGCCTTGCAACAAGCCTACTCCGACGAGTTCAACGGGGCGCTCGGCGCGCAGTGGTCGTTCGTGCGGCCGGTCGTCACGGAGACCTCGCTCATCAGCTCGACGGGACAACTCGAGATCACCGGCGACGGAGACCTCTACCGCGACTCCAACAACGCGCACAACCTGCTGCTGGAGAACGCGCCAGGCGGTGATTACGTCCTGGAGACGAAGATTACCTTCGACCCCGACACTAACTATGAGCAGGCGGGCCTGTTGGTCTACAGCGACGACGACCACTATATCAAAGTCGGTCCGTTCCACAGCAATTCGCTTAATAAGATGCTCTCCGGCTACGAAAGCCTGGAGCCAACGCCGGGTGGGCAGGCCCAGTGCGACGTGCAGCCGTCGGCGACGAGCAGCGTGGCTGTGACCACCTACACGCGGAACCTGTGTCCCAACGAGGGCGAGAGTTGGGACTACCTGACGAACGCACGTCCCGTCGCTAATGGGGTTTCGGTTCAGACCCCGACCGTGACCGACTACCTGCGCATCTACCGACACGGCTCCGTGTATCAGCCCTACACCAGCCTCGACGACGTCAACTGGGTCAAGGGCGCGGCCTGGAGCCTCAGTGCCGTCGATGCGAAACACCCGGTCAAGATCGGCCTATTCGCCTTCTTCGGAGGCTCCAATGGAGCGCCGGCCTTCTTCGACTACGTGCATGTGTCTAGCCTGCCGGCGGGCAGTTGATACTGGTCATTCATCATCACTCGCCAGGCGCTAATGAATAACGAACAAGGAGAGTAGGAAACAGTGCCGCGCAACTATCATTCAACGCCTCGACGCCTGGCGGCGCTCTTGTTCGTCGCGCTCGCGTGCGTTGCAATCGTTATGTCCAGTGCCGTGGAGGCTGGGACGCGAGCGGGCGACGCAACGTATCGCAATCCGGTATTCGCGCGGGATTTCCCCGACCCCAGCGTGCTCAAGGTCGGGGCCGACTACTACGCCTATGCCACCACGACGGGGTGGGAGTCGTTCGACCATCTCTTCCCCATCCTGCGCTCGCGCGACCTGGCGCACTGGAGCTATGTCGGCGACGCCATGACGAGCAGTCCGGCCTGGGGTGTCGGTGACTGGTGGGCGCCCGATGTTATCGCCTACAAGGGTGTGTACTACATGTACTACGTAGGCAAGGATCTGTCCTCGAGCCAGCATTGCGTCGCGGTTGCCACGGCCAGAAAACCGACAGGTCCCTTCACGCACCGTAACGTGATCGGCTGCGGCGACGCCAGCGGCCATGGCTACATCGACCCCGCGCCGCTCATCGACGCGAACGGCAAAGCGTATCTCTACATCTCCGTCGACAACCCCTATCACAGTATCTCGGTCATCCCGCTCAAAAGCGACCTGCTCCACCCGGCTGGCCCACGCAAAGAGCTGTTCACGTTGAGCCAGCCATGGGAGCATGGGGCCGACTTCTCGACCGTCGAAGGGCCGTTTACGGTCAAGCACGGCGCGGCCTACGACCTGTTCTACTCGGGGAACGACTGGCAGCATGACTATGCCATGGGCTACGCTACGTCGTCGTCGCCCACCGGCCCGTTCACGAAGTGTCCGTGCAATCCGATCCTGCACGACGTCAAGGGCGTGACCGGGCCGGGTGGCGGCTCGGTGATCCAGGGGCCACACGGCGGCTGGTGGCTGGCCTATCATGCCTGGAGCGGCGGACCCGGCTACGACAGCGGCGGCGTGCGCAACCTGCGCATCGACCCCTTGACCTGGACGGGCAACAAGATTAGCATACGCGGGCCGACGGCCGCGTCGGAGCCGCTGCCGTAGGCAGAATGGTGTTCTAGTGCAGAATCAGGGGACATTGTTTGATTGGGTCACCGCCTCATCGGACCGCAGTCGGCGTGGTTTGCCGTGCAACGGCGGTCGCAGGCCCGCCGTTAATCAAACAATGTGCTCTGAGACAGCACTAGCTTGTGGCGTCGAGCATGCTGACAGCGCTCGGCACCGTGCGCAGGCGCGGGCCCGGCGGCGGGAGGAACGGCGTCCACCGCCGCAGCCCACGCGGCAGCCAGCCCCAGGTGTCGGTTGTCCGCAGCGTCCCTCCGACGCTCACCACAAATGCCCGCCCGACCCGCTCGTCTACCGCGATGGCATCCGGGTCCAGGCCCACTGTGACCGTCCGGCGTACGACCCCGCTCCGCGCGTCCAGGACGCTCACCGTCCCCCGTTCGCTCGCGTTGCCCAGCCGATCCACCGGGCCTGCATTAGCCACGAACACGCGCCCGCTGCGTCCGTCCACCGCCAGTGCCCCAGGCGCCACGCCCACCGCTACCATCCGCAGCAACGCCCCTGTCTGCACGTCCAGGACGGCCACGCGCCCTGGTCCGACAGGCCGCAGGGTGACGCTCGCCACGCCGATGGCGCGCGCCACCGGTCCTTGCGTGCTCACGAAGACATGCCCCGTCCGTGCATCCATGGCCACGGCGGCGGGCACCCCTGGGAGTGACGTGCGGCGTAGCAGGCGGCCGTTGCGCGTATCGATCACCACGACTGTGCCCCGATTCGCGGTCACATCGGCGGTCAACAGGAACGCGCGCCCCGTCATCTCGTCCACCGTGAGCGCCCCCGGCACCGGGAGCCCGCCAATGCCGCTGCGACGCACGAGCCGTCCGCTGGTGGTGTCCAGCACCTCGACGCTCGCGTTGCCCAGGAGACCGTCGAAGCCGACCGGCGCGCGCACCAGGATCAGGCGGTTGTCCCGGCTGTCGACGGCCCCGGCCAAGGTGATTCCCCCCATGGTCAGGCTATGCACGAGCCGCCCGCTCGCGGTCGCCAGCACCCGCACGCGCTCACTGTCGAGCCCGTCGTTCGCGTAGGTCGCGATGACGGCCTGACCGCGCCGCGCGTCGACCATGGGGGGGAGGGGCGACACAGCAGCGGGGACGCGACGAAGGAGGCGCCCACTCGTCGCATCAAGCAGGCTCACATCCCGTGGAGCGCCGATCGCGAGGAGAAAAGAGACGAGCTGACCGGCTTGCGCATCGACGCGCATGGCCGCATCGGTCACGACGACGCGCCCGTCACGTTCATCCACGGCGACACCGGTCGGACCTTCTCCGACGGCCACGGTGCGTAGCAACGCCCCCGTGCGCGTGTCGAGCACGCTGACCGTGTTATCCCCATTGTTGACGACGAAGGCGCGTCCCGTTCGCGCGTCCACCGCGATGGCCACCGGCGCTGTTCCCACGGGGGCGGTGGCCAGAACGGGGTGGACGACCGCCCCGCGCGCCGCGAGCACGCCGGCGAGCAGCAGTAGTACTGTCAGCCCCAGCACACCAGGCCGAACTCTCATCGCTCTCTCCTTGACGTCGGTGGATACGGGATACCGTGTGCGTGGCAGGGGCCGCGGACCACCCCGGCCCCGCTCCTTGAAATCGCCTCGCAGCTCCCAAGGCGCGGTGTTCTCGTTCAACCGCCGCGGTGCGGGCGACGTGGCGTATCCAGGGCAAAAGACGGCTCGGATGAGCCACGTCGCCCGCCCCGTAGGGTAGACTCCTGCATCATATTTGGTGTCACACGGTGCCATGAAGGGCGACGACGGACATGGGCGGCAGTGTGACCTCTAGGACGTCGCCGTGGAGGCTCAGTCGTTCACAGGGGACCGGCGTGACCCGCATGGGCTCCTCGAACGTATTGCGGGCCTGCATGAAGTCGGCCGTGAGCACGCGGCCCGTCACCTCCGCCAGCGCCATGCCCCGCACCTCGCACCGCACATCCACCTCTTTGTGCGGGTCGACGTTGCACAGCGTCAGGTGAAGGCGCTCACCAGCGCCGCACGAGGCCGAGACGCTGAGTTGCGGGATCTGGCGTCCCTCCACTTCGTAGGGAGCGCACTCCAGATTGCAGGGCAGCAGCACGGCGTCCTGGTGCTCCTTGTACAGGTCGAAGACGTGGTAGGTCGGTGTCATGATCATCCGTGCGCCATCGGTCAGGAGCAGCGCTTGCAGCACATTGACTGTCTGGGCGATGTTGGCCATGCGCACGCGACCGCAGTGGCGGTTGAAGATGTTCAGCGTCAGCCCCGCCACCAGGGCGTCGCGCAGCGTGTTCTGCTGGTACAGGAAGCCCGGATGCGTGCCCGGTTCCACATCATACCAGGTCCCCCACTCGTCGACGATCAACCCGACCCGCTTGTCTGGATCGTAGCGATCCATGATGCCGCTGTGGCGTCGGATCAGCTCATCCATGCGGAGGCAGGTGTGGAGCGTGGTGAACCACTCCTCCTCGCCGAAGTCCGTGGCCGAGCCCCTGGCCTGTCGGGAGGCACCGGGCACGGTGTAGTAGTGCAGGCTGAGTCCGTCCATGCGATAGTGGGCTGGGCGTGACGCGCTCTCGGACCACTGGCGCATCAGCACCTCGGTCCAGTCGTAGTCGTCGCGATTGGCCCCACAGGCAATCTTGCACACCTGGTTCCCGCTCAAGTCGCGCACATAGGTCTGGTAGCGGCGGTAGAGGTCGGCGTAGTATGCGGGGCGCATAGAGCCGCCGCAGCCCCAACTCTCGTTCCCGACGCCGACGTACGGCAAGGCCCAGGGTTCATCGCGGCCGTTGGCGCGGCGCAGGTCCGCCATGGGCGAACGCCCCTCGAAGGTAATGTACTCCACCCACTGCTGCAGTTCCTGCACGGTCCCGCTGCCGACGTTACCGCAGATGTATGGCGCGGCCCCGATGAGGGCGCAGAAGTCGAGGAACTCGTGGGTCCCGAAGGCATTGGTTTCCGTCACACCACCCCAATGCGTATTGAGCATGCAGGGGCGCCCGGCGCGCGGCCCGACGCCATCGCGCCAATGGTACTCGTCGGCGAAGCAGCCGCCAGGCCAGCGCAACACCGGCGGCTTGATCCGCCGGAGCGCGGCGATGACATCATCGCGCATGCCCCGCGTGTTAGGGATCGCGGAACCGTCCCCCACCCAGATACCCTCGTCGATGCACCGTCCCAGATGCTCGGCGAAGTGCCCGTACACGTTCTTGTTGATGGTGTCCGTGCCTTGATCCGCGTAGACAACAATGCGCGCCATAAATGCTTCCCCCCTCCCCCTCGTCCGTGGCCGCGCATTTGCGCGCGATTACGCAGTGTCCGACGCCAGGCGTCGTACGGTTGTCACGGCTTGGACGATGATTTCGTCACTGACTAACGTCTCCGCATTATCCGTGCACATGCGCACGAGGATGGGGCAAAAGATTGACGGCGTGATGCGCCAGCAGAGCCACTTATGGACTGACATAGGGCGTGCCGGCGAGCGGCCAGCCGTCCGTGGTCCAGCGCAACGGCCGGATCTGTAGCTTGAACGTCCCGCCGTCCAGCGCGTCGTAGTAGTGGTAGACTAGCAGGTACGTCGGGCCGTCCATGAACATCGATTGTCCGCCCGGCCCGCGGTAGCGGCCATAGCCAGCCAGAACCTGCGCGGCCGCGCCCTGGTCCATGCGGGACCCCTGTCGATCGACGTACGGACCAGTCACGCGCGTCGCGCGGCCGACCATGATCCTGTACGTGCTCCGCGCGCCGCGACAGCAAAAGTCGAAGGAGACAAACAGGTAGTAGTACCGCGTCCGATGGACGATGACGGGGGCCTCGATCGCGTTGGATCCCGGGCGATACGCCAGCGGATAGAGCGTCGTGTCCGTGCGCGCTGGCTTCCCCGTGCGGGCGTCGAGCCGGTGCAGCTTGATACCACTCCAGAAGGAGCCGAAGACAAGCCAGGGGTTGTGCGCGGTGTCCAGGACGAGGTTGGGGTCGATGGCATTCCAGTTGTCGGCCGCCGTCGACCGAATGACCAGGCCCCGGTCGACCCAACGGTAGCGGGGGCTGGACGGATCGAGCGTCGTGTTGGTGGCTAGGCCGATCACCGACGTGTTGCTCCCGAACTGCGAGCCGGCATAGTAGAGATGGTACAGGCCGTTCCAATACGAGATATCGGGCGCCCACAGATCCGTGATGGGGCCGACCGCAGCGGTCACCCACGAGGGGATCGTCGTGAAGACCGTGCCCACGTATCGCCACGTCGTGAGATTGGTCGATGTCCTGATTTCGAGGCCGCTCCCCGTCGAGAAGACGTAATAGGTGTGTCCTTGCATGATCATGCTTGGATCGTGGGTATGGATATCTCCGGGGTCGATGGCGGCAGCCCGAGGCATCGCTTGAGGTGCATGCCCGGCCGTGACGAGAACGGTACAGAAGACAAGGGCGACGAGGCGCACGGTGAGAAGCTTCACGTTTGTCATCTCCGTCTCAATCAGCCCCCTTGGTGTAGCGCCGCATCATGGCATTTGTGTGGCGGTCCAGCGCACAGGGGTTAGCGCATTCGACCGCGCACGATGGTCATGCTGCGGGCGCTAAAGCTGAAGTGTCCGAGTTCTCTGCTATCCACGACCCTATGGACGGGCGTCACGCGATGGGGGTCATCGACCGTATTCTCCGCCTCCAGGCTCTCGCCGGTCAGCGTCCACACCTCCACCTCACCGTTGATCCCGCCCCCTGTGACCGTGACCTCCGCGTCGATGGCCTGGTTCTCCGCGCGATTCACGATGGCACAGGTGAGCGTGCGCGTCCCGGGATCGATGGTGGCGGCCGTATCGAGGTAGGGCACGCGCAGGGACATCGCCTTGGTGTTGAGCGAACCCACCCGCGCCGCATACTCCTCCACCGCCACATCCGTGGCGACCGCGACACTCCCCATCAGCGCCCGGTAGAGGGCGAAGGGATAGTACGTGGTCAAACGGACCAACCCGGTCGGCGTCGTGCGGAGGGGGGCAATCGCATTGACGAGCTGCGCGAGGTTCGCGATGTCCACGATGTCGGCGCAGCGCAGCAATGCGTTGAGGCAGCACCCGACGGCGAGGGCGTCGCGCAGATTGTAGGGCTCCTCGGTAGCGAGCAGGCCGGTCAGCCTGCGGATCTCATCCGGATCGTCGATCTCGTCCAGATTGTGCTTTGCCCGCACCCGTTCGGGGACGGCGCGATACCAGACGTTCCACTCGTCAAAGGCAAGCCCGATGCGCTTGTCGAGTCCCAGGTCGGTCAGCACGAGGTCGATCAAGGCGGCGTGTTGCCGCGCCAACCGTTCCAGCAGCAGGGGTTGCGCCAGCGCCTCCGCCGTGTCATCACTGCCCACGTACACATGCAAGGCAAGGTAATCGACATAGGGCGCCGTTTCCGCGAGCACCGCCGCATTCCACTGCGGACCGTTTTCATGGCCCACGGCCACGAGCTCGATGCGGGGGTCGACGAGGCGCATCGCTTTCGCCGTCTCGCGCGCCACCAACGCATAGTCGTGCGCGGGGCGTTGTCCGACTTGCCAGCGGCCATACATCTCGTTGCCCAGGCCCCACAACCGGACGTCATAGGGCTGCGGATGGCCGTTGGCGGCCCGTTGCCGGGCGATCGTGGTGGGTTGCGTCGAGTTGCAATATTCCAGCCAATCGGCCGCCTCCTCGGGCGTCCCCGTGCCCAGGTTGACACACAGGTAGGGCTCACAGTTGAGCTGCGCGCAATACGCGAGGAATTCGTCCGTCCCGAAATGGTTGCTCTCTACCGCGCGCCACGCCAGTTCGCGTCGCGCGGGCCGGCTCGCGCGGGGTCCCACCCCATCGCGCCAGTGGTAATTGGAAACGAAGTTGCCCCCCGGATAACGTAGATTCGTGACACCGAGTTCCCGGACCGCCTCGCGGACGTCGCGACGATAGCCCTGCGCGTCGGAGAGGGGCGAGTCCTCCTCCCAGATCCCGCCGTAGACACACCGCCCGAGATGCTCCACGAAACTGCCGTACAAGCGCGGCTGCACGGGACCGATGACGCGCGCGGGATCGATCGTAATCTTTGCCATAGCTCTTCTCCCGTATCTCTCGCATCAGCGTCATCGCCCGACCACGCCCCGTGGCGTCCCGTGCTACCCCTTGATACCCGTCCCGGCGATGCCTTGCACGATCTGCCGCTGGAAGATGGCGAACACGACCAGGATGGGGATTGCCGCGAGCACGGCCGAGGCCATGATCTGCGCGTACTGCAGGCCGAAGGAACTCTGGACCGTTGATAGGCCCACCGTGAGGGGCATCATGTCGGTGCTCGTGATCACGATCAGCGGCCAGAGGAAGTTATTCCACGCCCACACGAAGGTGAAGATGGAGACGGCGGCGATCGCCGCCCGCGACAACGGTATCCAGATCTGCCAGAAGATGCGGAAGCGACTGCACCCGTCCATCACGGCCGCCTCGGCCAACTCGCGGGGGAGGCCGTCGAAGAACTGTTTCAGGATGAAGACCGCGATGGGGGAAGCGATTTGCGGCAAGATGACACCCTGATAGGTGTTCACGAAGCCGAGATTGTTCATCATCGTGTACAAGGGCACGATGAGCACCTGTGCCGGGACCATGAGGCCGGCCATGACCACCGCGAAGAGAAACCGGCGACCGCGGAAGGGGACCTGCGAGAAGGCGTACGCCGCGAAGCTGGCCAGCACGACGGTCACGAGGGTGATGGCCACGGAGATGATCACGCTGTTGAGGTACCAGCGCGGGAGGCTCCCCGCGCTCAGGACCTTCCCGAACGCGGCGAGCGTGGCGTGAGCCGGAATCCACCGCGAGGGGATGGCCGTCGTCTCGCTCTCAGGCTTGATCGCCGTGTCCAGTGCCCAGGCGAAGGGCACGAGCCAGATCACGGTGACGATGATGAGCGCGATGAAGGCGGCGGCGCTCGCTAGCGTCCGGCGTCGCCGGGCGCCTGAGGGCCGCAGATCGATGGCGGGCGGCGCGGTCACGTTCGGTGTCATTAGGCACGCCCCCTTCCGCGGCTGAACAAGCCAAACTGGATGGCCGAAACGATCAGGATGACGATGAAGAACGCGTACGACAGGGCCGACGCGTAGCCGAGTCGGTACGACTGGAAGCCCTGCTCGTAGATGTATTCGATGGCAGAGCGGGTCGATCCATTAGGACCCCCGCTCGTCAACAAATAGATCTGGTCGAAGACTTTCAAGGACGCCAGGATCTGCAAGACGACGATGAGCGTGGTGGTGCGCTGCAGCAGGGGGATCGTGATATAGCGCAGGCGCGCCCATCCATTGGCGCCGTCGATGGCGGCCGCCTCGTAGATTTCTTGCGGGATCTCCTGCAAGCCGGCCAGATAGAGCACGAAGTTGAAGCCGATGGTCCACCACACCGTCGCGATGACGACGGCGGGCATGGCCAGGCTCGGATCGCTGAGCCAGGCGATGGAATGGAAGCCGAACTTCGACAGGTAATTGTTGATCAGGCCGAAGTCCGGCTGGTAGAGCCAATTCCAGATCAAGTACACGATGGCGACCGGGAGGACGTACGGCGCGAAGAAGGCGAGGCGAAACAGCCACTGCGCGGGCATCTTGCGGTTGGCGAGGAGCGCCATGACGAGGCTGAGCACCACGAGCGGGATCGTGCTCTCGAGGGTGAACTCCACCGTGTGCCACAGGTCGTCCCAGAAGACCGTATCCCCGATGAGGGCGCGATAGTTGTCGAACCCGATGAACCGTGACGTGCCCAGCAGGCTCCAGTTATAGAAGCTCATGTGGAACCCGCTGATGATGGGCCACAGGATGAAGAGTCCGTACGCCGCGAGGAACGGCAACACGAAGCCCAGGCCGATGAGGTCGGTCCGCCATTGCGCCATCCGTTTCTGACCGGTCGCGCGATAACGCGCGCCCGCCCGCGTCGTTCCCGTTGCCTCGTGCTGCGTAGCCATAGCGATGGTCCCCTCCTCTGGCGGCGAGACCCCTCGCGAGCCTCGCCGCCGCTGGTACTCTGTCGTTACGACGGAGGTGGCGTGGCAATCAACTTCTGCACGTCCGAGCGGAACTGGCTGATCGCCTTCGCCGGCGTCAAGTGTCCCTGCATGACCGCCTGGAAGGCTGCCCCAGCGTCCGTTTCCATGGTGGACGCCGACCCGCTGTACCAGGCTGCGGGATCGTACGTCACATGCGCCGCCTCGGCCGCGTAATGGGATTGCGGCGACAGGTTCTTGTAGGCCGCGCTGTCAGCAACGGGGAGATAGGCGGGGATGTGGCCGCCCTCGGCCCAGACGACACTGTTCTTGAGCGTGTTACTGATGAACATGAGCGATGCCGCCAACTTGCCCTTATCTAGCGACCGCTGGCGTGGGATTACGAAGGAGTGCGAATCGGCCTGGGTTTGCAGGCCCCCGAAGATATTGGGGAAGAGCGTCATGTCGAAGGGCAACTTCTGCGTCTGGAAGGTCGTGACCTCCCAGTCCCCGTTCCAGAGGAAGCCAGCCTTGCCGCTGCTGAAGAGCGCCACGGAGCCCGGGTAGTCGGAATTGGCCCCCGACACCTTGCTCGTTTGGGTCAACTCGGCCATGAAGGAGAGGACTTTGGCCGCCTTGGCGTCATCCAGGACGATACTTTTCCCATCTGACGAGAGGACCTTACCGCCCATCTGCGAATACAGGGCGTAGAACACACGCCAGGGCATGACATCCGCCGTGTCGAGGGCGAGCCCGTATTTGCCCGTGACTTTCTGGGCCTTCTTGAACGCGTCGAGGACGGCGGCGGGACCGGCCAGCGGCTTGAGCTTGCCATCGGAACCCAGGAGTCCGGCCTTGCGGCAAATGTCGGTGTTGTAGTACATCACGAGGGGGTGCGTATCGAGGGGGATGGCGAATTGTTGCCCGTTGTACTGCCCCTTCTTCCAGATCTCGGGCAAGAACTTATTGGCCGTGATCCCGTACTGCGCAAGCAGCCCCGTGTCGAGGGGCTCGAGCAGGCCGGGAGGAGCGAAGGCGGGTAAGCGTGTGATATGGAGAATTGCAACATCCGGCCCCTGCCCGGCCACGGTCGACGTGGTCAGCTTGGTGTAATAGGGGAGGCCCCAGGCCAGCGTCGTCGATTTGAGGTTGATGGTGGGATGGCTTTTGGAGAACATCTTCTCCAACTGGACCATGCGCGCGCCGTCACCACCACCGAAGAGGTTCCAATAGTTGATGGTTTGTGTGGACGCGGCGTCCACCACATTCCTCAGTCCGAGCGGTAGAGAGGCAACGGCCACACCGGCGGCACCAACCGCGGCGGCGCCACGAAGAAACGTGCGGCGGCTGGGTGCGTCAGGCATCATGTGCGTAGGACGCGGGTCTTGGTCATCCATGACTTTTCTCCTTAACGGCTTAAGGCTCATTCCCAACAAAGGGACGCCCATCGAGTAGCCAGCGGCCCTGGCTCGCTATCCATGCGTTTTGACTGTCGGGCACCTCCTCATTCCTGGTTTGCATGCGCCAAACGCGCCACCCCCGTAGATCGGCTTATCCCTGAACGTTGGCGCGAGCTAGTATGCCCCAGCGGCATCCGTACACGCTCCCTGAGGGAACGCTACACTAAGGTTTAGCGTTCCATCACCATACCACCCCCCCTCGGTGAATGTCAAGGAGGGCGCGCGGCCACGCATCGACACCTCCTTGACAATTGCTGAGAGGGAGTGGTATGGTAATGGAACGTTAAACTACTGTTTACCCGCCCTTTACTCGATGACGTCAGGCTGCCGAACGAGATAGACATGCTATGACTGTGACGCTCCGGGATGTAGCGGCTCACGCAGGGGTGTCGCTGCAAACCGTTTCTAACGTGACCAACGAGCGCACCGCGCGGGTTGGCGAGGACACGCGCGCGAAGGTGCTTGCGGCGATCGCAGCCCTTAACTACCGGCCCAACGCGGCGGCACGTCACCTGCGCAAGATGCCGACCGGCGTGCTAGCGCTCGCTATCCCGGATTTGGTCAATCCCTATTTCGCGGAGGTCAGCCGGGTGATCGTGGCCGAGGCAGCCGCCCGTGGCTATACCGTGCTGCTCGATTACACCAACTGGGATCGGGAACAGGAACTCTTGGTGGCCACGGGGATGCGTCCCCATCTCATCGACGGACTGATCCTCGATGCCCAACGCTTGACCATCGCGGACCTGACGGCCAGCCCGCAGGTGCCCATTGTCCTGCTCGGCGAGCGCCTCTATGGCGGTCCCTACGATCACGTCGTCATCGACAATGTCGCCGCTGCCCGTCTGGCGACCGAGCACCTGATCGCGCTAGACCGACGTCGGATCGCGGTGATCGGCCGGCAAGAACATTCGACCTCTAACGTGTCACAGATGCGCTTACAGGGCTACCTTGAGGCGCTTGACGCTGCTGATAGAGCGGCGGATCCGCGCCTGCAACCGTCTACCGGCCGATGGAATCACGCGTCCGGCGCTGCGGCCATGCGCGCCCTCCTAGCGTTGCCGGAGCCGCCCGATGCGGTCTTTTGCTGTAGCGATATGCTGAGTATCGGCGCTATCTCCGTGCTGCACCAGGCCGGCTTGCGTATCCCCGAGGATGTCGCGGTCATCGGTTTCGACGATGTGGATGATGCCCAGTTTACCGTGCCCCCGTTAACGAGCATTGCGCCCGATAAGGCGACGATCGGTCGTCTAGTGGTCGAGTTGCTGATCCAACGCATCACCGGCGCACGCGCTGGGCCACCCCAACGGTTCGATCAGGCATTCAGGCTTGTGATCCGTCAGAGTACGGTGGGGGCAGACGTCCCTCACGCTGTGACAGTCCCCCACACCGTGATGGCCCCTCCCACGCACCCGCATGTCGCTGAGCCAGCATAACAGGCCGATTCTCATTCCTCGATCATGGTTCGACGCCGCATAACCGCATGGGGGCCAGCACCGTCGCAGGCATCACATTGACCCGTCTAAATGGATAACGGATAGTGGCGGGTCGGAGTGGCACAGCCGCGCCTGCTCGACCGCCTTTAGTATGCCTGTAGGAGGTAACTGACGTGTCACACGGTTACACACCGTTACACCCACGTCCGCAACGCGCGCGTACGGTCTGGGTCGACCTGAGCGGCGCCTGGGATTTTGCGTATGACGACGAGGGCCGCGGCCTCGACGCGCGCTGGCAGGAGCGCGTCGAGGTGTTCGATCGGCGGATCGAAGTACCATTTCCCCCGGAATCGCCCGCCAGCGGCATCGGAGATCCCTCCTACCACCCCATCGTCTGGTATCAGCGCCTGATCGAGCGACCGGCCCTCCGCGCCGGTCAGCGTGCGGTCCTGCACTGTGGCGCTGTTGACTACCGCGCCCATGTTTGGGTCAATGGCCGCCTCGTTGCCATGCACGAGGGTGGACACACCCCCTTTAGCGCCGACATCACCGCCGCCCTCGACGACGGAGCGGTGAGCGTCGTGATCCGCGCCGAGGATCCGCCGCTCGACCGGGCCATGCCGCGCGGCAAGCAGGACTGGCGGCCACAGCCGCATGAGGGCTGGTATAACCGCACGACCGGTATCTGGCAGCCGGTGTGGTTGGAAACGGTCGACGCTACCCACATCGTGGACATCCGCTGGACCCCCGATCTCGATCGTGGCCTGCTCGGCCTGGCCCTCACGCTCCAGCGCGACGACCCCGCGCCGGTACAGGTGCGCGCGCGGGTGCGCTTACGCGACGATACGCTGGCCGACGTGACCGCCACCGTTAGCGGAGCCGAGCTGCGGATGGATCTGCCGCTTGACCTGAGCCCCTATGACGATGACAGCGCGGTCCTGTGGGCGCCCGCGCACCCCAACCTGCTGGACGCCACGCTGACGGTGCTGCGCAACGGCGAGCCGATCGACGAGGTGACGAGCTACGCCGGGCTGCGCAGTGTCGGCGTCGCGTCCGGACGCTTCCTGCTCAACGGCCATGCCTACTACCTGCGCCTGGCGCTCGCGCAGGGCTACTGGCCCGCGTCGCACCTCGCCGCGCCCAGCGTCGAGGCCATGCGCCGTGAGGTGGAGTTGGCCAAGGAGTTGGGCTTCAACGGCATCCGTATCCACCAGAAAGTGGAGGACCCGCGTTTCCTCTACTGGTGCGACCGGCTGGGGTTGTTGGTGTGGGAAGAGATGGCCAATGCGTATGTGTTCTCTCCGTCGGCCGTGGAACGGCTCACGCGCGAGTGGCTGGAGGTGCTGGCGCGCGACTACAGCCATCCGTGCATCGTCGCCTGGGTTCCGTTTAACGAGAGTTGGGGTGTCCCCAACCTGGCGACGAGCCCGGCGCAGCGCGCCTATGTGCGCGCCCTGTACGAACTGACCAAGACGCTGGACCCGACACGTCCGGTGATCGGCAACGACGGGTGGGAGCATGTAATCAGTGATCTGTTCGGCATCCATGACTACACCTTCACGGGTGACGATCTGCGCGACCGCTACGGCAGCGTGGCGGCGATCGAGCGCACGCTGGACGAGGTGCAGCCGGGGCGCCGCCTGGTGGTGCTCCCCGACCACCGCTGGGCGCGCGAGCCGATCGTCATCTCCGAGTTCGGCGGCGTCGGCTTACGCCCACGAAAGGGTGAGGAGTGGTTTGGCTACGGGACTGTCGACACCACCGAGCAGTTGTTCGACAAGTACAGGGAATTGGTCGAGGCGGTCCTGTCCAGTCCCGTCGTGGCTGGCTTCTGCTACACACAGTTAACGGACACGCTGCAAGAGATCAATGGCCTGCTGACCGCCGACCGTGAGCCGAAGGTTGATCCCGCGCGCATCCGGGCGGTGACCAGGGGGTATAGCCCCGCGATGCCATTGGATGTGGTGGAGGGCCTGCGCGCCGAGGTCGCACAGCGGGTGCTCGGAGGACCCGCCGCCGACCACGCCGGCGCTGTGGTAGCGCCATTCTGAGGGACAGCGTCATTGTGCGCCACATCAGAGAGACCCTCAATGTCAAGGGTTAGGTACGTACGGATGTCACGTCCCGCTACATACGCGAGAGGAGCATGGGCTGGAACGTGGTACACACGCTCCGGCAGGGGCTTGACGGTGCCCGGTGCCCCTGCTGTGACGAAGGAGCGGACGGGACGATGGGGTGCTGCGCTGCCGTCCGCTCCCTCGGGCTGCGCAGCCCCCACACCCCGCAGCCTCGAGAGCGGAGGAGAGGTCGAAGCGGGCATGGCGACACGCCAGGTACGTCGGGTGGTGACGACGGTGGGCCTGCTGAGCGGTCAGGAAGAGCGCCGGGTCGTACGTGACGCGTTTGCTCCACACGGCGTAGATGAGGCGGACCCATTAGTTCATCTTCGCAATAATGGGCTGCCGTGCCGCATTACTGACCCTCGTGGCGCAATGAGAGGCCGCAAGCGCCATGATCGACGTCAGACAAGGCTTCAATGACATCGAAGGGGTCCGAAAATGCCGCATATGACCTCTCACAACTCTCGATTCGCTCATTCTTATGTTTAGTTCAAGAATTCGCGGACTACTATATGTAGTAGGCTCTTTCGGTGATATACCGTAGGTTGAAATGCATCGTAGGTAACATGATAACGCCGACCAGGTGAACCTGCTTGTGAGGGCCAACAACTGGACATTCAGGCGCCGGATTTGGCATTGCGTTGGTCATAACGCGCGTCCGTAGCGCCAAATCTTGGAACCATCCCGGAAAATGAGCGAACCGAGAGTTCACAGTATTACGAAGATGAACTATTGGTTGGCCAGCGCGTACGGTCATGGCGTAGCTCTTGCCGTCGCGCCGCTTGCGTTGATAGGTAGGTCAAGGTCCACGCTTCCTTCCGCGTGCTCTACCAGGCGAACTGCTGCAGGGCGTTACGCACGGTGTGAGAGTACGTCATTGACAGTGATACGGTGTGTGAGTGGCGCAAGATACGCTGTTGTCAGTCCCATTATGGCGACATCAGGCGCGTATCACCTGTTCAGATTGGGTTTGAACGCCGGTGGCCACGGGTATTGCATGGCGATCGGATTGACCGTCAATGTTAATAATGCTCTTTCATACAGGTAGCGCTCGAGGGCGACGCCTATTGATGCGCGAGCGCTACCGCAGGGAAGATGAGGAGGATAGGGTATGGGCGCTCAGGGTGAGGAGCACGACCACGACCACGGCGCGACGATCAAGCGCCGACCGAGCATGCGCGATGTCGCCCGCGCCGCCGGCGTTTCGCTCTCGGCAGTCTCCCTCGTCGCCGCCGGCCGACCGGGCGTGGGTGACGAGGCGCGCGCCCGCACGCTCGCCGTGATGCGCCGGTTGGGCTACGCCCCGCGTCCCCGTGGGCGGGCGGATGAGGAGCGCTACACGTTGGCCGTCATCAGCGAACGGCTGGCGCAGCCGATCGAGTTGGATGTTTTCTATGCGGAGATCCTACAGGGCATCCAGGCCGAGGCGCAGCGTCACGGCCATCGCGTGCTGCTGCACCTGCTTGGGGACGGGGAGGCGGCCGTGGACGAGATGGTCGCCGACATGCGCGGGGAGATCGACGGCATGATCCTGGCCAACGGCGGGGATGTGACCGACGACGAGGCTATCATGCGGCTCGTCGGCAGCCGGGCGCCGACCGTCCTGGTCGATAACTACGTTGTGGATCAGCCGCTCCACTGCGTCGTGGCCGATAACGTCACGGCGGGCTACCTGGCGACGCGCCACCTGCTGCGCCTGGGGCACCGGCGCATCGGCCTCCTGGCCGGGTCGCCCACGTACCGCAGCCTGATCGACCGGCAGGAGGGCTACGTCGCGGCGCTGATGGAGCACGAGGTCCCTCTCGATCGCGCGCTCATCTCACCCTCGACCCACCACGCTGGGGGGCGGAAAGGCTACCACCAGATGCTGCGCCTGCTGGATGCGCCCGCGCCTCCAACCGCCGTCGTGGCGATCAGCGACAAGACGGCCTTCGGGGCCATGGAGGCGCTCAAGGAGCAGGGGGCACGCATCCCTGCGGACATCGCCCTGGTCAGCATCGACGGCGTAACGGAAAGCGCGCACACGACCCCACCGCTGACGACGGTCGGCGTGCCGCGCGCCGAGATGGGCGCGGAGGCGGTGCGCAGGCTGCTGGCCCTGCTGCGCGACGAGGGGACCGTTCCGACCAAGACCACGCTGTACACGCGCCTGGTCGTGCGCCACTCCTGCGGCGGCTAGACGTGGCGGTGCCCGTTTCGGGAGGGCGTCGACAGGTGGGCGCGGATACGATTGGGTGGAGCGGCACGTCGAAATAGACGGCGGCGAGTGTTGCCGTGCCGACCCCCTTCGTGTCCAGGCCAGGTACATCACGGCACACCAGCAGCGCGCGGGCGGGGGATGCCCGCCACCGGCCAGGGCCTCCGTCGCGCGGCCGACGCCACCGTCTCCAGGCAGCCGCAGTTGCCCGGCCCGGCCAAGTCGCCCTGCCGCAAGAGATGCGCGCATCGCTCACGGCCGTGCTCTACCGTCGATGGAGTGGCGCGGAGCCCATTCCGGCGCGGCCCTGCGCGAGCCGTTCATGGATGTCCATGCGATGCGTTGCATAATCATCCATACTCCACGCGTCCCCGTGCCCTGTAGCGCGGCTCCGCTCCGGTTGCAGCCCTTCGCGCGCACCGGCACGCTGGCTAACGCATGCCGACCCGCTCACGTTACGGCTTTCCAACCGACCATGTAGTAGTTGCGCCGAAGTACTGCGACGCCCCGAGAAGCCAAGGCAATGCACTCCTTCGGGGCGGGGGTAACGCACGAGCCCAATGATTACAAGCCTTTCGATACCGACGCGTCATAGCAGGGTAGCCCTACGTCGGGGGCCCATGGAGCGCGGCCGATCCGGGTGTTCGCGGGGGCCGGTCGGGGCGCGCCCCTCAGTCGCCGGGGAGCAGCCGCGCCTCGGCGCTTGGCAGCTTACTCCACCAGTGGGTGTACCGGCGGTAGACCTCCGGTTCGCGGTCGGCGAGGAACGCCACGAGCGACCGGGCCTCGGCCGCGAGTCCCTCCCACACGTCGTCCGGTAGGTGGTGGAAGGCGGTCGCCTCGATTCCTCCCGCGACCGGGCACCACACGCCCGCGACGTAGCCATCGACCAGCAGGGTCGGCAGCACGTCGCCGTTGGACCGGGTGACCAGCGTGCGGTAGGCGGGCGGGATGACGCGGCTCCGGTCGACGTAGGCCAGCAGGATGCTGTCCCACATCGCCAGCAGCCTGGGTGGGGCCGGGGTGTCCTCGGGTGGACGCGGCGCGCCGGGGACATCGTACAGGTCCTTGCCATCGGGTCCTCCCAGCCGCTCCAGCTCGTCGGAGAGCGCCGTCAACGCCTCTTTGACCAGGGGCCGGTAGACCATGGCGAACTGCGCCACGTCCGCCATTGACGCCGGGCCGAACCCCTCCAGGTAGCGTTTGATGAGTGTCTGCAAGGCTGCGGCGGACGCGTCAGGGTCCGCGAGGACCGGCCGCGACCGCGCCGCGACGTACGACGGGCGGGGACCGAATGACCACGGCGCCCCGGCGGGGGCGTGCCACAGCGGCGCGTACTGCCGCAACGCCCACCACGCCCCGGACTTCGGCGCGCCCAGCCGGTGCTCGAGCCAGGCCTCGGACTCCGCGGCGGTCCGCGGCCGGTCGGCGTACTCCAGCAGGTCCGGGATCAGCGCATGGACATCGGCCACGGTGAGTCCGGACACCCTGAAGCGATTGTCGTTCAGCCGGGCGGCGCGCAGCGTCGGCTCCATGGCCGCGCGGAAGGCCCGGTAGTCCGCGGCGTGGACCGCGTGCAAGGTGACCCGCATCAGCGTCGCCTTGACCACCGCGTGGCCGACGAAGGCGGCGTCGAGGTCGGCCGGGTCGAAGGCGGTGAGCCGGTTCCACAGCGCGAGGTACGGCGAGGCGGGGTGCTGCGCCTGCAGGGCGACCACACGGCGCACCGCCTCGGCGACGGGGAGCGACGCGCGCCCGAGCAGCAGCTGCCGACCGAGCGTGGAGCGGTTGAGCCTTCGCGCGGTGATCCTCATGCCGGGAGGGTCTCGTCTACCGGAAACGTGATCATGTGACACAGAACTCGTCGCCCTCGCGGTCAGTCGCGGCCCATCCAGGTGGCCACGTCGACCTCGTTGCCCTCGGCGTCGGCCAGCGTCCACCACGCCGGCGCGTACTGGTCGGTCACCAGGTGGCCGCCGGCGGCCAGCGCCGCCGCGATGCGCGCCTCGGCCTGGTCGTGCGGCACGGAGATGTCAATGTGGATGCGATTGCGCTGCGGGCGCGGCGCGTCCATCTGCTGGAACCAGACCGACGGTCCGCGGCCGTGGGGGTCGACCAAGTCCGCGTCACCCACGTCCTGGTACCCGAGCACGGCGCGCCAGAACGGGCGCACCGCGGGGACGACGCGCGTGTCGAGCGCGACCTGGACCGTCTGCACGGCGGTCGGGTCGGCCGGCGCGTCCAGCGCGCGCGCCGCCGCCGAAATCCGCCGGGCCAGCGCGACGTCGCGCGCGCACTTCCGCACCGGGTCGTTCGCGGCGGGCGTCACGCCGTCGTCGCGCAGGTCAACAGCGGGGTGATAGCTCACGGCGTCGGCCAGCCGGCCGATCGCGTCCACCAGCGCGACGCCCGCCGCGAACGACCCGGTGCGGAAGTGCGCGCACGCCCCCCCGAACAGCACCCGCCAGTCCTCGACGCCGCCGGCTTCGTGAAACTGCCGCGGCGTGATCCGCTCGGTCATAGCTCCTCCCCTACTCCCCAGTGAGCCCGTCCACCGACTCCCGGAGGAGGTCGGCATGCCCGTTGTGCCGCGCGTACTCCTCGATCAGGTGGACCAGGATCCAGCGCAGGCTGGGCGCCCGACCGTCGGGCCAGGCGCGCCGGGCCAGCCGCTCCAGGCCGCCATCGGCCAGCACCTCCGCGACCAGGGCTCGGGAGCGTGCCACGGCATCCTGCCAGATCGTATAGAGCTGCTCAGGCGTGTCCTCGGCGGCCGAGTGCCAGTCCCAGTCGGGGTCGGCCTGCCAGTCCACCGTGTCCCACGGGGGCTGCCGGTCTCGCCCGTGCAGCCACCGGGAGCACCAGTCGTCCTCGACGTAGGCCAGGTGCTTGAGCATTCCGCCCAGCGTCATCGCCGAGGTGCCGACGGTTGCCCGCAGGCCGGCCGCGTCCAGCCCCTTGCACTTCCACGCCAGGGTCGCGCGCTGGTACTCCAGGAAGCCCAGGAGGGTGGCGGTCTCGTCGCCCGCGCGGGGAGGTTCGGGACGACCCTGCTCGTCCATGGCGGTCATGGGCGGCGCATCGACCGGCGGGGTCACCGTTGCGCCCAGGATCGCCCGTCCAAGGTCCGCGGGCCGGGTGAACTGCGGCCAGTGGCCGGTGGGCAGGTCGACGTAGTCGACGGCGCGGATCTGCGTGAATCCCCGCACCGGGTGCGCGCCCTGCGCGATCCAGGTCCGCAACGTCTCGCTGCTGAACTCGGTCGCGATGACGGTGACGGGCACATCGTAGCGGCGGTCGTCGGTGAGCTGCTGCGGGTCGCGGGTGACGTGCGCGGGCGACGGGATCGCGCGCGCGCGGAACGCGGCGCGCGCCTCCTCGTCGAGGCCGGCGAGGTCCTCGTCCGCGAAGGCCGCCCAGTCCGGCAGCGGGACCGCGCCGTTCTGGGCCGGGTACGCGTCGGCGATGGCGTCCCCGTCGCCCGTGGGGAAGCCGCCGACGTAGACGGCACGGGCGACCCGGTCGGGCCGCGCGTCGACCGCGGCGTGGGCGATTCCGGCGCCGGCGGAGTGCCCGACAAGCACGACCTGCCCGGTGGCTGGGTCGACGACGTCGATGGCCGCGATGACCGCGTCGACGTGGTCGCGCAAGGTGATCCCGGAGCGGTCGGCGTCCGGGGACTCCATGCCGGGCAACGTGAGCGGGTGGGCGCGATGGCCCGCCTGTTCGAGGATGGGCACGACCTCTTCCCACGACGAGCCGTCGAGCCAGAGGCCGGGAATCAGGACGATGTCCTTGCTCATAGGGTCCCTCCGCGTGTGAGGCGCGTTGGGTGACTCCGAACCCGCGGCCGCCAATCCACCACGACACCTTAATCTAAGATAGCACAAACGTCCAAGAATGTCGAGCGCTTCTGAGATCCCGGATGACGACCTGGCGGACGACCTCACGGTGTCGACGTTGGCACAGCGGCGCGCGCTAGGAGACACGTGCGGCTAGCGGACCGAACGGCGTCGTCCTCTCAGGACGGGCCAGGGATCGACATGGTCGATCGCCCCAGCGCGCTGATCGTCGGGCGCGCATCTCTGGTGCGGCGGACCGTGCTGGCTACGACCCGCGTCACGCTGTGCCTCAGCACGGAATACGGAATAAGGAACGTAAGACAAGGTTCAAGCGAGCTTGACAGTGTTGCGCCTACTGCGTGCTCAAACTGTCAAGCAGAACCGGCTCCAAATGAACCATGTCTAACAATTCGGGGCGGGCGTAACGCCCCTGGGCGCGGGTAACGATCCAGGGCACGGGTTACCTACAGTGACAGAAGGGGCCATGGCACACGACATAAACGAGCAGCATCGCCGGAGGGACAGGCGAGTCGCGGGAGGCGACGTATGACCAACGCTCAGGCCCGCGCCCGCGTCTGGATGCTCTGTCTTTACGCCCTCATCCTCTGCGCCCTCACCGGCCCCGTCGCCGGCCTTCTCACCCCGCTGGCCCATGCCTCATCGCCCGCCCTCCATGTCGTGGCCGCGCTCCTCGCCGCCGTCCTCGTCGGTGCCTATGTGGCCCTCGCCGTCCTGCTCATCGTCGCCGTCCTGCGCGTCGTGCGACCCCGTCTGGACGGCCACCGCTAGCCCAATTGGGGAGCGATGGGGTGGCACCCATTGTGGGGCGACAGGGCGCGCCGGCGTGGCCCCATCGGGCCGATGCTGTGGGACCACGAGGCCATTTCTGTGGGACCACACACGCCGTTTCCATGGGACCAACCGGGGGACTAGGACCAGAGCCGTGGTCCCACGCTAGTCCCTCGTTTTAGGCGTGAAATTGGCCCCGTGGGACCACGGTGGTCCCACCCCTTTATCTTGGGCGCGGTCCCAGGCGTGGTCCGGGGACCACGACGACATGGGACCACCCATGGTCCCAGCCCCCACACATGACGGCCCCGCGCGTAGCGACGGGGCACACGGTACGGGCGAGGTCACGCGGGCGCGCGACAAGGGAACGGCGGTGTGCGACTCCCCTCAGCTCGCGGGGCGCGGCGCGGAGCCGGTTGGGTGCTACTCGACCTCAACCTTCCAATAGGGCAGGACAGAGGCGTGGAGCGCCCCCTGGGTATGGGCGAGGCATGGATTGCCGTGTTACCCTGGTGGATGGTACCTTAATCTTACAAAACAAGTAATCGAGGAGGAGGTGAAACAACGTGCGAGAGTTGCCCCTATCGCTCCGCTGGTATCTGTGGCTCCTGTTCCTGATTAGCGCCATCCTTGTCGTCGGGCAGGTAGGGCTGGTATGGCTGTCACCGACGAGGTATTTAACTCACGACCTGCCGTTAGTTGCTGTGCTATTCGTGTTGTTGACGTATCTTGGCGAATACACGGTGGTGCGGATCAGCAAGTCCATTTCCCTTACTCTCGCCACGACCGTTCACATCACTACAATTTTGCTGTTTCCACCACCAATCCCCGTGCTTGTAACACTCCTGGCTACGCTGTTCTCCAGCTTGCATGACACCGATTACCCACTCTACAAACGCGCCTTCAATGTCGCGCATGAAGTGTGCACTGTCGGTCTATGCAGCCTCGCCGTCGCGCTCGTCGCGTCGTCCCCACACGCCTTGCGTCCCGATCACTTCCTGGCTCTGTTGCCGCTTCTGCCGCTCCTGCTTGCCCTCTACTACGTCCTTGACGTTGGTCTTGTTATTGGCGTGCTCAGCCTCCTCGATCAGCGGTCTCCTTGGACCACTTGGGAGGAAACGTACCGCCGGACGCTGTTGCCCGAGTTGGCGGCCAGTTCCATCGGCATTCTGGCCGCCGAGTCGTGGGGCATATCGCCCATCCTGTTGGCCCTGTTCGTGCTCCCGGTGGTCACCTTACATGTGACTTTCAAGGCCATTGCCCAAGCCGAGAGACGGGCCACTGCCTTGGCCCACGTCCTTACGGCGGTGGAACGCATACAGCGCCTGCACCAAGAGTCGGCAGATCTCATCCGGGAGGTCGCTGTCGCGGCCTTTGCCATCGCCAGCTCCAAGGGCGCCACGGCCTACCTCCTCGATCCCGAGGATACCTCACGACTGGAACGCGTCACCGTCGTGCCAGAAACGGCTGATGCGGGACCGACCTATGTATCAGCGCTTCCTGTGTCTCACGACCTCACGATCGACGGAAAAGCGCATACCGCAACCATACCGTTCGCGCCGGATGGATCTACGGTCATCGGCCTCGTATTGCTGTCTGGCGTGCCCGTAGACCTGGGACCTGCCGAACAGCAAGCCCTGACCATCCTGTCGACACAAGCGACCAGCGCCTGGCAGAACGTACTGATGCACGAGCGCGTCGAAGCTTTAGCGTCCGAGGACGGCCTGACAGAGTTGCTCAATCATCGCTCCTTCCACAAGCGTCTTGAACAGGAGGTAGCCCGCACTGTGCGCGAGCCATGTGACCATCTCGCCCTCGCGATGATCGACCTGGACAACTTCGGACAGATCAACAACATGTATGGACACCAGGCGGGAGATACGACACTCGTTGCTGTTGCGACGGTGCTGCGCGAGAGCGCCCGACACGCAGACCTGCCCGCGCGCTATGGGGGGGACGAGTTCGCGCTCATCCTCCCGCAGACCGAGATGGATGAGGCACTGGCCGTCGCCGAACGCATCCGTGGGGCACTCACGGGACTACGCGTTGTCCATGAGGGCGCCATCATACGCGTAAACGCGAGTATCGGCGTAGCCACCCTACCCCTACATGCTGAGACAGCGGCGGGGCTCATCCGCGCCGCCGACCAGGCCGTGTACAACGCCAAAGATGCCGGGAAGGGATGTGTGGGCCGGCCGGAGGATAGCCTGCTCGCCCAAGGCCACGACATCGCGGCCCTCGCCGAGCAGTTGGAGCACGCCAATCTGGCCACGGTCGAGGCGCTCGCTGCCGCCGTCGATGCCAAAGACCCGTACACGCGCGGCCATTCGCGCCGCGTCAGCGACTACGGAGCCGCCGTCGCCTACGCCCTTGGCTGGCCCCCCAAGGACATCGCGCGTGTACGCCGGGCTGGGCTCCTGCACGATGTGGGCAAGATTGGCATACCCGATGCTGTCTTGACCAAACCGGGGCCGCTCACCATGGAGGAGTTCGCGATAATCAAGGAGCATCCCGCTATCGGAGAGAGGGTGCTCACCGCAGTACCCTACCTACGCGAAGTCCTGCCTGCCGTGCGCCATCACCATGAGCGATGGGACGGCGGGGGCTATCCCGATGGTCTCGCGAAAGAGGGGATTCCCTCGGATGCAACCATCCTCATAGTTGTGGATGCGTTCGACGCGATGACCAGTTCCCGCACCTACCGGAGCGCACTGTCGATACGCGAAGCGCGCCGGCGTCTGCACGAGGGAAGCGGTACCCAGTTCGACCCGCGGATCGTCGCCGCGTTCGAGCAGGCTCTTACCACGGGTACCCTCCAACTCCCCCCACTGCTCCAAGCGCGCGATGCATTATGAGAGCGGAAGCACTTTCTCCTCTTGTCACTTAGTTGCGACAAGAGGAGTATTGACAAAGCGATGGGGCGGTGATACGCTGACCTTAACAAACGATATCGTTCGTGTTTGGGATGCGGACACTGAGAGCCGCCCGTCGCGACGCAGGACGTTTGTTGAGGAGACCTTGCATGCGGAAAGAGACTCATATCCGAAACAGCCATAAATGGACCCGCTGCGCCATTCTGAGTCTTGCCCTGACCGTGACCCCGCTTATGGGAGCGATGGGGACATCGGCCGTTTCCCACAGCAGTGGGACGCTAGCGGGGGCGGCTGTTTCCACGGCTTCCGTGTCGCTCATCGCTCCCGATAGTAGTAAGTGGACCTAGCAAGACACACCAGTAGTTCATCTTCGCAATAACGGGGGTCTATGCCGCATTACTGGCCCGCGTAGAGCAATGAGAGGCCGCAAGCGCCGTGATCGGCGTCAGGCAAGGCTTCGATGACTTCGATGGGGTCCGAAAATGCCGCATATGGCCTCTCACAGTATTACGAAGATGAACTAGTCGTTCAATCGTGGGGCGCGGCGCTGGATGGCGTCGCGCCCCACGCGCGTCAGTCCACTGATGCCGCATCAGAACGTGCGATATTCGCGGCAGCCTTGGCCTTCTCCAACTTCTTGCGCGCGCGGTACTCTCGATGGTAGGCTGCGTTTCTTTCGTCGACGACACCACTGCGACGAGCATCCCAATTCTTCCCTAAATGTTCGCGGCGATAGCATTCCAACTCCTCGCGCGTGATTGCGCGCACGCGGGGCGCGATCGTTTCCACTTTGATCGTACCCTTCTTAGCCGCGGCCCTGATGGATGATGGGGCAAGGCCAAGTTCGCGCGCCGCCTCCTCAGTCGTGTACCAATCTCTCTCTATCGCCATAACGCTATCTCCCTTCCCCTATTAGGGTGCATTGGTACTATCACTATACTAGCCTGAATTATTCACGAAGGACAAACGAGACGGCGAGGAGGTCCCAGAGGGGCTGACCGGGGTGACTGCTGGCGAGGTGGAGGCGGATGCGTGTGGCCAGTTCGCGGACACGGCCGCCGACC
>JAABUV010000476.1_pt1 | contig 60680 bp, 62 predicted proteins | sample 5559971 | NCBI WGS metagenome assembly JAABUV01 (sample SAMN10711881, study PRJNA513362) | rock metagenome | isolation source: Antarctica rocks | place: Antarctica: Victoria Land, Knobhead nord | collected 2015-12-19 | reverse complement strand
ACAATGCCAGAGCTGATCATTATTTGCGGGATGTTGGCAACCGTGCCGCGCCGCTTAGCTGGCGATATCTCCGCCACTAACACATACACGGTCATGAGAAAGGTGCCCTCGCCAACACCCTTGATGATTCGACCGATGATGAACATTGCTAAATTTACGGAAGTGGTTTCTATGGCAGCGCCTGTGCCAAAGATCAGAGAGCCCAGCGCGATCATCCGCGTACGGCCATAGCGGTCGGCCAGGATGCCGCCCAGCAACGACATAAGAACTCCAGAGATTAGGATTGAGGAGACGATCACTCCGTGCAGAGTTGCAGAGAAATGCCCGAAAGTTTCAATAAATGATGGCATTACTGTTACTGGGCCAATCGTTCCCGTATCAAGCCTTGACTTTGGTTAGCATGGATGACCATGATCCAATATGGAGGGTGCCAGTTCGCGGACTTACCCAAATACCAGCGCATTGCACGATATAATGACTGATGCACTCATCCACGCAGGGACACCCTTAAGGTGGTTTAAGAGCATGGTGAAGTCTGGTAAAGAGCAAATTGCAGTTTTTGAGATTGTGGAAAGAGAATCTAAATAGGCAGAAAGCACCTATATTGCCATATTCCCCGCGTTACCATGAAAACGATGAAGAATATAACTGGCGCGCTAATGTCAGATCAGTCACGGCCGTTCTTCGAACCCTCCGACCTCTCTTCCACTCACCCTCGTGAAATTGATTGCCGATTCCAGCCCTTCAGCCCTATGACCTGATATTTATTGACCATTCCTACTTTACAGTCAAAGACCATATTATGAAGTCTTCACGCACTCTTTCGTCTTGTAAAAGAATTCTTTACAAAGACGTCGTTCAAAATCGCAATAAAAAATTCGGTACCAGGAAGTCCTTGGGCAACATTTCACTGTATCAACGTACTGTAAACATGATGAAAATATGTACATGGGGTTTGAAGCCACCATAGGGCTCGGAATATTGTCATTTTGTCATTTTGTCATTTTGTCATTTTGGCCCACTACGACGACGAATGCTTGCGCCCGGATACTTTTCCTAGCTACAAGTCAATAGTTCTGGAGATCCAAATACTAAGCGACTGGAGTCAGGACTCAGGCGGCAATTTCCAGATTTCGATTCAGGCTGCTATCACAAATTGGGCTTTGCCGTCTACAACTCTGTTCCAATCTATTTGAGCCCCAATTGACCGGATCTCACTACCTCAGCCAGGTATTATTTCGAATGAAAACGGATCTTCTTGTCATATCACAGGTATGAGCTCCCGTAGTTGCCAAGACTGGCTTTTGGAGATCACTTATCATTTCGTCAGACTATTGATACCTCATTGCCCCGCCTGCATCACAGCGTTAGAAATCTGCAGCGTCACTACGCCGGCCGCACATTCAACCATCTCCACGGATCGCAAGTCTTGAAGCACCCAGTCAGGTTCCGCGGCGAGAACCTGTTCCAAAGTGTGAGTCGTCACCCCTGCCTTGCCGGCTTGGATGCCGGCCGGGCTATCTTCAAGGACAAAAACTCTGGCATCAGATCCAAGCTTTAGCTTTTCTCGGCCGAGCCTGTAGCAAGCTGGATCTGGCTTGCCCTTCTCAACTGATTCGGCTGTGACCAAGTAGTCAGGAGTGGGAAGCTTCAGTACATCAAGCCAGCCCGTGACGAGAGGGATAGTGCCTGAAGTCACGAGTGCCCAAGGGGCATTGGCGGAGACTAAGCTGTCAAGCAGAGCTCTCGCTCCAGGGATCTCGACCGTCTCCGCGCCGTGGAGCTTAGGGAGTAGTCCCTCTATCTTTCTGACGTCTATTGTATGCTTGTCAGCGGCTGACTACGGATGTCTAGGAGAAGACATTGCGGAGACCCACATTCCCAATTTGCTTTTTCTGGGCACAAGACCTTCAGTATATCGATACTCCTCCGGCCGTGAGATGTCTGCAGGATAACTTCCGGATCCACGCCAATCTCGGCACCAACTCTGCAGACAGTCAGTGTCACTGCTCTCAGTCGGGAATATGAGACTCATCCTCACGTGTGCCAGTGTTTCATTACTGCTACTGTTGAGTCAATGATGGTGCCGTCCATGTCGAACAACAGGCTATCGAAAGAGACCCTTTCTGAGGGAGCTGTGAAGCTCATGACTCTCAATTACTCCTGACTTGGAACGGTGTACTTGTAAGCAGCAGTTTGATGGCGAGTAAGTTTTGACAATGAGTGCAGTATTCAGGTTCGACCTTCGAACAAATGACTTGATGTATCGATGAGAGGACTTAATGCAAGATTGCTAGGGTATGACCGGATCAACATTGCACAATTTACGCATTTGTTGATTGTTTTGTATTCATAGATACTGTATCTAGTGGACCCAGGGAATATTTCTCATAACAGCACATCGCTCCTCTCCATTCTTTACTTTTGCACGTTCTATCCGGATCAACGCGTTAAGCGTTTAACAATTCCTGGCAATGACTTTCCTTCGGGTGATACAGCTTAGCGATCGATATGCTGTCTCTTATCTACACGTACTGCTTCACGTCAAACGATAAGACACGAGAACGCTATCTTTCTCGAAGCTGATGGCCAAGAATGGCCTTGCAGCACAGTTCTCACAGTTCTGTGTTTTGACATCATGATGTTGGAAAATTCTCCTCTTGTTCCAATCGACGGTTGGTCTTCCTTTGACGACGAGTTTTTGAGAGAGAACTCATCAATTATTCGCTCCAATGCTGGATACTTCTTTATGCTTTTCAGCCTAGAAGAACGCAGAACACAAGCTCTCCAAACACGCATTTCAAATAGGTAACTTCGCTACTTCTCGTGGCATTCGAGAAACTGTAGGTAAACACAGATAGATTCTTAGAGCTGACTTGCGCAACTGAGAGAACTCGTGCCGGCACCGATATCCAATCATAAGGTAGCAAGCATCTTGATCAGGCCATGCTGCTTCCTCAGTGGATAACAGTGCCCAACGGGGCTCTCTCCGAATAGGGAAGGTTAAGTGGAAGATCTTCTTCAGCCGCAAGTCCTTGCAGCTCGGGTTGTACAAGCGAAGCAATCAAATTTGAAGACATGCTAGAGGTGGCAGTGAATAGCAAGGTCGAATGATAAAAGTCCTAGAACTCCCTGACCTTTCGACATTAACATCCAACAAAGGTTCGGTAGTCCTGCGCTAAGATGTAGGAGGCGAAGAGTTACCATGAGTACTCATCGCATCCTCCGATATTCAGTCCTGCGCTCCACAATCCTATTGTACCTCAATGTTGCTGTTGGTATGTATTGTCAAGTCCGTCCTCATTTATACATTTGAGGGAAAGCAATTGATTTAAATACATAAACTTGGGGCCATGAACATTGCCCTTACGCATATAGAGAGCCTTTCTCCGATTAATGACAGGATCGCTGATACGTTTCTGAATAGCACAATATAGTGATGCTACTTCAATGCATATCAGTAATAACAACATTACCTCATCTTGCCTCAGCCGTGCAAGCGCTTTTAATCGAACCCATATTGCAAATTCTACTTACCTTGCTCCGAGCGAGTGCTGTGAGACTTTAGATCCCTGTTATATATTCGCCGACAGCTGTCAGATACTCTACTGGGAATCTCAGCCAGCTAATCTTACCGTTCTCGCACCCTCGACTCTTAGCTCTGATGGCTACATCTTGTGAGTTCAGTTTTTCGTAGGCTCCTTCAACATTTACCAACGCTTTTCACAGTACGTCGCCGTCTATCTATGTGATCTATCATTCCATTTTTGCAGGAGCCGGTTCGAGGTCTTGTATAGGGAACGTCGGCGACGGAGGTAGGCCGGAATTGGCATCGTACGCCACTCTCACCCAGGCCTATCCCCCAGGCTACCTAACAACAGGTAACCCTGCTTCTTTCTTGGCAATCGTAGACACTGGGTAGGCTCACAAACTCGCAGGACATTGTTACCACGGAGTTGGTGCGAGAGGCGTACTTGATCCCCAGGACTTTGCAACTACTATTCAGAATTGGGTATATGAGACTCGCGCTGACTGCATTATTGGGGCCTCTCTCGCCAGAGGAGGTCCAAACGGGACCGATTTACATGGTAACCCTTCGCTGGTCGTTCCGGGCGATTTTTCCTCTGTGGATCCTCAGTGGTCCGGATGTAGGGGGAACGATGCTTATGGTACTTTCGACCCGCCCCGAGCACTCAGTCCGGTGGCAGCGCTTGACCCAACAACCACCATGTCACTTCCAAGCAGTACGATTTCGGCCGAGCCAGGAACCGTGGCCACCTTTCCATTTGTTAGTCCTACTCCCGTTTCGAGTTCGGGTAAAATCACTACACTCGAGAGTATAGGACAGAACCAGGATCCACCAGTAATCGGGCAAAGTACTGCAAGGTTAGGGCCTCAAACCCCTCGGTCTTCTACAACGTCGGGTAAGAACGCTGTATTGAACAGCCAGGGTAGTCCGAACGACGATCCAAGCAGTTCAAACAATTTAGGTGGGGCAAAAAGCATAGCTCCTGTCCCAGCAGATCCGCAGACCACAAGCGCTGAGTCTCAAACTGATGGCGGTCAGCTAGCAGTTCCTGTACCAGCCCCAGCACTAGTTCCAGGCCACCCAGAGTCTACAATCGTTGCCCCCGATCCAGCACATGCTCCAAGCCAAGGCCCTGAAAATCCAGGCAATGTCGTAGCAACTTCGTAGCAACTTCAAATGACGTCTCCAAGCTCGCTACAGTCGCGGGTCTGCCGATGTCTATCCTACCAAACAACGGCGGCGTCGCAGTAGATGGCATAACCATAGCCCCGGGGTCCCAAACGGTAATTTCAGGGCAAGGGATATCCGTTGGATCAAAGCAGGCCGTCGTTGGCACCAGTACTTTCGATTTTCCTCCTTTGATGGCAGCCACGGCACTTCCAATGTATGCCGGCCAGTCTCTTCAAGCAGCTCCGAGAGGTGGTTTAGAGGTCGGCGGCATCATTCTCAGCGCGGGCTACAGAACTGTTGTATCTGGCACTCCTTTGTCAGTTGGATCTAGTCAATTTGTCATCGGCAGTAGCACGTACGCGTTTTCGGATCATGCCATTGTACCATATTCAGAGGCTACTGCTCCACCACTCGAAGCAGTACCGGGTAATAATAGAGCCGTCAAACTCGGCTCGACCACACTCAGCGCAGGCGGCCCAGCCGTAACCTTTGCTGGAAGTACGTTTTCTGTGCTTTCAGGCGGCGGCGGTGTGATGATTGATGGAAATGTTGCTGCAATGCCTAAAATTACAGCGCGTCCATCTTTCTTTACCATAGGTGGTCAAGTATTGGCCATAGATCCCTCCAAAGCTGTCCATGGTTTAGTTACTCTACCGGTTGGAGGAGCAGGGGTTACGATCTCTGGTGCCGTAATGTCGTACGGCCCCTCAGGTCTTCGTGTCGGCTCAACAGCTTATCCACTATTTGAAAAAGTGCCTCAATCGCTTTGGACTGTGGCCGGTCAAGTCATCACGGCATATCCTAGCGAGGTTATCGTTGGATCTGGCACTACCCTTCACCCAGGAGATCCGCCGTTAACGATATCTGGAACAGTCGTGTCTATGGGTCCATCTGGACTTCAGATTGGATCTTCAACCTTCCAAATAGGTATTACAGTACTTTCGTCATCGTTATTCACTGTTGTAGGCAAAACAATCACAGCAAACCCTACGGAAGCCGTTGTTGGCTCCACTACGCTGCACCCCGGTGGCTCAGCAATCACTATCTCAGGGACGGTAATATCTCTAGGCCCGTCTGGCTTAGAGATTGGATCAACAATAATGCCATTAACACCTGCCGCATTGGAGACTGCCCTCGGAAGTCTCATAATGTCGGCTCTTGGTGGCGCGCCGGAAAGTACTACGAGTACCGGACTGAAAAGTGCGGGCAGTAATAGTACGGCTAGATTTACGGGAGGAGGCCAGATAATCAAGGGTGGCTATTGGATCATGGGCGCCATGAGTATCTTGGCAGTTGCTGTTGGAATGCTAGCGTTTGCATTGTAAGTGCAATTAACCAACTTCAGGCATAGCTGTATGTACAGTGTTATCGCAGATGGGAATAAGCAGAAGGATAGATGACGAAAACAGTAACGTCAATTGTCTAAGACTCATTGGTCTGACAGAATTAAGACGAAACAAATGAAGCAGGAGCAGGTGGTTTTAGGCCGTTCACTTTAGCTTTCAATTAGACCCGGCAGGAAATTAGCGTGTGCAGAAAGCTATGGATTCCTTGGCATCGCAATTGTCGCGCCTTCCCCCCCTCAAATTTACTATTGAATTCAGACATTCTTGACATTCTCAAACCTTCAACGCTTTCGCATTAGAAAAATCAATCAAACAGATAAATATGAAGCTGGTTAAACGTCTCAACTCGACAACTACTGATCTTCTGTGCAGCTAGCTATGACAGATTCACTGGCTTCGACCCTTCGCTCGAAGATACTACGTCTTCTGCTTATACATTGAAGTTCCTTCGTCATCGTCGAAGAGATTCACTGTCATCGTAACATCGTTTATACTATGCAAGAGAATCTCTTCATGTATGACTCTCTTTTTAGATCTCAGTTTCAAAGAGCGCTTCTTGAAAGATCTTTTCAGTCGCTAAAGAGTTTCTAATTACATATCTGAAGCAACAGTCATAAGTCATGTCGAAAGAAATGATGTGATTTCTATGAGAGAAATGAGATATACATGTTCATAGTGTTAGAGATCTGTCTAGAGCGAGTCAGATAGAAGTGTTATTTAACTAGAAGATAAATGCTAAGAAAGAAAGATAGCTACAGAAAAGAAGCTGACTACATATGTGTATTTTTCAGTCAACGCTAGACTCAATAGAAACTAGTCAAGATGATGAAGTGAGAATAAATCTGACAAGGCTAGAAGACTGAGTCGAACAAGGCTAAAATCGTGACATTACTCTTCTTCTTCAACAATTCATGTTCACATGAATGTATTTTCTGCTCAATGTTGAAATCATGTCTAGAAACTAATTAGAGTGCATGCGTGACTAGAATGTTTAATCTATAAAGATAGCTATAACTAAGACTTTAAGAATACAGAAGAAAAAAGATACAAAAGACAAGAAGAACACACTTTATATAGTAGTTATTCAGATCAACGCTAGTCTCAAAGAGAACGTGTTGAAACACAAGAAAGATGTTGATTTGAAAGATGTTTGTGACACAAAGAAATGTGTTTGTCATAGAAATCTGTTGATCACTCGTAACACAAAGAAGTGTGTTTATCTAGAAGACAATAGAAGCTGATTAGAAGATGCTAGAAAAGAAAAAAGATGCTGAGTCATATCTGAGTCAAATCTGAATCAGATTTAGGTCAGATCTTGACTAAATCATTGACTAGCTTTAATTAATATGCAGTGAACTCGCTAGCATTCACTGTGAATTGATTAAAATTAAAGCTTTGATCTTATTCAATTCTGACACATTTGTAACATTATTCTCTTCTTCAAAAATTCATGTTCGCATGAATAGAACAAATGAAACGCAAAATTTTTCACTGTTTTTCAATTTAATGTGACTTGTCTGAATAAAGCTTATGAAATTCAACTAAAACTTCTTTTGAGCTTTCAAATTCTTTCTTATTGACATAGTATTATTCGTCGTTTTGATCTAGTTCTGTTCATTTGATCTTGTATTGTATTTGATCTCAATAGCATCTAGAGTTCAAAATGTCATTTATCTTTCAATGCTCATTATCTTTGATAGTCAAAGATTTAGAAGATTCTGAATGTTATTCTGACAATGAATCATCAGAATTGTTAGAAGTCAGCATAAAGTGAGTCAATATGAATGTCATTTAACTAGAAGATAAATGCTAAGAAAGAAAGATAGCTACAGAAAAGAAGCTGACTACATATATGTGTTTCTCAGTCGACGCTAGACTCAATAGAAACTAGTCAAGATGACGAAGTGAGAATAAATCTGACAAGACTAGAAGACTGAGTCTGACAAGGCTAAAATCGTGACATTATCTCTCTTCTTTGATGATTCATGTTTGCATGAATGTATTTTCTACTCGACTTAATTGATTGATTGAATTGTTGATTAGCGCGATTTGTTCAAGTATCAAATATGAAAATCATCAATGATCTTCTGAGTGTTCATAAATTCGTCATCATCAGCGTTGTATCAATTGAGATCATTGTCATAGTCATTTCATTTGACTCTATACTGAAGTCATCTTTGATATCGACGAAAATTCAATATATCATCGATTTTTCACTTATCTTCATCGTTTATCACTATTGAATTTGAGAATTCATTCTTTTGATCAGACAAAAGATCATCGATGACAGAGTGAAGCAGATCAGAATGAAATACATTATGAATATACATAGACTCTGATAATTTCAGTTTATATGAAGAGTCGATGAAATCTAAATTGATGAAAGAATTGAGCATTTTGTCATTTAGCTTCTTGAAAGATCTCGCTGTAACGATGTTTCTTTCATTCAGAAACATCTTTGATTCGATCTTGTAATCAACTTCTTTTCTATGCTTATTGACTTGTTTCATTATTTGTTCTCATGTTTTAACTAGCGACTTGTGAGCAAACTTTAGTGTTTTGTTCATATGTTCAGATATATTCTCAACTTTAGTTGTCTGCAAGCGTTCACAAGAACTTTCATATTTGATGACATTGAATTCAAAGCTTATACAAGAATGAAAGTCTTTGTTTAGAAAGAAAGAAATTGAGAAGATGATTGAGAACAAAGCATTATTGTTGATGAACTTGATCATGAATAGTAGCTTAGCTCAGTCATTCTGCATGTACAAACAGAAGAATCAAAGATATTTTTCAACATTCTGATTGACTTGTTCACTTTGATCATTGATCTGAGAATGATAGACTGTGAAGAGTCAAAGATTAATATTTAGTCTTTTGCAAAGCGACTTTCATAGAATGAAGATAAATTGAAAGTCTTGATTTGAAACAATGAAATTGAGTAAATCATGTATTTGATATATTTACTGAAGCATCAGCTCAGCTGTTTTTTCTGCTGTGATTTTCTCGTCATCAGTGAAGCAAGAAATATAATGTCGTTTCTTTGTCAATCTACATATCACTGTTAGTATGATGTTTTTGTCTTTCAAAAGAGATAAGTTGATAATGAAATTCATGACTATGTTCTTTCATTGCTGTTCAAGTATGAATAGAGAATGTAGTAGTTCATTGAATTTATTTCGAGAAGTCTTTGATCGCTGATAAATGTAGCAGTTTTAAATATATTGATCTATTGTCTTTTACATTGAAGATCAATAGTAGTACTTTCTTATGATCTTCATCATTCTGAGAATTTCAAGATGATCAATAAAAGATTGATCATGAACTTTTCGAATTAACTTCATTTGAAGATGCTCATTAAAGAAAACTTATAGAAGATCACTTCGATATAGTATTTCGTTCTGAACTTGACAATTTCTTAATTTAATATTTTCGTATTGAGCTTCATCTTTTAATATGACTTCACGAAGTAGAATACAATTCTCGTTGATTCTGTTAGCTTCTAGAATCAATTGATAAATCGATTCATCATTCTCTTTCTCTTCTAGATCAGCGATTTTCATTTGATTCAACGTGAGAATCGTAGTTCGCTGATAGCAACATCATTCATTCTGAAGACTTCTAGAAACTGAATCAACTCAACAAGTTAATGCATTGACTTTGATGTTTTGTTTATCTGAACAATACATGATTTTAAAGTTGAAGTCAACGAGCTTTTGTATTCAACGCATTTAACGTCTACTTAGCTCTTTATCTTTCATTAATGACGTTAAAGCTTGATGATCAATAAACATCTTGATGAGTAGTTCAGTCAATTTCAGCTCAGATCATCAATGCTTGAAGATACGAATGATTGCTAGTAATTTCTTGTCATAGATCTCGTAATTGCACTCAGCGAGACTCAGATTCTTGCTGTAGTAAATCATCGAATGCAATGTTTCTTCGTCATCATACTGAGAAAGTATGTCATTGTTGACGTAGTTGAATGAGTTTATTTCAAGAATAGTCTTTTTATTCTGATCAAAATGACGAAGAATAAAAACTTCAGTCATTCATTTCTTCATATGATCAAAGATCATTTGACAAGCTTGATTTCATTCAAATATCATCTCTTTTTGAATTAATTGAATCAGAAAATGAATAATCTTCGAAAAGTTCTTTATAAAACGTTGATAGAAATTGCAGAAGTTGACGAAAAACTGCATCTGAATGAGATTTGTAGAATTAGATCATTCAACTACTGCTTGTACTTTTCTGAGATTCATCTTTAATTCTTCGATGAATAGCAATAGTCTCAGAAAGAAGATCTTCTGAACATGAAACTTGCATTTGTTTATATTCATCTAAAGATCAGTCTCTTGTAGTCTATGTAGAATTAATCGTACGTGTCGCTTATGTTTCTTCAGTGTTTTGCTGTAGATGATAATGTCATCTAGATAGGTTTGACAAAACTGATGAAGATAGTCAAATAGCACGTCGTTCATATAATGTTGATAGAAAGTCGAGTCGTTGATTAATTTGAAAGACATCACGTGATATTTGTAGAAATCAAAAAAGGTGATAAAGATAGTTAAATCTTCGCTGCTTGAATGCATACGCAATTTGTTGAAGATGACAATGATGTTTAATTGAGTCAGATATTTGCTATCTTGAATACAAGCGAGAGTTTCGTCTATTAGCGATAAGAAGTAACGATCTCGTTTGATCAAAGCATTGAGCTTTCTGTAGTTTACACAGAAATGCAAGCTATCATCTTTCTTTTCGACGAATAGTATGAGCGAAGCGTATGAAGCTGAGCTAGAAGATATAAAGTCTTTATTCAGATACTCAATCAGATAATTCTTCATCTTTTGAAGCTTGTAGTTAGACATATGATAGAGATGACTTCAAGAAGATGTTTTCTCATCAATCAACTCAATTTTATGATCGTAGAAGCAATGAGAGAATAGTTGATCAGTTATCGCTCGATTAAACACGTTTAGATAGTTATGATATTTCAAAGAAAGCTTAGCTTTGACTTCTTTCAAGATCTCTTCATATAAAAGCTCTTGTAGATTTACATCTTCGAGTTTATTTCTAGCTGTTTTTAGAAGTTGATCGATTTTCGTGATGATGATCATGAAAGTAGTCACATTCAACCGTTTGACTAGTGATTTATATGCTGCAGCCTTTATCATTGCTATGTTCATTGAATTGAAAGACGAAGCGAAGTTGACTGAATTAAATGATTTCACAATTTTACTGAATGAAGATGACTTCTTGCTGAGTTGAGTGATGACAGAAGAGATAGATCTCTTTAGTATTTGAGTAAAGATTAAACTCTTCTGTTCTATCGCGATTTTCTTGCTCGAAAGAACAGTCGAATGAGCTTTGATAGAAGCTTTGATATAAGCTTTGAAACTAGAAAATTGAAGACAATTGTCTTTCATATCAATAGTCATCTCGATCTTGTTCATTCATGTTTTTTCAAGAATCATCTGATGTTGATTTAATTGAGTGATCAGCATAGAAGCGAAACGTTTCATATGATCTTGAACAGTTAGATTCAAATAAATTGCATGAGTAATGAGCTTTTTTGCATAATGATCATCGAATTCTGTCAGAATCGTGTCTAAATGAATCAATCAGCGAAAGTCAGAGTTGAATAGTGCTTGATCTTTGAAGATAGCTATAACTAAATATTAAGAATACAGAAGAAGATGAGTACAAAAGCTTCTATTTAAGTAATATTCAGAGACTGCGCTAAGCTTAAAGAGAATGTGTTTGTGACATGAGTAAAATGTAATGTAGAAAGAAAGATGATGTTGAACAAAGAGATGTTGATGAAAGAAAATAGAGACTGAGTCAGATCTGAGCTAAAGACATTGACTAACTTTATTCAGTCTTGATATGCTTGTAACATTATTCTTTTCTTCGAAAATTCATGTTTGCATGAATGTCACTCGTTTGCTTGCTTTCTTATTGAGTTATTTCGATACTAGCGTAACTTTCTTGAGTATAGCGTATGAAATTCATTCAAAACTTTCTCAAAGTCATTGAATTCATCTTTATCAACATAGTATCATTCATCATCTCTATCTAAATCTTTTTATTTGACCTTGTACTGTATTTGATCTTGATAGCGTCTGAAGTTCAGAATGTCATTTAGCTTTCAATGTTTATCATCGTCGTCATCAATAATGATGAGTTTGAGAAATTCTGCATGCTGTTCTGATAGAGAATCTTCTGAATACGATCGCAGTAGCTTCGAGCTGAACATAAAATGCAGATGCTTCATGCTGACTGATAAATGAAGATGATAAAAGATTCTCGCTTTGACAGTAATCTGATACGATTCTAGTTGTTTATCTTTCAAATCTTTGCATGATCTCGTGATTTTGACGTTTCTGAAGAATAGTCAAACTCAGTCATTTATCTCATAAATGACGTCTCGTCTATGTTTATTGATCTGTGCTTTGATGATCAGCTTCGTCTTTTTCAATTGTTGATGATCAAAGCTCAGTAACTCTTTCATTTAAATGACAATATTGTCTGCTTTTCTAGCTTTTAGTCGTTCACGAGTGATTTCATAATCAGTTGTATCTGAATCGAAACTCATTCGAGGGTGAAAATCTTTATTGAAGTAGAAAGAAGTCATTGAGATTGTTGAGAAGATATTGAAATTGTCGCTGAATTTCATCATAGATATTCATTTGACTCAGTCGTTCTGCATGTAATTGCAGTAGATTCTAAGTTCGCGTTCAACGTCTCGATTGACTTGTTTCGTCTGATTGTCAATCTTTGAATGATAGACTGTGAATAAACTAGCTGTGATTCTTAGTCGCTTGCAAAGACTCTTTCACATAGTTGATATGAATTGAAAGTCTCTGTTTGAAACAATAGAACTGAGTAAATCATGCAGTCAATAGACGTTTTATAGCATGATTCAAACCGTTTCTTCGACTGAGATGTCATCATCTCTTCAATGATATGAAATATAGTGACGTTCTTTGATGAGATGACATATGATTGTGCAAATGACGTTATAGTCTTCTGACAGAGATAGTTCAGTGATGAAGTTCATAGCTATATCTTTTCAGCGTTTCTGTGAAATCGAAAGAGAATGATAAAGTTCATTGATGCTATTTCTAGAGACTTTGCTTCGCTGACAAGCATGACAGTTTCGAATGTATCATCGAATAGTAGCTTGATGATCTGATTAATAGTAGAAATGCTGAACTAGATTGATGATTCGTTTATTGTCGAGGTGAGAGGTTGAAGATTGATCATGCACTTCTTGTAGTAATTTCGTGTGCATGTTCTCAGAGACTCACAGTAGATCTTTTCTAAATAGAACATCGTCAATGATTTCGCAGTCTTTCAATTTAGTGATATTAAATTTGAGCTTGTTTTCGTTCATAGCTTGTCTATATTCGCTGCAGAACTCATCAGTTCGATTGATCATACATACTCAATGATAGAGATTTGCTTTCGATTCAACAGATAGAACATTGACTCTATCAAAGATCAGAATAGTCTGAAAACAATCTTCAAGACGCTGAGCTGATTCAGAGACGTTCGCTAGAAGCATTCTGATTAAAGCATTGATTTTAGTGTTCATTTTGTCTGATCTAAAGATGATCTGAAAGTTGAACTTTGATAGAATGTTCAGATAGTTGACTTGTCATTGACTTAACTGTTTATTTTTCATGAAGATCTTCAAAGTCTGATGATTGATGAACATCTGAATGAGTAGTTCAGTGCATTTCAGCTCGAGTCATCAGTGTTCAAAGCATTAAATAATGACTAGCAATTTCTTGTCATAGATGTGATAATTGATTTCAGCGAAAATCATGCTTTTGCTGTAGAAAGTCATCAAATCAAGAACTTTCTCGTCATTGTATTGAGATAGTATTTCACCTTTTACATAGTTTGAAGCATCGATCTTCAGAATAGCTTGTCGTTTGAGATCAAAGTGACGAAGTACTGAGACTGAGCTGACTTGTTTCTTTAAATTGTCAAAGACTTAAACACAAACATCATTTCAAACAAAAGACATGTTCTTTCTAGTCAGCTGAGTGATCAATTTGACTAGCTTCAAGAAGTTCTTAATGAAACGACGATAGAAGTTAACAAATTTCACGAAGCTCTGAATTTCTTTTAGATTGATCGAAGTGATTCAGCTGACTATGACTGTCACTTTGCTGAAATTCATATGAAGATCTAGTTCTGATATGATGACTTCTAGAAAGACAGTCTCTTCTACATTGAATTTGCACTTTCGAATATTCATCTGCAGTTCAGCTTCGCGTAGTCGACTCAATACTAGTTTGATGTGATCTTTATGTTTCTTTTTCGTTTTGCTATAGATGAGAATGTCATTTAGATAGACTTGACAAAAGTCGTTCAGAAAGTCTCATAGAATGTCATTCATATATTGCTGAAAGAAGATCAATTCATTAATCAGTTTGAATGATAGCATCTTGTATTTATATACTTTTAAAGCAGTGATAAAAGTGATGTAATTCTTGCTATCAAGATGCATTTGAAGTTTGTTGAATGCTGATATGATGTTCAATCTAGTCAGATGCTTGCAACTCATTATTCTATCAATGATTTCGTCTATCAGCGATAGAGAATATCTATTTCTTTTGAAAATAACATTTAGCTTTTGATAGTTCACGCAGAATCAAAGATCTTCATTTGCTTTGAGAGCAAATACAACGAGAAAGAAATAGAGAGTCTGACTAGAAGTGATGAATTTCTTCGACAGATTCTTGTTTAAGTACTTCTTTACTTTCAGAAGTTTGACAGAGAACATTCAATAGACTCGACAGCGAGAAAACGTTGAATTACTGATGAGCTCGATTTTATGATCGTAGAAGCAATGAGAAAGTAGTTTATTCAATTGAGCTCAATCAAAAACATCTAGAAACTCATGATATTTTGATGACAGCTTGACTTTAATATCTTTCAAATTCTGAGTCGTTTCATTGATTGAAGAGACGTTTAAAACGTTCAAATCGCACTGAGTATTGTACATGATTTCTCTATCAATATCAGTCATGAATAGAACAAAGACTTCAGTCTGATTCTTCTTTGATTGATTCAGTAGAGTTTTGAATGAAGCTGCATCTATGCTTCAAATCGAGAATGATTCTTTCTTAGTCGTAGTTGAAACAGATCATTTGAGCATAATAGAGATCTTAGTCTGAATGATAAAAGAGAGCGAAGTTAATCGCGATTAACTTGAGTGCTTTGAATTGAGAGAAATCGAAAAAATCGAAATAGAAGTATTTAATTGATTTGAAAAAACAATGACGTTGTTTTGAATATTCAATAATATTTCGTTTTTGTTCATTCAAACCTTACTCAATATGACTTCATGATGATTGATATCAGTTATCAGCATTGATACAGTCAATTTCTTATGACTTTCAATGATGAGATTGAGTAGAATTTTATGAGTGATGATCTTCTTAAATATTTTCTCATCATAATCTCTTATTAACTTCTCTTTTGTCAGAAGTATAGATTGAATTTCTAGTTTCTTGCATACTTTATTGACTAAGTTAGCGTGTATGAGCGTATGAGTGACTGAATCACTGTTTATTAGCGAACGATGACTGAAGAATTAATTCTGCGAGATGAGATGAACATCAATTAGAAACGACTTTTCAAAGTAATTTCTTTCAATAGAATTTCATCTAGTTTGCACAAAGATATAATCTCTATTTCTTTGATGACTTTTGAAAAGATGACTAGTTTTTTGAATCGAAATTCGAATCAAAATCAAATCAATCATATTTATCGTTCACTTCATTAATTCTAGTAGATTGATCAAGACACTCTCTAAAGCTATGATCTGATTTATGACATATGAAACAGATTTCAACTAAAACGTCTGCTTTCTTGACGCTAGTTAAAATCGCGTTGCACGACTTTAGATGATCAGATTTTGAATGATCGACTGACTGAGTAACAACAACTCTATGAAAGATGATCTTTGACAGATCATTGATGCATTTGATAAGATTGACTTTGTTCTTGATTTTTCAAATGACTCACTGATCATTATTCAAATGAATCAGATAGAAACGAATCTCTTTAAGAGAATCAGATTGAACTAATTGATTTATTCAAATGAATCGAAGACGAGAATTTATTTTATCTTTCAGATCAATGATTAGTTGCTTTTCGTGATACTTCAGATAGAAAGATAATCGTTGAAACTGAGTGTAAAACTCACTGAACTTCTTTGATTCTTGAATCAAGTTGTAGTATTCTTTATGAAAGTTGACTTTTTTATCTGAATCATTGAATAACTCAGCTAGTTCTTTCAAAAGATCATCGATGATCTTATAGAAATTAACACAGTTACGTTCGCGTTTAGATTGAGTGACATCAGCTGCGTCATTAAATAATCTGAAATGTACATAGCTTAGTTTGATTCATTCATTTGAAAAGAGATCGACGTTGATCTCTAGTTTATTCTGAATTTTGTTGTATCAGTTTTTTCAAGTAAAATTCTTTTCATCAGTAAATCAGAAAGAATCAGATATTTTCTGAGATCTAGAACGCTTAAAGTAGATGAAATCAGAAGAAGTGATTTCTTTAATTTGAAGTCTAGTCTTCAACTCTTTGATTTCAACGTCTCGTTGATTACTCAGCTCGTTGAGTTGATCTGTTTCTCTGTCGAGAATCATGCATCGAGTCTTTCAGTTTTTAATAGAAACAGAAAATATTACTGTTTCAGTGAATGACTCGTTGTCTTCATTGATGAATGATTTAGCACTAGAGAATTTCAATGAATTAGTCTCAGAGATTTAAGAAAAGCGACTTTGAAATTCTTTGAAACATTCTTCAATAGATGAACGTTTTGACATGATGAAATTTGAAGAAAGAACGAGATCGAGCGAATGACGATGCTCAACAGTATTAATGAAGACGTATGATCAAGTGTTTAATCTTCAGAGAAGAATGTTGTTGATTAGAAGAATATTTTTGGTTTTTGAATGATTCTCAAGCAATTCACGAAGATTCTTTATCGTCGATTCTCTTAATTGAGTTGAACAGCTTATTTTCACTCGTCTGTTTCATGAGAATGAGTTGATTCTCTTGATCGAGTGAACTTTGTGTACTTAGTGAGCAATAAGTTGTCTAGCGATTCAAACAGTCTCATCGTTGATTCTATCAAACTTTCTAGTGTTGTTCAGTCTTTCAATTGCATCAATCATCAGGTAAATGAATTTCTTTAGACTCATTCTGTCTGTACGAGTATGTTGAATGAGTAATGAGATCAGTATTATGTGATTAACGAATTCTTAATATAATGTCAGAATCATGTCTAGATGAGTCAATCAACGAAAGTCAGAGTTGAATAGTGCTTGATCTTTAGAGGTAGCTATAACTGAATATTAAGAATACAGAAGAAGATGAGTACAAAAGCTTCTATTTAAGTAATATTCAGAGACTGCGCTAAGCTCAAAGAAAATGTGTTTGTGACATGAATAGAATGTGATGTAGAAAGAAAGATGATGTTGAACAAAGAGATGTTGAGAAAAGAAAATAGAAACTGAGTCAGATCTGAGCTAAAGACACTGACTAGTTCTATTCAGTCTTGATACGCTCGTAACAAATTCTCTTATTGATTTGAGCTTGATTAAAGGTAAAGATTCAATTTGCAAATGATCACAAACATTCTGCGCGATTAATTCATCAATGAACGAATAGTCAGCTGCTTCAGTGTCAATCAATGACTTTAATGAGTAACTAATTTCATTGCTAGATAATACACATTCAGTAGTCAAAGATTTCGAAGCAAAGAGATCATTTGAGCTGCTCATTGTTGAAGAAATTAACACATCTTTCATCACGTCTTTAATGAAAGTCACTAGTTTTTTGCCTCATTCTTCAATTTCTCTGTAAATAATTTCTTCTTTTCTTTCAACATGATGATCTCATTGAGACAAGAGATGAATGCATGAGATGTTGAAGTACTAGTCTTCAGCTGAGAGCAGTTCTTTGAAAGATGATTTGATACTTTGCAGTTGAAGCAGATGATTGACATTCTTGATCATTCAGATTCAAGAATGAAAAAAGTAATGAGTTGAACATAGCTAGTAATTGAGACTGAAGTTGATGTTGACGAAGAAACAAAACGTTTTTTCGAAGCTGCTATTGATTTGACTGTTTATTGATCATCACGTAGCTGATAATTGACTCATTGTTTGTTATTCACATCTTGAAGAAAGATTTTAAGCTTATCAAGTGAGCTAAACTCTATGAGACAAACTGACAACGCATTCTGAAGACAATTGTTGATTTTATTCTGAATGTTGTTCATCAGAATGACATCATCATAGTTTAGAAAGCTGAATATTCTAGTGAATTCTGAATAGAAAGAGCTGAAGAACTTGTTGAGCTGCTTCAAAGCAACATATTTGCAACGACACTTTCAAATCAGGTTCTGATCTTCGTAAATTTCTTTCAGATGTTTCAGTAGCTCTGATAGTGATTGATAGAATGAGAAAGCATCAACACAATGCTTTGCATAAATTTGCTGATCAACATTGTCTTCTAGTCTGAAAATCACATAAACAATACAAATCTTTTCAGTAGAATAATGATTCACGTTAACATTGAGCTTGTCAGCTATTTTGATGTTTCATGTCTCTCAGATAAAGTCATCTGTTTCAATGAAGATGAGTGAATTCGAAAGCTTGACGAACTTGTGATGATCATTCTCATTTTCGTTATCAGATAGAGTAAAAGATTCTCGTTGAAAGTGAGCTTCTTTCTGATTGACTTGTTGCTCAGCTGACTAAGTATCTTGACGAGACATAGATTGATCAGCTTGATGTTGTTTCGCTCTGAAGTTTAATCACTCATCTTGTAACTGATTGATCTTTTTCTCTAGCTCATCATTTTTATCGAAAGTGACTTTTAGTTGTTTCACTCTCTTTTTATGATCATCTTGTACAAGAAGTCAATGTTCATTGAGTTGTAAAGTCAAGTTTCGCTGACTTCGAAGCTTATTCAGCATATTGATAACTTTGTTGAATTGATTGCTGACTCAATGAAACAGTTGTTCTTCAATGTTTATGTTTCATGAAATGACAGCTTTCTCAGCTTCAACTGAAGCATTGATGAATAGAAGTGAAACTCTTTTATTGACAGTGCTTTTAAGCAGACGAGTTGTTTAAGACTCAACTGACTTGACGTTGTGTATCATGATGAGAGAAGATAGAAGTTGTTGAGATAAGAGTAAATGAAGAATTAATGTTTTGAATTGATGTTTTTTGATGAGTGAAAATTCAAAGAATCTCTTGTGAATTTCAGGTAATAATTAAGTGCTTTATTTGAAGAATTTCTTGCGAATAGAATGATGAAAATGAGTGTAGAATCGAAGAATTTCTTGCGATTTAAAATGATGATGCAAATTTGAAGAATTTCTTGCAAATTTTTCTTACTGAATAGATTGTTTCATATCATTTATTCATCGATAGCAAAGTAGTAAATGATAAGCATTTATCTAATGTTAGAAACCAGCATAAAGCGAGTCAATATGAGTGTTATTTAACTAGAAGATAAATGCTAAGAAAGACAGATAGCTACAGAAAAGAAGCTGACTACATATTTGTGTTTCTCAGTCGACGCTAGGCTCAATAGAGACTAGTCAAGATGACGAAGCGAGAATAGATCTGACAAGTTTAGAAGACTGAGTCTGACAAGGCTAGAATCATGACAAGAATAAAGATGCAGTAGCTTCAAGCTGAACATTAAATGAAGTCACTTCATGCTTTTAAATAAATGAAGACGATAGAAGATTTCAACATTTGCGATGATTTAATAAAGTTCTAGTTGTTTGTCTTTCAAATCTTTGCATGATCTCGTTGTTTTCATGTTTCTAAAGAATAATCAAACTCAGTCATTTACTTCATAAATGATGTCTCATTTATGTTTATTGATCTGAGCTTCAATGATCTGCTTAGTCTTTTTCAATTGCTGATGATCAAAGATAAGAAGTTCTTTCATTCTGATGATAATATCATCAGCTTTTCTAGCTTCAAGACGTTCACAAGTTGTTTTATAGTCAGTCATATTTAAATTGAAACTCATTTGAGAATAAAATCTCTTATTGAAGTAGAATGAAATCATTAAGATGATTGAGAAGATATTGAAATTTTCGCTGAATTCTATCATTGATAGTAATTTTGCTCAGTTGTTCTGCATGTAATTGCAATAAATTCTTAGTTCATGTTCAACATCTTGATTAACTTATTTTGATTGATCATTAATTTCAGAATGATAAACTATTGATAAACTAGCTGTGATTCTTAGTCACTTACAAAGACTTTGTCACATTGTTGATATGAATTGAAAGTCTTTGTTTGAAACAATAGAACTAGATAAATCATGAAGTTGATAAAAGTTTCATAGCATGATTCAAATCATTTCTTTGACTGAGATGTCATTGTCTTCTCAACGACAGAAAACATAGTGATGTTTCTTGATGAAATAACATATGATTGTGCAAATGACATTGTATTCTTCTGATAGAGATAGTTCATTGATGAAGTTCATAGCAATATCTTTTCAGCATTTCTATGAAATCGAAAAAGAATGATGAAGTTCATTGATACTATTTCTAGATGTCTTACTTAGTTGACAAACATGACAGTTTCAAATGTAATGTTTAATTGTTGCTCAATGATCTGATCAATAGTAGAAACGTTAAACTAGATTGATAGTTCTTTGATTGTCAGAGTGAGAGATGAAAGACTGATCATGAATTTTCTTTAACAATTTCGTATGCATATTCTCAGAAACTCACAGTAGATCTTTGTCAGAATCATGCCTAGATGATACAATTGATGAAGATCAGAGTTGATAATGCTTGATCTTTAGAAATAACTATAACTGAATATTAAGAATACAGAAGAAACTGAGTATCAGAGCTTCTATATATACTAATATTCAGAGACTGCGCTAGGCTCAAAGAAAACAAGATAACGCAGATAAAGATGTGATGTAGAATGATGATGAAAAAGAAATGTTTGATAACACTGTTGAGATCGTGCCTAGAATCTAATCACACTGCAGCGAGATAGTGCGTAGCTGAATAGAATGTTTGATCAATAAAGATAGCTATAACTAGAATATTAAGAATACAGAAGAAATCAAAGAGAGTTCCGAGCTGTATCTATAGTAGGGCAAAACAAAGGGGGCGAAGCAGGTTTGCTCGAGTATCGAAAGCGCTAGAATAGAGTGTTGAGGCTAGAGGTTCAACATAGGCCAAAACCTCTAGAGCTTGTTGACTAGAAAACTCTATTCAATCCCGATACACTCGTAACATTACCTTCTTCTCTTTAAAAGTCATGTTTCTATGACTTGTAGTGTAGTTCATAGCACTGACGTAGAATCTTGATGCCTGCCTTTCTATCAACCTTTCTATTGATTCAAACCAACCCGCCAAATGCCTATTGTAGCAGGCTCACTATGTGAGATAGGGTGACCATTGAAGCAGGCTCACTAGTTGCACGTGAACGCGAGGTAGACCGGTTCACTGATAGGTCGAGCGATGAGAGTAGGTGAGTCATCGCATTGACGAAGAATGTCATTGAAGCAGACTCACTAGTCGACTTGCTCATCGAAGAGATCAACTTTCGGCTTGCCATTGTAGCAGGCTCACTATTTGCATGTGAACGTAGGACCAGGTTCACTGGTAGGTAAGGCGATGAGGGTAGGTAGGTCATCGCATTGACGAAGAGTGTCATTGTAGCAGGCTCACTATGAGAACGTCATTTGTAGTAGCAGGCTCACTAATTTGATCTGACGGCACAGATTGTTTTGACTCGCCTGATTCACGAGCTTGGTTCGGAGCGAAGAGGAAAAGGGATGGGTTGAACAGCTTATTTTCACTCGTCTGCTTCACGAGAATGAGTTGATTCTCAAGCAATTCACGAAGATTCTTTATCGTCGATTCTCTTAATCGGGTTGAACAGCTTATTTTCACTCGTCTTTTTCACGAGAATGGGTTGATTCTCTTGATCGAGTGAACTTTGCGTACTTAGTGAGCGATAAGTTGTCTAGCGATTCAAACAGCCTCGCCGTTGATTCTATCAAACTTCCTAGTGTTGTTCAGTCTTTCGATTGCGTCGATCATCAGGTAAACGAATTTCTTTAGACTCGTTCTGTCTGTATGAGTATCTTGAATGAATATTGATATCGATATCGTGTGATTAACGAATTCTTAATATAATGTTGAAACCGTGCCTAGAATCTAACCACACTGCAGCGAGATAGTGCGTAGCTGAATAGAATGTTTGATCAATAGAGATAGCTATAACTAGAATATTAAGAATACAGAAGGAATCAAAGAGAGTTTCGAGCTGTATCTATAGTAGAGCAAAACAAAGAGAGCGAAGCAGATTTGCTCGAGTATCGAAAGCGCTAGAATAGAGTGTTGAGACTAGAGGTTCAACATGAGTCAAAACCTCTAGGGCTTGTTGGCTAGAAAACTCTATTCAATCTCGACACACTCGTAACAAATACAAAAAGATGTTGAGAAAACAAAGAGACTTGAATAGAGACTTGAATAGAGACGCAGACTAGTTTTAATCAATTCGCAGAGTAAGCGCTAGTGTACTCTGTGAATTGATTAGAGTTTCAGTCTTGTCAGTCTTATGATCTTGATACACTCGTAACATTATTTCTTTCTTCAATTATTCATGTTCACATGAATGTAGTCTGTTTGCTGACTCACTTTTCGCTTTATTGTCAGTTGTTTCGTTTATTTAGCGCGGTTTATTTGAGTGTAGCATATGAAATTCATTCAAAACTTTCTTGAAGTCATTGAATTCTTCTTTATTAACATAGTATCAATCATCGTCTTTATTTAGATCTTTTCATTTGACTTTGTACTGCATTCGATCTCAATAGCGTCTGAAGTTCAGTATGTTATTTATCTTTCAGTGTTCTTCATCTTCGATAGTGATTGATCTGAATGATTTGATATGCTGATCTGACAAAGAATCATTTGAATACGATCGTAGTATCTTAGAGCTGAACATCAAGTGTATATGCTTCATGCTTGTAGATAAATGAAGATGATAGAAAGTCTCGACTTTGACAATGATTGAATAGAGATCTAGCTGTTTGTCTTTCAAATTCTTGCATGATCTCATGATTTTGATGTTTCTGAAAGATAGTCAGATCTGATCATCTATCTTGTAAATGACGTTTCGTTTATGTTTATTGCTCTGAGCTTTGATGATCAGCTTAGTCTTTTTCAATTGTTGACGATCGAAGTTCAATAGAAGTATGCTTGAGCTCATGCACGTTTCGATTTCGTGCACACTCTAAACTCGATTAGTCACTCATACTATTTTTATCATTATTCAATCATCATTCATAGAATCAAATTGCAATTGATATGACTGATTGTTGATATGTATATGAAGTCTTCAAGCTATAGAATCAATCATCAAATCGCTTAGAAGCTTTGTTTTGCCTTTCAGCTCGCGTAGATCTGATTTGACTTGATCTTCTTTTCATCTGCTCAATAGAAATAAAATCAGTGAATTGCTGTACTTTCATCTCTTTAGACTTCTTCTTTTGCTCTTTCTGAAGCTCTTTAGCCTTCAGCTTTTGCTTCTGAACTAGACGTCATCGCTTCAATCTCTTCGCTCATAGCTTCTTTTTTTGCTTTGCTTTCTTCTTTCGCTTCATCTTTTTTTTTTCTCGTTTCATCTTTCTTTCAGCTATTAAACGCTGTTTCTCTAGCTTTCTAAGCTCTTTTTGTTTCTTTTCATTCGTCTTTTGAATAGCAGCTTGCTGTTTCTCTTCGATTCTTTAAATTTGATGATCACGAGTCGTCTGAATCTTATTAGAACTAAAAAACATTCTCTTTGCCTCATCATTAATCTCTAGATTGTCAAATAAAGACTTGTCACATCGTCTGCGACTTCTTTCTATACATACTATTCATCGAAGATCTTTATTTTCTGCTTTCAGAAGAGCAACATCTATAGTAAGCTTTTTCATCATATTGTTCAATTTACGAGCTTTCGAATCAATTACTTTCTCTACAACTGACTTCATTAATCGTCAAATCATTCTTCAATCAGCTTCAGACAATGCTGAAGAAGAAGAATGACTTGAATCAGATCTAGCGTTCGATTTAATCTGCTTTATGATCTGTGACGAATCAAAAGACAGCAATTCTGTCTTTTTTCATTCACTTTTTATGTTGACAGACGTGAAAGCAGCTTGATATGCAGGTCAAAATAAATCAAAGAAGTCTCTTTTCAATATTCGAGAAAGTTCTTGATTCTTAAAGATTCAATCATTCAGATTTTAAGAGTAGTAATTGATCAAAGAATTGAATAAGCTGACATTCAGAGATTGAAGATAATGAGTAGAATGAGAAGAATATAGAGTCACGAGCATCTTGTTCTGCTCACATCAGTCAAGAAACTTCATGTTGATATGACTGTCATGCTCATCAACGAATAGAAGACAATAATCGCGTGAATTTCTGACTTTTGATCTCATATTTCGATCAAATACGATAGTGAGTCAAGAGTAGATCAATTTATCATTAGTTCAGTCAGTAGCAGAGAAAGCAAAGAAGCAGAATTGCTCTTTAAAATCATATTCAGTAAGTCAGCTATTCTGAATATTGTCTGATATCATCTGATAAATGATTGAAGAGAATATATCAGTCATATTCATGCAAATGATTGCAATCAAGATGATTCATTCTTTATTGTCATCTTGATCAGCACTCAGCAATTTATCACTGTCTAGATGCTTTAAACTAAAGACTCTTCGAGTTTTTTAAAGCAGTTCAAGTAGAAAGCTCTTTTCATTCATATTATATGTGTTTGAAGAAAAAATCTTATATTCTTCGATTTTTTGCTTTATCTATCTTTATATTAGTATGAAATTAAACGTAATGAAGACATTTACTAGGTCAAAATAAAGCTGATATTGATATGCATTATCGACTTTTTTTCGCTCTAAATCAGCTTCTTGTAGAAACTTTGACTGCAGTATATCTGAATGACGTTGAACGAACTCATAAAACCAGTTTTTGCCTGACTGTTTTTCAGATATATTGTACGCAAAAACACGAATCATCGCATTGAGAAAGAGTATATCACGCTTGATAAGCTTGTTTATATAGCGAATAAGCTCTTTTTCTTGTTGATTTGAAAGAATTGACGTCGTTTGCTTGCTTTTCTTAACAAAGGCCGTTTTATTTCTATGTCGTCGCGATAGCGTGCTTCGATTGATATTGAATTTCTTTGCAGTCGCAGTGTAGTTAAATGAGTCTTGCAAAGCTAGATCTGCAAAAGCTGCTTCAATTGAAGTCATATTGAATTTGTAGTTGATTTTTGAAGAAAGATGAAAGTAGTAAAGTGAAGTGTACACGAGATCAAAACGTGCATCGAGCCGAGCATACTTCTAGCTCTTTCATTCAAATGACAATATCATTTGCTTTTCTAGCTTTAATTCATTCATGAGTGATTTTGTAGTCAGTTGTATCTGAATCAAAACTCATTTGAGAGTGAAATTCTTTATTGAAGTAGAAAGAAATTATTGAGATGATCGAGAACGTATTAACATTGTCATTGAACTCAATCATAGATATTCATTTAGCTCAATCATTCTGCATGTAATTACAGTAGATTCTGAGTTCGCGTTCAACGTCTTGATTGACTCGCTCTGTTTGATCGTTGATCTCAGAATAATAAGCAGTAAATAAACTAATGATAATTCATAGTCGCTTACAAAGACTCTTTCACATGATGAATATGAATTAAGAGTCTCTATTCAAAACAATAGAACTGAGTAGACTGTGCAGTCAATAGACATTTCATAGCATAATTCAGACTGTTTCTTTGACTGAGATGTCATTGTCTTCTCAATGACAGAGAACATAGTGATGTTCTTTGAAGAGACAACATATGATTGTGCAAATGACATTATAGTTCTTTGACAGAGATAGCTCAGTTATGAAGTTCATAGCTATATCTTTTCATCGTTCTAGTGAAATAGATAGAGATTAATGAAGTTCATTGATTGCATTTTTAAAGACTTTGCTTCGTTGACAGATATGACAGTTTCGAATGTACTGTCTGATAGTAGCTTGATGATCTGATCAATAGTAAAAGCGCTGAACTAAATTCATAGTTTGTTTATTGTCAAGATGAAAGATAAAAGATTGATCATGCACTTCTTGTAGTAGTTTTGTGTGCATGTTCTTGAAAACTCAAAGTAATCTTTTTCTAAAAAGAACATCATCAATAATTTTGCAGTTCTTCATTTTAGTGCTATGAAGCTTGAGCTTGTTATCGTTTTTAGCTTGTTTATATTCGCTGCAGAGCTCATTCATTCGATTGACTAATCATACTCTCTGATAGAGATTGATTTCTGATTTCGAATTTGCGTTCAATTTCAAGTCAATAGATAGAATATCAACTCTATCAGAAGTAAGAATAGTTTGAAAGCAATCTTCAAGTCGTTTAGCTGATTCAGAGACGTTCGCTAGAGACATTCAAATTAGCGCATTGACTTTAGTGTTCATTTTGTCTGATCTAAAAATGATCTGAAAATTAAACTTCGATAGAATGTTCAGATAGTTAACTTGACGTTGACTCAGCTGTTTGTTTTTCATGAAAATCTTCAGAGCTTGATGATCGATAAATATCTGAATGAGTAATTCAGTACATTTCAGCTTAAGTCGTCAATGTTTGAAACAGCGAATAATGATCAGCAATTTCTTGTCATAGATATGATAGTTGATTTCAGCGAGAATCATGCTTTTGCTGTAGAAGATCATTGAGTGAAGTACATTCTCATTGTTGTACTGAGACAGTATTTCATCTTTTACATAGTTTGATGCATTGATTTTCAAAATAGTCTGACGTTTGAGATTGAAATGACGAAGAACTGAAGCGAAACTGATCTGTTTCTTCAGATTTCTGAAAGCTTGAATGCAAACTTCGTTTCAAACAAAAGACGTGTCTTTTCTAGTCAATTGAGTGAATGATTTGACTAGTTTGAAGAAGTTTCTAATGAAACGACGATAGAAGTTCACAAATCTCACGAAGCTTTGAATTTCTTTCAAATTGATCGAAGTAGTTCAGTTGACTATGATGATCATCTTACTTAAATTCATGTGAAGATCTTGTTCTGATACAATGACTTCTAGAAAGACTGTCTTCTCTACATTAAATTCGCACTTTCGAATATTTATCTGTAGTTCAGCTTCACGTAGTCGTTTCAGCACTAGTCTGACGTGATTTCTATGTTTCTTTCTGATTTTGCTATAGATGAGAATATCATTCAGATAAGCTTGACAAAAGTCATTCAGAAATTCTCATAGAACATCGTTCATATATTGCTGAAAGAAGGTCGATTCATTAGTTAATTTGAAGAGTAACACTCGATATTTATATGCTTCTAGAGCAGTGATAAAAGTGATGTAATTCTCGTTATGAAGATGCATTCAAAGTTTGTTGAATGCTGATATGATATTCACTCTAGTCAGATGCTTGCAATCTGCTATCTTATCAATGATCTCGTCTATTAGAAGTAGCAAATATCTATTTCGCTTGAAAATAACGTTTAGCTTGTGATAATTCACGCAGAAGCGAAGATCTTCGTTTGCTTTGAGAATAAATAAAACGAGTGACGAGTAGAAAGCTTGACTTGAAGTGATGAATCTCTTTGACAAGTTCTCGTTCAGATACTTCTTTACTTTCAGAAGCTTGAAAGAAGACATTCAATATGCTCAACAATGAGAAGAAGTTGAATCACTAGTCAGCTTGATTTTATGATCATAGAAGCAATTTGAAGGTAGCTTATTTAATTAAGCTCGATCAAAAACATCTAGAAAATTATGATATTCTGAAGACAGCTTGACTTTAATAGCTTTCAAATTCTGAGTAGTTTTCTCAACGAAAGAGACGTTCAGAGTGTTCAAATTGCACTGAGTGTTGTACGCGATTTTTCTATCAATATTCTTCATGAATAGAGCGAATACTTCAGTCTGATTCTTCTTTGAGCGATTCAACAATGTTTTAAATGAAGCGACGTTTATGCTTTGAATTGAGAATGACTCTTTCTGAATCGTAGTTGAAACAGATCGTTTAAGCATTCTAGAAATCTTTGACTGAGAAATAAAAGTAGACGAAGTTGATCGCGATCAACTTGAGTGCTTTGAATTGAAAGAAATTGAAAAATCGAAATGAAAGTATCTAATTGATTCGAAAAAACGCTGACGTTGATTCGCATATTCAGTAATATTTCATTTTTGTTCATTCATGATTTTTCTAATATGACTTCGTGATGATTGATGTCAGCTATTAACATAGAAACAGTCAATTTCTTATGACTTTCAATGATGAGATTCAATAGAATTTTATGAGTGATAGTCTTTTTAAATATCTTTTCATCATATTCTTTTATTAACTTCTCTTTTGTCAGTGATATAGATTGAATTTTCAGCTCTTTACATACTTTATCGACTAGATTGATATGTATGATTATATAAACGGCTGAATCACTGTTTATCAAAGAGTGAAGACTGAATAATTCATTCTGCAAGATGAGAAGAGCATCGACTAGAAATGACTTATCAAAGTAATTCTCTTTCGATAGAATTTCGTTTAGGTTGCACAAAGATATAATCTTCACTTCAGTGATTGTTGAAGAGATGACTAGTTTTTTGACTTGAACTCTGATTCAGTATCGAGTTTGAAATGATCGTAGTTCTTGTCAACTGCATTGACTTTGATAGATTGATTCAAGCATTCTCTGAAACTATGATCTGATTTGTGACATACAAAACAGGTTTCGACTAGAATCTCTGCATTTTTGACACTAGTCAAAACTGCGCTGCGCGACTTTGATCAGTCAGACTTCAAAGCAGAAGACTGAACAGCAATAGTTGCTTTAGAAATGATGATCTTTGAATCATCACGTTTGAGTAGTTTGTTCTTGATTTCTTGAACTGCTCTATGTTCATTGTTCAAGCGAATCAGATAGTTTCAAATATCTGATAGCTTGATGAGTGACTTCATCTGAGCTGTTTAAAAGATTCAAAGACGAGAGTTTATTTTATTTTTTAAATCAATGACTAGTACGTTCTTCTGATACTTTAAATAGATGTATAGTCGTTGAAACTGATTAAAGAAATCGCTGAATTTCTTTGATTCTTGAATCAGATTAATATATTTTCTACGATAGTTATCTTTCTTATCAGAGTCATGAAACGATTGAGCTAGTTTCTCTAGAAGTTCATTGACAGTCAGATAGAAATTGTCACAGTTGAGATCGCGTCTGACTTGAGTGACTTTGACGACGTCATCTGCTAGTTGAGAGTTAATGTAGCTCAGCTTGTAGAGTTCATTTGAAAAGATGTTGATGTTCATTGCTAGCTTCTCTCATATGTCAAGAGATCAGTTCTCTCAAGTAGAATTCTTTTCATCAGTGAACATCGAAGAATCGAGTATTTTGTGATATTTAGATCGTTCAAAGTAGGTGACAATTGAGAGAGCAGTGATGACTATATTGACTGTGATAGCAGTGAAAGCTTGTAGTTTTGCTTTCAACTGTTGAATTTCACTCTTGTCTTGTTGTTTCATCTTGACGAGACGATCTGTTTCTTTATTAAGATCATAAATACGTTTCTTTCATACTTTTATATCATTGAGTATGATGATTTCAGCGTTTGATTCGTTGAAAGTAATGAATGAAGAAGTTTATTGTGAGTCAATGATAGAAGAGAAAGCTTGTGAACGTGTTCATTGCAAGAAGTCAGTGAAAGCTTGATCTTTATCAGATGTGTTCTTAAATGTCATAGTGAAGAAGATGAGAATTAATTTGAACTGAACGAAGAATGAAGCTCAATGATTTTATGAAGAAAGACGAATGTTTGTTCAACAAAAAAGATGTTTGTGAGAGTGATTGATCTTGAAGCAATTCACGAAGATTCTTTATTGTAATTCTCTTGATCGATTTAATTCTCTAGCAATTCACGAAGATTCTTTATTGTAGATTCTATTAATCGATTTTGAATGAATGCATACTGAATGAGCGGTAAATCTTCTAGCAATTCAATGATTGTATGTTTTTGTTGATTCTATGAATTTCCTGATGTTGTTCTTGTCTTTCAAGATTAAATCATCAGGTAAACAAATTTCTTTAAACTCAATTCGTCTGTACAAGTTAATTGAATGAGTAATGAGATCAGTATCATGTGATTAATAAATTCTTAATATAATGTCAGAATCGTGTCTAGATGATACAATCGATGAAGATCAGAATTGATAGTGCTTGATCTTTAAGAATAGCTATAACTGAATATTAAGAATACAGAAGAAACTGAGTATCAAAGCTTCTATATATATTAATATTCAGAGACTGCGCTAGGCTTAAAGAAAACAAGATAACGCAGATAAAGATGTGATGTAGAGTGATGACAAAAAAGAAATGTTTGATAACACAAAGAGATGTTGAGAAAACAAAGTGACTTGAATAGAGACTTGAATAAAGACTCAAATAGAGATGCAGACTAGCTTTAATCAATTCGCAAAGTAAGCGCTAGTGTACTCTGTGAATTGATTAGAGTTTCAGTCTTGTCAGTCTTATGATCTTGATACACTCGTAATAATCTTGTCTGAACAGAACATCATCAACAATCTTGCAATGCTTCAATTCAATGCTACGTAGCTTCTGCTGATTTTCGCTTATAGCTTGTTTATATTCATTGCAAAGCTCATTCATCTTGTTGACATCTTTTACTCGCTGATAGAGATCAACTTCAAATTCAATAGCTAGAATATTTATTCTATCGAGTGTCAGAATAATTTGATAGCAATCTTCAGTACGCTGAGTTGATTCAGAGATGTCAATCAGAGACATTCTGATTAAAGCATTGACTTTAATGTTCATTTTACCTGATCAAAAAATGATTTGAAAGTAAAATTTAAATAGAATGTCTAGATAATTAGCTTAACGTCGAGTTAACTGTTTATTTTTCATAAAGATCATCAAAGTTTGATGATTAATGAACATCTGAATGAGCAGCTTCATGCATTCTAGCTCAAGTCTTCAGTGTTCAAAGCATCAAATAATGACTAGTAATTTCTTGTCATAAATATGATAATGGTATTCAGTGAGAATCATGCTTTTGCTGTAGAAAGTTACTGAGTGAAGAACATTCTGTCAGAATTGTGTCTAAATGATACAATTAATGAAGCTCAGAATTGATAATGCTTGATCTTTAGAAATAGCTATAACTGAATATTAAGAATACAGAAAAAGATTGATACAAAAGCTTTTATTTATGTAATGTTCAGAGACTGCGCTAAGCTTGAAAGAAATTTGTTTGTGACATGAAAAGAATGTGATGTAAATGAACAAGATGTTGATGAAAGAAAAGAATGTTGAGAAAGAAAAAAAGTGTTGAGAAAGAAAAAGAGTGTTGAGTCATATCTGAGTCATATCTGAGTCAAATCTGACTAGCTCGCTGATTAGCTCTAATCATTACGCAGAGAACTCGCTAGCGTTCACTGTGAATTGATTAAAGCTTCAGTCTTGCTTAGTCTTAATACACTTGTAACATTATTTCTCTCTTTGAAAATTTATGTTTGCATGAATGTAGTTCATTTGCTCGCTTTTGTTGATAGTTATTTTGATATTTAGCGCGATTTGTTTGAACATAGCTTATGAAATTCATTCAAAACTTTCTCTGAATCATTGAATTTCTCTTTATCAGCATAGTATCATTCATCATCTTTATCTAAATTTGTTCATTTGACTTTGTACTGTATTTGATCTTGATAGCGTCTGAAGTTCAATATATCATCTATCTTTCAATGTTCATCATCTTCAATAGTGATTGATCTGAGTGATTTTGAATGCTATTCTGATAGAAGATCTTCTGAATATGATTGCAGTAGCTTCAAGCTGAACATTGAATGCAGATGCTTCATGCTGATTGATAAATGAAGATGATAGAAGATACTCACTTTGACAGTGATTTGATAAAGATCTAGCTGTTTATCTTTCAAATCTTTGCAGAATCTCGTTGTCTTGATGTTTCTGAAAGATAGTCAAACTCAGTCATCTACTTCATAGATGACGTTTCATCTATGTTTATTGATCTGAACTTTTATGATTAGCTTCGTCTTTTTCAATTGTTGATGACTCAAGTTTAGTAGCTTTTTCATTTGAATAATAATATCATCTGCTTTTCTAGCTTCAAGTCGTTCATAAGTTGTTTCATAGTCAGTCATATCTGAATTGAAACTCATTCGAGAATGAAATTCTTTATTGAAGTAAAAGAAAATTATTGAAGTGATTGAGAAAATATTGAAATTGTCACTGAACTTCATCATAAATATTCATTTGACTCAGTTGTTCTGCATGTAATTGCAGTAGATTTTAAGTTCGCGTTCAACGTCTTAATTGACTCGTTTCGATTAATCATTAATCTCAGAGTGATAGACTGTGAATAGACTAGCTGTGATTCTCAGTCGCTTGCAAAGACTTTTTCACATAGTCAATATGAATTGAGAGTCTCTGTTTGAAACAATAGAACTGAGTAGATCATGCAGTCGATAAATGTTTCATAACATGATTCAAATCATTTCTTTGACTGAGATATCATCGTCTTCTCAATGATAGAAAACATAGTGATGTTCTTTGATGAAACAACATATGATTATGCAAATGACATTATAGTCTTCTGACAAAGATAGTACAGTGATGAAGTTCATAATTATATCTTTTCAGCATTTCTGTGAAATTGAGAGAGAATGATGAAGTTCATTGATGCTATTTCTAGAGACTTTGCTTTGCTGATAAGCATGACATTTTCAAATGTATCATCGAATAGTAGCTCAATGATTTGATCAATAGTAGAAATGCTGAACTAGATCAATGATTCATTTATTGTCAAGATAAAAGATTGAAGATTGATCATGCACTTCTTGTAGTAATTTCATGTGCATGTTCTCAGAGACTCACAGTAGATCTTTTTTAAATAGAATGTTGTCAATGATTTTACAGTTCTTCAGTTTAATGATATGAAATTTGAGCTTGTTTTCGTTCATAGCTTGTCTATATTTGCTGCAGAGCTCATCTGTTTGATTGATCATTCATACTCATTGATAGAGATTTGCTTTCGATTCAATAGATAGAACATCAACTTTATCAAAAGTCAGAATAATTTGAAAATGATCTTCAAGACACTGAGCTGATTCAGAGACATTTGCTAGAAACATTCTGATTAAAGCATTGACTTTAATGTTCATTTTGTCTGATTTAAAGATGATCTGAAAGTTGAACTTCGATAGAATGTTCAGGTAGTTGACTTGTCATCAACTCAACTGTTTGTTTTTTATGAAGATTTTCAAAGTCTGATGATCGATGAACATCTGAATGAGTAGTTCAGTGCATTTCAGCTAGACTGATCGCGTCAAGTTGAGTACTCAACTCAAAAAGTGTTGAGTTGAATTGAATTTTTTTTGAAAAAGTGTTGAATTGAATTGAGAAGTTGAACTCAAGCACTTGAGTTGAGTTGAGAAGCTTGACTCAACAACTCGATTCGAAAACTCAATTTGATTCAACAAGATATTAAATAGATGTAAATAGCTTGATTGAACAATCTACATGATTTCTCTTCATGACTTTCTATTATGTTTTCTCGTCATGACTCTCTATCAAAGTCAAACGATCTTTATGTTTTCTCGTCATGTTTCTCTTCATGTTTCTCTTCATGTTTCTCTTCATGTTTCTCTTCATGTTTCTCTTCATGTTTCTCTTCATGTTTTTCTTCATGTTTCCCTTCATGTTTCTCATCATGACTCTTTATCAAACGATCTTCATATTTCTCTTTATAACTTTCTATCAAATGATCTTCATGTTCTTCTTCATGACTTTCTATCAAAAGATAATGCAAAAAGATAATGCAAAAGTCAAAAACCGGAAAATTTTCTATATTTAGCTCTCTTGATGTCAAGCTCAAGTTCTTGACGAGACGAGTCAAGTTGACTCAATTTTCAGTTGAGTCGAGTTGCATTGAGTTGAAAATATGCTCAATTTGACTCAAGTTGAGTTGAAAATGTGAGCAACTCAACTTTGAATTGAGTTGAATTCAAAATGTCAACTTGAAACTTGACTTGATGATCAGTCTAATTTCAGCTCAAGTCGTCAGTGTTTAAAACATTGAATAATGACTAGCAATTTCTTGTCATAGATGTGATAATTGATTTCAGCGAGAATCATGCTTTTACTGTAGAAGATCATTGAATGAAAAACTTTCTCGTTATTATACTGAGATAGTATTTCATCTTTTACATAGTTCAAAGCATCAATCTTCAGAATAACTTGTTATTTGAGATCGAAGTGACGAAGTACTGAGATCAAGCTGACTTGTTTCTTTAAATTATCAAAGACTTGAACACAGATCTTGTTTTAAACAAAAGATGTGTTCTTTCTAGTCAGCTGAATGAATGATTTGACTAGCTTCAAGAAGTTCTTAATGAAACGATGATAGAAGTTAACAAATCTTACGAAGCTCTGAATTTCTTTTAGATTGATCGAAGTGATTCAGCTGACTATGACTGTCACTTTGCTGAAATTCACACAAAGATCTAGTTCTGATACGATGACTTCTAGAAAAACAGTCTTTTTCACATTGAATTTGCACTTTTGAATATTCATCTGCAGTTCAGCTTCGCGTAGTCAACTCAATACTAGTTTAACGTGATCTCTATGTTTCTTTCTCGTTTTGCTATAGATGAGAATGTCTGTTACAAATGTGTCAGAATTGATTAAAGCTAGTTAATGATCTAGTTGAGATCTGATCTAGATCTGATTCAGGTTTGACTCTGTTAAAGATCGATCTAGAGTGAGTCATAGAAGTGTAATATAACTAATAGATAAATGCTAAGAAAGAAAAGTAGCTACAGAAAAGAACTCGATTTTTATATATGCATTTCTCAGTTCTGTGCTAGGCTCAAAAGGGTTGACGCTTTACACATATGAACGCAGAGACTCAATGACATCACATTTAGCTCAGATTCTCGCTAGACTCGATTAGAATGAAATCAAGACGAAGACTAGTCGTAGAATAAACGAAGACTAGAATCATAACATTACTTCTTTCTTTCAACTATTCATGTTCACATAAATGTTGTTTCTAGTGCGATTTTCTTGAATATTTGATATGAAAGTCATCGATCATCTCTTGAGCATTCATAAACTTGTCATCGTCAGTGTTATATTAGTTGAGATTGTTGTCATAACTCTTTCATTTGACTCTATATTGAAGTCGTCTTCTGTAGCATTGAAAGTTCAATATATCGTCAATTTCTCATTCATCTTCATCGTTTATCACTATTGATCTCGAGAATTTATTCTTTTGATTAGACAGAAAGTCATTGACGGCAGAACGAAGAAGATCTGAATGAAACACGTCGTGTATATGCATAGTGTCTGATAGTTTCAATTTATAGAATGAGTCAACAGAATCAATGATTTGAAATGAATCAAGCATTTTGTCATTCAGCTTTTTGAAAGATCTCGCTGTAATGATGTTTCATTCATTCAGAAACATCTTTGATTTGATCTCATAATTGACTTTCTTTCTATACTTGTTAGCTTGATTTATCATTTGCTCTCGTGTTTTGATCAAAGCTTCGCGAGCGAAGATCAATGTTTTATTCATGTGATTGAATATATTCTTGACTTGATTGATCTGCAAGCGTTCGCGAGTGCTTTCATACTCGATAATGTCAGAGTCAAAGCTCATATGAGAATGAAAGTTCTTGTTCATGAAGAAGAGAGTCAAGAAGATGACTGAGAACAAGATGTTATTGTTGACAAACTCAATCATGAATAGTCACTTGAATCAGTCGTTCTGCATGTATGAACAGAAGAAACGCAGATAGCGCTTAATGTTCTGATTGACTCATTCGCTTTGATTGTTGATCTGAGAGTGATAAATGATGAACAATCAAAGAGAAATGCTCAGTCGTTTGCAAAGAAACTTTCATAGAATAAAGATGAATTGCGTACTTCTGTCAGATACAATGAAGCTGAGTAAATCATGAGTTCAATATACTCACTGAATCAACATTTTCGCTGTTCTTTCAACTGTGATTTCTTCATCATTAATGATGCAAGAAATATAATGTCTTTCTTTTAACAATCTGCAAATGACAGTCAGAATAACGTTGTAGTTGAACGAATCAAATAGATTAATAATGAAGTTTATTGCTATGTCTTGTCATCGCTGTTCAGATATCAATAAAGATTGAAGCAAGTCATTTGATTTATTTCTAGATGTCTTTGATCGTTGATAAACATAGCAGTTTCGAATATATCAATCTACTGTCTTTCGCATGAATGATTAATAGTAGTTTCGTTTGATGATCTTCATCATTCTAAGAATATCGAGATGATCTATTGAGAATTGATCGTGTATCTTACGAATCAGATTCATTTGCAGAAGTTCATTGAATAAAACTCATAGCTGACTGTCTTTGTATAAGATTTTATTCTGAATTCAACAATTCTTCAACTTGATGTCTTTACATTGTGCTTCGTCTCTGATCTTTGCTTCACGAAGTAAAGTACAATTCTCGTTGATTTCATTCACGTCAAGAACTTGTTTATAGATTGACTCGCTGACGTTCTTCTTTAGATCAGCAATCTTTATTCAATTCAACGTCAGAATAGTGATTCATTGATAGCAAATGCATTCATCATCGAAATCTCTGAGTACGAAGTCAGCTCAACGAGTTAATGCATCGATCTTAATGTTTTGTTTGTCAGATTGATACATTATCTTGAAGTTGAAATCAGCTAGCTTTTGTACTCAGTGCATCTGATGTCTGCTCAGCTCTTTGTCTTTCATCAATGAGATGAGTGCTTGATGATCAATAAACGTCTTGATAGAAATGTCAGTCAACTTCAGTTTAAGTCGTCAATGCTTAAATGTTTGAATGATGATCAGCAGTTTCTTATCATATATTTCATAGTTGCACTCAGCAGAAGACATGTTCTTGCTATAGAAAGCAATTGAAAGTAGTACTTCTTCGTCATCATATTAAGAGAGAACTTCATCGTTTATGTAGTTGAATGAGTCAGTTTTCAGAATAGTCTCATAAGTCTGATCAAAGTGACGAAGTATAGAAGTTTCGGTCATATGTTTCTTTATGTGATTGAATGCAGTCTGACAAGTCTCATTTCATTCAAATATGATCTTTTTGAGTGAATTAAATCATGAAACGAACAATCTTCGAAAAGTTCTTGATAAAGCGTCAATAGAAGTTGCAGAAGTCAATGAATGACTGAATCTGAGTGAGATTATTGAGAATAGATCATTTCATTATTGCTTGTATCTTTCATGAATTCATTTTCAGTTCTTTAATGAATATTAATAGTTCTAGAAAGATGATCTCTTGAACATAAAACTTGCATTTGTTTATGTTCATCTGTAGATCAGCTTCTCGTAGTTTATTCAAGATCAATCGTACATGTTGCTTGTGTTTCTTCAAGATCTTGCTGTAGATGATAATGTCATCTAGATAGATCTGACAAAACTGATGAAGATATTCAAACAGCACATCGTTCATATAACGTTGATAGAAAGTCGAGTTGTTGATTAATTTGAAAGACATCACGTGATATTTGTAGAAATCAAAAAAGATGATAAAGATAGTTAAATCTTCGCTATTTGAATGTATTCGCAGTTTATTGAACGCGACAATGATGTTTAATTAAGTCAGATATTTGCTTTCTTGTATTTGAGCGAAAGTCTCGTCGATCAATGACAAAGAATAGTGATTTCGTTTGATCAAAGCATTGAGCTTTCTATAATCAACGCAGAAACGCAAACTATCATTTTTCTTTTTGATGAACAAGATAAGCGAGATGTATAAAGCGAAGCTAGAGAAAATGAACTCTTTGTTCAAATGTTTGATCAGATACTTCTTTATCTTCTGAAGCTTGTGATCAAACATCTGATACAGTCTGCTTCGAGAAGATGTTCTCTCGTTGATCAACTCAATCTTGTGATCATAGAAACAATGAGATGATAGCTGATTGATCATTGTTCAATCGAACATGTCTAGATAGTCGTGATATTCAGAGAGAAGCTTGATCTTAATCTGCTTGAGAGTCTTGACGTGTGAAAGCTTATGTAGATTCACTTCTTCAGACTTGTTTTCAACTGTAGTTATGAGTCGATCGATTTTCAAGATGATAACAACAAAGATCTTGACATCTGATCATTTGACTAACATTCTATAGATCGCTGTCTTTATCATTGATATGTTCATTGAACTAAAAGCTGATTTCAGACTGAACGTTGATTTAGAATTAACGCTAGGCAAAACTGCGTCAAGCGATTTTGACTGTTCAACTGACTTCTCTTTGAACTGATTGAAAGAGAGTGTAATGAAGATAGTAGATCTCTTCAGAATATGAATAGAAGTTAAGCTTTTTTGTTTCAAGATTGTTCTATGACTTGAGAGTAAAACAATCGATTTCGAAATAGAAGAATTGAAATTCGAAAATCAAAGAAAATCGATTTGCATATCTATTACTAGATTGATCTTGTTCATTCATGTTTTTTCAAGAATCATTTGATGTTGATTTAATCAAGTGATCAACATAGAAGCAATTTCAATCGTATGATTCTGAACAGTCAGGTTTAAATAAATGACATGAGTAATGAACTTTTTTGCATAATGATCGTTGAATTCTCGTATTAACTTCGCTTTGATCAAAGTCAGAGATTCAATTTGCAACTGATCATAAACAATCTGCGCGATCACTTCATCAATGAATAAATAGTCAGCAGCTTCGATGTCAATCAATAACTTCAATGAGTAACTAATTTCATTGCTAGATAGTACACATTCAGTAGTTAAAGATTCAGAAGCAAAAGAATTGTCTGACATGCTCATCATTGAAGAAATTAACACGTCTTTCATTGCGTCTTTGATGAAAGTCTCTAGTTTTTTGCCTCGCTATTCTCGAAAGACATTTTCTCATTCTCTTTATTCTTCGAAATGATGATCTCATGTAGATGAGAAATGAATGCATGAGATGCAGAAGTGTCAATCTTGTTCAGCTGAGAGCAATTCTTGAACAAATAATTGAGAGTCTTGCAAATGTAGCAAATAATTGACGATCTCGCTAATTCAAAGATAGAAAAGATAGTTGACTTAACATAATTGATTATCAAAGTTGTTATTGATAGAGAAGTAGCACATTTATCAGATACAACAGTGACTTTGATGATGACAGAGCGACGTTCACTGCGAAGCTGATAATTGACTCGTTGTTTACTATTCACATCTTAAAGAAAGATTCTTAAGCGAGTGAGCGAAGTAAAATTCTTTGAACAGACTGATAAAGTGTTTTGCAAGCGATTATTAATTTTATTCTGAAGATCATTCATTAGAGTGTGATCATCGTATTCGAGATAGCTGAATAGCTTCATAAAGTTGAAGTAGAAGACATTAAAAGACTTGTCTGCTTGTCTCAGAGCGTTGTACTTGTGATGACACTTTCGATTCTTATTCAGTTCATTGTATATTTCTTTCAGATGCTCAAGTAGCTCGTAGATTGAGATGTAAGAATGCAAAGCGTCATGATGATGTTGAGCAAAGATATGCTCAGCAGCGTCATCTTCTAGTCTAGATATCACATAGACAATGCAGATAGTCTCATCAACAAAGTGATCAACATTTGTCTGAAGCTTGTTGTTTGTCTTGATTCTTCAGCTATCTCATGTTGATTCATCTTCATCAATGAATATAGATGAGTTCAAAAACTTGAAAGACTTGTGATGATCATTATTGAATAAAGTGAACGACTTACGTTGAGTATGATTCTCAATAAATTGACGAGATAGAGATTTCGTAGAAACTCGAGATTCAGTAGACTGACGAGATTGAGACTGATTCGCTGAATGCAATACTTCTTTAAGTTTATTCTTGAGATTCAACATCTTCTTTTGATAGCGTTTGTTTATCTCTTTTAGAGTGTTTATGATCATCTGTTTGATCTCTAGTTGATTCAATCTCTTGTCATGTTCAACTTGAACAATGATTCACTGCTCGTTGAGTTTCAAAATCATGTTTCATTGAGTTCTAAGCTCGTTCAACATCTTGATGATCTCGTTTGACTGATTATGAGCTCATTAACGAAGCTGTTCTTCTATCTTGATGTTTCATGAGATATCAGCGTTCTTGACATCGACTGAAGCATCGAAAGAAATAAGAGAAACTCGTTTACTAGCAATGCTTTTAAGCAGACGAGCTGTTTGTGACTCAACTGATTTGAAGTTGCACGTCATTGTAAGAAAGATAAGATAGATTTGATTGAGTGATTAATTTTGATAAATTTTGATAAATTTGAGTAAATTTGTCTGTGTGTTTTTTGATGAAAGTAATTCAAAGAATTTCTTGCGAATTTTCTGAATAAACGAAGTAGATTATTTCGTATTGTCTACACGTTGATAGCAAAGTAGTTGATTAGCATTTATCTACTGTTAGAGATTGATCTAGAGCGAGTCATAAAGATGTAATATAACTAATAGATAAATGCTAAGAAAGAAAAGTAGTTACAGAAAAGAACTCAATTCTTATATGTGCATTTCTCAGCTCTGTGCTAGGCTTGAAAGAGTTGATGCTTTACACATATGAACGCAGAAACTCGATGACATCACATCTAGCTCAGATTCTCGCTAGACTCGATTAGAATGAAATTAAGATGAAGACTAGTCGTAGAATAAGCGAAGGCTAGAATCATAACAGATTCAGATATGACTTAGCATCTTTTTTCTTTTCTAGCATCTTTTAATCAGCTTCTATTATTTTCTAAACAAACACACTTCTTTAAATTACGAATAATCAACAGATTTCTATGATAAACACATTTCTTTGTGTTGCAAACATCTTTCAAATCAACATCTTTCTTGTGTTTCAACACGTTCTCTTTGAGACTAGCGTCGATCTGAATAACTACTATATAAAGCGTGTTCTTCTTGTCTTTTATATCTTCTTTCTTCTGTATTCTTAAAGTCTTAGTTATAACTATCTTTATAGATCAAACATTCTAATCACGCACGCACTCTGATTAGTTTCTAGACACGATTTCAACATTACTTTAAGAATTCATTAATCACATGATACTGATCTCATTACTCATTCAAGTTCACTTGACTGACAACAAGATGAATATAAAGAAATTTGTGTATCTGATGATTGATGACATCGAAAGACAGAACAACATTAAGAAATCAATAAAATCAACGAAAATATATGATCATGTGATTGCTAGAGAATTTATCGCTCAGTCAGTAGCATCAGTTCAGATCGATTAATAGAATCAATGATAAAGAATCTTCGTTGATTGCTTGAGAATCACAAAAAATTCTCTCAAATCAGCAACACTCTTCTTTGAAGACTAAACACTTTAACAAATGATCTCACTACATACTATTGAGCATCGTTTTTCGCTCGATCGTCAATTCTTCGCTATGACTCGATCATCTGTGAACAATTTGTTCAAGAGTAATCAAAGCTTTATTTCTTCTGACACTATAGATTCAGTCATTTATTCTGAGTTATCATCTTGCATATTGAAATATTTTAGAATTGATATCGTATGAAAACATCGATACTCTTTGTCTCATTCTCAGACTCTCAATGAATCTTGTGAAGCTTCTACTTCATGAAATATAAAAAATGTAAAGCAGCTACAACATTGAGTTGAACAAGATTCAGAAGTTTTTCTAGAAGATTTAAACAATCTTCAAACTCAACAAGATTTAAATGTGAAAGCTTGTGAACTATTTGATAAGATATCAAGCAAACAAATATGAAAGACTTGTTTCGAGAAAATGAATAAAGTTAAAGAATGCTTGAATCAATTAAATCAGATGTTTTGAAATCAAGTGACTGAATTGCAACATCAACTGCAATTATTTAAAGAAGTTACTTCTTTCTCTTTTACTCTGTTCAATTTCTTCAAGTGATTTCAAAAGCTTTCGAATTCATCTCTGTTTACTGATGAAAAAGAATCTATCTGAAATGATTGACAAAAAAAGATTCGTGACAAGCTAGAAATCAATGTCGATTATTTTAATATCAATAGAACTATTTTAATCTACGTTCACTTCAAAATCAAAGAAGACGCAGTCAAAGTTACTTTAACTTGTCATCAATAAGATTCATTGAATCTTTATGTCACAGTTGATGATCTGTTAAATAAACTTGCTCAGCTTTACAATGATTTTGACAAAGAGACAAACTTTTGAAGAAAATATGCTAATCTCTCTCAAGAAAAAAGCAAATTCAGCGACTTTTATTCAATGTTTCAACGTTTGTTCTTTTATTTAAAGTATCACGAAAAGCAATTGATCATTGATTTATGAAACAAGATAGTTTATTATTTTCATGCAGCTTAAAGTAGTCAATTGATTCAGTCAGAATCTTTGAATGAAATACGTAGTTATTTGATTCATTTGAACAATGAGCATTGAGTCATGAGTGACATCAAAGAAAAGAAATCTCTGAACAAAGTCAGAAAGCAAGTCATTTTTGCTCAGAAATGAGATTCATTGAATTTCTACAGAAAGATTGAAGTCACTACACTCGTGAATCATTCAAAGTTGCATGACGCGATTTTGACTAACGTCAAAGACATTGATCTACAAGCTGAAATCTGTTTCATCTGTCACAAATCAGATTATACTTCTAGAGAGTGCTCTGATCGATTTAAAGTTAATGTCTTAAAAGATGATGAGTTCAATCATTCAAATTCTGAGTCAAATTCTGATTCAAAAAACTAACTATCTCTTTCAAAGTTATTGAAGAGATAGAGATCATATCTTTGTGCAATCAGATTAAAGTTCTATTGAAAGAAAACTATTTTGAAAAGTCATTTCTGATCAATGCTTTTCTTATCTTTCAGAGCAATTCTTTCAGTCTTCGCTCTTTGATAGACAGTGATTTCGTCGTCTACATGCTGATACATGACAAACTAGTCAATAAAGTATGCAAGAAACTTGAAATACAATTTATATTACTAGCAAAAGAGAAGTTAATATGAGAATATGATGAGAAGCTATTCAAGAAAGCAATTATTCATAAGATTTTATTCAATCTCATAATAGAAAGTCATAAAGAATTGACTGTATCAATGCTGATAGCTAATATCAAGCATCATGAAGTCATATTAAACAAACTTTGAATGAACAAAAATAAAATATTATTGAACATGAAACATGATACTATTGTATTTTCTGATCAATTAAATATTTCTATTTCGATTTTTTTAATTTCGTCAAATACAAAGCACTTAAGTTGATCGCGATCAACTTCGACCTCTTCAGCAGCTCACAGCAAGATTTCAAAGATGCTTAAGCACTCAGTTTCATTCAGAAAGAGTCTTTCTTGATTCAAAACATAGACATCGTCTCTTTTCAAACTCTGATAAATAGAAAAAAGAAGAATCAGACAGAGATTTTTGCTATGTTCATTGAAGACATTGATAGGAAAATTGTCTACAATACTCAATGTGAACTAAATGTCATAAACGTCTCATTTATTGATGAAACAGCTCAGAATCTAGAAGATATTAAAGCTAAGCTATCATTGTAATATCAGAATTTTCTAGATGTCTTTGATTGAGCTCAAGCAGACAAGCTATTGTCTCATCATTCATATGATCATAAGATAGAGCTTACTAGTGATGCAACGTCATCTTGCTGTTGAGCATATTGAATGTCTTTCTACAAGCTTCAGAAAGTAAAGAAATATCTGAACGAGAATCTTTTCAAAGAATTTATAACTTTCAGTAAAGCTTCGTATTTCTCACCTGTTCTGTTCGCTTTAAAAGCAAATGAAGATCTATGATTCTGCGTTGACTATCAAAAGCTCAATGCTATTATCAAAAGAAATCGCTATTCTTTATCTTTGATAAATGAGATAATCAACAAAATAGTTGATTGCAAACATCTGACTCGACTGAATATCATTTTGACATTCAACAAACTACAAATGCATTCTGATAGTGAGAACTACACTACTTTTATTATCGCTTTAAAAGTATACAAATCAAAGATTCTACTCTTTGAACTTATCAATGATTTGATCTTGTTTCAGCAGTATATGAATGATGTTTTATGAGACTTTCTAAATGACTTTTGTCAAGTCTATCTAAACGACATTCTGATCTACAGCAAAACTCAATGAGAACATAAACAACATGTCAAAATGATATTGAATCACTTACAAGAAGCTGATCTACAGATGAATATTCAAAAGTGTGAATTCAATGTAGAAGAAATCGTCTTCTTAGAAGTCATAGTATCAGAATCAGATCTTCGTATGAATTTTATCAAAGTGAAAGTTATAGTTAACTGAACTACGTTGATCAATTTAAAAGAAGTTCAAAGCTTCGTGAAATTTGTTAACTTCTATCGTCGTTTCATTAAGAACTTCTCGAAGCTAGTCAAATCATTCACTTAACTGATTAGAAAAAACACGTCTTTTGTTTGAAATGAAGTCTGTGTTCAAGCTTTTGACAATCTAAAGAAACAGATCAGCTTAATCTAAGTACTACGACATTTCAATTTCAAACGACAGACTATTTTAAAGATTGATGCATCTGACTACGTCAAAGATGAAATACTATTTCAGTATGATGATGAGAATGTTCTTCATTTAGTAGCTTTCTACAGCAAGAGCATGATTCTCGCTGAATGCAATTATCATATCTATGACAAGAAATTGCTAGTCATTATTCAATGCTTTGAACACTGAAGATTCGAGCTAGAATGCACGAAGCTGCTCATTCAAATGTTCATTGATCATCAGACTTTGAAAATCTTCATGAAAAATAAACAGTTAACTCGACGTCAAGCTAATTATCTAGACATTCTATTCAAGTTTAACTTTCAGATCATTTTTCAATCAGGCAAAATGAACACTAAAGTTGATGCTTTAATCAGAATGTTTTTGATCAACGTCTTTGAATCAACTCAGCGTACTGAAGATCGTTATCAGATCATTCTGACACTTGATAAAGTAAATATTTTAGCTATTGAATCTGAAGTTGATCTCTATCAGTGAGTAAAAAATGTTAACAAGACAGATGAGCTTTGCAATGAGTATAAACAAGCTATAAGTGAAAACAAGCAAAAGCTACATAGCACTGAATTAAAGCATTGCAAGATCATTAACGACGTTCTGTTCAGAAAAAATCTACTGTGAATTTCTGAGAATATGCATACGAAATTGCTAAAGAAAATTCATGATCAGTCTTTCATCTCTCACTCTGAAAATCGAAGAACTATCAATCTAGTTCAACGTTTCTACTATAAATCAGATCATTGAGCAACGATTAAATGTTACATTCGAAACTGTCATGCTTGTCAACAAAGTAAAACATCTAAAGATAGTATTAATGAACTTCATCATTCTCTCTTGATTTCACAGAAACGCTGAAAAGATATTGCTATGAACTTCATTACTAAACTACTTTTATCAGAAGAATACAACGTTATTTGCACAATCATATGTCATCTCATCAAGAAACATCACTGTGTTTTCTATCATTGAGAAAATGATGACATTTCAGTCGAAGAAACGGTTTGAATCATGCTATGAAACGTTTATCAATTTCATGATCTATCTAGTTTTATTGTTTCAAACAGAAACTCTCAATTCATATCAACAATGTGACAAAGTCTTTGTAAGTGACTAAGAATCACAGTTAGTTTATCAACAGTCTATCATTCTGAGATCAATGATCAATTGAAATGAGCTAATCAAGATGTTGAACGCGAACTAAGAATCTATTGCAATTACATGCAGAACGACTGAGCAAAATGACTATCAATGATAGAATTCAGCGAGAATTTCAATATCTTCTCAATCATCTCAATGATCTTATTCTACTTCAATAAGAGATTTCATTCTTGAATGAGTTTCAATTCAGATACGACTGACTACAAAACAATTCGTGAACGTCTTAAAGCTAGAAAAGCTGATGATATTATCATCAGAATGAAAGAGTTTCTTATCTTTAATTATCAGCAATTGAAAAAGACTAAGCAGATCATTGAAGCTCAGATCAATAAACATAAATGAAACGTCATCTATGAAGTAAATGACTGAATTTGATTATTCTTTAGAAACATGAAAACAACGATATCATGCAAAGATTTGAAAGATAAACAACTAGAACTTTATCAAATCATCGCAAATGTTGAAATCTTCTATCGTCTTCGTTTATCTGAAAGCATGAAGTGACTTCATTTAATGTTTAGTTCAAAGCTACTGCGTCTCTATTCTGATAATTCATTGTCAGAACAACATTTAGAATCTTCTAAATCTTTGACTATTGAAGATGATGAGCATTGAGAGATAGATGACATTTTGAACTCTAGATGCTATTGAGATTGAATACAATACAAGATCAAATGAACGAGACTAGATCAAGATGACGAATGATACTATGTTGATAAAGAAGAATTCAAGAGCTTGAAAAAAGTTCTAGTTGAATTTCATAAGCTCTATTCAGACAAGTTACACTAAATTGAAAAACAGTGAAAATTTTTGCGTTTCATTTATTCTATTCATGCGAACATGAATTTTTGAAGAGAAAAGTAATGTTACGAATGTGTCAGAATTAATTAAAACTAGTCAATGATTTAGTTGAAATCTGATCTAGATCTGATTCAGGTTTGACTCAGATATGATTCAGCATCTTTTTTCTTTTCTAACATCTTCTAATCAGCTTCTATTGTCTTCTAAACAAACACACTTCTTTGTGTTACGAATAATCAACAGATTTCTATGACAAACACATTTCTTTGTGTCATAAACATCTTTCAAATCAACATCTTTCTTGTGTTTCAACACGTTCTCTTTGAGACTAGCGTTGATCTAAGTAACTACTATATAGAGCGTGTTCTTCTTATCTTTTGTATCTTCTTTCTTCTGTATTCTTAAAGTCTTAGTTATAGCTATCTTTATAGATCAAACATTCTAGTCACGCACGCACTCTGATTAGTTTCTAGGCACGATTTCAACAATGTTATCTAGATAGACTTGACAAAAGTTGTTCAGAAAGTTTCATAGAATGTTATTCATATATTGCTGAAAGAAGATCGATTCATTAGTCAGTTCAAATGATAGCATCTTGTATTTATATGCTTCTAAAGCAGTGATAAAAGTGATGTAATTCTTGCTATTGAGATGCATTCAAAGTTTGTTAAACGCTGATATGATGTTCAATCTAGTCAGATGCTTGCAATTCACTATTTTATCAATGATCTTGTTTATCAGCGATAGAGAATATTTATTTCTTTTGAAAATGACATTTAACTTTTGATAGTTCACGCAGAATCAAAGATCTTTATTTGCTTTGAAAGCGAATAGAACGAAGAAGAAATAGAAGATTTGACTAGAAGTGATGAATTTCTTCGACAGATTCTCGTTTAAGTACTTCTTTACTTTCAGAAGTTTGACAGAGAACATTTAATAAACTCAACAGTGAGAAGATGTTGAATCACTGATGAGCTCAATTTTATGATCGTAGAAGCAATGAGAAAGTAGTTTATTCAATTGAGCTCGATCAAAAACATCTAGAAACTCATGATATTTTGATGACAGCTTTGCTTTAATATCTTTCAAATTCTGAGTCGTTTCATTGATTAAAGAAACGTTTAAAGCGTTCAAATTGCACTGAGTATTGTACGCGATTTTTCTATTGATGTTCATCATGAATAGAGCAAAGACTTCAATCTTGTCTCTCTTTGAACAATTCAACAGTGTTTTGAACGAAGCTGCGTTTATGCTTTGAATCGAGAATTCGAACTCTTTTTGAACAAGTCATTTGAGCATCATAAAGATCTTAGTCTGAATGATTGAAGAAAACAAAGATGATCGTGATCAACTTGAGTGCTTTGAATTGAGAAGAATCGAAAAAATCAAAATAGAAGTATTCAATTGATTTGAAAAAACAATGATGTTGTTTTGCATATTCAGTAATATTTCGTTTTTATTCATTCAGAGCTTACTCAATATGACTTCATGATGATCAATATCAGCTATCAACATTGATACAGTCAATTTCTTATGACTTTCGATGATGAGATTGAATAGAATTTTATGAGTGATGATTTTCTTAGATATCTTTTCATCATAATCTCTTATTAGCTTCTCTTTTGTCAGAGATATAGATTGAATTTTCAGTTTCTTGCATACTTTATTGACTATATTAGAATGTATGATTATGTAGACAACGAAATCACTGTCTATTAGAGAACGAAGGCTGAAAGATTGATTCTGAGAAATGAGATGAGCATCAATTAAAAATGACTTTTCAAAGTAATTTTCTTTCAATAGAATTTCATCTAGTTTGCACAAAGATATAACTTCTATTTCTTCAATGACTTTTGAAGAGATGACTAGTTTTTTGAATCGAAATTTGAATTGAAATCAAAGCGATCATATTCATTGTTCACTGCATTGATTTTAGTAAATCGATCAAGACACTCTTTAAAGCTATGATTTAATTTATGATATATAAAACAACTTCTGATTAGAATATTTACTTCTTTAACGCTAGTTAAAATCGCGTCGCGCGACTTTAGCTGATCAGACTTCAAGTGATCAACTGATTGAGTGACAACAGTCGCTTTATGAAAGATAGTTTTAGAAAGATCATTGATGCATTTGATCTTGTTCTTGATCTCTTGAATGACTCGCTAATCATTATTCAAACAAATCAGATAGAAATGAATTTCTTTTAAAGAATCAGATTGAACTAGTTGATCAACTCAAATAAATCGAAGACAAGAGTGTATTTTATCTTTCACATCAGCAATCAGTTGCTTCTCGTGATAGTTTAGATAGAAAGATAGACGTTGAAACTGAGTATAAAATTCACTGAATTTCTTGAATTCTTGAATCAAGTTGTAGTATTTTCTACAAAAGTTGACTTTCTTATTCAAATCATTGAACAACTGAACTAGCTCTTTCAAAAGATCATCGATGATTTTATAAAGATTGACACAGTCATGTTTACATCTAGTCTGAGTGATCTCAGCTGCGTCATCGAATAATCTAGAATGTATATAGCTCAATTTGACTCGTTCATTAGAAAAAAGATCGACGTTGATCTCTAGTTTATTCTGAATTTTTCCGTATCAGTTCTTTCAAATAGAGTTCTTCTCATCAGTAAACAGCGAAGAATCAGGTATTTTTTGAGATCTAGAACGCTCAGAGTAGATGAAATTAGAAGAAGTGTTTTTTTAGCTTGAAGTCTAGTCTTCAACTCTTTGATTTCATTTTCTTGTTGTTTATCTAACTTATAGAGTCAATCTGTTTCTTCATCAAGAACTAAACTTCAAGTCTTTCAGATTTCGTAGAACATAAGAAGTATCATTGTTTCAGCAAATGATTCGTCATCTTCATGAATGAATGATGCAGCACTTGATAATTTTGTTCGTGATTTCAATGAATCAGCATCAGAGATCTGAGAGAAACAATTTTGAAATTCTTTGAAATACTCTTCAGTAGATAAATGACTAGACATGATGAAATTTGTTTGAAAAGAGAGATTGAATAAATGACGATGCTCAACGATTGAAGAAGAAAAATGTATAGAGTGATGTTTAATCTTCAACAAAGAAGATAAGATTTGTTTGTTGATTTAATTGATTCTTTAGCAAACAATGAAGATTCTTTATCATTGAATCTATTCATCGATTTGATTCTTGAGCAATTCACGAAGATTCTTTATCATGATTCTCATAATTGAGTGAACTTTACATACTTAATGAGCGATAAGTAGTCTAGCAATTCAAACAGTCTTGTTGTTTATTCTATTCAACTCTTTAATGTTGTTTTATCTTTCAATTATCATCAATCATCAAGTAAATGAATTTCTTTAAACTCATTCTGTCTAAATGAGTATGTTGAATGAGTAATAAAATCAGTATTATGTGATTAATGAATTCTTAATATAATGTCAGAATCGTGCTTAAATGATACAATCAATGAAGCTCAGAGTTGATAATGTTTGATCTTTAAAGATAGCTATTGTTAAAGATCAGCATAGAGCGAGTCATATGAGTGTAATGTAACAAGTATATAAATGCTAAGAAAGAAAAATGTCTAGAAGAGAAGAGTCGACTATTTATATGACTCAGAAGAACATAAGCTAATTTTAAATAGAGTTGACTTCAAAACAAGTCTATGCTCTAGCGACGAGCGATCAACGATAGCTCTCAGAATAGTCATCAACATAGCTATCAACAAAGATGCGTAGCTAGAATCATAACATTACTCTCTCTCTTCAATGATTCATGTTTGCATGAATGTATTTTCTTAGTCTTATGTAGAATCGAAATGTCTATTGTAGCAGACTCACTATGCAAGGTAGAAGTATCATTGAAGCAGACTCACTAGTTACATACGAACGAGTCAACAGATTGATTCACTGATAGATAGAGTGATGTGAGTAGGTAGATCATTGCATTGAGAATAGATATCATTGAAGCAGACTCACTAGTTGCACATGAACGAGTTGACAGATCAATTCACTGATAAATAGAGTGATGTGAGTAGATAGATCATTGCATTGAGAATAGATGTCATTGAAGCAGACTCACTAGTTGCATGTGAACTGATAGGCGAATCGATTCACTGATAGATAGAGCGATGAGAAGATCATTGCATTGACAATGTCATTGAAGCAGACGCACTAGTTGCACGTGAACTGATAGACGAATCGATTCACTGATAGATAAAGCGATGAGAAGATCATTGCATTGATGATGTCATTGAAGCAGACTCACTAGTTGACACAGAAACACAAGATAGATCGATTCATTGATAGATAAAGCGATGTGCATAGATAAATTATTGCATTGACGAAAGATGTCATTGTAGCAGACTCACTATGAGATTTGCTTCTGAGATAAAGACTTCGACGCAGTTCGATGACTAACTTCGTTGCTTTCGCTGATCTTCTGATCTAGTCGAAAAGAGTTTCAATCTTTTGTTTATACTCGCTGATCAGCTCACGAGAAAAGAAGAGTGAGTGCTGTCACATGATGAGTTGACTAGATCAAAGTCGATAGTTGAATTGAGCAGAAGCACTCGATGCAGATTATTTCTCTTCGTCTGTAACGAAGAAGCATTTATATAATGTTAGAAATCAGCATAGAGCGAGTCATATGAGTGTAATGTAACGAGTATATAAATGCTAAGAAAGAAAAGTGTCTAGAAGAAAAGAGTCAACTATCTATATGACTCAGAAGAACATAAGCTAATTCTGAATAGAGTTGACTTCAAAACAAGTTTATGCTCTAGCGACAAGCGATCGATAATAGCTCTCAGAATAGTCATCAACATAGTTATCAATGAAGATGCGTAGCTAGAATCATAACAGCTATAACTGAATATTAAGAATACAGAAAAAGATTGATACAAAAGCTTCTATTTATGTAATGTTCAAAGACTGCGCTAGACTCAAAAGAAATGTGTTTGTGACATGAAAAGAATGTGATGTAAATGAACAAGATGTTGATGAAAGAAAAGAATGTTGAGAAAGAAAAAAAGTGTTAAGAAAGAAAAAGAGTGTTGAGTCATATCTGAGTCATATCTGAGTCATATCTGAGTCATATCTGAGTCAAACCTGACTAGCTCGCTAATTAGTTCTAATCATTACGCAGAGAACTCGCTAGCGTTCACTGCAAATTGATTAAAGCTTCAGTCTTGTTTAGTCTTAATACGCTTGTAATACATTCTCATCATTGTACTGAAATAATATTTCATCTTTGACGTAGTCAAATGCATTGATCTTTAAAATAATCTGTTGTTTGAAATTAAAATGTCGTAGTACTGAGATTGAGCTGATCTGTTTCTTTAGATTGTCAAAAGCTTGAACACAGACTTTGTTTCAAAAAAAAGACGTGTTTTTTCTAGTCAGTTGAGTGAATGATTTAACTAGCTTCAAGAAGTTCTTAATGAAATGATGATAGAAGTTAACAAATCTCACGAAGCTCTGAACTTCTTTTAGATTGATTAACGTAGTTCAGTTGACTATGACTTTCACTTTGATAAAATTCATACGAAGATTTTGTTCTGATACTATAACTTCTAAAAAGACAATTTCTTCTACATTGAATTTGCACTTTTGAATATTCATCTGTAGATCAGCTTCTCATAAGCGATTTAATATCATTTTGACATGTTGTTTATGTTCTTGTTAAGTTTTGCTGTAAATCAGAATGTCATCTAGATAGACTTGACAAAAGTCATTTAGAAAGTTTCATAAAACATCATTCATATACTGCTGAAATGAGATCAAATCATTGATAAGTTTAAATAATAAATTTTTTGATTTGTATGCTTTTAAAGCAATAATAAAAGTAGTGTAGTTCTCACTATCAGAGTGCATTCGTAGTTTGTTGAATGTCAAAATAATATTCAGTCGAGTCAGATGTTTGCAATCAACTATTTTGTTGATTATCTCATCTATCAAAGATAAAGAATAACGATTTCTTTTGATAATAGCATTGAGCTTTTAATAGTCAATGCAGAATCGTAGATCTTTATTTGCTTTTAAAGTGAACAGAACAGATGAGAAATACAAAGCTTTGCTGAAAGTTATAAATTCTTTGAAAAGATTCTTGTTCAGATATTTCTTTACTTTCTGAAGCTTGTAAAAAGATATTCAATATGCTCGACAGCAAGATGATGTTACATCACTAGTAAGCTTTATCTTATGATCATATGAACAATGAGACGATAGCTTGTCTGCTTGAACTCAATCAAAGATGTCTAGAAAATTCTGACATTTCAATGATAGCTTAGCTTTAATATCTTCTAGATTCTGAGCTATTTTCTCAGTAAATGAGACGTTTATGACATCTAGTTTGCATTAAGTATTGTAGACAATTTTTCTATCAATGTCTTCAATGAACATAGCAAAAATCTTTGTCTGATTCTTCTTTTTTCTATTTATCAGAGCTTGAAAAGAAGCGACGTTTATGTTTTGAATCAAGAAAGACTCTTTCTGAATAAAGAGAACTGAGTGCTTGAGCATCTTAGAAGTCTTGCTGTGAGCTGCTGAAGAGATCGAAGTTGATCGCGATCAACTTAAGTGCTTTGTATTTGACGAGATCAAAAAAATCGAAATAGAAATATTCAATTGATCAGAAAATACGATAGTATCATGTCTCATGTTCAATAATATTTCATTTTTGTTCATTTAGAATTTGCTCAATATAGCTTCATGATGCTCAATATCAGCTATCAGCATTGACATAGTCAATTTCTTATGACTTTCGATCATGAGATTGAGTAGAATCTTATGAGTTATAGTCTTTTTAGCTAGCTTTTCATCATAGTCTCGTATTAACTTCTCTTTTGCTAGTGATATAGATTGTATTTCAAGTTTCTGACATATCTTATTAACTAGCTTGTCATGTATCAGCATATAGACGATGAAATCACTATCTATTAAAGAACGAAGGCTGAAAGAATTGCTCTGAGAGATAAAAGAAGCATTGATCAGAAATGACTTCTTAAAATAGTTTTCTTTCAATAGAACTTCGATTTGACTGCATAAAGATATGATTTCTATCTTTTTAATAACTCTGAAAGAGATAGCTAGTTTTTTGAATCAGAATCTGACTCAAAGTTCAATGTAAATTGATCAAACTCATCATCTTCTAAAGCATTGATTCTCAAGATTCAATCAGAGTATTCTTTAGAAAAATGATCTGACTTATGATAAATGAAGCAGCTTTCAGTTTGTAGATCTGTCTCTTTGACGTTAGTTAAAGTTACGTCATATGATTTTGAATGATTGACGAATGTAGTGACTTCAATCTTTCTATAAGAGTTCAATGAATCTTGTTTCTCAGCAAAGATGACTTACTTTCTGACTTTGTTTAGAAATTTCTTTTCTTTGATGTCACTCATGACTCGATGCTCATTGTTCAAATGAATCAGATAACTACGAATTTCGTTCAAAGATTCTGACTGAATCAATCGACTACTTCAAGCTGCATGAAAATGATAGACTATCTTGTCTTGTAGATCAACGATCAATTGCTTTTCATGATACTTTAGATAGAAGAACAGACGTTGAAACATTGAATAAAAGTCGCTGAATTTGCTCTTTTCTTGAGAGAGATTAGCATATTTTCTTCGAAAGTTTGTCTCTTTGTCAAAATCATCATAAAGCTGAGCAAGTTCATTTAACAAATTATTGACTGTGACATAAAGATTTAATGAATCTTGTTGACATTGAGCTAAAATAGCTTTGACTGCGTCTTCTTCAATTTTGAAGTGAACGTAGATCAGAATAGCTTTATTGATATTGAAATGATTGACGTTGATTTCTAGCTTGTCACGAATCTTTTCTTGTCAATCATCTCAGATAGATTCTTTTTCATCAGTAAACAGAGATGAATTTGAAAGCTTTTGAAATCGCTTGAAGAAATTGAACAAAATAGAAAAAGAAGAAGTGACTTCTTTAAATGATTGCAGTTGATGTTGCAATTCAGTTACTTAATTTTGAAACGTCTGATTTAATTAATTCAAGCATTCTTTGACTTTATTCATTTTCTTGAAACAAGTTTTTCATATTTGTTCGCTTGATATCTTGTCAAATAGCTCACAAGCTTTCATGTTTAAATCTCGTTGAGTTCAAAGACTGTTCAAATCTTCTAGAAAAACTTCTGAATCTTGTTCAACTCAGTGTTGTAACTGCTTTACATTTTTTATATTTCATGAAGTAGAAGCTTCATGAGATTCATTGAAAGTCTGAGAATGAGGCAAAGAGTATTGATGTTTTTGTACGACATTGATTCTAAGATATTTCAATATGTGAAATGATAGCTCAGAATAAGTGACTGAATCTTGATGCAAGCATGCATCTCTGATACTTCTGATTAGTCTAATTAGTCTAACATAAACTAGTACAAAGCTGTGAGTAGAACTGTTGTTGACACGCTAGTGATTTAACGTGTCTTTGTGAGTAAAACTCACGTCGTGTTGCATCTTCTTTCTACTTTAGCTTTGAACTTCTAGTTAGAATACATTCATATGATTCGCTTTATGCAGACTCATAACATTAGTTCAAAGCTCGTCAATCTTGCTATCAACATGTAGACAATATAAAAACAAGCTACATCACTCAAACTCAAATCAGAATTGAAACTCGAAAATTAAGCTTAAAGAACTTGTTAGAAATCAAGAAATTTCTAGAACAGAACAGAAGAACATAAACGCGTTGCTCTAGACTAACTCTTTACTGAGCTCGTCGTCAAAACAGAAGAACAGAAGAACATGAACGTGTTGTTCTAAAACTGAAATCAGAAATTTCAGTTGAATCTCGATCAGCAATTTTCTACTCACACAATGACTAGAAGCACAGAATCAGAATCAGTGAGCATTGCTCACTATGAACTTCGAAATGCTAGAAGAGAATCACTTCTATCACAGAATTGAACAGCATCAGAAGAAGAAGACAAGAATGCATCGTTGAATACAGAAGAAAAGAACACAAACGCGTTGCTTTTTGATCATGAAATGATCAAGATCAGCATCAATGAAGAGCTGAATGCTTGAATAATTGATAAGAGAACAGACAACATCATCATCTTTATCAAGTACATGACTCATCAGCATGACATTGAAATTGAAACTCACAATGACATGATTCAAATGTTGAAAGATGTCAACAGAGCAAACATTAAGTTGAAGACTACTCAGATGACGTTGAATACTATAAGAATGCGTCTGCAGAAAGAGATAAAAAACAAGAATGTGATTATACATCATTTAAAGACTGCATTGAGTCAACAAAGCACTTTGATTTTAAAAGATCAATTCTCGAAGTTGATCAAGCTATCTGACTCATCTTTGTTCAAAGATTCAAGACAGAATGTGAATAATTAATTATCTTGAATGCAAAACAAGCTGAAGATAAACAAGAATCATTTTTTTATCAAAGAATTGAAGAATGCATATGTAAAAAGTTGAGTCAATGAAATGATGATCAAACACATAGCATCTTGAATGAGAAATGCAATCACGAATTCATTTCTAGAAGTAGAAGAGATGTTGTCAATCATAAACAAGATGTATGATGATTTCAATCAACGTCATACGACTCAACAACAGTTCTTAAAGCTGTATTAAAATAAGATCTTCTTTCATGACTTTTGAATGAAATTTCAACAATTCAGTGCAAAATTAGAGTATAATAATAAGACTTTACTAAATGATCTGCAGCATAAGATCAGTTCAGATCTTCAATGAGCAACGCTCAATGAATGAATCATTGATTTGAATGAATTCATTGACATCTGCATGCGAGCTGATGTTCAATTGACAAAACTAAATGCTTGATCAGTTCTCAAGACATCGATAACTCAAGTCACTTGCTTTATCGCTAGCATCTTGATGATGATCACGATCGCGATCTCAGTCTCATTCTTTGCATGAAAGAAACTCAGAATATCAAACGTTGATTCTGCTAGAGAGAAGTTGTTTAAAAAAGAACTTTGCTTTAAATGCAAGAAGTCAGAACATAGAGCATGCAACTGCTTCAAGTCAGCTCAGATACATGAAATCACAACGAATTCAAAAAACGATCTGCTCTCGTCAAAGTAGTGACTGAGAGTGACATGCTCATATTTTGCTTCATTAATATGCTCGATGACTCATTTGATTTCAAGTCGTTTATTGTGAACGTCATCTTGAGTAGTTTAGAAAAGATATTTCGATTTCTCGCTCTGATAAATATTGAAGTCACTGACATGACGTTCATAAATGATTCATTGATTTCAGAGCTATGTAAATGCTTTGATATTCAGTCAATTTCACTGTTCAAATCGAAGTCAATTCATTCATATGACAAAACTCTCGATCAAAGATCTATTACACATGCTCTGTATATCTCAGTCACTATACAAGAACATAAGAATGAAATGATGTTTCTATTAATAACTCATTTAGATCAGCACAAGATAATCATTGACAACTTCTGATTGAAAAGAAATTAAATTTTGATAGATTTTACAAACGATTGATTGATATCTTCATCAAATATTCGAATCTCAAAACTTATCATTTCAAAAGCAAGCAGTCAATCAGCATTTCATCGACTTAAATCAAGTGAGATCTGCGAAATGAAACGAAAGAACTTGAAGTCTATGTCAATGATCATCTTAAAGCGAACTACAAATTCGAAATCAGTGAATTGATTCATTGAATCAGCTCTCATACAAAAGCAAAGCACTTAAGTTGATTTTGATCAACATGAACTCATTCAGTCATTGAAGAAGAAAGAGCTCGTTAATATTGTCATGATCGAAGTCGTTGCTTATCAAACTCTAGTCAAGAAGAAGAATGTCAAGATCTTTACATTGATCATTAGTAAAATCAACAAGATGCTTAGCTCAATCAAAGATTCAGCGAAACTGAATGAAATGATCTCTGTCATGTCATTAAAGAAACTGAAGAAGAAGCTTTCAATAGTTTATCATAACTTTCTGAACATTTTTGACAGAGAAAAGACAACTCAGTTATTCTTGCATCAATCATATGATCATAAAATTGAATTAGAAAATGAGAATCAATCTTTTAAAAGTTGATTGTACTTCATGTCGAGTCACAAGTTGCAGAAGATCAAGAAGTATCTAGAAGAGAACTTGAAGAAGAAGTTTATTACACTCAGCAGATCTTCATTCGCTTCATCAATACTATTCATCGAAAAGAAAGATGATAGTCTTTACTTTTGCATAAATTATTGAAAACTAAATGCTCTGATTAAAAGAAATCGTTATTCAATACTCTTGATAGACGAAGTACTCACTTGAATTCAAGGCAGTAAATATCTGACTTGACTCAACATTATCATCACGTTCAATAAGCTTTGCATAAGTTCTGAAAGTGAGAATCTAATCACATTTGTCACTTTCTTCAATGTTTACAAATATAGAGTAATGCTCTTTGAATTAATCAATGAATCGACATTCTTTCAGCACTATATCAACGACGTGTTGTTCAACTGTCTGCATAAATTCTGTCGAATCTATCTGAATGACATTTTTATCTACAGTAAGATCTTGAAGAAACATAGAACTCATGTGAAAGAGATGCTAGACAAGCTTCGTGAAGTCAATCTGCAGATAGACATTGACAAGTGCAAATTCAAGATTCAGAAGATCTCATTTCTAGAACTACTGATATTCATTAATGATTTATGAATGAACTCTTGAAAAGTAGATGTGATTTGAAGCTGAAAAGTGTCTCGATTGTTGATTCATGTACAGATTTTCATTGACTTCTGCAATTTCTATTGACGATTCATAAAGAACTTCTCGAAGATCACTCAATCTATGATAAAGCTGACTTGAAAAGATCATTTATTTGAATGAACAGAGATCTGTCAGACGATCTTTGAGAAACTGAAGCAACAGATGATGACAGTTCTCGTTCTGAAGCATTTTAATTTAATCAGAGAAGCTATTCTGAAAATGAACTTCTTGAACTATGTCAACGACGAAGTATTGTCTCAGTATGACGATAAAAACATTCTATATTCAGTGATCTTCTATAGCAAGAACATGATTTCTGCAGAATGCAACTACAAAATCTACGACAAAGAGCTTTTGACTATTATTTGATGCTTGAAGCATTGATGTCTTGAATTGAAATGTACTGATATTTTGATCAAGATCTTCATCAATCATCTGAATTTGAAGTACTTCATGATCATTAAGAAACTGATCAGACGGCAGACTAAATGAGCTGAGAAGTTATTCAAATATAACTTCAAGATCATATATCAATCAGAAAAGCAGAATCTGAAAGCAGACGCGCTGATCAGAATGTCAGACGTCAAATCAGTTGAATCAAATGATGATTAAAAGCTATATCAGCATCAGATGCTATTGTCAGCAAGCACATTTGAACTGCAATCAATAGAAAACAATCAAGATCTAACTCAGATCTTGCTCATATTTGACTCAGATTCAAAACAGAAATTGAAAGCTAACAAAGATTCAATTGAAGAGATGATTTCTATTCAGAATCAAATTATAGTCGAAAATTAAACGAATCAACAATGTATTAATATTCGAACAGTCATAGAACAGAACAGAAGAACTTGTCAAGATATGAGTCTAGAAAATTGCAAAGTACTGAACGAAGTACTTTGAAAGAATGATAGACTGTGAGTTTCTCAGTCAATGATCATTCAATTGATAAGAAAAGCACATGATCTTTTGATCAATGATCATTCTGATATGAATTGAACGTTAAACTTGTTAAGACAATCATATTGCTGATCAAAGATGAGAACAACAATCAAACATTACATTCGAAACTGTTACGTTTGTTGTAGGTCAAAAGCATCAAGAGATTGAATCAATGAACTACTGAAGTCATTGTCTATATCTGAACAACGATGGCAAGACATATTATTGAATTTCATTATCAATTTATTGAAAAGTGATGAAAGCAACGCGATTCTGACAGTGATAGATTGATTGTCTAAAGAACGTCACTATATACTTTGTTGATTAGATGACAAAGAAACTTTCGCTGAATAAACAGTCAAGCTGCTGCTGATATGAATCTTCAGAACTCATGAACTATCAAGATCAATAATGTTCAATAAAGATTTGCAATTCATATTGATTGTCTGAAAGTCTTTATGTCTGAGACTCAACATTAAGATGAAACTATTCATCAACTATCACTCACAGATTAACAATTAAACAAAAAGAGCGAATCAGAATGTAGAATGATATCTACGAAGCTATTGCTCATACATGCAAGATGACTGATTCATCTGACTATCTATGATTGAATTTGTCAATAACAATGCTATTTTATCATCAATTGAACAATCAGCGTTCTTTCTGAATAAGAGCTTTCACTCTCATATGAGTTTCGATTTGAATTCAACTGAATATGAGATTACTCAAGCTAGAATTCAAGCAGGCAAAGTAGAGAATATATTCAAACATATGAAATAATCATTAACGTTGATTAAGCAGACATTAGCAAAAGTCAGAGTCACAATGAAGAAACAGATTGACAAGCATTGAAAGAAAATGATTTACAAGATAAATGACATGATGTTTCTGAATTCTAGAAACATTATGATTGCAAGATCATCAAAGAAGCTGAATAATAAGATGCTAGAATCTTTCAAGATTCTGACTGAGATTGAACATGCATATTGATTGAAACTGTCATTGACAATGAAAATTCATTCAGAGTTCATCTTGAATCTGCTACGACTGAATTCGAAAGATTCTCTGAAAGAACAATGAAATGAGTTGTCTGATTCTATAGTTGTCACAATTCTAGCCTTGTCAGACTTAGTCTTCTAGTCTTGTCAGATTTATTCTTACTTCATCATCTTGACTAGTTTTTATTGAGTCTAGCGTTGACTGAGAAACACATATATGTAGTCAGCTTCTTTTCTGTAGCTATCTTTCTTTCTTAGCATTTATCTTCTAGTTAAATGACACTCATATTGACTCGCTCTATGCTGATTTC
>JAABUV010000475.1_pt1 | contig 60720 bp, 75 predicted proteins | sample 5559971 | NCBI WGS metagenome assembly JAABUV01 (sample SAMN10711881, study PRJNA513362) | rock metagenome | isolation source: Antarctica rocks | place: Antarctica: Victoria Land, Knobhead nord | collected 2015-12-19 | reverse complement strand
CCTGCTCTCCACCGTCTCCAACTTCTTGGACTTCTTCAAGATGGAGGCCGGCAAGCAGCTGGACGTCGTGCGCACCGAGATGGACGTGGAGGCGCGCGCGCCCGCGTCACCCTTGTGTCGAGCGCGCGCGGGCGCGAGGGGGCGTCTGAGTGCAGCGCGCGCGGGCGAGTGCGCCGGGGAGCGGTTCGCTGACGTGCGTGTGAGTGAAGGCTTGGGCGCGGGATGGGGTCGGGCGCTCTAGCTGGGCGGGCGTGAAGGGCTTGGTCGTGGAGCACATGGGCACCGTGCCCCGATGCTGCACTCGGGTACCGACTTGGAACACAGGCCCTGGAGCGCGAGGGTGGAAGAACCCGAGCTCTGGCAGACCTGACAGGTGACGCGCGCGCCGGGGCGCAGGAGCTGGTGAGCGACGTGCACTGCATCATCGAGGCCATGATCGGGCGCGGCGCGCCGGTCAAGCTGCTGCGGCCCGCCGTGTGCGGCGTGCCGGACACGCTGCTGGCCGACCCGGACCGCCTGCGCGGCATCCTGCTCAACCTGTACACCAATGCGGCCAAGTTCACCAAGGCCGGCGCCATCTCGCTGCGGGTGCGCGCGGCGCCCGGCCTGGACGTGGGATAGCTGGCGGGCTGGGTCCGTGGGTGCTGGCTCGCGCGGCTGCGTTCTGCCTCCCGAGCGTGGTTGAGCACCTGCGATCGTATCCCTTCTCTCCCTGTTTGCATACACAGCGCCGTCCTGTCTGCCAAAGGTACACAGCCCTGGCAAAGGACATAGAGCGCTGGGTGCAGGGTGTGCTGGGGTTGCAGCTTGAACCCCCGACCTGACCTCTCAATGAGTGTGAATCTCTGCGTGTCGTGCCCGACCAGGAGCGCGCGCGCGTGCGGCGCTGACGCCGGCGGCCCCGCCGCGCGCAGGTGACCGTGACGGGGCCCAATTACCGGCCGCGCCCGCACGACGCGCGCACGTTTGCGGGCCGCTCGCCACCGGGCTCGCTGGACCCGCGCGCGCCCGGCGGGCCCAGCCCCAAGCCCACGCTCGGCGCCCAGGCGGCCTCGCTGGCGGCCGCGGCCAAGGCTGCGACCGCCGCCGACGCAGCGGCGCGCGCGCGCGCGCCCGGGGACGCGCCCGGCGCGCACGGCGCGCCAGGCGCCGGCCTGGGCCTGGACGAGCGGGCGGGGTCGGGCGCGGCGGCCGCGCTGCTGGGCATGCTGGGCGGCGGCACGCTGGGCGCGGCGCGCGCGCCGGCGGGCGCGCCCACGCAGGTGCGAGCCACAGGCCGTGTGCGCCTGGGGCTGGGCGTCCAGGTTGCAGGCGGTGCACGCGTCACTTTACGAAATGCATACGCATGCAGAGCGGGCTTGGTGAGGCAGTGAGGCAGTGGGCCAGCGGCCATGTTGAGGTTGGCAGCTGGCGGCCCTGCATATAAGCAGGGCATGATGCATTGCCAATGGGCAGACCGCCTGAGCAGAGAGCATTTGGTAGTAGGGCTCCACGGCGCTGCGCTCTGCCTGATGCTAGCGTGCTGAGGCGGTCGGACGGGGTCAGGCGGTGGACCCCATGGCGTCGGCGCTCTACTCGGCCGGCGCGGCGCACCCCCGCTGGAGCGCCGCTGCGCACCCCGGCTCGCCCGCGGGCTCGCGGCCGAGCTCGCTGGAGGCGGCGGCGCCTACGTCGCCCGCCGCCGTCTCGGCGCTGGGCGGCGTCGGTGCGCCGCAGGCGCTGCTCGCCGTGTCGGGCCCGGCCTGCGCGGCCGCGGCCGTCGCGGCCGCCGCGCCGGCGCTCGCGCCGCGCGCGCGCCTCAAGCGGCCGCCGGACTTGGAACCCGCCACGGCAGTGGCGCCGCCGTCGGGCTGCGCTGGCGCAGGCTCCTGCCTCACGGCCGGCCCAGGCGCGAAGCTCGGCGCGAAGCCCGAGCGCACGTCGTCGCTGTCCGCCCGGCGCGTCAGCTTCGAGGCGGCGCAGGCCGCGCAGCACCGCAGCGCGAGCTGCTGCAGCTCTGCGTCCACGCCTGGCGGCCGCGCGTGGCGGCGGCTCAGCGGCGGCAGCGGCGGCGCGCGGCGCTTCAGCAGCCTGGAGGCGCGGCCGGGCCGCCGCCCTGCGCCCTGCGTGTGTGCCAAGGGATAGGGTGAAGGCAGGGGTGCCTGGGGGCGTGTCCGCGCAGACCTGGCTCGCCGTCCGCCAGGGGCGGCAGGCCGTTCGCGCGCAAGTCATGGGCGAGCACGGGCGGCCCGTGTAGGCGGCAGACTTGAGTGCATGCGCACGCGCGCCACCTCGGGCGCGGGGCGGCCGGGCAGCCTGGTGGTCGCCGGGCCGGCCGCGCTGTCAGCTGGACAGTCTTCCGCAGAGGCCTGCTTGCATGAGAGGGCGCTCTTTGCACAGCGGGTTCGGTGCACAGCGCTCCTGCCCTGCTCTGGCCGCTGAGGGACGCCGCTCTGTGCGCAGGGCCGGCCGGGCAGCCTGGAGGCGGGCGCGCCGGCGCGCGGCAAGGCGCGCCACTCGTCACTGGACAGCGCGATCACGGAGGCCAGCGCGGCGGACGCGCCCGGCACGCCCGACGCGGCGCACAGCTGCTGCGGCGGCCGCGAGCGGGGCGGCCGCCGCCCGCCCGCCCGCTGGCCCGGCTCCGGCCTGGGCTCCTCGGTGCGCGCGCAGAGTCGCTTGCTTGTGTATGGGCTGGGCGGGACAGTCGGGGGGTGCGGGTCTTCGCGAATGTGCTTGGAGCGAGCAGCCGTTGCGAGGGATGCCTGGAGAGCGTGGTGAGCAGGCGCGGGCGCCGGCGTCGCGCGGGGCTTACGCCGCTCATATTTCGCGCCGTGGGGCCGCGGGGCGCGTGAGTAGTGGGGAGCCCGCGGTTCTGGTGCTTGCACTTGCGCGGGGTGCTGCTCGCACGGCGGCCCGCGCGGCGGGCCCCCTCAATCTCGTGCCGCTCCTGTGCCGAGCCTTCGGCGAGGCCAGGGGCTGGGGCGAGGGCTGTTGCCCCTTCATACATAGAGGCAGCCTTGTTAGCGATACTGCTAGTGGGCAGGGATGCTCACAAACCGCGCCCGGCGCCCGCGCAGAGCTCCAACGAGGCGTCGCGCTCGGGCGAGGGCTCCTCTGGCACCGACGCTGACGCGCTCGACGGCTCCGACCGCAGCGCGAGCGGCGACGAGGCCGGCGGCGGCGCTGCGGCCGCCCTCGGGCCCGGCCGCGCGCAGCGCTGCGCTGCCACCAGCGAACGTGGCGAGGCGGGCGCGGCAGCGTGCGGTAGCGGCCGCCCTGCCGAGCGCGGTGGCGGCGGGTCGGACGCGGGCGCTGGAAGCGAGCGGGGGGACCAACAAGGGGACCAGGACAGCGGGACCGCGGGCGGCACTGGCAGCGGCGGGGACCGCGGCGGCGAGAGCGGAGCTAATGGCGGGCGCGACCGAAAGGAAGTGTCCAGTAGCGGCGGCAGCGGCAGTGGTGGCGGCGCCGGCGCCAGCAGCGGCGCCGGCGGCAACAGCGGCAGCAATGGCGGCGGCGGCAGCGGCGGCGGCGGCGGCGGCAGCGGTGGCGGCAGCGGCAAGGGCGGCAACGGCATGATGCGCGCGCTGCCGCCGGCCGCCGATGGCTGGAACTCCGTGGTCTCGCGCAGCGCGGAGGAGGCCGAGCGCGCCGGCGGCGCCGACGGCGCCGGCGCCGGCGGCGCGCTGCGCGCGCAGCACAAGCAGTGGCTGGTGTTTGAGGTGGCCGACACCGGCTGCGGCGTGGCCGCGGAGGGCCTGCGGCGGCTCTTCAAGGAGTACGTGCAGGCGCGCCGCGGTGGCCCGGAATCCTCATATTGTGCAGGAAAGTCCGTGTCGACTGTGCTGCTCTCCGTGCTGACACATTGAAATGACGTGTGGTCCCGGCTCGCTGCAACCTAACCTGCATCTGACCCTGCGTGCGCGCGCGGGGGTGACAGGGCACGGAGGACGAGATGCGGCGCCCGCGCTCGCGGGGCGGCACCGGCCTGGGCCTCAGCATCTGCAGCAAGCAGGTGGCGGGCCTGGGCGGCCACATCGGCGCCATCTCGAAGCCCGGCGCCGGGTCCACGTTCTGGTTCACCATCCCGCTGCTGCTGCCCGACCCGCCGCCGCGCTCGCGGTGCGCGCTGCACACCCCGAGCGGCCCTGCTTGCCGCGCGGCGTGCGAGGCGCGCTGCTCGGCGTGCCGGAGATTGAGCGCCAGCCTGCGGGCGGGTTGCTCCAAGGGAGAACCGATGTGTGCGAGGACAAACAAGGCGGGGAGTGTTTAGCTTCACGGGTGTGTGTTTTTTGGGCGCGTTGTCGATGTGCCTCTCTGGGCGCAATGCGAGGCGGAGAGGCACAGCCCGAGCTGCGTCGCCTTTGCCCCGGCCGGGCGCATGTCACAGCGCGTCTCGAGCGTCCCAGCGCGCGCGCGGCGGCCATGGCACTGCGGCGTCTCACCCGGCGCCCGCGTGCGGTGCCGCCAGGCTGCCGGAGCTGCGGCGCACGGCCAGCTGGAGCACGCGCGACGCGTACACCGACGGCCACGTGACCGCCGGCTGCGGCGCGGAGGAGGGCGCGCGGCGCACGCGCGCGGCCACCTCGCGCGCGCACGGCTTCCGGCGCTTCCACCCGGGCGCGGCCGGCCTGCCGCGCTGCAGCAGCCAGGGCGACGTGTCCGAGCCCGCGCGGGTACGCGCGCGCCCGGCTGGTGCAAATTTGCCTGTCAGCCGCACGAGCGGCGTGCGCTGTGTGTACTTGTTGCGTTGCCCTGCCTAGGATCAGGTTTGTTGTACGGGCTTTCTGTTAGCGACAGGGCCAGGCATGCCTGGGCGGCGCACGCAGATGGATTGCCACGCGTACACTGCTATGGTCATGAAGCCGCACTCATTGTTGTGTTTGTCAACCAAAGTGCAGTTCGGCGTGACGAGGATGGGACCGAAGGCCATGTAAGAGCCTCAACAACCTGGCACGCCTGTCAGGCCGGCGCCAGAGCCCCGCCCAAGCCCTCGGCGGCGCGCCCACCGCGGTCCGTCCGTGCGCGCGCAGGCGTCCTCGGAGGGCGGCTACTCGCCCCGGCTGGCGTCATCCAGCCCCGCCGCTCTGTCGGCGGCGCGGCTGGACGACCTGGCAGCGCCGGGCGCCAGCCAGCGCCGCGCGTCTGCGCCGGACCGGCCGCGCGGCCTGGGCGAGCCGGCGGCGGGCCGCGGCGGCGCCGACCCCGGCGCGCCGCAGGGGCTGGCGGGCGCGCGCGGCGGCGGCGGCGCCTGCGCTGCGGGTGCGGCCCGGCCCGGCCGACCGCGAGCTGTGTCATTGTCATGCTCAGAGGCACTGGATCCGGGGCTGTTGCTGCTGTCAGCGCAGGCTTGTACGTCGGGCGCTAAAGACGCGCGTGCTTAAGTGCTTTGCTACAAAACGATATGCAGCAACAGCAACCTTGAGGCAGTGTGTGTCGCGCTTTGTGACGTGCCGCTGGCGTGTGTTGGGCTATGCTGCTAGAGGTAGACGAACTTATCTATATCTTGATATGGGTGATGTTTCGGGCAATGCTTGACATGCACTCGGCCGAGCAGGCGGGCAGCGGGGAGCGGCGAGCGCGTGCGAGGCGCGCGCGCTGCTGTCGTTCGACGCGCTCAACCCGGCGGGGCGCCGCAGCAGCGAGCAGGTGCCTCCCTGGCTGCTCGCGGGGGGCGCTGCTGCAGATTGTGCGGCAAGTTGCCGCTCAACCCTCAGGGATCCCTGTGCGGCGACCCTGGTGCTGCTCTAGGCGTAATGTTACACACTGGCAATGGGTACCGGGAAAGGACACGCGCGGATGATGGCCTGGAGCTTTCGAGCGCTGCTCCGCGCTGTGCCTCTGTCGGCGGCGCCGCGCAGGCGGCGCGGTCGGCCAGCCGCAGGCTGACGCGCGCCCGCGCGCGCAGGTGCAGCAGTACAGCCAGGAGGTGCGCCAGGCGCTGCGGCGCAGCCAGGAGCGCGAGCGGCCGCGCGAGTCGCCGCGCGGCATGGACGCCGTGTTGGGCCTGGGCGAGGAGTGCCACGGCGCGGTGGGCGCCCCGCCCTTGCCGGAGGACCCACTCCTGAGCTGGTGTCCAGCCGGCAGCAGCCCGCCGGATGTGAGCCCTTCGCGAGACGCCTCACTTGCTGCCTCGCCTGCGTTGCTGCACACATGGTGTTAGTCAACCCAGGATGGTGGGTGGTTTCCAAAAGGGTTGTTTTCTGAGGCGTATGCTGCATGGGGACGTGCGCGCGCCTGCGCCGTCCGGGCGCGGCCGGCCGGGGCAGGGCGAAATGCCCCGCTTGCAGCGCCGTACTCACGGCGCGGTCGCACGCGCAGGCGGGCGCGGCCGGGCAGGGCGACCGCGTGCCGGCAATGATGGAGCGCTGCCTGCTGGGCGGCGCGTCCGCCGGCGCGCAGGGCCGGGGCGCGCTGGGCGGGGCGGCGGCAGCGGGCGGCCGCTGGGGCGCGCCCGCAGGCGAGGGCGGCTCCGGCCGCCGGCCGACGTCCATGCGGCCCAGCATGGAGATGCGGCGGCGCAAGCTGGACACGTCCATGCTGCAGGCGCGCGCCCACCGTCGCACGGGCGGGGAGCCGCCGTGGCTTTGCCGCGCCTGTGGCGGCCTGCGGCTGCTGGCGGAGGACAACCTGATCAAGCAAATGGTGGCGAATAGGATGCTGATCGCTTGTCCTACCCTAACACTGCCCCGGCCGCGCGCAGGGCCGGCGCGTGCTGCTGGCGGAGGACAACCTGATCAACCAGACCGTGGCCAAGAAGATGCTCACCAGCCTGGGCCTGCGCTGCGAGGTGGCCGCCAACGGGCAGGAGGCCGTGCAGCGCGTGGCGGCCGGCGCGCCCGACGGCCGCCAGTTCGACGTCGTGCTCATGGACATGTCCATGCCGCTCATGGGCGGCGTGGAGGCGACGCAGGCGCGGCCCCCGCCGCCGCGCGGCCCCTGCGCGTGCTTGTCAGCGGGCAAGCACGCGTTCAGCGGTGCAGAGCTCAAGCCGGGATTGCATTTACGGCTGACAAGGAGTGTCAGTCCGACGCGGCTGAAAAGGACACGTGCTCGCCAGTGTGCGCGCCGGGCCTGCTTCGCCGTGGCGCTCACACGCGCGCGGCTGGGTCAGCTACGCCGAGGCCGGCTCCGGCTGACATGCGCTGGCTGGCACTGACGCCTGCAAGCTCATGTGTCTCGAAAGCCTGCGTCACCGAAGCTGTAGATAACACACACGCAGCAGCCTCTGCGTCCGGAAGCAAAGATAGACTGCGCGGGCGGCGGGGTGAGAGGGTCTGGCGGGTGCCTGCGGCGCAGGTGATCCGGCGCGCGGGCATGGCGCTGCCGATCGTGGCCATGACGGCCAACGCGAGCGACCGCGACCGCGACGAGTGCCTCGCCGCCGGCATGGACGGCTTCCTGTCCAAGCCCGTGCTCAAGGTGCGCGGCGCGCGCGCGGCAGGCGCCGGGGCCTCCACGCGCCGCGGGTGGCGCCGTGAGCATGGGGATTTGCGCTGGTTCATGCAGGCCAGGCAGATCAGTTTAAGGGCCTGCCATGGCTGGAATGGCGCGGCATGCAATACAGTCAGAGGATAGAATGCCTCATGAGGACAGCGCACCCTGGCGAGTGTCCAGGTCTCGCTGTGATGCTTGTATGGACCGAGTGTCTGTAGGCCGTATCACCCAGCGCCCTCGCCCTGCAGGCAGACATCTGCATGGCCGGCTGAAGCTCGGCACTCGCAAGGACTGCGTGAGACTGTACGCTTTAGCCTGAGTGTGACCGCCCACGCGCAGGACCGGCTGGCCGAGGCGATCATGCTGGTCATCAGCGGGCGCGCGCGCTACAAGGACGAGCGCACCGTTGCGATAAAGGCGCTGGGGCCGACGCTGTGACGCCTGGGTGGCGCCGGCCACGCGTGCGCGGGCGGCTGAGCGCTCTGGCCCTCAGTGTGTGCCGGAGTGTGTAACATCTGTGCGGAGCAACAAAGGGCGCGGGGGTCGTGTGGGGTCAGTGTCCACTGACGCGCCCGTTGGAGAATCGCATCGCGTGTGACTGCTCTGGCTTTGCAGGGTCTGTGTGCATGGTGTGTGCCTGCAGGGGCCTGAGGCGGGGCTCCGTGCAGTCTGGGTCTGCTCGGAGCACCGCCCAGCCGGTGGCTGCAGGAGAGCGCTGCGGGTCGGCCCCGGTGTAGCATTGGGATTTGATCGGTCTGTGTGGTTTCTGGCCGGCGGCCCGGGCATGTGAGCATGTCACATGCGAGGCATCGTTGGAACATACATCAAGGCCTGTGAGGTTTGCTGTGGCGCACTGAAGAGGCATGCAGGCAACAGCAAGCCTGCTGTGTGGACAACCTGCGCATGTTTTACAGTGTCTCGTCATGTGAGCATTCTCTGTCGCGGTGTGTTTCTGCAGTCACCGCGTTTGCGCATTAGTGCATGGCTTTTTGGGCATGCTTTTCCTCATGGTCGTGCCGCATTTCAGTCTAGAACAGGAACAGACCGGTTGTGAGAAGGGACGCTCTTGCATGTCCGCTATTTCTCTTGTCTACGCCCCCAGCCCCGCAAAGCAAGTATGTGTGTTGGCCTGCAAAGCTGGTGAGGCAAACGCATGCTGCTGGGCACACCATGCGGGTGCTAATAGGACACAGAAGAAAGTTCATCACTCCAAGAGCTGCCAAGGTGTTGGTTTGCCCAACAGCACAAGGTTACTTTACCACAACTGTGTACCTCCTAAGAGGCGTGCCAGCAGCAATGCCTGTGCTTCCTGCTGTGCAGGCACATGCAGCACGGTTTGCCACAGTCAGGCTTCTGCCAGTCGGCTGGCAAGCTGGAGCTGGACAGCCCCAAACCCGCTCATACACAGCTATTCTAATGCCGGTGCCGCTGCTTGCTTGCCGCACAGAGCAGTTTGTACAGGTCGGTGAGGCCAACCTGTAGGTTAAAAGCTCGAGAGACTTCAGGCCAGACTTTTTCCAGATGGAGCTGCTTGACGTCTTTGTGTAGTGAGCTTAGGAAGTTGAAGGTGACGCTCCCGACTCTGCAAAAAGGGAAATTTCGTGTGGCTGGCCGCTAACCCTAGGGCTTTACAGATAAAAAGTTTATGGCTTTCACAGCCCGCGTCCTCCCGTGCGGCACTTAGCGCGCCTGTCCCAGCGATGGAGGAACGCAGGATGGACGCACCCTTGTGTTCCGCGCCGTCGGCGGATGTTTCTTTGGATCCGGCTGGCAAGCGCAAGGTGCGGCCGCCTGGCTGCTCGCGGCAGGTGCTGGGCGGGAGGCTGTCATGGTGGGGCTGTGGGAGACGGACGGGAAGGGAGGCTCCCGGTTTGTACGGGGATGTCGTCAGGCAGGACACGTCCTGTTGGCCCCCTCGCATTGCCTTGCCCGATCCTGCGGGGCGCCATTGGGCGGAGCACGTGAGCAAGGAGCCACAATAGCAGGGTGGGCGGCGAGAGATGTTCAGTGGGGGCGCTTGGCGAGCCGGGCATGCAGGGCCGGCGGGCGTGGGGCCGTGCTCAGGATGTCTTTGCACACCGCTGTGTGGCATCAGGAGGGAGCACACTGCTGCGCAGAGTGCTGGGTCCGTCGCAGCTTGCCGCTGTCTGGCGTATGGGCGCATATGAGCACGGCATGCATGCCCTGGGGTTGTTGGGGGCGGCGCTGGCGGCACGCGCGCTGTACTGGCAGTTGGCGCGTGTGTCGCACTGGCAGTATGGTAAGCTGGCTGCCACTTTCGACCCGCTCAGCTCTTATGAAGTAGCAGCAACATTGTTTTTTTAGCGAGTACATCTTCCTGTGCGGCGTGTGCGCAGCGGGGCAGTGGTCTGAGTTGATAGTCGCACTTGTCTGCGTATGTCCGCCTGGCGCGGCGCTGGTATTAGCGCCAGCAGTATCCGTACTGCCAAACTTGCGCACAGGCTCGCTCGCCGTGTGCGACCAGCGGGCAGCTGCGCCGGAGCCAGCATAGCCCCTCCAGCGTGCCTCGCTTGCCCTAAGCGGCGCGCAGAGCGTAAGCTGACCCCCGCGCCCGCGCAGGCGCGCAAGCCGTACGTCATCAGCAAGCAGCGCGAGCGCTGGAGCGACCACGAGCACTCGCGGTTCTTGGATGCGCTGAAGCTGTACGGGCGCGCCTGGCGCCGCATAGAGGGTGCGGCCTGCGCACCGCTCGCCACTGCGCCGTGACAGAGCATTTGCGCCTAATACGCTAAGGGCGCGGCGCTGACCGTCCACACCCGCGTGCGCGCAGAGCACATTGGCTCCAAGACTGCCGTGCAGATACGCAGCCACGCGCAGAAGTTCTTTTCCAAGGTCGAGAGGAACGGCGGTGCGCGCACCCCCATTCGCGGCTGCACTGCGCCGCCTGGCCAGAGGCCGTCGCATGCGCAGCGGGCGTGGCTGACAGACCCCGCGCACCCAACTCGCAGGCGCAGCGGACGAGATCCACATCCCGCCGCCGCGCCCGAAGCGCAAGCCTTCGCAGCCGTACCCCCGCAAGAGCGAGCCCGCCGCGGGCAGCAGCGCGGCGACCGACCCGGTGCCGCTGGCGGGCGCGCCGTCGGGGCTGGGCTCGATGCTGGGGTCGGCATTCGCCGGCGGCCAGCCGCGCCTGCCCGAGCTGCCCTGCCTGGCGCTGGGCGCGCACGGCGGGCCTGGCGGCGCGGCCGTTGCGGCCGTCGCGGCGGCCGCGTCTGCCGCCGCGGCCGCCGCCGCCGCTGTCGTGGTGGCTGCCGCGGGCGAGCACGTGCAGGCACAGCTGCAGGCGCGCCGCCCGCGCGCTCCTGCTGTGCATGCTGTTCATGCCCTCGCCCGCCTGCGTGCGCATGACTCAGCCCCGGCGCGCGTGCGGAAGCACGTCTGGTGAGCGGGCAGGCCAAGGACAGCGTGCTTTGTGACAACTGTAGGCTTCAGGCTGGAGTGTTGTTGCACTGCCCACGGCTTTGTTTGCTGCGTGATGTGTATGGTATTGGGTTTCGTATTAGGCGCGTGGTTTGCGCCTTCTGCCCTGCTGAAAGAGGCCCCGCGGGGATCGAGGTCCCGGCGCTCCTGGCGCTCGTGTATGTTGCGCTCTGGTTGCAGCGCATTTTCAAGTGGAAGTGAGGCAGGCAACGGCCCCCTGGTGGTTCCTCTGCAAGCTGCCCTGCTGGACAGTGTGGAAGTATCGCTGCACGATAGAGCTGCTCGTCTGCTGCTCTTGTGTAGTCCGCTGCCGCAAGGCTGGCCTGCTTTTCTGTGAGCTTCTTGCACATGTGTGAGCCCGTTAGCATATCGACGACTTCAATTTGCATGATTGGCACCCTTCTTTGTGCAGTGCACCGCAGCATTGTCAGTTCTGGCTTTGCTGCCAAGCACGCATAGTGTTTTTCCAGTTTGCTGCTCTTCGAAGCTGGGTGCAGCATCCGGTGTGCTAGTACTTTGCAGTAGATTGGGCTTTGCCTGGACGATGCTCCACTTATGAAGGGTTGACGCCGCGTTTGCTGTTGGCGAAGCACTCCACATGAGTCCACATGACTGTGGGAGCATTGCCAGGCGCAAAGTAGCATGTGTTTCGTGCAAGGCTTGCACAGGAACCCTGCTATCTCATGCAGCAACCCCGAAGTGCGCAGGACCTCTGTAAGCATAGGCATAGCCGACATCGCGCTGCAAGGGGGTTGCACCTGCATATGGCGCTTGTGTGCTGCAGGGCAGCCCCACTGGTGACCCCTTTGAACTGGATGCGCACCTGGTAAGCACAAAAGGCCAGGACAAAGAGTGGTGGTTTTTGTAGACTCAACAGGGGTGAAAATATTAATAACATACATTATAATAAATGTAGATACATGCTGCTTGTTGTTGGCATGGACCTGTACGGGACTTACAGTTGCGCGTTGGATCAGGGGGAGCTATCACGCACAGCGGCAACACGTTGAAGTCGACGGAGTATGTCTGCGTCATCTTGGAACGATGCATGATAATTTTCGAATTATGTACAAGTGAAACAGCAGAAGGCGGTGTGAGACTTGCAGACTTGCAGACCGCAGGACTTGCTGATCATATGCGAACATACAATGGCGGACTTGCTCATCACATTCTGACATGAGAATCATACTCCCAATGACACGCATTGGCGGTAAGCAGCCAGACTGACCCAGAAGCTGCGAGCGCAGCAACACAAAGCTTGCAGCGACACCATGTGCTGGCACAGAGTGCCAGCAGCTCGCTCCCTGCCAAAGCTGCTCAAATGCATTTAAAAGGCAGACGCGGGGGGCGCAGGGCCCCCAAAACACCCATTGACTCATCAAACATCTCACATTGTGATAGCAGGCACAATAGCAACGCTTGCAGCGCTGCACCGCGGCAAACCACATCTGCCACTCAAGACATATATAAGCTTGACACATGCCACTGTCCCGGTGTGCGGTCCGGGGAGGCAGGCGGGGGCGATGCACAGAGGCACCGCCCCCGCCACGGCACGAGCTGTGGAACCACGACGGGCACGAATTGTACTGACTGCCACAACCGACCTAACATGTTGACAGAGCTGCCCTGCGCCCCATGACGCGCATGCAGCAGGGTCAGAACAACGACCAGTCCCATAGCACGCTCTGCCTATTCGCACGCATGCCGAGCGCGCTGCGCAAGCCCACCCGACACGAACCATGTGCCAGGGTGCACAAGGGGGGCAGCCCCCGTCCGCAAATGCGACCAATGGACAACAACACGACATAAATGACAGTTTCACAGTGCAAACACACGCAGACAGGCGCTCGCCGCAGAGGAGCGCACGCTGAACAGCGACGGGAATCAGGTCATTTACAGGCATACGCAATCCTCACCTTTACGCCAATGCTTCTATATCTCAACCAGTGTGCCTGCCCTGCCCACCTTGTCACCAACGTCGGGTTGCCCTTGGCGCGGAGCCACAGCCGTGCCGCTCTCAGCTCCTCCCGCGGTGTATGCAAACAGCCCTCCCGCTGCTGCAGGCCTTGCCCTGCAAGGCACTATGCGAACATCACCCACCCTACACCCGAGACGCCGCCCTAGACGCCCGAGGCAAAGGCGCCATGCAGGCGCTTGCGCGGCGGCAGCACGGGCCGTTCATCATCGGCTGCGCCGCGCTTGCAGCCAGACGAGGCGCCCGGCGAGAGCCCACCCCCGCCACTCCCGCAGGCGCCCGGCGCGCCGGCGGAGCCATGGTGGCGCCACTTGTAGGGTATGAAGCCCTGGTGCGGCACGGCCTCAGGCGCAGGCGGCGCGGTGCCGGCGCGCGCCAGCGGCGCGTTGGCGCCGTGCGCGTCGGGAGCGGCGGGCGCGGGCCGCGGCACGGCGGACTGCTGGACAGGCGACGCCTTGCCGGCTTCAAACACGGTGTCAAACGAGGCGATGCCGGACGACGAGCGGTTGGCATCGCCTACGCGCGCCGGCATGTACGGCGTCTCTCGTAGCCCAAGCGCACAATCATGTTCCGCTCGCGACGCGTGTATCAGGTGTTGACAGGCACAGCACATTACACACACAGACATCTCCCAAATCACACCGCAATGGAATGGTTTCAGACCAGAGCAGACCTGGGGCTTGTCACTGGCCCACACCATGCGCGTTGCTGGTTCAAGCCCGCCAGACTCCTGGCAAGAAAATACCTTCGCAGGCAGGCCCTCGCCATGTAGCCGGCAAGGCTTGATATACAACGCCGGCTGCGGGCGCACCAGCATTGCCGGACATGGCGGCGTGCGGCGCGGCGGCGGCCGCCAGTGACTGCGCGGCCGCGGCTTGCTGCTGGCTCGCAAAGGCCTGCAGGGCGGCAGAGGCCACTGACTCGTCAGCTTGGCACTCTTTACCCTCAAGTCGCAGACGCGCAACGGTGAGACGCAGCGCGGCAGTGACACTGGCTGCAGCACCGGCCTCAACTCCACAAAAGCTCCGCTGCCTAGGGCTGCGACCAGCGTTTTTCGGGCGCACGCCCACAGCCGCACCGCAGGCACACACAGCGGCGCACCCACACGCCGGCTAGGCCACGCAGGGAGCTGCGGCGCGCGCGGCGACCCGCCAGACACCGCACGGCGGCAGGCCGCCCACCTGGAAGCTGAGCATGCTGTTGAGCATCTCGAGCGGCGTCTGCGCGCCCCAGGGCAGCATCGCGGCGTGCTGCAGCTGCGCCAGCTGCGCCGTGTACCCCGGCTGCAGGAAGTAGGATGCCAGGCCCGCCTGCGCGCCGGCGGGAGCGGCCGCTCGGCTGCAGGCCCCCGGGAGGCGCAGGCGCTCGGCCGGCTCGAGCACCGCTCTGCCAAACCCTGTGCAGCCCTTCTGCGACGCCGCGCTGGCGTCCCACCCTCAGCCGAGCCCCGGTCGCTGCACACAGCGCATGCAGAGCGCGATCCCAGACAGTGACACACACGGCCCAGGCCAGGATGCGGCGCCTGCCGCTGCACGGTCACGGCCCGAGCCCCAGGCGCGCACTCCCCCAAGCGGTCTCGCACGCCCACAGACCTGCTCGACACCTGAGGGCCGCGCGCCTGCTGCAGCGTGCCGGCCGCCTGCGCCGCCTGCGCCGCCTGCGCTGCGTCGGCCAGGCCCTGCGCGCCCGCCGCGTACGGTAGCGCGCTCAGCGCGGCGGCGGCGGCCGCCTCGTCCACGCCCGCGGCGCCGGCCGCGCCGCCCGCGAGCAGCGACGCCGCGCGCCCGGCCGCGCCGGCAGTGGGCTCGCACGACGTGCAGCCCTCGTCGCTGCCCGGGTTGCCGCCGGCTGCTCCCGCGCCCACGCCTGCGACGGTGTGGCGCTGTTAGGCTTGTCCACCAGCAGGCCAGCACACTTGTACGGTGCGCAACCCATTCTGCTAACACACACGCAGAACCAACACCCACAACAATATATCCCCCCCCAACACACACAACAAGCAGCATTTCACACCCTCCCCTGCACCAGCACAAGACATTCACACAACGGCGCACCAGGACAGTTCCTGCCTTGCACGGCAGCGGCTGCGTCGCCAGCCGCAGCGCCGGCCGCCGCAGCAGGCTGGGCTTGGCTGTCGCGGTTGCTCGGCACGCGGCCCGCGGCAGGCCCCCCGCCAGTGCCGTGCCCATCGCCACCGTCCACCCCTCGCGCCTTGCCGGTGCCCGAGCCGTGGCCGGAGCCAGATCCTGGGTCACCGCTGGCATTGGCGCCGCCGTTGCTCCCACCGCCGCTGCTGCCATTCCCTGCACGCGCACAACGGCGCTGGGCTGAGCACAGCGCTACGGCGCTACGGCCAACAGCGCGAGCGTGCAGCGGCAAACCCCCAACGCACTCGCCCGCCGACGACACGGCTGGCAGGCAGCAGCACAGAGCACTCCCCGCGGCAGCTGGGTGAGACAGAGCGTACAGCCAGTGGTACCTTGCGAAGTATGACCGTCGCATGGTCAGCTCTGTCCAGACGTGCAGGTGCGTCGACGAGGCGATGCGCACGCATCAACAGAAGGCACTGTCCGCCCTCCCCGCCTTCCCCTCCTGACCTCCCTGCCAGCAGAGCCCGTTGGCACAACAGAGGCCAGCGGCCAGGGCCGCACCCGTCGGGTTGGATCCAGAGCCTTCGCCCTCCAGCGCATCCGCGTCACCAGGGAACGTCCCGCGCACGGCCGCGCACTGGTAACCGTTGGCCTGCGCCGACGTGTCGGTAAGACCCATGTCGTTGCTGCCCGCATTGCCGGCCTGCGCGCGCGCACGCACGGCCTCAACTCTGTGCACGTTGCCGGCTGTCGCGCGTCCTATGGCGCGCTGCGCGCGCTGCGAGGCTCGGCTGCCTGCGGCGACTGCCCCAGGGCACTCCAGCTGCAGCGCCACTGCGCTCAAGATCGAGACCTTGTCAGGCAAACACAGTTTCCCCGCCCGCAAACCCACACCAGCACAGCAGCTGCACAGCCGTCACAGTGCGCACAACCCTAGCACGGCTGCACGGGTAGGGCGGGCAGCACGTGCGACGTGAGCAGCGTGACGCGAGCACCTTAGACGCGCGATCGGCGCGGCGCGCAGGCGGCAGCCCCGCGGCGGCCGCCAGGCGGTCCGCGACAGTCGCGCCGGCGGCCGCGCCGTCGGCGCGGCGCGCGGGCGGCAGCCCTGCGGCGGCCGCCAAGCGCTCAGCGGCGGTCGCGCCGGCGGCCGCGCTAGCATCTGTGCCGGCGTCGCCGGCCGCGGGCTCTGCCACCACGCCCGCCAACGGGTGCGCGGTGGCGCGCGCCGCCAGCGCGCCGAGCTCCCAGCGGCTCGCCGCCGCCGCCGCCGCCGACACCACTGCCTGCCACTCCGCCGGCACGCCCGCCGGCGCGGCGCAGCCGACGACGCCACCTGCATCGGGGCCCACCGGCCAGCTGCGGCACAGCTCCGAGACCGCCGCGGGCCACTGCCCCGCCGCGCCCGCGCCTGCGCGCGCCTGCCCGACCACCTGGCGCGAGTGCGACGTCGCGCTGGTGTCGCGTATGCGACCGCCGGCCTCCGGCGCGCCCGCCGCGCCGCCGTTCTCCTCGCGCGAGCACGCGCTGCGCACGCGCGCGCACCGCATCAGGCCAGACTCGGTCCTAGCAGCCGCGGCGGCAGTGACCAGGCTCCGGCACCAGCAGCTGCCTCAACGTAGATCTGTTCTGCCTCTGCTCTGACTCTGCGCTGACCACGCGCTATGGCACTGAGCTGCTCCCCCGCAACGCACCGCAGCGTCCACAGCCTAACAGCCTCGGCACGCACACGGCACGCAGCACCCGCCCAAAGGCAGGGCGCGCCTGTCGCCGTCGCTGCCGTTCAGACGCGCTGCGGGCGCGGCCGGTGGCCGCCCCGGCTCGCTCGTGCCCGTGCAGTCCTGACCGCCGCGCGCGGCACTGGCGGCACCGGCTCGGCCCGCCCTACCGCCGTCCCCGAGCGCGTCGGCGGCGGCCGCGCCACCCGGGCCGCCGCGCGGCATGGCGCTCGGCGGCTGGAAGAAGCCCAGGCCTGGGCCCTGCCCGCCCAGGGGCGGCGGCGGGCGCTGCGCGCCCAGCTGCGCCAGCACCGACGGCGGCAGGCCCCAGAAGGGGAAGCCCTGCGGCGGGCACGCCTGCCCCAGCGTAGCCGCCAGCACTTCCGCTGAGCGGAAGCCGAAAGCGCCGACCGCAACAGCAATCACTAGCTCAAAGGTGTTGCTGCTGGCCGTGAAGGCCTGCACATGCCAGTCCTTGCAGCAATCAGCATGGTGCGCTCTGACTGACAAGCCAGCCGCAGTACAGCACTAGGGACTGGGCCTGGCAGCTTTATCGCGTGCGCAGAGCGGTGAGCGGCCTACCATGATCAGCGTGCTTGAGCCCCTGAGCAGAGCTCAATGGCGCCCTCCTGCCCAGCCATTCCGCAGGGCAGGCAGCTGCACCGTGACACGCACATTTCTCCAGAGGCAGCGTACAGGAGCTCACCTGCGCGCCAGCCAGCGTGCGGCCCTGCGACGGCCGCACGGAGCCCAGCGCGAGCGGGATCCAGTCGACCTGGTTCTTGACGACGGCCGTGAGCGTGCGACCACAGGCTCAGGCCGCGCAGCTCCACGACCTTGACGCCTCGGACGCCTCGTCCTTCATCGGCAGGCCCTCCGGGTTGAACACGCGCACGTCGGCCCCTAGGCTGTCCAGGATCCTGCGCTCAGCGCAGGGACCCCCTGGCACCAGGACGTGCCCTTGCTGCCAGAGCAAGTGCATGCAACTGATCTGCGTGCGTGCTGGTAGTAGCCAACCCGGGTAGCGCACCTGGCAAACTCATACGCCAGCAGACGGCTGAATGATCGCTTCCGAAGAGACCCCTACAGCACCAGCACCCTCAGCGGAGGCGCTTCGGCCGCGCGCGGCAGCAAGGAGCGCGCGCCGTCGAGCTCCAGGCGGGCCACCCAGTCCTGCTCCTGGGCGGGCCCCTCCAGCCTGTGCAGTTCGTACGCGGACAGCTTCTCCTTCGCATGTGCACGGCCCGCATCAGCTGGGTGTTGCAGTGAGGCAGATTGAGTCCAACTGACTTGGCTTGCGCTGTTGGGCACGCAGCTCCTCCTCAGCACCTACAACAGCCCAGCACGGTTCAGGCAACGCGGGCAGTCAGAGCAGGCGCTCCTCCCTCAGCCAACGTGCACTTGGGATGCCGCACAGACTGGTAAGCAGCTCCGCCGCAGTCACCTCAGTCTCAGTGTGTGCATTGCCGGAAGGCCCTCCGTCCAGCACGGCCCTGGAGCCAGGTTCAGAGGCGGGCGAGGTCCTGCAGCCAGCCACCCTGCCCTTCCACACTGGGCGCAGGCCTCCTGTCAGGGGCCGACACACTGACAGTCTCGCGAGGTGCCAAAACATTAAACCTCACAACAAACGATGTGCGTACATCCCACTTTTCCGGCACTCAAACCTCTCCTGCACGTGCTTCCGCAAGGTTCCTGCACGTGCGTGAGCATTGGCTTCTACGTGGTCACAGAAGCAGCAGATCAGTAAACAGCAAGATGGGGGCGCCTGAGCGGGGCTCCTGGCTCAGGCACGGGGTGCCAGACCTGCCCGATGACCTCACCAAGGTCCCCTGGCGCAGGCAACTGGCGCACCACATGCGCACGCGCCACTTTTTTGGGTCTCTGGCGGTGCTGCTGGCCATAGCCGTCGTCCTGCTATGCTGCCGGGTCGACATGCAGGTGAGCGGGCGGCACGGCGGCCGGCCATGGAGCATTGCATGCTCAGCTACAGCCGCTCAACGCGTGTCTTAGCGCTGCCCGTTTAAGCGGAATTGGCATGTGCGGCTGCGCAGTGGTACTGGCTGATACTCTATGCAGCGGTCACCATCCCCTTTGCGCCCTTCGTGCGCGACCCACGTCGCTTCTTTAGGTGCGGGCGCTCGTGCCCGCTTGCCCGTGCACCGCCTGAGAGAGGAGGGGTGCACATGCTGCATTGACGGCCGTGCTTGCATGTTTGCACCTTGTCCACAAGCATGCCGTTGTACCAGCAGTCAGCCATGCATGTGGACCGCACAGGGGCGGCCTCAACGACGAGTCGAGCGGCATCGGCAGCCTTCTGCTGCTCGCGGCGAGCGCGAGCATCAGCTGGGTGTTTGCAAAGGCACGCCCCGCACGTTGTCCGGCGGCCAGGAGCATGTTTTTCGGGCTGGTGTTGGCACAGGCAAACGCCCTGCAAATGGCAGTGAAGCCTTGCTACTTAGAGTGAATAGCAGCGCTGCGGTAAGCTGTCTGTGACGGGCTGTGCTGCCTGCAGAGCATATACAACGCGTCCACGCTTGGCGCCCAGTATGGCATCGTGGGCGGCGTTGCATATGGTGCGCCACTGGCAACGCTTCCCTGGCAGGCCAGCAGTGAGAGCTTGGGGCGAGGTCAGTCTGGAGCCCAGCAAGTGCGCAGCAGTAAAGCAAGGGCGCTGCTGGGCACATGCTGCACCACGTCGCACTGCCTGAACGGCCCCGTTGTCCACGGCCGGCATGCGCGCCGTGCGCGGGCGCGGCCGCACCTTGTTGCCGTGCCTGGGTGACCCAGCCGCGCAGGGCCTCGACGCCCGCCCGCTGACGCCCGCGGCGGCGGGCCGCGCGCAGCGGCCTGGTACACCAGCTTCCCGAACGTGGCCCTCGTCATCTACTTCCTGCGCACGCGGCGCGGCATCCGCAGCCTGCCCGTGGCCATTAACGAGCGCTACGGCTCGCTGGCCACGCTCAGCTTCGGCCTGGTGCGGTCACCTGGCGGGCGCCCTTGCGGTCCGCGCGCGGCGAACGCCGGCGCCTGCCTGCACTTCGGGCGGTGGTCGTTCCAAGCCTCAGAAGCATGCCCGTCACGCTGATGGGGTGCACTCGCGGGGTGCCTGCCCTTGCGCGTGTACAAGGGCACATGTGGTGCGCGGTCACCCAGCTGACTGGGGCTGCTGTGCTCGCCAGGCCGTCCTGTTCAGGCTCTTCCAGGAGGTCTGGAGGTGCGGGTTGGAGATCCCTTGCACCATGTCTGCTGCGGCTGCACGCGAGCGTTGGGCGATGCATCATCTGACATGCGTGTGCCGAGTTCCGCCAAGCCCGCTGAAAAGTCTTTTCAAAGCACTGCCAAGTTGCACTTGATCATGTAGCGGTCGGCGCCTGCGCTGAGCCATCATCTTAGCGCTGTGCTGCTCCACCACATCATGCCGTGACCGGCGCGCCAATTGCAACTGTCGTTGAGGCGGTATCCAGTGGCATCAGAGGGCTGCAGCCGCACCCTGCTGAGCAGTAGCAGCTCATCCTAACCCCTCGCGAGCCGCTGACGCCCCGGTGGCGGCGCGGCAGCAATGCGCTGGTGGTCGGCGGCTTCTACGGGCCGGCGCACAGCCGCGAGTGGTGGCTGGGCGCGGTGCTGTCCACGGCGATCCCCGTCATCTACGCCTTCACAGGCGGCATGCGCGCGTCCATCATGACCGACGCCGCGCAGGCGCGGCGCCCCGCCCGGCTGCTCTGCGTGGAGGCAGGACTGCTGCCATAAATTACCCCTACTCTCCGGCCTGCCGGGCCAGCCTGCTGCCAAACCTGCTGGGCCTGCGCGCTGCCAAACTCGTCGCATGCGCTGCCACACAATGCATGCGGCTGTCCGGGCTCGTCCTGGGAAGGGGCGGCGCACCTGCCCGGTGATCGTCCGTTGCCACAGGCGCCCATCACGGCAGCTGTCCATGCCAGTACGCTGGCAAAAAGGGGAGACCTTCTGTCGGAGGGTCTGCGCCCTACCCTACCCTACCCCGACCCCTCTGCTGATCGTGCCGCGGCAGATTGTGATCACCATCGGCTTCCTGATCGCGCTGATGATCGTCATTGGCATAAATACGCCCGTGGACCTGGGGACGTTCAACCCTGCCGGTTGGCCCCCATCCCGCCCCTCCCCACCTCCCCACCATTTCCCGTCCCCGCGCGCGGCCGCAGGGAGGTGCTGCTGCAGAGCGGTGCGCTGCTGCGCACTGCGTTGCTGACCGATGTGTGCCACCGACTCCAGAAGGATGTGGGTTGCATGACGTGATGCCGCTCTGCGATTGATCATGCCATATGCACATGCTTTGTTGTGTTGAGCTGCATCAACATATGCTGCCTCCATCGCCATACCTGTGGGGGCGTGCACTCCGCCGCCATTCTGTCTACATGTCTGCACAGCCGTTGGCGCACCGGTGCCAAAGGCCGCAGCTTTTCTACGTGTGTTGTGGTGCAGTCGTATATCCAAAGGCTGGGTTGACCAGTGCCCTGATCCTGTAGCATGGGGTGCCTCTGTCATGTACTGCTCCGCACCGTCACGTGCTGGGACAGGCTTTCAGTGCACATATAGAAATTGCTCATGTCCTCCCTCGCCGTTATGTGCAGGCACGTGCGCGCTGACGGGAGCGGCGGCCGCCTCTGCGGCGACGTATGGCGGCTGCGCCGGCGCGGGCGGCGCCGTCCTCGCCGGCGGCGCGGTCGCCGACGCCAGCCGCGCGCTCTTCACATACACCAACGCCACCTGCAGCTACCCCAGTGCGTACCCTGCCCTACTAGTGCAGACTCACTGGCTGCGGCGTTGCGCATGGCTGCGCCCCTGCGCACGCCACGCCGCATGCACTCTGCCGACGACCCTGTGCGGGCTGACCCGCCTGCTGCAGCGCACCCTGTGTTTACAGCCACCCTGCTTGGGTGCCTGCCCGGTGCGGATTGGGTGCTGGGCTGACTGGACGTCGCGCGGGCGCGTGGTGACGCGCGCGTGTCCTGCCTCCGCGCGCAACTTTCTGCTGCCCAGGGGCTATTGTTGCCCTTGGGGGGGGCTCTAGCTGCCCAGCTTGGCCCCGTGGCAGCTGGTCCTGACACTGTTGCAGCCGCGGCATGCGTCCCGCATGCTCTCGGTCAGGGCACCTGTTTATCCGTGGGGGAGCTTTGCTCTGTAGGTGTTTCTGGCTCTGCCCTGCACAGCCTCGCACAGCTGATGCTGCCGCCGCGTACAGTGCCAATGAGCGCGCTGAGCGGTGCGGCGGGCGCGCGCGCGCGCAGCCATCAGCACGCAGCAGGTCTGCACGTCCGTGGGTGGGCGGTGGGCCGCCGCGGCGTGCAAAGTGGGGACGGCGCCGCTGTGCGCGGCCGCCGGGGGCTCCTGGTCCCCCCGGCGCATGTGGTCGCTGGAGGGCGGCGTCGACATGCTCATCGTCGGCCTGCTGCAGGGCTGCGGCGGCTACCCCTTCTTTGACCCGTGCGGCCCTGCTGCGGGCCTTAGCTAACCCCGCTCCCAGGAGTGCAGCTCGCCGCAGCGCGAAGAGACATGCGGCGTGTGCCGGCCTTGTAGCGGGCTGCAGTCTTTGTAATGTTGATGATGTCATGCTTGGTCTGTGAGGTTGTTACGCCGTCTCAAGTGAGACAGAAGCTCCATGGGGGCGTGACAGCTACGAAAGAGCTCGTAGCGGCGCTGCACAAGTCTGCTCACCGGGCGTCGACTATTAGGTGTGACAAATGCACATTGCACAGCCAGGCGCGCGCGCGGGCACGGAGGCACCTGACACGGGGCGCCGCGCGCTGCGCCGCGCGGCAGCGTGCTGACCGACCGCGCCTTCCTCGCGGAGCCGCGCACGATGCTGTGGGCGTTCATGCTGGGCGGCGCCGTGGCCGGCGCGTTCATCATCCTGTTCGGGCTGCTGGGCGTGTTCGGCGCGGCGCAGGCGATCACGCGGCCCGGCAGGCGCGCCCGGGCGCGGCTGCGCCCGCCCCTCCACCACGCGCAACGATGGGGAGGGCTGTCAACTGTTCAACTGCTGCACGGGGCGATGTGCTGCGCAGCGAGCCCGACCGCGCCTCTGCCACGCTCTCATGAGCTGAGCCGCCTCGGTGCCTCATCACCTGAACCCAGACGTCCTTGTACATCACTGCCGGCCTTACGTGTCACCCAGGCTCTTTTACACGCTCTCAGTGCGCGATGTAAAGGGCTGGGGTGTAAGGGACCCTAACCCTAGCCGCGCCGCGCAGCGTGCCGCCGGCGCTGTTCACCGGCATGCTGGGCGGGCTGCCGTCGGACGTGTCGCGCTTCTTCGGGCTCGGCCTGTTCAGCATCACCAACCTCATCTTCATCTTCGAGAGCCTGTCCACGCTGGACTCCACGTTCACGTCGGCCGCCAAGCTGTTCGGGCCCGAGTTCGCCGGCCTGCTGGAGGACGGCACGCCCAAGCCGCCGCAGCGTGCGACCGCCCGGTGCGCGCGCGCCTCCGCGGCACGGCCTGCCTGGCGCGCGCGTGCGACAGGAGGACAGCGTTATCAGGACGGGCGTGGGCCTGCTGGCCCCGCTGGTGTGCACCCTAATCCTAGATTTGCCAGATGCCCCACCACGCGCGCAGGCACTTGGCGTGGGGCCGCATGGCAATCATGGCGCTGGCAACGGGGCCGCCTCTGCTGCTGCTGGGCTGCTGGGCACCCTGACCCTAAACACACCACAAGCCCTGGCCTTGCCACGCGCGCAGGCACCTGGCGTGGGGCCGCGTGGTCATCGTGGTGCTGGCGGCGGTCGGCCTGCTGCCGCTGATCATGGAGACCAAGGCGCTGGACGCGACGACGGTGTCGGGCCTGGTCGTCATGGGCCTCGCGCCGCCGGTCGTGCTGCTGCTCTTCACGCACGGCTACCGCCCGCTGACCTTCCACCTGCCCTTCTGGTGGTGCGCGCGCTGCTTGCCGCATCCGACTGTATTTCTTGCGTTGGAATCAGACATGCTGCGCATGGTGGACGCCTGGACGTGGTGCGGACTTGTGAGGCAGCTTGCGTGTGCTTGCCCGCCCTGGTGTGACCTGTCTCCTTGGTATCGATGGCGCCTTGGTGTTGATGGCGGGTTACATGTACCTCTGCATATCCTTTGCAGGTCTGCATTTGGTGCCAAATGTCGTGCCATGCTGGTGCTGACTGAAGCAGTAGCGGAGTCGGCAGATCTGAGCACTTTTGCTGATAAGTCGCACGGGCGGGCAGGGGCGTGGGCATGGGCGCGGTGTACCAGCTGGCGTCTGCGCCGTGCTGCAAGGCTACCATTGCAACGGCGGGGCTGGCCATCGGCAGCGGCGACAACTGCACCCTGCTCGGCTTCAACGTCGTGGGCGTGGTGGTCGCGTGGCTCCTCGCGCTCGCCACGCTGCTTGAAAACCCGCTCGGCGCGCCGCTCACGCAGGCGCGCCGCGGCCTGGCTCTTGACGTATGGTGGGGCATGGCCGTAAGGCGACCGTCGCGTTGGTCCTGACGCTCATCACACTCATGGTGAACCTGCATCTTGTGCTGCTTGTGCACGCGCGCCGCTGTTTGCCCATGTCTGGTACCTATACATCTTTGTGCCAAGTTTGAGCATGTGAGTGGCTGACCAGCAAACGTACAGGTAAAGGCCACACTGCTGGAGGGACAGGTCTTAGGGGTAGGTAATAAGAGGTAGCACTGCTGAGGGCGGCCGCCAGTGAGTCACTGCTTCCAGCGGGGCGTGCAAGGCGCGCTTGCTGGCGGTATGACAAGGTGCCTTCCGAGCAAACTCTGTCAAAGAGTGTGTCTTTCAGGCACTCTGTCAAAGAGTGTGTCTTTCAGGCACACGTCTCCATACGCTGTACGCGTGGCCGCATTTTGCATGAGTGCCATGCATGAAGAACTGCGTGGTGGGTGTGGGTTTCGAGGTGCAACAGTGCCTGCTGCAGCTGATCAACCTTCCGGGGACCGCAGGGTCCTACCGAGGGCAACAGCTTCTGGCGCACGGGCTTGCAGATTCGCAGCCGCAAGGCAGGCTTGGCGCAGCCCGGCGCCGGCAACGGCGCCCTGCCCCCCGCAGATGCCCCCGCACACGCCCCGCTGGAGGGCAAAGCCGTGCCTCGTGCAGAGCCTGTGGTGCAGGTATAGGGTTTTCAGCCTGTGGCGCGTGGAGCACGGCTCCCGCTGCGCAGGCGCAACGCAAGTTTCTTATAACAGAGGCAGGGCACATGGCTGGTGGCGATGCGCAACGACGGTTTTGGAGCCGCGCTGCAAGCCGCGCCTGTCTGCTAGCCAGGGTTGTGAGCGGCCATCCGGTGCGCATGCTGCAGTGCCAGCAACGCAGCCTTGGCCTGGCTCTTGACTGGGCAGGCCTGATGCGGCTCGCTCTCACGCAATACTTAATCAAGCTGGGGGCTTGTACCCAGCAGGCCCCCCTCGGCATCAGTGCGGCTGCGCGCCCTCCACGCGCCGCATCTGACCGTCCCCGCTGTGCGTCACAATGTACTCTTGAGGAGGTCAACGGGTAGGGGGAGGGACTGCGGCGCCGTGACAGGGGCTGCTGTCGGTACATACCATGCGCCATGCACATCCTGTCTAGTTCCAGCAAGGCCGGCTGCTGTGTGCACAAGATTCCAGCATGCCAGGGCCCGGCATATGTCAGACGGCCTCCTGCTCGAGCCGAGCTGCGCGTCAGGGGGCCGTGCCTGCTGCTCTGCATGCCTACCTGTCCGGCGTGCAGCGCGTCGCGCGTGCGGGGCTGCTGCCGGGCCTGTGATGGCGTGCATCAGGCAAGGCGGCTTTCTTCTTGAGGCCCTTGCAGGGCCGGTGGCAGCATACATTCTGCCCATGCACCGCTTGCCGGGCATGTTCTGGCATCTGCAGAGTACGCTCATGGCATGCAGCAGTGTATAATTTGAAGGACGGCCTGTGTTTGCAGACAGTGCTAAAGGACATGCTTAGCAACGTTGGATAGAGTGTGGTGTCCTGTGCAAAGACGCGTTTGGAGCATGCATGTTGCGCCCCCTAGCTCAAGGGCCCTTGTGAGCTTACAGTGCAGGCAGCTGCCTTCTGACTTGTTTCACTGGGGCAACACAACCTGGTGCTGTCTGCCAGCGTTGGGACGCTTTGCCGCATTTGAAACTTGAGCAGGTGCAGACGTTGTTTGTCACACATGCACTATTTTTGGGGTTGGGGGAACAACATTCTTTGGGCCAGCAGTTGCCCGCCAGTTCGAGCAGTGTTATGCTACCGTTTCATTTGCTTGTAGGTCCCCAGGTGCACAGGACGCTGTTGTGCACTGCGCACCAGGGAGCCAGCCGTCATATTGACGGCGTCAACACATCATGGGATGCCTGTAAGCAGTGTGCGGAACATGCTTTCATGCAGTGAATGTGCGACATCCGTGTATCAGTCAACTGCCGCTGTTTAGGGGCGCAGCCCTGTGCCCTGCATAGATGCAGGGCTGCGCAGCATGCTACTCACTGCATATCGACTCATTTGCAGACTCAACACGCAAGAGTGCACCACCGCTCGAGTGTCCTGGTGCTGCAACAAGCATGGTGCACCCCGGCAGGAAAGGCGCGGGCATCCTGAGCATGACCCTTACATCAACAGCCAAGTTACATACCCTAATAGAGCTAATAGATGGAGTGCTTCCTCAGAAAAGCAGAGGACGTGTCCGGTTAGCAAGCTCTTGGACGGAAGGGCAGTGGTAGCAAGTGATCCTGATGCAAAAGCTGCTGAGCCCTCGCCCCGCGCTGCTGTTGGTCCCTTGCGCCCGCGCCCGAGCGCCTTTTGTGAGGCACACTGCTGTAACTTGCTCCCACTCGCGTCGGCTGGTGACGGTTGTCGGCCTGCAGTCCTGGTTTGCAGGGAGCCCACGCAAGGAGGTGCGTGTGTGTGCTGAAGTTGTCTGCTGTGAACGCCTCTTACGGCGCTCTGCCATCTCAAAGCTCAGGCGCCGGTTGCTGTAGGAAATGCGAGTCCGTTCCGTTCTGCTGCTTGCTGGAGCTGCCTACCTAGTGTACTTCGCTGTGCGCAAGAGAGTGCGTGTGCTTGCGCGCAGTGCTGATACCTCCCTTTTGTATACGCAATTGCGTACGAGTATTGCTCTCTGTTGATATCTGTATGTGGCTGCAGGATATGGGAATGGCGAGCAGTAGAGCTGGTGCGCATGGTGAGGCGTGGTCGCCCTCGCCAAGTGCGCAGGCCCGTTTGCGGCCTCTCTTGTCGTGCTGCTCCCCAAGTGATATTTCGCGAGAACTGAGGATCAGGCCTCAACATGTAAGCAGACTTCACCAGATATTCGCGCCGCGTCCACTTCCTGTTGTCTACCCAGCTCGTTGTTGCAAATCTGTATCCCTTCAGCTGTCAAGCCTTCTCCTAGGCCAGCAGACCCGTTGTCCTTTCTATGTTGAATGACAGAGGGCTGCTGCAGGCAAGGACGCGCCGCAGCGTGCGTCCAAGCTGGGCTTTGACATCACCCCGCTCACGGCCGAGGAGCGGGAGGCCGCGGCGTCAAACCTTACGGGCTTCCAGCGGTGCGCTCCAGCCGGCTCAAGCGGGCTGGCAAAAGCGCTGTTTCTTGCCCTGGAAGCGTGCGTGGCTTGTTTGAAGCACTTATGCACTATCTACCTATGCTGCCTGTATGGCTTTTAGTTGAGCGTGCACTGATGTAGGCCTCAAGTAGGCCTCGAGTAGAGGCCAACTACCTTGGGCCTGCTCAGGAGTGGTGTCACACAGGACGTTTGAGTTTCTGATGTACCATGCACTTCCCATGAGGTCGGCTGTCAAGCAAATAGTGTAAGAGACAAAAGTGAACTGGAAGCGCACTTGTGGCGTAGCTGGCAGCTCAACAACGTGGCGGCTGCTCTATGCAAGCGTGTGCCACGTCTATGCACTGAGCTGTCTGGCGGTGCTGTGTGTGTGGCGCAGGAGCGTCAACTTTGCAGCGGGGACCGAGCGGGCGTTCACGGGCAAGACCGTGAACGGCTTCCCGCACGACAACAAGGCGCGCGGCGTCTACGTCGGCGCGGTCGGGGTCCTGCCGCTGTTCAGCTCCGACACCAAGTACGACTCCGGTGCGCCACAGGGTACCCTGGCCTGCCGCTGTCGCTATACCGCACCAGTATCGCGGTGGTATGGCTGTCAAGGGACGTCTCAAGAATCTCTGTACGACCTGGTATGAGTATGTGGATGTGCAGGACAGGTTTTCGCCTGTGTCTCCTGAGGCTTGCGCTCTGCGTTGTCACACGCCCAGGCTTGTGCTGGCTCTGCGAGTGGGACGAGAAGACCTGCATGCGAGCGTCTGGTGGCTGCAAGGGCCGCGCATCTAGAGCTGCGCACCGGGCATTTGTGCTAGGCAGGTGAGAGCTGACGTGTATGCGTGGATGCGCAGGAACAGGGTGGCCCAGTTTCTACGCTCCGGTGGACCCCGAGCATGTCATAGAGGTGTGCTGGCTGGCCTGCCAACAACATTGGCATGGAGCTTGTGCTCTGCAGTGTGCTAATGGCGGGCGACGTGTTATTGCACCTTGCGGCATGTGGTTGGGGTCTGGACTGAGGCGCCCTGCACATGGCTGCATGCATCTCTCAGTTATGACACTTGTGTTCCTAACATTGCTGCTTGCACATAAGCAGTCTAAGTACAAGGCACGCACTGACGTGGGTGGCGTTCCCTGCCGTCTGCATCCAGCTGCTTTGCGCTTTCAGAAGCTGCACATGTCAGCTTCAGCTCGCACTTGAGCCTCCAGGCTCACGAGTAATGCTATGCGTATCCTGCGAGCCAAGGCGTGCATGCCAGTGCCCCTGCGTCATGGCCTGCCGTCCCTGATTTATGGCGCGCCGTCCCTGTGCAGGTGCATGACAACTCCATCCCGTTCATGCCGCGGGTGGAGGTGGTGGACGCGCGGTCGGGCGCGCACCTGGGTGCGCCCCGCGCTGCCGGCTAGCCGGCGGCGGGTGGAGCTGCGTGTATGGCCGTCTGCATATGCTGTCAGTGACGCGCCTAGGGTAGGGGGCTACGTTTCTCTCAGGCGGAGTGCGGCGCCGAGTGCGCCATTTCCCAGGCCGATCAGCCAGCTCATCCCATGCACCCGCAGACTGTGAGCCGGCCTTCTGCTTGCGCAGGGCACGTGTTTAACGACGGGCCGCGGCCGACTGGCAAGAGGCGCGCCCCAGCATCTGTGGCTTTCTGCGAGTGCACCTGGCGCTGTGGATCTGCAGCACTAACCTTTTTGCTTCGGGCTCCAGGTATTGCATGAATGCCGCAACGCTGGAGTTCATCGAGGCCAGCAAGCTGCCCGCGGAGCTGAAGCCCTTGTTGAAGAACTAGCGTGTTGTGCCAGTCGGTTGCCATGTGCACTGCTCGTAGTATCTGATTCAACGTATGTGTTCTGTGGCCAGCGTAAGTGCGTGCCCTGTGCCAAATGAAGTGTTCATCCTCGTGTGTGCTGCTAATGTTGCCATGTCTTGAGCATGCTCTCAGTGCTGCAACTGTACTGCAACTGTAGTTACATAGGCATGCGCTCAGGTTATCCAGAACCACTGACCTCTCCAGGTGCATAAACAGCATTGTCTTCTCACCTCCTGAGCAATGCCACAGAACCAGCTCTCGCGTACAGACGCAGTCCCCTCCCAGCACAGACGCGCCGGCTCCAGCAACGGCTGCAGGATACGGGCACGCGGTAACAGGCGAGGAGCCCCCCACCCGCAGAAACCCGCTCTGTCAAGCGCCTGACTGAGCACCGACACTGCCCACGCACACTTTGCCACACAGCCGCAGAGCGCCGCGCGCGGGTCACGCGTTGGCGCCCGACACGATCTCGATCAGCTGGCTGGTGATCATGGCCTGGCGCTTGCGGTTATACGCGAGCGCCAGCTTCTTGCGCAGGTCGCGCGCGTTGTCGGACGCGTTGTTCATCGCGTTCATGCGCGCGGCCAGCTCGGACGCCAGCGCCTCCTGCGCCCGACGCGGCGACCCGCTCTGCGCCTGGGGCTGTGCATGCGGTCGGGCATCTGCACTCCGGTGTGCGCGCAGGCAACATAGCACAGTATGGCAACCCCTACACCGTGACACAATTTGCCTGAGCCCTGTGTCATCATGGTCCTGTGCAACCATGGATTTGATCACTCTAGCTCCTGTGCATCCCACTCGGCAGCGCTGTATGGAGTCACGGCCACAGCCACGATCCGCATGCTTCGCAGGCGCCCCAGGACCGCGCCTGCAGCGAGCGCAGCAGCGTGCAGTTCAGGTACAGCGGCAGCAGCGCGTCAATGATCTGCACCGGGTCCTGCTCAAAGATGAGGCCCGCGTCAAAGTCGGACATGTCGGTGGTCACCTGCGCGCGCGCGGCGCCCGCTCTCAGCGCCAGCGCCGCGCCGCTGCCCTGGGGCGCGCCCAGGCAGGACCGCAGCGGACAGCTGGCGCGGCCTGCCCTGCCCGTGCGAGCTCGCGACCACGACGCCCTCCTGATGCGCTGCTCCTGCCAAGCCAACGCACACGATTGCGGGACAGCGCCTCGGCCAACGTCCGCCCAAGTACTCGTATTGGCTTGGCCTCTGGCCAGAGCGGCCGCTCTCCTCAACGCTGATACTGGTGACCGAGCGCGCCTCTACAGCCGCCTTGCCTTCTTTCATAACCTGGTCATAGAACGTTGGACCTGGCCAGGGAACGTTGGAGGGCGGACGCGCGCGCGCGCACCTTCTCCACCTCCACGGCCGCCCTGCCTGCCTTCATGACCTGGCCAGGGTATGTTGGAGGGCGGACGCACCTTCTCCACCTCCACAGCCAGCTTGCCACTCTTGGTGGTCAGCTTGAACACCTCGTCCTCCGCGGCGTCCACGCAGCGGCCGTCAATGTCGCAGATCTCGCCCTGCCGCACGCCGCGCGCGCGCGCCGGCGCGTCAGGCCCGCGCCCGCTCGCGGCACAGGCTACGCGCGCGCGCGCGGCATGCATGCGCAGCAGCGCATCGCTCTGGCTGCATGCGACGAGGCAACGCTATGACCTTTGCTGGCCTGCTTCAGCACGAGCGGGCCAGCCACCATGCCATCAAGTGCACCCCCAGCACGACAGAAAGCTTCGTGCTACCGCGCGCCGGCCAGCGCGCACTCCCTACCGTGCCGGCCGGCGCGTGCCTGGGGCAGGCCCCCATGCCCTTGCGCGGGGCGGTCCGCGCCTGCGGCGTGAGCGGCAGCAGCGTCTGGATGGTCGGCTCGGAGGAGATGAGCGACACAAACTTGGTGTACACCAGCTCCACCTTGTCCACTTCCTGTGCAGGGTAGGGTAGGGTAGGGTTAGGATGGCACCCGGCGCAGACAGCTTGAATACGCCACCACAGTGACCCAACCACGCCTCCCGGCCACGCGAGGCCGAGCGCGCCGCTCATGGGCGCCTCCCCTGGCGCCCGGCGCCGCTGCCGTGCGCGCACCGCGCCCAGACAGGTGCGCGCAACACAACAGTCACCCAGTGCGCCTACTAACTACGCACGCCGAGCACGCTCCTCACGATCACCTCCCCTGGCGCCCGGCGCTGCTGCCGCGCGGGCCGCGCGCAGCGCCCGCACCTGGGACACAAAGTCGGCGTACAGCTCGTCCGCGATCGCCTGCGCCTCCTTGGTCGACGGCGTGGCCGTCAGCTCAAAGTTGGCTGCGCGCGCGCGCGCCGCGTCAGGGTGCGCGCCCCGCATCTGCTGCGGCGAGGGAGGCCACCGCAGAGACGCCATGAAACAGGTGACTGCAGCATGCGGGCAAGAACCGAGAGCGCTGGGAGCCAGGGCAGCAGTGCGTAGCCTCACTGACCTCGCTGCCGCCCAGGCATGTCGGCAAATCCTCTCCAGCCCTGCTCAGGAGGTTGGCACACTGCCAAATAGAATGTCCACTGCGACGCTTGTAAACATGCGTGGTCCACTCCAGGGGCGCCGGGCCGCACCGGCGACCTTGAAGCGGTCCAGGCGGCGCTTGAAGTAGGCGGTGGCCTTCTTGCCCACGCACACGATCGTCACGCCCACGCCCAGCTTCTGCAGCTCGGCGTTGCGCTTTTCCGCCTGCCGCCCCGCCAGCGCAGCACGCTGCTCACCGGTCTGGCCCCCCTGTGTCCGCCGCGCACGGACCGCCCTCCCTCCGCGCAGCGCGCCCTCCCGGATCCTGCTCTGCCCTCCGCGCTCCGCACGCGCGCGGCGGTCACTCAACACGCCTGCCCCTTTAAAAAGCGCCGCCCGGCGCAGCGGAAAGGGTACAACCTCTCCCGACTCGACAGCTCCACCTGCAGAACCCGCCACGCATTTCGCCACCGCGCTGCTCAACCAACTCCCTACGCTCCACAGCCATAGCAAGCAGCCCCGCCGGCCGCTTGTGTCACGCCCTCTGCTCGGCAGCCTGGGCCTTGGATTGGCTGCGGTGTGATCGACTGCAGTGCATGACACGCTGCCACCCGCAGCGAGCAGGCCCTTTCCCTAAGTTCAAGCCATTCCTCGGCGTGCGGGCGCACAATGAAATGCCGCTCTGTGTCCTGTATACGCAGCTCACTGGACACGCCGCAGGTTTAATAGTGTGCTAGCGTGGGACTGCGAGCTGCCGCCCCTCGCTGTAACTGACCCTGTCGCATAGCACCAGCCCCTAGGCGCTCCCCATACCGGACTCCGTACGCTTAGGTGGCCCCTGGCAGAAGTGGCCTGGCTTTACCACTTGCCCTGCGCACGACTCACAGCGCAGGCGCTCCCAAGTCGCGCGGTCCCCACGCTCCCCCCTGAAGTGGCGCCGTCCTCTGAGTTTCCCACGTCCTGCTCTCATACACCCGGCGCTGCCGCACCTTTTTCAACACAAAGTTGTTGTAGCCACCGCACAGGCCGCGGTCGCCGGTGACGACGACCAGCAGCACGTTCTTCACTGGCCGCACCGACACCAGCGGCGAGTCCACGTCCTCGATGCGCAGCCGCTGGTTGACGCCAAAGAGCACCTGCAAGCAAGCTTGGGCCTGCCTGAGCATGCATTGGCCACACAAGCGAGTGGGGGCCGTCCGACAGCACCACAGAGTCGAGGGAGCAGCAAACAAAGGCAGCAGCGATCGGAGCGGAGGCTCACCTTCACCAGGTTCTCCGCAAAGGGGCGGCCGTTCACCACGGCATCCTGCGCACGCCGGACCTTGGCCGCCGCGACCAGCTTCATGGCGTCCGTGATCTTCTGCGTGCTCTTCACGGAGTTGATGCGGTCGCGAGTGTCCTTCAGCCCAGCCACGACCTGCACAAAGCACATTTTGACTCCTACTCTCCCTTCCCCACACCACCAGGGCCCCACCTGACCCAAGTAAAGTGCTGCATTGCCGCTCAGACACCACCGCCAACGCAGACCTACTGCGCACGCAGCGCGCGCGCCGTGGGAGAGCGCACAAAGATAAGGCCGCCCCGGGCAGTGCCAGGGGCATCAAGAGGCAGCGCTCTCCCGCGCGGACAGCGCCCGCAACGGCGGCGGGCGCGCACCTGCAGCGCGCATCGCTGCGGCGCAGGTGCGGCATGCCTCCCGCTGAATGCGCCGCAGTCGCCCCGGAACGTACACCGCCCGCCCGCGGACATGGGGAACGCCTGCGCCATGCTGTTCCTCGCTCACGCAGGCCAGGCTCTCCGGGCAGCAGGGCCTTGCAGGGGAGCCAGGAGCCTTTTATCGCTTAAGACCCTAAAAGCGGCCCGTGCCAAGGTGCTTCTCAAACAGTGCCTCAATTGGAAGACCATCACACTCTCCCTGGTGAAGGGCGGTCTCATTGCAAGTAAGGAAGTGTCTAGTCGTGTTCTGGAGCGACATATGCGCGTTGAAGTTAACGGTGTGTGGAGGTGTGAGGGTGCTCAGCGTCAAGCGGTGTGAGAGCGTGACAAGGCCCGCTGCAGCTGTGCTGACAGGCATACGTTTACCCCCTTTCCCGTGGCTGGCTGCCAGCAAACGTAGGACGTGCCACTGCTAGCGCAGGTTGTTCGCAGCTTTAAGCAAGCCTATGCCTGGAACGTCACAGACTGTACACTCGCACGCACTTGGCAGCTGTAGAGCAGTGTGTAGAGCGATTTGGCTGTCAATCGGAGCCGTCTGGCCGCCCAGTGCCACAGAGAGCAGCTATCTGTGACGCAGAACGCCCGCCTCCCTTTCAGCCTGTCTGCAGCCCAGCCGGCCAGCTTGCTGCGTCACCCGGCATGCGCAAAGCCCTGCATGCTGCGGCGGCCCACCTTGACATCCACAGGCCTGCTCCCCGGCACCGCCACCAGCACATCCACGCGCTGCGTCCCTGGCGACCCCTCCGGCGCGGCGGCCACGACCACCGTGGTGTACGGCACCGCCACAGCGGCTTCTCCCAGCGCGCGCTGAACGTGCGCGCCGGCGCCCAGCTCGCCGGCCGCGCCTGCAGGGCAGAGCAGGGGCTTGCGCGGGGCGGCGGGCGACCAGGCGGCGGCGCTGCGCCAGACCTGGCGCCAGCGGGTCGGCGCGGCGGCCGCGCGCTCTGCCCGGCGAGCGGCGCTGGCCTCCGCGCCGCGCTCCGCCTCGGCCCCGGCCTGGTGAGCGGCGCGCGCCTTGCCGGCGGCTGCGCGCTCTGCCTGGCCCGCAGCGCCGCTCTCCGTGCCGGCTGCGTTCTCGAGCGCGCGCGCGACGTCTCGCCGTGCGGCAGCCGTGCGGACGTCGGCGGCAGCCTGCGCGGCTGCAGGCGGAGCCGCGCTGCCGTAGAGCGGAAGACCTGTGCCCGCGACGCGATCGCCGACCGCAAAGGCGCCAGCCGCCGCGCCCGCTGCTTGGGCCAGAGAGCGGCGGTGCCGGCGCCCGCTGCCGCCGCCGCCCTGCCCAGCGCCGGCGCCGACGCCGACCGGCTGTGCAACTGCGGCAGGGATGCCCACGTCGACGGGCTGCGGGGAGGCAAAGCCCGTGGTGAAGCTCCCATTCATGCCCTGCGGCGAGTGCAGCGTACCCGTGGGTGCCATCCATGGGCTGGTCACTGGACCAGGGCCCCAACCAGGGCCGTTCACACTCCATGCACCGGACGCTGGCGCAGCGGCGGTCTGGATGTCCGTGCTGCTAGGAGGGCTAGGGTCAGGGTCAGGGCTGGCAGCAGGTATGTAGCCACCGGCTGCCTGGGTCAGCGCGCGGCGGCGGCGCCGCCCGCCACCGCAGCTCTGCCCAACAGTGACCTTCACAGCCACAGGCTGCGGCGAGGCAAACCCTGCCGTGAAGCCCGCATGCACACCCTGCGGCGACTCCGCCACCCCTGAGGCCGCCGCCGCAGCCGGCGCGCCGCCAACGGCGACAGAGACACTGGATGTCCAAGGGCCTGGTGTAGGGCTGGCGGCCCCGGCATGCCATGCGCCAGGCGCTGCAGCGCTGGCGGCCACGACATCTACGCTGCTGCCGGGGGTGGGAACAGGGTGCGGGCTGGCAGCAGGCAGGGCAGTGCCATGGGCGCCGTCCGGCGTTGCGAGCGCGAGGGCCGCCAGGAGCCGGAGGGGCGAGCGCAGGGCGGCAGACTCCGTAGGGACGAGGTCGGAGGTTGGGCTGCCAGCGCCCGCGGCTGGGATGGCCACGCCAGGCAGGGCACTCGCAGCTGCGCGAACAGCAACGACTCGGTGACATTCCTTCATGCGGTGACGCTTCTACAAGGTGTGCTGGCTGCAATAGGCTGGATAGCCTTCCTGTGCCCAGAGCAGACTGTGCAACGTGCTGCGCATGCAGGTTACGCAAGCAAGCCACAAGGCCAACATGCACCATCACTAACATGCCACCATGAAAAAAAGGATGGCAGTGATTCGAGTGCAGACAGCAGGAGGCGTGTTGCCAAGAGGCGCATGCACCAAGAAGCAGCTGCGAAAGCACAGAGTGGCTGCCAAGGCTGCCATCGGGCTTGCCTGCCTCCAGCAATATGCTGCGCACCTCCTTATCTGCGTGCAAGTGCTGCGGCTGTTGCTGCATGCGATGCCCACTGTGACACATGGCAATACTCCCTATCTGCCCGGCATGCATGGCATGGGGCAGTGTGGTACCTGATGCATGCGAAGTCATGTTGGGTACAGCTGCGCGGCTGGGCGGCTCATGCAGGGTGGTCGCTGCGGATGCCACAGCATGGCTGGCGCCGGGTGCGCCTGCGCCGGTGCAGCTGGGCATGGTGAGTGTGCCGCTCTTGTGCGCACAGTACCATGCTTCTTGTGAGAGCGACATAGTACTGAACAGGGGCGCTGCTGCAGGGGTCCTAGATAGGACAGTGGCAACCGCTGCGTGGAACGCAGGCGTGTGCTGTGCGGGGACACAAGCATGAGCGTTCAGCCCACACTTCAGGCAGCTGCAAAGAGCACTTCCACAGGCAGCAATTGCTTCTGCGCTGCTGCCATGCGAACGAGCATGTCACGCACATGGACTTTTGCCCCGTCTGCACACGGAATGCAGAAACCGGTGCGAACATGGGTGCTGCCACGGCGCGCTTACGTCATAGACCACAATCTGTTCTGTTCCGCTGCCTGTCCAGTGCTTGTGGCCCACCCCTGTGTTGTCGCATGGGCAGGACAGGGGTCAGGCGGGCGCGTGACCAGGCAGCGCACCATGCGCGGCAGGGGCGGTGGCGAGCAGCGTGGCGCTGGCCAGCAGGAGTGTGAGAACGGCATTCATGTCCTGTGCTGCTGCTGCCACAACGTGCAGCAGTTAGGTAGAGGCAACTCGTTGAGTCTCTGTCTAGCTGGTTCAGCCAAGAAGTGAAGTCATACATGATAGGTTTGAAGGCAGGGCTGGCTTCCTGGAGCTCTGGTTGGCTGGTCAAGCTTCATCACTTTGCAATTGCTCAGCTATATGGGCACAGACGCTTGCCCTTTCAAGTTACTCGCTCACTGCAGATGGCGGCTAATTAGTAAACTGCAGCACACTGTCCACACTTTACCCCCGCCCGCTTCGACCCAGTATTTGAACTCACGCCCACGCCCCGCACCTGCTGTGCATGTACACCCTCCATGCTCTGTAGCGACAAGTGCGTGGCGTGATGTGCCGCAACCTCGATCCATGGTTTGGTTGATAACAGGTTCAGGCCGCGAGGGCGTTCCTACGGATAAGGCTGCTTGACGCGCCGCCGCGCGACGAAGGAGATGCAGAAAAGCAGCAGAGGACTGGAGCAAGGCCGCGGGCGCCCATGCATTGCACGGCAGTATGCCGCGCCGCGGCAGGTGCCCGAGCCGGATCAAAATGCGCACGCTTGAACAGGCGCGAAGGGGTGCCCTGCCTGCGAAGGCGGGACACCCTGCCCTGGGGCGCGTGCGCCTATGCCGCTGCGCCCCTGGCGCCCTACCGGAAGGCCCCACTGCCCCACTCACAGCGAGCCATGCCCCAACCTATATTCTTCACCTGGCCCTCCTGCCAAGCAGGGACACCCGTGCGACCACTCCCGTGCGTCGTGCAAAACCACGTCTCCGCCGGGGCAAACCAAGGCAAACCAAATGAAATGCGACCACGTCTGTCCGAACTGGCACTGAACCCAGGACCATGTGCCAACAGCCCCGGGAACCGGCGCGCACATGCTGCGGACACCTACTTGAGTAGCGGCAACGCCTACTTGAGTATTGGCACACTTGAAAACCTCGTCCAGCCCCTGAGCGGCACATGTCGCTCGACAGCCCGGGGTATTTTCAGCGCCCCGATGCAAATCAGGTTCTCTCCATGCGTAGCCCCTGTAAGTGACATGCGCCTGCTGAGAGCACACAGCCGCCCATAGCAGGGTCACGCCAGCGGGCCCCGCTGTCCGGACTCCGCAGCCCTCGACGCGCAGCCGCCGCCGCGGCCAGGGGGGCCTGAAGCGCAGCGGCCTAGCTGTTCCAGAGCCCTTGTCCCCCTGGCGCACACCCTGCCACCCTACCCTTGCCCTGCACTACGGCCTGTCCGGGCACACATGCGCCTGGCACTATAACCGAGCGGGCCCCTCAGCCAGGCATCAACAGTCCGCAGCGTGCAGCAGCACGCCTCACTGCGGACGTCCCTGCTCCCACCGCACCGTCCCGCCCACTCTCCCGCAACCCAGGTCTTGGGCCAAGACCGCCCGTGAGCCCTACTCGACGGACTCGATGCGGTGGCGCACGTCCGTGATGTCGTCGAGCTCGGTGTACGCGCGCTGCTCAGGCGTCAGGCCCGCCTGCAAGCCGGGTTGGCAAATTTGAGTTTGCAGAACTGAGCTGCAGGCTGCAGGCACCGAAGGTGGAGGCCATGTGCACGCCTGGAGATGCAGTGCCTCCCTCAAGGGCTCTGCAGGCAGGAGTGTGAGCCGCTGCGCCAAGACCTGGCCCTGCAGTGTGGCGCATGTGCACCGAAGCCTGGGAACCGTTCAGCTAGGGCGGTGCCGCCCTGCCAGGCGGTGCAGCACGGCCCTGCGACCTCCCAGCAAGCAAGAGCGATGAACACACTTCAGCCAACAGGCATCCATGTGATACGACGTCGCGGGGCAGGCGAGCGTCCAGGCACAATACGCGCGCCCCCGGCCGCGGGGGCCCCGCGCCTGCTCCTTCCAGTAGCTGATCTGCTTCCGCAGCTTCAGGATCTCCTTGTTGGCCTCGTTCTTGGTCACGTCGTTCTTGATCGTGCGGACGCGCGTCGCGTACGCCAGCGAGTTCTGCGCGCGGCGCGACGGGCAGGTCGCATGCGCCTCAGGCGAGGCGTGCCCCCGCAACTCGTGAGTCCTATCTTGTGCATGCATGGCAAGGCCAGCGCCGCGTGCCGACTCTCAGCAAGCAACGAGTCTGATGTGGGAGCGGACCGTGCGCAGCGTGTCATTTCGCCACTGTTTGAGCACTTGACATGCCTGGCAGCCAGCTGTGCAAGACGCGGTGTGGGAGGGGGAGGCCGTGCAGGGCATGTGCAACATTCAGGACGACAGCAAGGTGGTGCACAGGCCGCGCCTGCGTCTCGTCCAGGTTGGTGTCGGTGGGCGAGACGTTGACAAACCTGCGCGCTCCTTGCCGCTTCAGCTTGTGACCGCAGGCTGTGAACCCCGCCATAACATTGTTGTTGAACCTCACCAGGCAGGGGCGGCCGGTTAGGAGGTTGTCGTGCTGTCTCCAGGCAGAGCGGCAGAAGTGCGCAACGCGGGAGGCAGCACGAGCACAGCCAGCTGCGAGCCACGCGGTAAGATAGCAGCGCTTATTGTATCTGACAGCGCGGCGAGCAGGCCGGGGGCGGCGCACATGAGCGTCTTGGCGGTGCCGCCGAGTGAGTCAGACATGAGCATGGTGAGCTTGTGGTTGCGGTACGGGATGTGCGGCTGCTCGGTCGCGAGCGCGCTGATCACGTCGCCGAGCGCGCTCAGCGACTTGTTGATCGCCTGCGCCTCCTTCAGCTGCTCGCCCGTCGAGCCGGACTTCTTCACCCTGCGCGGCGCAGGGGCCGGCATAGGTTAGGTCTCAACCCTGCCCTAGCCTCTGCAGTGTCCTCATGACCTGACGGACAACCGCTTGCGCGACCTCCAGCTGCATGCGCAGCGTGATGTGTTCAGGCCATAACATGCAATGCGTTGCTTGATACGGCCGTGAGACAACAAGGTTTGCCGCACCAGGTTGATGACGTGAGAGTACTGTCAGAGCTGAAGCGGGGAGAACATGGCATTGGCATGATGAGGCACAAGACAATGCTCGTGTGAGGACAGACTGCTAGCGTGAACGATCACACAGGGCAAGCAGCGGTTGGCCGGCGCCGCACCGCTCCGAGCCGGCCAGGTCCACGAAGGACAGCTTGCCCTTGGTCACGTTCTGCGTCTGCAGGTTGGTCGCCTCAATGATCACCGACATGACCAGGTGCGAGCGGCTGGACTCACGGTTCATCTGCGTGGACGACACGTGCCGCCGCAGCTGCCCCGCGTCGATGGCCGCCATCAGCTCGCGCGCCGACGTCACCTGCGGCGACGCGGCCATGGCTGAGGGCACTGGCATTCAAGTGCGAAGCGGCCAGTTATCTGCAACACAATGTAGGTTGTTGTCACGTTTGGAAAGCACTATGCGATGAGACATTTGTTGAACTGCGCTGCAACAGCCAGGCTGTGCGATGGCGTTTGCATGCAGCAGCACCACTCTGTAGCCTTCTGTGCTCTGCAAGCCATGACGGCCTGCACACTCAGCGGTGGGTGCCTGCAGGTCGGCACCTCGATGATGGTCGCGCCCGGCACGCTGACCATGCCCTTGACGTCCTTCTTGATCTCCAGCCGCGGCGCGCGCGCCTGCACGCCGCCGAAGGCGGTCGCGTTGTTGCCGCCGCCGCTTGCGCGGCCCACCACCGCCGCCTGCGCTCCGCATGTAGGAGCGTGTCAAGCATGGGACAGAGAGCATCACACCGGCTGCGAGCAGACCTCGCAGAGCCTGGCACCCGCATCGCGGCTGCCTACACCGCATCCCACCTCCACACTTTGTACCACAGATTGCCAACGGGTCTGCTGGTATAGTGGGCTGCAGGCGGTGCAGGAGGGCTTGGCATGCTCGCCAATGCGTGCCGGTGCGGAAGCAGGTCCATTGGGAGGTCCAGGAACAGGCGGTGATGAAAGAACAGCTGCCAGGGACAGGGCAGGGCAGTGCGGCAGCACCAGCTCTGCTCAATGACGTGGCTGCAGTAAGCAGGGTCTGCCAGGCTAGCGCGCCTTGGCCTGGCTGACATGGGGCACCCACGGAGTACACACATGTTTGAGATGTAAAGATGTAAAAATTAAAAATGAAAAAAACAAGACGGGCGCGCCTTCACCTGGCCATCAATCATGCTCTGCGGCAGCAGCAAGTCCGCGAGGTCATCCTGGTAGAGCTCCAGCATGTAGCATGACACGCTGAAGGTGTACTTCCCGCCGTCCCGCTCCAGGATCGCAAAGAGCTCGCTGATGCCGCGCGGCGTGATGCCCGGGTCGCCCTCGCCGCCGTAGATGGTGTGCGTCTTGCCGGAGCCTGCACAAGCCCGCTTGATGTGTCAGCTCGTGTGCACACATACAGATACTAAGCCCAACAAACCCCAAATTGTTCATGAGCATGCGCGCCATGCGCATGAGCTGTTCACAGGCCTGGTTCAGGAGGATCACACGTAGCCAGGCTGAGGTCTGTAAAAGAAACCAGCAATGACTTAGGGGCAAGATGCAGTGTGGTTGAGCTGCAAGTGAGCGGCCAGCACTGTAAGCTGCCAGCATCGCAGCGACTGGCAGCGCACCAGTCTGGCCATACGCGAAGATGCACACATTGTACCCGTCGACGGCGGACTGCACCAAGTGCCGCGTGTCCTCGAACACCTGGTTCATCAGAGAGCGGTCATTACCAGAATGTGATTGTCGACGCATCAGCCCAAGTCGCGTGCATGAGAGCATTCAGAGTCCCTGAGCCATCCCCATGCAGGCGCCTGCCCAAGCACCCCTGCTTGATGCCAACAAGGCCGTGCGCGCCTTCTCCTGGCCAATGCCCGGCGCGAACACGGCGTCAAACGCATACTCGCGCTTCTTCTCCTTCCAGATGTGGTCCAGCGTCAGCTCGTCCGGGATGTTGAGGGCCACCTGCGCTGTCGTCAGCTAGGGTTTGGCGACGAGCATGAACATCACAGCCACTGGACACTAAAACATGTGCTAACGGCCATCTGTACACATGGCTTAATAAGTGAGGTGTTCAGTTGTGGTGGAGCTGGAACTACTTATGTAAGCGTGCCTTCCCTGCACACAAGCACCTCTGTTGCTCACGGCAAGCCAAACAGCATGCTTCCACAACATGCTCAATACTTGCTCTACAGTAACTTGTACGTTCTGGTGGCATCTCTCCGTAGGACGCAGCACAGGCGCAGAGGGCTTGGCGGCAGGGCCATGCCTTCTGCCCGCGCTCGGCCTCGAAGCCCAGCATTGGCCGCACGCGCGCGTACACGCGGATCTTGCCCTTCATGTCCTCCATCTGGTTGAAGTACTTCTTCCGCATGATGCTCTCATCCTGCCGCGACAGGCGCGCGTCAGTGGAGAGCATGCAGCGACCAGGAAATTGCCATGCGCTATTTGGGACGTCAGGCTGCTCCACCACCGTGTGAGCAGCCAGCTGGTAACAGGCCGTGAAAGGGCTAGCATGCAATGCATGGGAAGGCACCTTGTACAGCGTCTCGAGCTCCTCCAGGCGCTTGGCCTGGTTCTCGATGACGGCGGCCTGCGCGCGCTCGCGGCGCTCCACATCCTCCTTCATCTCGCGGAGCTCCTCCAGCTCCGCAGTGGCGCCAGCCATCTGCGCATGGTGCGCATGCATCGTATCAGGCGCTGCACCTCACCTTGCGTACAATGCGGCGCTTATCCTGCTTTGCTGCTGTGCGCTGGCCTGTACGCTTGAAATGCCCTTGTGTGGACGCTTGCGGCATGGCTCCACCTCGTGCGCAGGTGCTGCAGGTGCATGGCCGCACTGTCTCCTTGCACAGCACAGCCACGCCAGCAGCATTCCAGTAATGCAGCAACAAACCCCTCTCAGCTATGTTTTAATATGGCAATTGTCTCAATGCACGTCCATTCTGCCTCTGCGATTACCCAGCACCCTTTCCGCTAGCCACATGCCACTTGAAGTTGTCTGAATGCAGACCAGCAGTCCTGTGCTAGCAATCTGTCTATGTAACATATCTACCTAATTTGATTTGAAATGCCTATGTAACTTCATATCAGTATGCCCCAGCAGGTAGAAGAGGCTGGTGGAGGACCAGTAGGTCGCAGCAAAGTAGTCATGCTTATTCTGGCAAGCAACTGGCTGGGCAGAGCGGGGCGCTGGTGGAAGTAGGCGGGTTGCAGACCTTAGCCTCTTGAGGCAGCTATACCTTAGGTGCCTGCAACTCAGCAACATGCAGACAGCAGCCGGTGGCATCATGCGCACCGCGGACAGCTCGGCCTCCTTCTCGGACAGCAGCGCCTGCGTGTTGCCCAGCTCCTCGACCAGGCCGTTGACCTTGGCATCGCGCTCGCGCGCCTCGGCGTCCGCGTTGGCGCGCAGCGCGTCCAGCTCCTTGGACAGCGACGTCACCTCTGTCACGCGCGCCGCCTCCAGCCGCTGCAGGCGCTTCTCTGCCAGCTCCCCCTCCTTTTGCGCTTCCCTGCAAGAATATAATCGCTTTGATATGGCTCATGCAATGCATACCTGTTGCGCCCCACCCCAGCACCACGTCGCGCCTGCCACCTGCAGGAATATGTGGCTGATGCACCACATAGGCCTTGTATCTCAAGACAGGGAGGCATTTTGCAGACATGCGGTGCTCACTCATGAATATCAGCATGCACGCGGTCGTGCCCTTCTCTAGCAGGTGCGCACCGCAGCGCAGCCTCTGCCGTGTGCAACGCGCTGGTGGCCGTCGCCAGCTGCGCCTGCAGAGATGCGACCTGCGCGGGCGCAGCACGCACCCTCAGGTGAGCAGGATGCAAGCACACGAAGAACCGTTGCGCGACGCATGCACTCACAGGCAGGCATGCAGCGCTCGGGACCAAGGGTGACGATGTGCAGGTCCACTCCAGCTCATCCACTGTAAAGCATAGAAGGATCGCGTTTGGTAGGCATGCATGCACCCTCGGATGCAAGTAGTGCATGGTAGCAGGCATGGCTGGGGAGGCAGCAGCTCGGCCAAAGCGCGCCTTGTCCTCCAGCTCGCGCAGCTGCTGCGCCTCGGCGGCTGCGCGCATGGCGGCGCCGGCGCCTGGCGCCTCCTCCTGCGCACGCTGCGGGGCCTCCGCCACCGCCGCCGACACCGCCGCCTCCACTGCCTGTCCATGCCATGGTTTCTGTTGGGCCGTGTCTCACCTTGACATGCGTGAGTTGTTCTCTCCCATGGCTCCTCATATGAATGCACCACGGAGGTTTATCAATCGCAAGAGCCCCTTGGCTGACAACGGCGCCTGAAAGCCGCAGACTTGACGCATCCGCCAAGCCCGCATAGCTGCTCGCCGAGGCACCGCGGCCGACATGGCCTCCCACTCGGACGCGGCGGGGCTGCGCACGCGCGTCTTGTCGCCCTCCGCCTTCTCCAGGTTCTGGCGCAGCGCGTTGAGCTCCACGCGCAGCGCCTCGCCCTCGCGCAGCGCGCCATCCAGGCGCTCCGACCCCGCTTTCTGCGCGAGGGCCCCACCTTGGCCCCCGCAAAGCGGTGCATCCCTCCGTGCGGAGCTCGCACGCAGCATGTGCCGCTCAGCGCCACTTGCGAGCCCTGTCCATGGTAAACACGCGGCGCGCCGCTACACCAACACACATGAAGACGCCACGGCCGTCCTTTGAGGCATGCGCATGGCCTCTCCCGTGCCAGCCAGACCTGCCAGTGCAAGCGTCTGCATGCCACGGACACCACTGGACGCGTCCCTGTACCTCTTGTACCTCGGGCCCTGGCCCAGGCGGGCCGCGCTCCGCACCTGCGCGGCCACCTCGGCCGCCAGGCGCTCCTGCGCCTCCTCCAGGTCCTCGCCGATGCGCGCGCGCTCGCTGTGCAGCTGCGCCTCCGCGCGCTTCATTGCCGCGATACTGCGCGCGCCCGGGCCGGCCGCTCTCACATGGCCTCTACCCGAACTTATCTCCCTGTTCATAGGCATTGCATGTACTACTTGCATGCTGTCCTCCCATCCTACCAACCCAGAGCTCGATCTCGGCCCCCGAGGTCACGGCTATCGCTGTTGATGAGTGCAACAAGACATACGAGGGGCGCACGTCCGCGCCGCCTCGTCAAGCTGTTTCTGCATCTCCGCCATGTGCGCCTCGTACTTGGGGCCGTAGTTGGCCGCCGGCGCCTCACCGCCGTTGGCCCCGTCGCCGCCCGCCATCGCCTTGGCCTGCCGTGGTTTTTTCGCTTGCGCTCAGCGATGCTACATATGAGGAGAGTCGGCCTGATTGCATGCATGGGAGCGGGGGTCCTTGTGGTGCCTGGAGGGAACGGTGCGCGGCATGCTGGCAGGCGCTGGGCTTGCGCACTGGCCTGCCTGTTTATGTGCGGATGCTTGCGCAGACCCAGCCGCGTGCTAGCACATCAAGGGCGCTGCGGCGCGACAGCGCGCGGCGCGCTGGCCGGTGGGCTGGCCAGATGCGAGTGCGCGCCTTGGAGTAGCGCTTCATCATGATGTCGTTGATGTGGGTCTGCAGTGCCATGCAGATGTCCTCGCCCTGTGCGCCGCACCCCGCCAGAAGCTGCTCACAAGCCGCGCACGATCTGCAGCACTGCCAGGTGCAGGTGCTGCCAGTGTGCAGACGCGCCGTGCGAACACACTCGCTGCATGCATGTTGGCTATGCCGCTACTGTTGCTTGCAAACCACCTTTGCGTGCTTCTGCCTGGCGCATGCGATGTGAGTCCTGCTCCTGGGCGTATGCTTGCTGCTGCCAGGCACATGAGAGAAGCGGGGCGTGCTGAGCAGCACGATCGCCCGACAACGCCGCAGGCCGTTGTGCTGCGCGCCTGGCGCGTGTCAAACTGGAAAATGTGCAGCACGCCGGCGACGCGCATCTTGAAGAACACGGCCTGCGAGGACGAGCCGAACTGCATGATGTCGCGCAGCTCCGCGCTGTGCAGGTACTCCTTCGGCACCGGGCGGAAGAAGTGCACGCCGCGCTGCGCGCGCCGCGCTGCACCCGTCGGCCTCCCGTGCGCGGCTTGCCTGCGATGCTGCACCGCCCGCCGCCTGCCTCTGCTCGGGGCCTTCCCACCAAACCATGGTCCCCGCTGGCCAGGTGCGCATGGCAGAAGGTGCGCTGCACAAGCATCAGAGCCCGGCGAGAGTACCTGGCATGCTGCATGCAGGCCGCCACGATGAGGGCAGGGAGAACAGGCCTGCAGGGCCCGGCCGCGCAGGCCGCGCCTTGTTGATGCCCAGGATGAGCTTGGCGGGCAGCAGGCCGATCGGGTCCTCGATCCGCTTCACGCTGAAGAAGATGGAGTTGCCTGGCGCGCGCGTGGCGCGGCGCGTCACCGCGTGACCGGGCCTTGGCAGGGTCTTGGCAGGGTCTCGGCAGGGTTCAGCGCACGGACGTGCTACCGGGCGAGCAGGCTCGGGCGGCAGCCAGCAAACAGCATGTTTGCGTTTCCCTCGTCACGATTGCAGGCTTTGAAACAGGATAGGCATGCTTCTCGAGAAGGAGTCACTGGGAGGGACCCAGGTACAGTGAAAACAGGTTCGGTCCCAAGTGGCGGCGGGCGTCAGCAATGCCATGGGCACCGCCAGAGCCACCGGGCAGCGGCCTCCAGCAGAGAGCCGCCACAGCGCAGGGCGGCGGGCGCGCGCCGTAAGGCAGCGAGCGCAGGATGCGCAGGAACTGCAGCCGCGCGTCCTCCTTGCTGAACTGCTCCAGCGCTTTGTAGCGCGACAGCACGTCCACCTTCCACTCCTCGCGCGGCCGCGTCATCAGCACCTGCGCGCGCGCGCGCGGCTTTATTGCCCCTACCCTACCACACCCTACCCAGCCTCTCCGCGGTTCGCTGCCGGGCTGACAGGGCGCCTGGCAGAGCAGCAGCGCAGGCGCGCTGCCACCCCGCGCGCTGCCGCCTGGGTCACGGATGGACAGCTGCATGACCGGCTATGGAATGAGAGTGCCACCTTGGCTGGCCGGGCCGGAGCTCTCTCTAGTCGCTTTGCAGCTGCGCATGCATCACAGACCTACAGTGCTGCATGAGCAGTGCCCTCCCTTCTTTATTTAACCCTATCGACCGGTGCCGTTGCGTCCAGAGCCCGGTGTCAGGAGGCAGGCGCGGCAGCCTGCCTCGCACTCGCCCGGGCCCCCCGCGTGCCTGCTTGGTGACAAAGCGCTCAATGGCGCCCTCCAGCAGCTCCAGCGTCTCCAGCATGGTCGGCCCGGCCTCGGCCTGCATCTGCAGCGCGCACATCTGCGCCGCGTCCTCGCGCACGACCGGGTAGTTGCCGCTCAGGTAGTCGTGCTGCGCCTGCGCGCGCGGCGGGGGCGCGTCTGCCGGCGCCGCGGCTGGGCCATGCGATTGCTTTGCTCGGCAGACTCGCAGCCTGTCAGGGACCTGCTGCTGTGTGTGCCTAGTTCTGCGCCGCACTTCACAGACATGCCAGTCGTCGACGCCACGCCCGAGATTCACATGCGGAGCGTGGCAGGTCCATGTCGTGCTGGATCGCCCCTTTGAGGCATCTGCAGAACGGCCATGGCCTTGAAACATGCAGGGCCTGCGTCCACACTGGCTGACTGACCCCCGATCACGGCGCAGAAGCCCCGAGTGCGCAGCGTGTCACCGGCCCCGTGGGCGGGCGCGGGTCACCTGCACGTAGGAGAGCGTGACAAACTGCGGCTCGGTGATGGTCTCGTCGGTCTCCCGGAACATGCGCTTCTTGAAGAGCACCTGCGCCGCGGCGCCTCCCCGTCAGCGCCTGTCCCGCACCGGTGCCCTCGCGCGAGGTGCAATGAAATTGGTGCTGCTCGGCATCCAGCTTGAGCTTGCTGAGCTTCTCAAGCGAGAGCAGGCGTGAGGAGGACGAAGGCGGGATCAGGACCCGCGGGCGCCCGCGCGGGTGCGTTGCAGCGCGGGCGCGCGCGCGCGCCTTGGACTGCGTGTCGCGCGACTTGCGCTCGCGGATGTCGGCCAGCACATCTGCAATGTACTTGTTGTCCTCCAGCAGGAAGTGCTCGTCCGCGATCGGCTGGCCCAGCTCCGGCTTGAGCGTCTGCCGCCCGCGCTGGCTTGTCACAGCCCGCATCCGGCCCTGAAGCCGCGTGCCCGGAGCCGCCAGGAGAGACTGTCGAGGCCTCTCATGATGCTGGCAGCATGGGGCGCGCAGCGTGGCAGCGTGCAGCCCATGCAGTCAGAAGCGCGTGGCTTTCCAGGGCAACGGGCGCTCGCAACACGCCACGCGCGTGCCGCACAGGGCGAGCGCGCGGCTGTCTGCCAGGTGCGGGCCTGCCAGCTGCCCCTCGGCAGCGGCAGGGTGAGCGCAGCCGCGGCGGCGCGCGCCTTGCGGCACTCGTACAGCGTGAACGTGGTGAAGTGCTCCAGCTTGATCACGCGCGCCAGGAACTCCACCGCCTCCAGCACCGTGGCCGTCGCATCAAACTCCAGCTCCTCGAACGTCTCGTCCAGGAAGAACACGATCGTGGTCTGCTTGCGCCCGGCCAGCAGCGCCTCGATCTCCTCCGCGCTCGGCACCTGCGGCGCGGCCGCGGCGGTCACGGACGACCATGCAGACAGCGATGAGCACGACGGGGTGAGTCTCGAGCGTTTCTGTCCAGGGCGAGCATGATGCATATCCGACACGCTCAGTGATGAGGCGCTTGGGAGTTTCGGCTCTGCAGTGCCCTGCGCTGCAGGGCTTGCTGAGCAGCGAGCCCTGGCTGACCCTGCATGCTTGCGCCATATTTACCACCACCTGGCACCTTGACTGGCTGCCCAATGCGGCAGACCCAGTCTGCACCCAGCCCGCTGTCACCCTGCAAGCGCCGTCGAGAGCTCCGGCACGAGCGCCGCACCGTGCGGCGCGTGCCGGCCTTGGCCGAGCGCTTGAGCGCGGACCAGGTGCGCTGCGCGAGCGCCCGCGACGCGGCGTCCACCTCCGCATCGCCGTGCGCGATCGTGTGCACGTACTCGCTGACCAGCCCCACAAAGTCCTTGCTGGGCGGCATCGCGCTCGCGACCAGGAAGAGCAGCTCCCATGCGCGTGCGCTGCTGGGCGTGCCGTTGCCGCGGCTCTGCTTCAGCAGCTGCATGTACAGCTCGTCCTTCAGCTCCGCCTTCTTGATGCCCTGCCGCGCACGCCGAGGACTAGAGGTCAGAGGCGTAGGGTTCAGAGGGATAGGGTTCAGGCGACCTCCGGCTCCAGCCTGTCCCTGCTGGGCGGCGCGCGGCGCCCGCGGCCGGCGAGGACGGCCTCAGGTGCGCGCTGCCGGGGCGCGCCGCCGCCACGGCGGCGCTCCGCTGCTGCATGCCCACGCCAGCCCCGGCTCTGTCTTCAACTCCGTGCAAAGATGCTGGCACAACATGCTGAGAGAGCTCTGCAAGCAAGCGAGGCTGGTGACTGCGTTATGCTCAGAGCTGTCTTGGCGGCGCCCCATGTTTACCAGCGCGTCAGGCACACGTGAGCGCCGCGCGCGGCGGCGCAGGGACAGGCCCTGCGGGCCATCAGGGCCCAACACCGCAGCTCTGGTAGCGCCGTTGGGCCTATGTGTCCTGTGCACACTGGAGAGCCTGCAGAGCTTTGAAGGAAACCATAGGGGCACGCGCCAGCGCCAGCAGCCGCATGACGAGGTCGAGCTTGGCCGCGCCGGCCGGCGCCTCGCCCGCGTCGCCCATATACTTCTGCACCGCCGAGAACATCTTCACCGCGCGCCCCGAGTTCTCCGCCGTCAGCTTGAGCAGCGACGTCGGGATGCACTCCTGCGCGCGCCGGCCGCGGCGCGTCAGCGCGCCGACGGAGTTCCAACAGAGATGTACGTAACGGGACACGCACAACACATGCACGCACAGCAACAAGTGGCCTGTCTGTCAAGCGCGATAGCGCGCCGACAGAGCTCCGACAGAGATGTGCATAACAGGACGCGCAACACTACCCGCACACGCAGCAACAAGTGGCCTTTTCGTCAAGCGCCATCGCAGCACAGAAGCGCAGCGTGCCAAAGGCCAGCGAGCCGGGAGCGCGCGCGTGCACGTTCTGGTAGATGAGCATGTCGTCGAGCGACATGCTGGGCGCCCTGGACGGCGTCAGCGCGCCGTTGCCGCTCTCGCTGCGCGCAGGCGAGGGCATGCTGCTCGGCGTCTTTGGCGACTTGCGCGCCGAGAACAGCCGCGCCAGCTTGCCGCTGCGGCCCGCGCTCGCCGCGCGGTTGAAGCTGTCCAGCTGCGCATGTTGTGCACAAAATTTTTATTGCCACACTGTGGTGCAGAGCTGTAAGCATGAGCAAGCATAATGCAGGCGCCTTAGGTGCCCTGTGTCTTGCCAGCAGCTGCTGCAGCTGCGCGCCCGCAACCTTGTCGTCGCGGGCCAGCTGTCTGACCTGGTTTCTTCGATGACTGTCTGTCAGGTGGCCGCATGCAAAAAGCAACGTGTGCTGCTCGGGCCAAGCACGTCCCCAGAGGGGCACGACTCTGCAGCGCAACTATTGAACATAACAAGATGCAGGCAGTGCCGTGGGGACCCCGGACAGCCCCACAACACTCGTCACCCCACGCCAGCCCACCTGTGGCTTACGCAGCTCAGCACCCGCTCCGCCACCGCCGCTGCCTACTGGCTGCCCAGCTGGCAGATCTCCTGTGGGCCCTGCGCCGCAGACAAGCAGGCGGGAGGCGGACCTGAAAGTGGTTTGCATGGCCAGCCAGCGCCTCGAGGTGCGGCGTGCACGGCGCCGGCGACTCCTCAGGGCTGCCCCCCTGCGCTCACGGCACTCCGTGGACATCTGGCATGCGCGTACGCAGCGCCGCGCGCACGCTGCGAAGCGAGTGGCGACACCAGTGGAGCACATAGGAGGGGCAGGTGTGGCACCTGATACGCTGGAGGGGTCCCTGGCTCGTCCGCGTACTCCTCGTTCTGCGCAAATCACAGGATCCGCTCGGCGCCTGCTTGCTGGGCACCCATGCGCAACTGGACCTGCGCTGCACAAGGGCCTCCGGCGCGTGTGCACGGGGCGCTGTGCGCGCCAGCCACTGCATAAAGGGTTCGACCTGCGCAGGCAGGGCGCTTGCATGTGCCAAAGCGCTGGGTGCTATAGCGCGCGGCATGGCGGCATGGTGGCCGCCCAGCGCCTGCTTTCTCGCTTTCTCCCCAGCGCCCCGCTGGCTGCGCGGCGCGCGGCACTCCCAGCATCCCCTCTTGCTGCACAAGCCCTCGCCCGACCCTCAAGCTGGGAATCGCGGGCTCGCACCGGCGGCACGTCCAGCTCCAGCCGCCTGGCTGCCATGCTGGCCCGCAGCGCCTGCCCGTCGCCGGGCTGGCCGCGGCTTGCGGGGCCCTGCGTAACTGTTTGCGTCCGGGCCTCAAGCGGCCTGGGCCGCAGGTGGGGCAAGGCTCGGTCGGGCACGCCCCTCCAGCTCCTCGCAGCCCACTCTGCGGTACCTCCTGGGCCCTGGGGCACATGCAGAAAATATATAGATCTCCATGTCCAAGCATTCTCAAGCAGCGGGCTGCTGAGCAGCACAGGGCTGAAAGGCCTCACCACTGCCGGTCACCAAGCGCTCGTGCACGCTTGCCCGGGCGCAGGCGCGTGTCCACGCAGTGGGATCTCCTTGCGCCAATAAGCAGCAACTACAGGGCAGACAGAGCGCGCACAGGTGTGCTCTGCCAGTCCAGTGCCTCACACACTGGTGCTCCCACGCATGTATCACCAGCTTTTTCTGTGTATATAAATTTTTGAAGGCCAGCAGGGCTTGAGCAGGGTGTTTGTGCGCAGCTGGGAACACTGTTGATTGATTTTGGCCTCGGTCCCGCGCTTCAACGTTGTCTCTGTCAAGGGTGCTGCTACAGGTGTGCTGCTGAGTGGGCAGTGCGGCGGGGCGAACCTGCTTGGAGGCAGAGTGGGCAGTGCGGCGGGGCGATCCTGCTTGGAGGCAGAGCATCAAGCGCCGTGGCAGCGCTGGTGTGCGCTTTGCCTCACCTGCTGAACGCCCAGTACGCCTGCAGGAGACCTGTCAGTAGGCAGGCCAAGATTCTAAGATGTGAGTGCGGAGTCACTGCGTCAACTCAGCGGCGCGCTGCTGTGCTGCCGCATGAGCATGATCCTGACGCACCGGCTGCCAGGGCGCGAGGGCGTGGCCATGGACAACGAGAAAGATGCTGCCATCGCAAACGGCTGCACCGCCTACGTCACGATTGGTGATGGCAAGGCCGGCAGCGCCGCGGGGGCCCCACCTGTAGTCCCGCACACATGGTCGCCGCCCGCGCGCCCCGCCGCGTCCGTCGCAGCCGCGTGCTCAGACACGCTCACGCCGGAGCTGGCGCCCGGCCCGCGGCCGTGCCTGCAGCGCGGCAGCGGCACCCGCCGCCGGCAGGAGGCCTGGCGCAGCGAACAGCGCTATGTGCCGCCCGGCGGCTTTCTGCTTGCGCCGGAGCTGGGCGAGGGGCAGGCGCCGTTCGGCGCCGGGGCCGGCGCGCGCGACCGGCGCGCGCGCTCGGCGCCTGCCGGGGCCGCAGGCCAGCCGCGCAGGCGCGCCGCGGCTCCGGCGGGCGCCTCCGGTGGGGCCGCCGCTGCCTCGGGCGCTCCGGCCCTGCCGCGGCGGCGCTCGGCCGGGGCGGGGCCGCCGTCGCAGGGCGCGGCGCCGGCCGCCGAGCCGCCAACCGTGCAGCCGCCGGGGGCTGAAACCCTTGCCGGAAGCCTGGCGGGGAACGGCTGGGACGAGCGCGAGCGCGCCTGGGGCGCGCACGACGCCGACCTGGTCGACGACAGCGCGAGCCGACCCGCCGACGCTGACCGGGAGCGCGCGGGGCCGCGCACATCCGCTGACTGGCACGCGGCGGCAGCCCTGGACGGGCGCGGCGCCGGCGCGCCGCTGCACGCCGGCGAACCCCACGGCAGCCAGGCGGCCGCGCCGGAGCAGGCGGGCGCGGGGGCGGAGTGGGCTGGGGAGCCCGCCTGGGAGGAGGGAGCGCTGGAGGAGCGGGTGGCGGACGGCGCGTGGGCGCCGGGGGGCGGGGGCGGGCGCGCCGCGGGCGCCGACGCAGGGCTGCCGGACGGCGCCTGGGACGCGCGCGACGTCGAGGAGGTGTGCGTCCGCTGAGCGGTGCTCGTAAAAGCTGCTCACAGACCCAAGCGGTCTGAGCATGCCCGCCGAAGCATTGGAGGGAGACACCAGCAGCCACTTCTATGGTCGCATATCTGGAGGACCATCACCCTCAGACGAGTGAGCGCCTCCTGTTGGGTGTCCGTGGGGGCTGTGGGGGCCTGGGCGCAGAGCACACAGCCTGCTGACGCGGGTAGCGCCGTTCACGGCGCACCGCTGTGAGCAAAGACGCGGCCTTCCAGCAGCCTACCCTAGGGCAGGCTGCCCTTTGCCAGCCTACCCTACCATGGGCGCGCGCAGGCGCAGGAGCTGTCGGAGTTCCAGGCGCTGGAGCGCGCGGTGGGCGAGCAGCGCGCGCCGACGCAGGGTTTGCAGACCCTGCGGCCGCCCGCGCGCGGACCCCTTGCTGGCCTGCCGCGTGCACAGCCGGCGAGCCTTCCCGGAAACGCCGGAGGGGCGACTGTGCGGGCAGCGGGCCTGCCTGACTGCGGCCCAGGGGCGCCGGCTGGCGGCAGCGGCGGCGGCGGCGCCCGCGGCCGCGCCCGCGTGCCCAGCCCCAGACATGACGCAGGCGGGCGCGCGGCCGCCGCGCAGCCGCGCGGTGGCCGCGTCGCGGCGGCCGGCGGCCCGGCGACGGCAGGCTCCCTGCCCAGGGCTGCAGGCGCTCAGGGGCCGCTGCCGGGCGCGGCGGCCGCCGCCACAGCCGGCACGGCCGCGGGCGGGGGCGACCCGGGCTGGGAGGGCCTGGCGTGCGGGCCGCGCGCCGCGGATGCGGCGGTGCGCCTGGCGGAGGAGCGCGCGCGGCTGGCCGTCCTGCGCGGCCAGCTCGAGGCCGCGCTCGCGCGCCTGGACGCGGACCGCATCGCGTTCGAGCGCCGCAAGGCACGCCGGGGCCCTGCACTGTGCGCGAGCCCGGGGCTGCTCGCAACGGGGTTGTCGACATAAGCCACTTCCAGAAAGCCTGGCGCAGTGCCACCCCTGTCACCCAACCAGCAAGTTGCAGCACACGCAGCGCGTCACGACGTCAGCGGCGCGTGGCGCCTTGTCGCCACCCCTCCAGCCTGGAAAGTAGCCTGCCCGCCCCGCCTGCGGCAAGCACAGAGCCGCGCTGCGCCAGCCCTAACCCTGCCCCCTCGCGCGCCCCGGCCGCAGGAGCAGGAGGCGCGCGCGCTGGAGGAGGAGGCGCGGCGGCTAAAGCGCGAGCGCGGCGCGCTGGCCAAGCAGGGCCGCGCGCTGCTGGCGCTGCCCACAAAGCGCGAGCGCGGCCAGGCGCGGCCCAATGCCCTTATGCCGGTAGGTTAGGACGGGCGTTGCGCCTGCTCGGGCGTGCGCGCGGATGCGTGCGCCTCAGTGTGCAGGCGGGGCGGCAGCGCGGCCAGGCGCGGCAGAGACCTGCCCGCAGGTCCGCGTCAGGCTGGAGCGTGCTGCGGGGAATGTGGGTATTGTGCGCACGCATGCGCACTTCAGAGTGTTCAGAGACTTGCACATGCTGTTGAGCACGCACCGGCATGCCAGCACCCCGTCCTGTAGCAGTGGAGCGCATCGCATTGCTGGAGCAAGCTGTGCTTCCATGTGGGTCACATCCCTCTACCTGCCTCTGGATGGGCTCCTCCTGTGGGCATTCGCTCTAGGTCACGAGCAGCGCACTGGCTTCCTGAAGTTAGTTGCGGCGGGGGTCAGCATGCCCGCTCCCGCGCTGACCGGCCCCGACCCCGCATGCTGAGCCGCCGCGCCGTGGCCCCGCCCGGGCCTGCCTGAGCCGCATGCGCCCCCCGGACATGGCAGGGTTAGGGCTTCCACCCCGCCCGCGCCAATAGGCCAGGTCTAATTCTATCCCTACACAGGTCGAGGCGCTGGAGGCGGCGCTGGAGGAGGAGCGGCGCGGCGCGCGCGCGCGCGAGGCGCGCGCGCGCCTGGCCACCGAGCGTCTGCGCCGCCAGGTCGTCGAGCTGCAGGTCGCAGCGCCCGTCCACAGGGTTTCACGGGCCCCCACACCCTGTTGTTGCAAGAGTCGGCGTCCTACCAGAGCGCGGCCTGAGCCCGTGGCGCCCCACGCCACCCTGTGCCGGCGCTGCCTCCAACCATGCACACTGGGCTGCAGGGCACGGCGACTGCATGGCGCACCTGCACGCCCTGGCACTGACCGCCGCACCTGCGCGCCGCAGGGCCGCAACGCGGAGCTGCGGGAGGAGGTGCGCTGGCACGAGCAGCAGCGGCTGTGGGCGGAGTTTGGCGGCGCGCCGGGCGCCGCTGGCCCCGCACCCGCGCGCGCGTTGGGCGCCGGGCCGCGCGCGGCGCCGGCGGCCCCGCCGGGCGACTCTGAGGATGGCTCTGCACCGCGAGACGAGCGCGCCGGCAGCGCGCCGCCCCGCGGCGCCGCCGCGCAGAGCGCCGCGCCAGCGGCCGGCGCGGCCGGCGCGCCGGCGGGCGGCGGCTGGCGCCAGAGTGGCGGCTACAGCCGGTGGGACGCTGACAGCGCGGAGCGGCAGGCCAGTGCGGACCGGGAAGCCCGGGAAGCACCTGCCGACGGCTACGGGGAGCGCTATGCAGAGCAAGGGGACGACTCTGGGGAGCAGTATACGCAGGCGGACGGCTGCGGGGAGCGCTCTGCGGCGCAAGTGGAAAGCTACGAAGAGCGCTATGCGCATGCGGATGTCCCTGCAGCCGGGGAGGCTGCGCGGGACGGGGAAGCCGCATGGGAGCGGGAGCCCTGGGCGGACCGCGGTGTCGAGGACCAGGGTCACCGCGAGGACGCAGCACCCTGCGAAGCCCTGGACGAGCCCTACGGGCGCCCGCATGGCGCGCAGGAGACCATCTGGCAGCCGCTGCAGCCCGGGCATGCGCAGGACGGGCCAGCGGGCGGCCACCATGCCGACGCGCCCGCCGCCGCGGCGCATGCCGACGACAACGGCGCGCCGGCATACCCCGCGCTGGACCCTGGAGACCCTGCGGAGGACCCTGAAGGCAGCGGCGCGGTGGACGCGGTCGTGCAAGCGCTCGAGGCGGAGCGCGCGCTGCGGCGGGGGTCCAGCGGCGACTGGCCGGGCCGCCAGGACGGCGAGGCGGCCGGGCAGGCGCCCGCGTGGCAGCGCCCCGCCCTGTCCCTGCACCTGCCCCCGCCGCCGGTGCCGCGCTTCGACCGCCGCGGCGCGCGCGGCGGCGGCGGCGGCGGCCCGGCCGCGGGCGGCGCGGGCGCGGCGTGGGGCACGCCCGGGCATGGGGAGGACGGCGACGACGGCCCCGGGCAGGACTTTGCGGAGGCCGTGGAGGCCGCGCTGGCCGACTCGCCGGCTTTCCAGGCGCGCCCGCCAGCGGCTGTGTTGATTGAGTGCCAGCCCGCGACGGCTGGACGTACAGGCACAGGTCGTCTGCTCTTCCGTGGTACAGCAGTCACGATGGCGCCCAGTACATGCTGCTCTGACCAGTGTGTGCATTGCGTGACACCCCCTGGCCCGGCGCGGCGGCGCGCTGCTGACGACTCAGTCGCGCGCGCGCGTGCAGGCGCAGGCTCCGACCCTGCCTGCGCTGGCGGCGGGCCCGGGGCTCGACCCTGTTATACCCTACCCAGGTCTCGGCGGCCCGGGCGCTGACCCCTCGGCCGCCTTCTTCTCGCCGCTGCGCGAGTCGCTGCGCGCCGCCGCCGCCGCGCGGCAGCCCGCCCGCGCCCCGGGCCCCGGCCCTGACGCCGCCGGCGGGCGCCGCGAGCTGGGCGTGAGCCGCAGCGGGGACGCGGCCCCAGCGCACGGGGCGGAGCATGCACAGCGTGAGTGGGCGCCGAACGTGCGCAGCTCCGGCGGAGGCGAGCCGTGCCGCATGGAGCAGGATCTGTGGCCCGCTCGCGACGCGGGCGAGCAGGGTTTGCTGCACAGCACCGGCGGCAGAGCAGCGGACCGCGGGCGGCCCGAGGAGCACGGCGCGGGGCCTGCGCCGAGCCGCGCGGACGCCGCGCGGCTCATCGCGGCGCCGGGGCTGCTGGCGCATGCCAGCGTGCCGGTCGAGGCGCGCGCTCCCCGGCCCAGCACCTGCCGCTCTTGCACTGCACATGCCCGATGTATGCGCGGCGCAGCGTGTCCACTTGTGTGGACGTGGATGTGGGTTTTAAAAAAGCGGTATTCATGAACCCTGAGCGGCGCCCAGGTCTCTGCTGAGCACAAGGGGGTGCTTGCCCTAAGTGAGCGCGCCTGAACACACCGGTACAGAATGTACACGCTTCTGGTTACTGGCGCGCCGACGCTTTCAACCCCCGTTCCGGCAGGAGCTTGTGCACGCCGACGGTAAGACCGAGCGCGCGTACGGCGACGGCCGCCGCGAGGTGACCTTTGCCAACGGCACGCTGCGGCTGCAGCTGCCCGACGGCCGCGCGGTCGTGCGCTTCACCAACGGCGACGTCAAGAAGGCGTTCCCGTGCGGTGCGCGTGCAGGGTTAGGGGTCGGGGTTTTTCGAACCCGGCGCAGCGGGGCGGATGCATGTGTCAGCGCGCGCGCGCGCCGCGTTGCAGGCCGAGCTGGCGGGCCTGCCGGGCTGCGCAGAGCGCTGCCGCGGGCCTGCCGGGCTGCGCAGAGCGCTGCCGCGGGCCGGCGGCCGCAGCGGGCCACCGCCTCTGGAAGCCCGGCCCCGCGCCGGAAGCGCCCGGGGGCGGACAGCCTTGTGACCCTCCGGCACGGCGGCGGCCGGGCCCGCCCGGCGCTGCGCGGGGCGGGGTCGGCCAGAGTACGACGAACGTCGCGGCCAGCCATCGCCAGATCGTTGCACTGATGAAGGCCGGTCTCTGATCACGTGTAGTCGAGGCCTGTCAATCACTGGCAGACTTCTTCTTGCCGGTGAGGCGCCGGCGTGACGGCGCGCGGCGCGCGCAGGGCGCGTGGAGTACTACTACGCGGAGGTGGACACGTGGCACACGACGCACGCGGACGGCGTGGAGGTGTTCTACTTTGCCACGGGGCAGACCGAGGCGCACCACCCCGACGGCCTCAAGGCGCCCCCCCCCGAGCGACCCCAGTCCCCACCATTTACCTCACAGTGTGGCCATTAATTGAAAGAGGTGTCAGCTCAGCTTGCACAGCCCTTGGATGCGCCTTCATCAAGCGCTCATGAGTAGGCCGGCAAAGAGCGGACAGCGCGGGGTGCTTGTCTGGGTGAGCACCTGTCTGCCATGCACCGGGGCGGCATCGAGCAGCGCACACGCATGCCCTGGTCCCCAGAAGCGGGGTGCGGGCGATCGCAGCAAGCGCCCGCAGTCAGCAGGCGGGCTGCATGCGGGACGGTGCATGCCAGACGCGTCCCGTCTGCTGGCCTGCGGCGCCGAGCGGCGGGCTGCGTGCGCGGCGCAGGAGATCCTGTTCCCGGACGGCGCGGTGCGCGTGGTAGAGCCGGGCGGCGGCGAGGCGCCCGCGGCGCGCGCGCACCTGAGCGCGGCCGCGCTGCAGCCCACGCCCAGCGCCGACAGCCTGTGAGTGCGGGGCGCTGGTAGCCGGGGTCCGCGTGGGGTCTGCGAATCTGGTTGACCAAATTGCTGCAGTTGTTACAGACCCTATACCCTAAGCGTGAACCTGCACGGGCAGCCTGGTATTGCCTGGCAGTGGCCTCGCGGGCTGCGTGGCAGGCTCATGCATCACATGCATGCTTTGCGCTCGCATGGCGGCGCACTCTGGGAATTGACCGCTGCGCCCGCAATGCACTACGTACTGTAAAGGAATGAGGCCAAAGCGCTGCAATGTGGGAGGATCACTCGCACGCGCAGTCCAGTTTTTGCAATCTGGTTGGCAGTATTCCACGGCATGGGATGCAGCCCTGCCTGGTCCTCTGATGTACATTGGTGCGGGCCGAGCAATAAGCAAATCAGGCGCGACACAAGCGCCGCCGCAGGCCATGCCACAGAGCCTTGCAGGCCATGAGCAGCCGCTGCCAACGTGCAGCAGCGCTCAGCGAAAGCGATCTGTGTAGAGGCGCTCGTATAGCTCGACCAGCTGCTCGGGCGTCGCGCCCAGGTACCAGCTCATACCCAGGACGACGTGCACATACGTCGCCCACGGGTTGCCCCAGGCGGCCAGCCGGCGGCCGCTGGTCAGCGACGGCGGGTTCAGCACCATGCGCACGCGGCCGCGGCGGCGCGCCCATGCGCGCGCGCCCGCCGCCAGCTGTGGCACCGGGCCCCGGGGCGCGGTCTGGGGGCTGCCTGCCGTCGCCGCGCCGCCCACGGGCGACCTGCCGGCGGCCGCGCGCGCGCCGGCCGCGGCGTCTGCGGCGGCCGCGGCGGCGGCCGCGCGCGGCGGCGCGGGCCCCGCCATGTGCATGCGGATGCACAAATCGGCGTCCTCCATGATGGGCAGCGCGGGATCGAAGCCGCGCACGCGCGCAAAGTCGGCCGCGCGGCAGAACAGTGTCTGGTCGCCAAACATGATGCGGCCGCCCCTGCGCAGCGTCCCGCCCGTGTCGGAGCGCGGCAGAGCAGGAGCTGGGGCGCAGGCGCAGGGGCGGGTCTTGCGCATGAGCGCACGCACGACAGCGACCCCACAACGACAGCGCACACACATGCAACCCCATCTCTCCCCTTCTCTTATGCTCTGAAAGCTGGCTGCGACTCGCAGCCTGCGAGGCACAACTCAGAACCTGACAGCCACTCACCATTCAACCGCCTCTGTGCGCCCGTGTCTTGACCCGTGGCAAGCAAGTAATTTATTTGGGTTTTCAAATGGCATGCCGGCCGCAAGGACATGCCCCGCGAGTCTGCTTGCTGGCAGGCACTGCAGGCAGGCAGCCGCGCGCCACGACCAGCGCCGTGCCGGCTGGGCGCCTGCCCAGATGACAAGCCCATGCGCGCGCCTGAGCAGCGTCAGCGGCTGCAGCAGCGCGACCAGGTACCAGGTCTTGGCCAGCTGGTGCGCGGTCATGAAGCGCAGCCGGCGGCCGCGGTCCGTGATCACCGTCCGGAAGCCGCCCAGCACCACGCGCGCGTCCGCCAGCGTCTCGCGCACGCGCGCCTGCCCGCGCATGCCAGCATTAGGGTAATCCGCCCTGCCCTGGCGCCAGCCCGCGCGCGCACGCGCGGCTGCTCAGACGGGCGGGGCACGCTTGCCGCTGTAACAGCGCGCCGGCCCCGCTGGCCCTGGCCGACACGTGCGGGCCGTCCTCGCCAGCCTGCCAGGCCCTGCGCCCAGGCCGCCTGCGAGCGGCGTTGCATGGCCAACACAGCCGACCAGCGTCTCCCTGTGTCTGCTGGCCCACCAGGCGCATGCGCGCCAGCACGCCAGCACGCGCCGCTCCCAGACGTCACATGGAGCGTGCTAAGCAGCCACCCACGACAGCTCGAGCGACAAAGCTTCGGCACACATCTGACTGCAGCCGCGCAGCGAAGCGCACCACGGCGCAGTCGGGCGGCGTGCTGTCGGCGTGCACGAAGCACAGCGCGCCGCCGCACGCCGCCGCCGCGCCGGCATTCATCTGCCGCGCGCGCCCACGCTGCGTCTGCACCACTGCCGCGCCCGCCTTGCGCGCAGCGCGGACCGTCCTGCAGTGTCCCCACAGGATCAGCAACGTGCTCAAGCACGCGCCCCGCAGACGTGATCAACGGGCGCACGAGGCCGAGTGCGCTGCAACAGCGCAAGCCAGACCCAGCTGGGTGAGCTGTCCACAATGCGCGGCGCGGGCGCACCCATCCGTGCTGCCGCCGTCGACGACGATGACCTCGAGCGGCGGCGGGAAGAGGCTGCGCAGGTGCCGCACGCAGCCCGCGATGCACTTCTCCTCATTCAGCGCCTGCCGCGCCCTGCGCCGCCGCCGTCAGTCAGCCCGACCGTGGCAGCGTCGCAGCTGGGGACACAGGCGGCACAGGCGCCTGCCGGAGCGCCTGCCGCGTCTCGCGCCGCCGCCGTCAGTCAGCCCGACCGCGGCAGCGGCGAAGCTGGGAACACAGGCGATGCGGCAGAGGCCGGAGCGTCGCTATGGCCCACGCTGCCCTGTGGTGCTTGAGGAGCTGCTCAGTTTACGACCAACAGAACAGTCCTGTGGGCTGGCGGTGTGCCGGGCAGCGCCAGGATCGGGTGGACGCGCTCGGCAGGCTTGCGAGAACGCCTGACCATGAGGGCGGGGCCATCACCGGGACGATCATGGACACAGACAGCTCCGAGGTGTCCAGCGCCCAGCGCTCGGCTGTGAGCGCCTCCCATGCCTGCCACAGTATGCCTGCGGCCTGCACGGCAGGGACTTGCACTCTTCAAGGCGCTCTTCAAGGCACTCGTAAGACCTGATATGGACAAAGAGGTATAACAGTGACAGGCGCATGGCAGCAAATCCGCAATAGGGCAAGAGCCTCGCTTCAATGTCAAGACATGGGCACCCCATTGTGGCAGCCCGACAGGGCTGTCTGTGTTCCGGCCTGTCCGCGCAGCAGGCCGCCTTTGGCGCTTCGGCAGGGCCGACCGCTGCTCAGCTCTGTGCCAAAGCACACCCTGGCGCACCAGGAGCGCCG
>JAABUV010000474.1_pt1 | contig 60736 bp, 104 predicted proteins | sample 5559971 | NCBI WGS metagenome assembly JAABUV01 (sample SAMN10711881, study PRJNA513362) | rock metagenome | isolation source: Antarctica rocks | place: Antarctica: Victoria Land, Knobhead nord | collected 2015-12-19 | reverse complement strand
GAGGGGCGCGGCCGCCCGCGCCGCCATGAGGCCGTTGCGCCGCTCACCGGCGCTGCGCATGGCAAGGAGGCGCGGCGGCGCTGCTGGGTGCGCCGCGCCGGCCGCGCGCGCCGGCCTGGGGCCCCAGGGCGCGCCGCGCGCCCGGGCTGCTGCGCAGGCGAGGCGCCTCCTGCGCGGCCGTGGTTTGAACAGTCCACGCACATGCGCATGGCTGCTGCCCACTGGCTATCAACCGTGACCATGCAAAGCACCTGTTCAAAAGCTGTGCCGCCCGGCCGGGCGCGGGCGCAGTGCCCGAGCGCCGCGGCCGCGCCGGAGCACGGGGCGCCCCGCTCCCGGGCGCCCGGCAGGCGCAGCCGGCCGCGCCGCCATGAGGCTGCTGCGCCGCTCTCCGGCGCTGCGCGTGGCTTGCTAAGAAGCGGGGCGGCGCTGCCTGCTGCGCCGCATTGGCCGTGCGCGCCGGCCTGAAGCCCCAGGCGCGCCGCGCGCCTGGGCCGCTAAGCGGCGAGGCGCCACCCGTGGGTTCGTGCTTTGAACACTACGCACACCTGCGCATGGCTGCTGCCTCCCTGACACTCAATTGTGGCCATGCAAAGCACCTGTTCAACAGCTGTTCTGCTGCAGCTGTGCCACTGCCCGGCTGGGCGCGCGCGCAATGCCCAGGCGCCGGGCGCGCGCCGGAGCGCAGAGCGACCCGCTTATTGGCGCCAGGCGCGGCCGGCCGTGGTGCCATGCAGGCGGCAGCCCTGCTCTCCCGCGCTGCACGTAGCTTGTCAGCAAGCCCGGCGGCGCTGCCGAGTGCGCCGCGCTAGCCGCGCGCGCCGGCCTGGGGCTCCGAGCGCGCCGCGCGCCTGGGCTGCCGCGGTTGCGAGGCGCCACCCGCGGCGCTGTGCTTTGAACACTACGCACACCTGCGCATGGCTGCTGCCTCCCTGACACTCAATTGTGGCCATGCAGAGCACCTGTTCAACATCTGTGCTGCCCGGCCGGGCGCGCGCGCGGTGCCCGGGCGCCGCACGCGCACCGGAGCGCAGAGCATCCCGCCTATGGGCACCCGACAGGCGCGGCCGGCCGCGCCGCCATGTAGACGGCAGCCCTGCTCTCCGGCGCTGCGCGTAGCTTGTCAGCAAGCCTGGCGGCGCTGCAGACGGTGTGCGCTCTGCAGAGCGCGTCGGTAGATGGGTGTTGATGTTTGTCGCAAAGCATCCATGTTTTTCTTGAAATGGGTTTTGATTTTTTTTGCAGAGCAGCCAAGTTCTGGAATGCGGGGACATGTTCTCATGCACAGCATGCACAGATTGTTTGAGCCTAATTTGCGGGCGCCTTTGTGACTGTGACCGCAGGCTTGACCGTATCTAGGTTAGTCGCTTGCAGCGCAGACCGCTCATAGGCTACACTTGCAGAGCTAGATCACACAGGCCACACAGGTCACACTGGTCACACAGAATGCGACTCCACGCACAGGCTGCACACCGGCTACACTCACAGGCCACCACATGCTGCAAAACACGGAATCAGACTTCACACACAGGCTGCACACGGGCTACACTCACAGGCCACTACATGCTGCACCACACGGGGTCAGACTTTAAACACAGGCTGCACAGGCTACACTCACAGGCCACTACATGCTGCGCCACTCGGAATCAAATCACAAACAGCTACACTCACAGGCTACACTCACAGGCCTCGGCGTGCCGCACCAAACAGGCATTGCCACCTGTGCCTCCTGTACGCCGCCTGGCAGACAGCGCGGAGGGTAGAGCCACACACAGGTGCGGCAACGCCCGCCCGGTCAGAGGATAGGGTTCAGCGCATGTCAGCACCATGCACACTTCATCGTGCGCCCGGCAATGCATACCATGGCGTTCCCCAGCTGTCAGATTTCCACCAACCACGGCAGAGCGCACCGCAGCCAAACACCCAGCGCCACCTGGCTTGCTGGCAGCTCGTAGCGCTGCCTGCATGCGCATGCAGCCGCACAAACCACCGCACACGCGCGCGCACATGCACGCGCACACGCGCGCAAACGACCACCCCGGCTGCAGGCGCAGCCGGCAGCCACGATAGGGCAGCCCTGCTTGAGATGCCAAAGACCCGGGAGCCTACAGTCGGGCAATGGCCGCGCGACCCTGCGCATGTCCTCACAGCAGCGCACGGCGCAGGGACGGACGGGATGACGCTATGGGTACCCGATGCGGCCAGAGCGCCGGACTGCCGGGCGCCGACCTCCGCACCCGCGCCACCGCGTCAAACTTGGAAGCTCTTGCTGGCAGGCGCGTTGCACGGCGGGCGCGGCCGCGCCGCCGCGCACCGTGCGCGGTCGAGCAAGCGGAGCTCGCCCAGTGCCTCGCGCGCATCGACGCCGCGCGCCCGGACGCGCCCCGCAGAGGTGCTGCAGCAGGCTGCCGCCTCACTGCAGGCGCCACTCCAGGTTGTCAGCGGCGTCGTTCAGCCGGTCGCCGTCCCGGTTGCACAGGACCCACGGGCCGCCCGCGTCGGGCAGGGGCACGAACGCCGCGGCCACCAGGTCGCGCAGGTACAGCGCGCGGCTGACCGCGTCGATCGTGCACCACACGGCGTGGTAGCCATTGTGGGTGCCAGGCAGCAGCTCCTGGTAGCAGGTGCCCATCCACAGCCGCAGGCGCGCGCGGTAGGCCACCTCCAGCCCGGACACGGCCGCCTGCCGTGGGGCGCTCATCAGGCGCGGCGCCAGGGCGCGCCAGGTGCGCGCGTCGGCCAGCGCGCGTGCGGATAAGCAGCGCGCGTGGGCAGGCAGCGGGAGCCGCGCGGCACCATGCGTGCCAGGCCGCGCGGCGCAGCACACACGCACGGCGCGTGACCGACGCGCGCAGGTCGCCGTCTGCGCCACAGCAGAGCACAGCATCACAGAACAGAAGGGGCGCACCACCGCCGCCCAGCCACCAAACTCCTCGCCCTCCAGCGCGTCATGCATCAGGTGGTACACGAGCCTGGACTCTGGGTGCTGCACGGCGTACTCCCAGTACACCGCCTTTGCGACATCGTCCGCGCTGAGGCCGAACGCCAGGCCCGCGGTGTGCACGTCGGCAAAGTCGAGCGTGACGGGCTCGTCCGGCGCGCCCGGAGGCACCGCCGCGGGCTCCGCCACCACCCGCGCCGGCTGCACCACGCACAGCGCGCGTCAGACCGCGGCACGGGCGGGGCACGCCTGCCGCGGGCTGCAAGCATTGGAGCGCGCCTGCAGGCCGCGTCGGTCGCCACGCGTCTGGTTGAGCGCCCGCATGCGGCCGTTAGCCAGCCGCAGGTTGTGCGGTTCGTTGTTCTCGCGGTTGCCGTCCGCGTGGTCAATGCTGATACCAGGGCCCAGCGGCCACACCACGGCCGGGTGGAAGGCCGAGAAGATGAGGTAGTGCGCGTATAAGACTGCGCCCTGATAGTGCACCTTCCCGCAGGCCGCTCGACCAGACCCATGGGTCTTGAACTGCCGGCGCGCGTCCTTGATCCGGCCAAATACGTTGACAAACAAGGCCGGAATTCGGGTGACGTACCAGACGTCACCCACGTCCTTCGGACACATGGCTGCGCAGCGGCACTGGAGTCAGCCGTGTCTGGCGGCTAACTAGTCGCCTACCCACTTGGCAAACCCTGGGGAAGATGCGTGCGGCAGGTCCAAGGCAGGACGAAGAGTGTGCTTTTGGTACATAAAGTGTATGATTTTTACCTCGCCTGAGCTTATTCTTCATCGTGGACAGCGTGCACAGACTGCGTGCAAGCATTGTGCGCTTGCTGTGCTGAATGCTCTCGTCGCTGAGCTTACGTCATGCTGCATGCAAAGTGGTCACTGTGTCTGCAAGAGGCTGTGTGTTGCTCGTCAGCCAGCCGCTGGTTGTGTAGCTGGTTGTTGGTTCGGTCGCGTTCGGAGCGAGTGATTTTGAGTTTCGCGTCAACCGCGCAGCGGCCACGCGACGGCCAGGTAGAGATGACCAGGTGGTGCGCGTACCAAGCACCGCCCTGGTACTTGAGTACTCAGCGAGGTTTGGTATGCGCACCACCTGATCCACTCAGCCCGGACATTTCGTAACCGCTGCGCGGTGGACTCAGCAAGTATCACTTCGACTGCGACCGAATCAACAACCAGCCGCATGACCAGCGGCTGGCTGACGGGCGCGTGCCGGCGCGCGTCCTTGAGCTGGCCAAGATCGTTGCCAAACAAGGTGGGAACGCGGGTGACACAATAGACGTCTGCCATAGTGGTTGGATAGTGATAAAGCCTTGTATTGTTGCAGCCGCCTTTGTTGCAGCCGCCCGTTGCTCAGCTCTTCAGTGCGCCCCAGGAGTTTGCCTCGACGCCCGCAGTAGACAGGCAACCTCGTGCCCCGCTTGCTGTTTAGTTGCCTGGTGGGTACAAACTGCCGCAGTGTATCCCCGGGTACAGCCGGGGCAGGAGCGCAGGAACCTCATGTCGAGCAGACCCGGGTGTGTTGCCTGCAGACGTGCAGGCTGCGGGAGCGCCGGATAGCGGCTGGACCTGTCACATGGCCGGAGCGACGGCTGGAGGTCTGCGCCGGCCCTTGCGGAGGGCCAGTGCCTACAGGCGCTGCCCTGCGGCCGCCTGTTTGACGGCGCGGTCGTCAACATGATGCGCTACGAGCAGGCCGGCAACGGCGCTGATTGGTGCGGAGACCTGGCATACGCACTGCGACCTGGCTTGACCTGGCGCTGATTGGTGCGCTGTTGACAGTGTGCCAACGCGGATGCGCCAACTCAGGTTCCTGCGTCTGCTGGAGGTCAAGGTCATCATGCACACGATGCCCTTGATCGGCACCCCGCTGCGCATGGTGACGCGCACGCGCCCGGCGCCGCTCGGCGGCCACATCGCCGGCTACAACCCCTGCAACGGGTGCAACCCGTACCTGCAGCCGGTGCTGGTTGAGCAGCGGGCCGGCGGCCAGCCCACGCAGCGCCCTGGCCTCGCCCGGTGCGGCGCCGGGTCGGCCGGCAGCTCGGCCGGGCCGCGCGCCCGCCGCTCCACCAGCACCAGCTGCTGGTATGGGTTGCGCCCGTGGCGCGGGTTGTAATTGGCGATGTGGCCGACGAGCGGCGCCTGGGGCGTGCGCGGCACCGCGCGCAGCGGGTGCCGGATCAGACGCGTTTTGTGCACGACGACAGCGACCTCCAGCAGTCGCAGGTACCTGAGTTGGCGCATCCGCGTCAGCACACTGTCAACAGCGCACTGTCAACCCAGATCGCAGCGCGGATGCCAGGCCGGCACACCGACCAGCGCCCTCGCCGGCCCACCCGAAGCGGAGGATGTCGAACACGGCGCCGTTCAGCAGGCGGCCGCGCGGCAGCGCCTGCAGGCACTGCGCCTCTGCAAGCGCCGGGAGGATACGCCAGCCATCGGTGATGGCCATATGGCAGGTCCAGGCGCCCTCTGGCGCTCCCGCAGGCTGCACATCTGCAGGCAACACACCCGGGTCTGCTTGGCATGAGGTTCCTAGTCCACAGTAGCTGTGTGCACAGGCATGCATGCTCTACAGCACATGCCCTAAGCAGAGGGGAGTGCCTTCCCGAGCCTCAGCGCCATAGGGACAGGATGGTGGCAGCCAGAGTCACACACACAACCAGACCGGGGACTTCTGCAGCATGCAGGTGGATGGCTTGGGGGATAGCAGCACCGGCGCGCGCCGAGCCCATGGGCCCTGCCTCAGGAGACCGCATGACAGCCCGGTCGCTGGCGCACATGCTGCATGCAGCGCTGTCTGACTTGGAAGCCTTTCATGTAGAGTGCATCTGGGCCACGCCCACGGAATCCGACCTGTGGCCACCTTGCAGTGGTGCAAAATGCTCGCATGTGTGTGTTTTGTTAGTGCGGGTAAATTGGTGATGCAGAATGCTCGCATGTGTGTGTTTTGCTAGTGCTGGTAAACGGAAAGTAACGAAAAAATAGGCGAACGGCGAATTTTACATGAAGGGGCACATGCACTGCACAAACACAGCACAGACACAGACACTGAACAAACACAACACAAAAGCAGACAAACAGAGCAGAAAGCAAGCACAGGAACAACAGCGGCGTGAGGCACCAATCCCTGACTACTGCAGTGCACTCGCGGCTGCTAGCCTGAGCAGCACCTGGCCCGTCAAAAAGACCACAGCCCCAGGCTGTGGAAAGCTGCCCTCCGCCCGGTGTCAGGCACGCATTATATAATGCAGTGCAGGAGGTCTTCCTGAGCATCACAGCGGCAAACAGCCTCGCCGTGCTGTGGCCCCGAATAAGATACAAGGTGGAGGCTATGTCACCGTGCCCGTAAGGCTCCTGGCCACAGCTGGCGGACCGCAGTGCCATAAAAACAGTCCCTAGCCTGGCGATGGTCACAGTCGCCACACTCCCGAACTGACGCGCCAGCTCCTCGACGGCCTAAATGGGGTCCAACGGCGGGCGCTCCCATCACGTCGAGCCTGAGCGAGCACGGCACACAGGGTGGGCGGGCTAAGCAGAGGCCCGGCCCTCCCCCAAACAACTGAGAGCAACTATGCAATAAAGCTCAGGGATGGCAGCGGCCCAGGTATGTCCAGCAGACCAGCTACAGCCTTTCTTTTACCTACCTACTTAGTGCAGCGTAAAATAAAGGCCCGTAACCAGCCCATCCGGGGGGCCGATGGACACAGCAGAGGTCGTGCACAGGTTCTTAAGCACATAAGACCAGCCAAAAGGTTACGATGTGCGGGAATCGAACCCGCGGCTAATCCTACCTCCAGAGTGATGGGAAGGATTGATGTTGCCACTACACCAACATCGTGTTTACGACGCGCCGTGCCAAGCAGGCTTAAAAAGACGGCTATATAGCTCCTGATGGATTTGCCCTATACCCTACACCCTATACCCCACATCGGCGGATATGACTCATATGCACTCAGTGAGTGCCTCCAGCTCGTGCGCATCCGCGGGCGCGCCGACCGACAGCACCGCCGGCCGGCGACTGGTGCCCGACCACCACATCGTCCTCTACCCTCACCCCACTCCCCGTAAACCTGCCAAACCGGACGGTGTCCGGCGGCAGGTACAGGCCCGACTCGACAGTGAGCGCAACGCCCGCTGCGGGCAGGCGGTCGTAGCCCACAGCGGCGGTGCCGTGGGTATCCATGCCAAGCCAGTGGCCTGCAGCGGGCCAGCCGCTTGCTACATACCAGAGGCGTGCAGCCAGAGTGTGCCAAGCGGCGCACCCACAGAGTGCGGGTAGACGGCTTGTGAGGCCCCGCTAGCCAGCGTGGAAACACGCTTGGAGCACAGCTTGGATAGACACGGCGCGCGTGTCGTGCTGAGCACCGCAAGGCCGGAACGTTGCCCCAGGGGCAGTCCCGCGGCGCTCCGTACATAGAAGACGTCACTAACCTGCTGGCCTGGGGTGAACAGACATCGGTCTGCTCGCCTGGCGTGGGCAGCCACTCAGGGAAGTCCCGCGCAGTGGTGACTTTGATGGCCGACACACCGCACCCGCAGTGGTGGTGGAGTGCGCACACAACGCTCGTCACGGAGTGCGCACTCAGGGGCCCCTTTATGCGGTAAGTGGCGCCGCAGCTTCAGACAGCCGCTGCAAGCACTTACAGCCAATCCCTTTTCGCCGCGGAATATGGCGGTACCGGCTGCTGCAGCGTGCGCTGCGCCCGGTGTGGACACGCATGCACCTCACCAACCTCTGGCAACTCGGGTCTGTGGCAGGGCGCCGCCCGCTACCAAGCAAAAATGTGCCCAAGCGGTGCTGGAGACTGACCGCATAACAATTTGCCGCATAGCAGCGCACGTGAATGTGTGTGCACATGGCTCCCGGCGCAGGTGTGCTTGCCAAGTTGGGGCTGTCACTCGGGGCTTTCCAGACCCGGAGGTGTGACCACCTTGCTTTGTGCTGCGGCCGAGCCAGACTCAGGTCGGGGAAGAGGGCGTTGTACAGGCGCAGCTGTACATATACGATGGGCCTGCAGTGAAGAAAGACCAGGAGGCCATTGTGCAGAGCAAACAGCCCGTCTAGGGTCCCAAAAGGCATAATTTAATCAGTCGAGTTGTGTAGCTGAGTGGGATGTGCAGGCTCCTGAAGCTCCATGTTTTCTGCACACTGCGTGCACGCTGCGCACAGCGTGCCTAGCGCGCACGCCTGTGTCTGGGCCAAGGCACGGACTCACAGGCCCTGCAAACTCGGCAAAGCTGAGGCCTGTGGTCGGCAGACAGCCAGGACAGCCCATGCGCCGAGGAGGTGCCGGGCTGTCGCCAAGGCCAGCTCAGCGGTTGAGCCTGCTCAGGGGGCTGGCACGGGCTCCGCAGATGTGGTTGTGCAGACCGCAGAGCCATACATCACACACACCTGGCGTTGGAGGGAGCACGCCATAAACTACGCCGTGCGCACACGGGTGCTGAGGAGCCTGGCCCTTGTTGTTTACCTGCTCAGCGCTGATGGTGCAGTGCATGCAACCGCGCAGGTGGCTGGCAGCGGCAAGCCGATTCTGATCGTGCACGGCTTTGGAGCTTCCATAGGACACTTTCGCAGGAATATCCCTGAGCTTGCGCAGACTCACAAGGTGTGCAAGTATGGGCCAGCCTGTGGAGCGTCTTGTTGTCTGCACCGAAGCTGAGCTGTGTATACACATGTCCGTGCGACACAAGCAGCGGACATGTTGTATTGTAACAAGCAGAGCAGTCTGGAGTTTGGCAATGTTCTGCCTCTGCCCAGTGCCTGCTGTCTGCTGCGCTAGGCGCTGCGCAAACGGAGGGCTGAGGTCAGAGGCAGCTCAACGGCTGTCTGCGCGTGAGCAGGTCTTTGCGCTCGACTTGCTCGGCTTCGGCCGGAGCGACAAGCCCCTGCTGGGCTACACGCTGGAGCTGTGGCGCGACCTGGTGCTGGACTTCCTGCAGGAGTTTGTCGCTGGCTCCCCCGCCGTGCTGGTCGGCAACAGCATGGGCTCGCTCATCTGCCTCAACGTGCGCCCTGCGCTGGGTGGCTGGTCCAACTCCCTGGGTTAGGGACGCTCTCAACATTATACACTTTTGGTGCCGGCTTCATTTCGTTACAAGGGACCTGGGCCATGACGTGTTCATCCCCTGCGACGGCCCCGTCGGCAAGTTCTTCCAGGCGCGCCTGACGGCAGCCACCTCCTGGGCACTGGCTGACCATGAATGTGATGCTGCTGTTAGCGTGCTGCTGGTGGACTGATGGGACTTGGGTTCGCGCTGCAAAGTGTGCCTGTGCACCGCGTGCAGGCCTTGCCGCAGAATCGCCCAGACACGGAGTTTGAGATGCTCCCAGGTGCGCTGCTGTGACCTTTAGTGGCGCAAACACCATGTTCTGTCTCGGCCATGCTTGGCAAAGCTTTTCGTAGTCATATGCACTTCCCATTGTGCTACATATCAGGCCTGACATGGCGCGGTGCTCATTGCCAGGTGTGGGGCACTGCCCACATGATGACAACCCGGTACTGATAAATGAGCGGCTCACAGCCTGGCTCGCCAAGCACCACTAGCGCGCATGCCGCTCAGCAGGAGAGCAGGCTGCTGCGGCTGCTTTCTGCTGCGATGCACATGTATACCGGGCGTCTGGGTTTGGCGCAGTTTTGGGAGGCTGAAATAGCGGCTCTGCTTAGGATCTGCATGTGCGTGGACATGCTATCGCACATGTCTCGAATAGCGCACAGGCTACCTGCATAAGTAGGCAGGCGTGATGCCCGTTGCATGGCCACGTATCAACGCAAAATGTGATAGCATCACGAATCGCATTGGTGTCACACAGATCAGCTCGCATTGGTGTCACACAGATCAGCTCCCAACACTCAATAGAAAACAGGCATCATGCCGCTACTAAGCTTGAGGCATCTATGTGCGCATAAAGAGCGCTTGATGTCAAAAATGCCGCACCGCTTGCAATGCCACAACGCGTCCAAAATTGCAGCGCACACCATGACACCTGGGCTGTGCACAGCAGCAACACAAATTACTGCCGCAACGCGTGTGATAAGCTGTCAAACGTCTTGAAGCCCCTGATCAAGCCATTGGGAGACGTGCGGGCCTTCAGGCACTTGCAAAAGCCCTGGAAGCAGGCACCACATAGCAGCGGGAGCTTCATGCATTCGTGCACCACACAAAGCTGCATGGCCACTCATTTATTGGGCAAAGCCGCAGTACCTCACAACATCCTTCTCCTCGCTCAATGCACCCTTAAATTCCAGCCCATGGCAGAGCCTTCGGCGCATGCAGGCTTTGCGTAGACAGCATACTCCCGCAGGCAGGTAGCCAGCGGCGCCGCACATACATGGTGTTGTGACCTGAATCCCGGACGCACTGCATGGCAGTGCCGCAGCCACATCGCAATGTACTGCGCAAGGCATGCAACCTGACTGACAGGTCAGACCACGCGCAGGTCTGTGTAGATGGCCTGCGTGGCGATGCCGCAGTCATGGTCGGGGTCGCGAGCGATGTAGATGTAGCCCTTGTCGCCCCAGTACGGCGACCACGTGTTCTTCACGATCCAGTAGTCCTGGCCGTCCGGCGTGCGCCCATACCTGGGTGGTCAAAGCAACACAGGTCTTCAGCGCGCAGCACAATGTTGCACAGCCACTTGGGCCTTGCCCCTTTCCAAGCCTCCTACTGGCCTTCAGACGCTGCGTCAAGCCACCAAAGCTCCCAAAGCATCCCGCAGCCAGAAAACACATAAACTGCGCAGCACACACTGTCCATAATCAAGTATAAACAACCACATGTGCTCTCATGCAGCCCTTAACCGGGAGAGACATGATATGACTCTGTCAAAACAGGAATTTGTAGCAGTGGACGTACCCGCTGACAATGACAGCGTGGTCCAGGCGCTTCATCTTCGGCGAGCACTTTTTGTTGTTGTAGATGCCGGACTTGTAGAACCGGAAGTCCTCACCCTGCGACCGCGCAACCTGATGGAACAGGCGCCAGTGGAGAACCAGACGTCGCTGCTTTCACCTGACACCAAGGCTGCCGTTGAAAGGAAGCAGCATGACAAGTCGTTGCGCTCTTATATCACAGCCTCTCGAAACATTGTCGTGACAGGCTTGTCAGGAATAACATACAGCGTTACTTGAGAATACCAGGTGCCACAAAACAAGTCCAACCAAGCTGACATAGCAAGCAGGGTCACGTAGCAAGTAAAGGAGGCAGCTCATAGGTGACCGTGCAAAGCTACCTCAGCATTCACGGAGACAGTCATGGGCCCCTTGGTCAGGATGGCCTCCATCACCGCCTGCTCCTGCGTGTGCGTCTCGGTCGCGTTGACCCAGACCTGCGAAAACTGCGCCGCCGCCGCACGCACTCGTCAGCCCTGACTGTCGGGTGTGACAGGGATAGCAGCGCTGTAAAGCAACTCAAAGCCGTCCAGCCTGCATGCTGCGCTTAGATTGGCGGCATAGCTTGCCAGGCACCCTCACGATGCAGCACGCAGAGTCCAGCAAGTACATACGCGAGAGGAACGAGGGAATATGCAGAAGGGGCAAACTGCACAGCCAGTGCAGCAGCGCATGCCGCACATTTGGCATCTTTGCATGAATGGTGGCACCACATGAGCACCAACTCCCTGCAGCTCAGAACAAAGGGCTGCGCCTGTATATTCCACTAGACAGCGTGCAACTGTCAATAGCGGCACATGGAGTTGCCACTGCTGTGCTGGAAAAAGGTTCCCCAGATGGAATATGACGAGCTGCACACGCACGTTGGAGAACTTGGCGGCGTGCGGGATGTCCTTATGGCAGTAGTCGGAGATGCCCCTGTAAGGGTAGGCCTCCTCAGACGCAATGCCGAGCACGTCCGCCATGTAGTTGTACGCCAATACTTGGAACCTGCACGCACAGGCACTCTGTGAGTCATGGCTGCGTGGCAGACTTCTTTCGTACACTGCGCATTTGCGATGCACACACCAAAGCCTTTGCAGCACTGGGGAGCACATGAACAGGCCACGCCACCTTCCTACCCTCACACGCGACCTGGCTAGTGCAGTGCCTGCTCACTGTGGCAGCCACTCGAAGCAGGTCGGCGTCTAATGCTGGGTATAACAAGCCAAGCTAGACGTCTGCGCATGGTCATGCAAGCTTTTTATTGCGTGTGCAGTAACCGTACAGGCCATTGACCACACAGCTGGTGCAAGTCATATAGAGCGAGCAACAGCACTTTGGCGCCCCAGCAACGCTGGCCCGTGCCCGCACCCTCCCAGGCAGGCGGTGTTGCCATAGTCCCAGGCGCAGTCGAGCAGGTTCTGCTCTGATAGCAGCAGCTGCTTGCCGGTCTCCCGGTAGTAGGCTGCCTCCAGCGATGCCACCGAGCCAAACGCCTGCGCGGCGGACAGCCACGTCTGGTGTGTGTGGTTTGTGTCTGCTGCTTAAGGGCTTGCACGCCATTGCGCAATATATGGGCTGAGCGCCCGCACAAAATGAGCAAACCGCTTTCCCGTGTGTTGATTGCTGAGTCGCCTGCTATCCCACTACTTCGACAGTCTTCCTACTCTACATGCCTGCACCTACGCACGGGTTGGACATATGCTGCAAAGGAAAAAGCTTCAGCGCTGCCCGCACCCAGCAGCTGCCGCAGGCGGCCTGGTCCTTGACGGGGCTGTCGGCCGGCGTGCCGCGCCAGTCCACCGCGGCCGGCAGCATCGCCGGCGGCAGCGCGGGCGCGTGCAGGCGCACGGCGCGCCCGTCGGCGAGAGGGCTCGGGCGCTCCTCTGCGCGGCCGCGCGTCGGCAGCACCAGCGCCTCGTACTCCTCCTGCGTCCAGTCCGCGTAGCGGTTGACGCCCAGCCTGCCGCGGCCGCCCCCGCGTGAGCTCGCTGCTCCTGGCAAGCTCGCATGGAGCGCTATCCTGAGGTCCGCTCGGCGCATGACGGCTCTGGTCTGAAAGGCTCCCCCATGACACCTCCTGCAACCTGCCAGCAAAGAATGAGACTCCAGGCTTGCTGGGACTTACAGGGCAACAAGAAAGCGGCCTTTGCAAGCTCTAGCGCATATAGGAATACTGATCACGGGCTCACACACCAGCACGTTGCAAGAGAGCCCGCATACAGGTGGGCCGTCTTGCACACATGGTCACTGCACCACAAGACTGACAAGCGGTGCAGCCTCACCAAAGTGACTGCAACACTCACGGCATGCAACACACTCCAGTACTGGGCACTGCCAGGCGCGCACTCATGGCTGCCGCCGCGAGCATTCCAGGCCTCGATGCGCCCGCGGTTCTCATGGAACACCTGCCGCCGGCCCTCGTACTCCTCCGCGCTGCCATGTCGCCGCCCGTGGCGGTGCACAAACGCGTCGTATGTCGCATCGCCTGCGCGACAACTGCCTGCTTCGGTGACACCGCGCACACATGCAGCCGCAAACTCTATGCATGATGTGGGTGGCGGGGTGTTGGTCCAAGTCAGGGGTGCTGGCTGATTTTATGAACATCACAAGGGAAGGTTGTGAACAGAGCGTAAACCAAGCGCATGGCCCCATGCACATGCGTTTGCCCAGAACAGGCAAGTTCAGACTTTCCGTATCACTGGCATGCAAACGGTGGGCGCGCCAGAGTGGCGGTTGGGCAGCAGGGAACGCCACAGCGCGCCGCCGCTGAAGCGGCGCTGGTACCGCAGCGGGCCCGCGTTGGCTGTGCTGGGCTTTGCACGGCAGATGGCCGGCCGCGCAAATGTGCTGATGTCTGCTTCGCCCTCCTGCAACCCATGGACAACATGCTTTGCACACTCCACAACGGCGGGCGGGATGACCGCAGCGCATAGGGGCAAGAGTGCAGTTGGAGCCCGTCCGCAATGCATTTGGCTGAAAAGCAACTACCTGATAATCAGGCGGGGCTCAACGGGACGCCATGCATGAAACAGTGCATGCACTCGCTCCGTGCGCCAGGCGAGCCGCAACTCAAAGGCCAAAGACACCTGCAGACATGCCTGGCAACTGCAAGCAGCGCTCTCTCACGCCGAAACAGTCAGGCCGCGCCTTGTAGTCAAAGAACGTGGCGTCGTACTCGTCATAGTGGCCGCCCGTGTACAGGTTCACGCCGCGCATCAGCAACGCCAGCGGTTCTCCGGCCTGGGCGCAGCGCTCGTTCAATACGTCACTCGAGGTGCAACAAGGCCAGCTGCTGTTGGCTTTCCCAGAGTGGTGACGGCCCAATTCAGGATTACTCCAAGACCAAGAACTGTTGTTCCACTCCTGAAATGCCACGCACTCGGGTGAAGCAGCTCTGTTTTCTCTACTCTCAGCAAACCCAGCATACAGGCGGCACACCTTGAAACAGGGCCCCGCACCTGTGAAACGAAGAAGGTGTACACATTGTGGTAGGTGCCATAGCCCTGGTCGTCATCCACGCGCCAGACCCACACGTCAGCCTTGCGCCCAGCATGCCGCCCGTTGGCGACCACCGTCGAGCCGTTGAACGCCCAGCGCTCGCCCTGGATCTCCGGCAGCACCTGCGGGCGCGTGGCAGGCCGTGCAGCCTCCAGGTGCGGATCGTGCACCTCATCAAGCGGTATGCATGCCATAAGCAATGGCGCTCTGAGCACAGAGGCGCGTGGCAGGCAGTTGGTGACACTTGACAAGCAGCAAGTGCACTAACACTGCAGCTCTTACAAATAGGGTGCACGGCTCGCACAACTCCGGGCTCTGCGGCGTATGTCAGCTCCTCTGCTGCCCTCTGTGTCCACGGGTGCACATGAGTCCCTTTGCCGCCCCCAGATGCAGCCCCTCTCAAGTCTCCAGTCCCGCCGCATTAGAGCAGCGGTCTGCTGTGGTGAGGAATATGAAGCCCCCTTGCCACTCCCGAAGGCGCACCAGGCCCAGGTGCGCGGCATTTGACTGCAGCAGGCGCCGCCGCTGCGCCTGCGCCGTCGGCCCGGCGGTCCCGCCAATCGGGTAGGTCTGGCAGGACAGCCTGTCGATGCGCGGCTGCATGATGTACTCCAGGCTTCCTGCCTGCCAGTGCCGCCGCACCACCTTCAGCCTGTGGCCAGTTGCCTGCCCAGAGTCTGGCGTGTGCAGGCAAGCAGTGCAGGAAGCGTTTCGCTTCCTACCTACCACCAGCACAGCCCGCCCCCTTTGCGAGCTGAAGGGGCGACACTTGTGATGAAGCGCTTGTCAGGCCTTCAGGTACAATACATACAGGGAAAAGGCATGGATACACCGGAAAGCATTTGCAGTAAGAAAACCATGGCAGCCCTGAACCAGACCTCACCCGAAATCCACTGAACACTCCAACAAGCAGACCGGTTACACAGTGCCATCCAATAGTGGCCACAGCACTTCACCCAGCACGCGCGCTGCAGGCCGCACCTCGCCAGCGTCCAGGACCTGGATGTTTGTCTCCACGTCGTCCCGGACAATCTTTTGCAGCCCGCGCACCGTGTCCTGCCATGCCTGGTACCGGTTCCTGCACACGCGTTGGCTTGTGTGGACGCTTGACCCCCGGTTGAAGTGCAAAGTGATGTTGTTTTGCAAGCAGTACCAATCAACACCGACCTGGATAGAAAGCAGCCACAAAGAACAAAGAGCGGGCACCTCAGCGGCGTGCTCTGCAGCTTTGACACGTAGGGCACATCAACGTCATAAGACACCTGCGCAAGCACACACCAGCTCTTGCAAGCCAACCCACAGATTCCCAAGAAAGCGCGACAGCGAGGTTGTGGGTAGTGATAGCGTGCATATGAGATGCTCCTTATCTGCCAAGTGTAAACCAGTCTGATTGCAAGCAAGTGCAACGACTGGCAAAAAGTAAAAAGCGGCCTTACCTGGTACTGGCCTGGCCAAACAGGCTGCCGCGGCTCGTGCCGCCTGTCCACAGACTCTGTCACGTCAAGCTGCAGCACTAAGGAGCAACGTGCAAGCGTGATCGCGCTCAGGAAGCATGCGGCCCCACAGGCCCAGCTCAAACGCATCCTGTGCCCTTCCTGGACGGCTCTCCTTCACACCCAGGCGCAAGACTGATTCACACTGCGCAACGTGCTCCTCTCCAAGTTTGCATAACCAGCAGGGCTTTCGTCGTGAGCTCCAAGGTGCGGCAGAGGCGGTGGGGGTGGCAATCAGAGCTGGTCAGGGACCGGTCAGGAGTAGTACGGTCAAATTGTAACATTTGAGAGAGCGCCTTGACCTAGCACTGCGCGCGGCGCTTTTCAACAAAGCAGGGCATGCATGGCATCAACCAGCGCTGCAGGCTAGTGCTGCTCTTCTGCTTCTTCCTGTGCGCCTGCGCGCCAGCGGCTGCCTCTGCGCCGCCAGGCGATGGAAGCTCTGCGGAAGCTCCCGCGTCCGCGGCCGCGGAGGAGGTTGAGGCGGTCGACGCGCTCGCCTTCTTCGTGCTCGCCCTGCTGCTGGGTATCTTCTCCACGCACCTGCTGTCGTGGACGCGCGTGCCATACACTGCTATGCTGCTGGTAGGCACCCCGGCCTGCGCAGTTCTGCCCTGTTGCTGAGCTTAAGAGCGCAGTACAGGCGCCCCTGCCTGCCCGCAGCGTCACCGTATTATACTTGTTTGCAGGTGTGGGGCCTCCTGGTCGGCATCGGCAACTCGACAGGCTCGGCGCACTGGGCGCTGCTGGGCTCAGGCGTTCGCATGTGGGAGGTAAGCGCCATGGCTGCAAGTGGGTAACCAGCTCTGCACCATGGTTCACTGCGTGCAAGCCGCGGAGGCATCTTGATTATGTACGTGGGCAAGTTGCTTGTCTCAGAGTTGGAACGGTCTGACCTCACGGCAGTGCACACGCTTCCTGCTTGACTTTGGTTGTCACGGTGGTCAAGAAACTGCCACTGTGTGCCCAGTGCTCACTGTGGACCTGTTTGTTGGTGAACGTGACAAGCAAGCGTCAGCCACTGGTGAGCACGTGCGCTCGTGCAAACATGCGCTCCTCCCGGCCCCCACCTTGCTGCGACGACGGTCACGGATCAACCAGTGCACGCACTGCACGCAGAACATCCAGCCCAACCTGCTGCTCACCGCCTTCCTGCCGGTGCTGCTCTTTGCGGGCGCGATCGCGCTGGAGTGGCACACCGTGCGGCGCCTGCTGAGCTCCTCGCTCCTCCTGGCAGGCGCGCTGCCGCCCTGCCCTCTGGGCCGTTGTAAGCGGGTCTTTGGTGTTGCCAGAGGAGGCAGCACGCCTGTGAAGCCATCTGTGCGAAGCTGTGATGTGTGCATTTAGCACTCATGACAATGCCAAGCCTGCATATGTGAGGCATGTCCGAGGAGTAGGCGTTGCAGTGTGGGACTGCATTTTTACATTGCAGGCAGGTGTGTTTTGTAGTCACCATGCGAAGAATGTGCCTTATGGTCACCACGCAAGCGTCTGCATGCCGCCGCCAGCCCTTAGCAAACTCCTGGCACGCTGGTTCAGGTCCTTACGTGCTGCTGGGCACCACTGTGACGGCCGTGGCGGTTAGGCATGCGCGCTTGCAAAGAGGCAGGTGCTGAGGCAGCTCCTGACATGCCTGTCCAGGTCCCGGGGTACTGGTGGGCACTGTGCTGACCGCCGTGGCGGTCAAGTACACATTCCCGTACGGCTGGAGCTGGACGCTCTCGCTGCTGTTTGGCGCCATGTTCTCGGCGACAGACCCCGTCGCTGTTGTGGCTGTCCTGCGCGAGGTGCGGTCACGCTCGACCTCAAATGGCGGCTCCAACTGCTTGAACGCTCACCGGCCTCAACAGCCTGGCCGGGGCTGCAAACCGTGCAATGTTATATTGCCAGCTACTCGTTGTCGTGAGTGCGCTCAGCACCTTGGTTGCTTGCTCCCAGCATGGGGTTGTTTGAGGACACAAGCAGAGAGGTGCCTGGGTGCTCTGTACATCCATCTGTTAAGTGCTTGGCTAGGTATGCGTAACAGGCTAAATGAAGAGCTGCGGCCGGCGCGCCAGGCGGGCATGGAGAAGCAGCTGCGCACGCTGGTGGACCTGGAGGCGCTGCTGAACGACGGCACAGCGTACGTGCTGTTCTTTCTGCTGCGCGTCTGGGCCGAGGGGCGCCACCAGTCGGCGGGCGACGCTGTGAGGTGCTGCCCGCGCATGGGTTACGGCAGTACAATCAGCTGATGGACCGAGGGACACAAGACTGAGTTTGTTGCCAGCGCCGGCCTCGGTGCTCGCAACAAGCTCTGTCCGAATGCGTGTCTTTCACACGTGGCGCCGGGCATGCGGCGGTCGTCGCACGCAGCACGCTGCACCTCATCATCCAGCTGTCACCGCGCCCGCGCAGGCTGTTCTGCCAGCTCTCGCTTGGCGGGCCGGCCACCGGCCTGGCCTTTGGCATGGCCATGACCGCGTGGCTGCGCTTCATGTACAACAACCCGATGGCCGAGATCACGCTCACCGTGCTCACCGCCTACGCGACCTACGTCGTCGGCGACCGGCTCTTTGGCGTCTCGGGCGTGCTCGCCGTGGTTATACTAGGTGCGCGCGCCTTCACAGCTGCTTCGTATCAGCTTTCTTGCATTTTCAATGCGCTGGAGGACAGATGACGCAGTCTTGCATGGGCAGATGCAGCTGTAAATACCCGTGTCTTATCACCGGTATGTCGCAAGTATACTGCAGGTTGGTGATTCAGCTGGTGTGCAGGGTTATGGACGGGCGCCAAAGGCATCCACGCCATCAGCCGCAAAGCCGAGCACCCGCTGCACACTGTCTGGCGCGCACCCCTGCACAGCACCAAGCATCAAGCGTTGCGTGCTGTAACTTTTACTGCACACTCGTGCTTGCAAGTCAGTGCCTTTTCAGTGCAACAAGTAAAGGAGTGAGCTCAGGCTGGCCCCGGCGCGTGGCCGGTCACGCGCAGCTGCTGTGACTGTGACACAGTGTGACATACTTTGCATGCATACGCATGCCTGAACTCATGAGCGGCACACCACCCATCCCTGCCAGGGCTGCTGCAGCCGCCGGCGCGCGCCCGCTCCGCCAGGGAGGTGCTGGAGTACGCGGCCAATATGGTGCACACCACCTATCCCTACCAGGGCTTCTGCAGCCACCAGTGCATGGGAAAGAAAAAAGCCTTGCCCCGCCAGGGAGGTGCTGGAGTACGTGGCCAACACGCTGATCTTCGTGCTGGCGGGCGTCATCATCAGCAACCGCGTGCACACCAGCTCGGTCGGCCAGAGCGCACTCGTGAGCGCGCCGGACTACGGCTACGCGCTGCTGCTGTGGGTGTACCTGCTGGTGCGCGCCCTGCCGCTGCACGGACCTCGCTCCAGCCGGGCGCACCTCAACGCTTCCTTCGCCCTGGCTGTTGGTGACATTGCATGAGGGCTCTGCGTTGCGTGCCTTTCAGTACAAATGATAGAGCTGCTCGGGAGTGCCGCAATGGGGTTGATACCTACACTTGTCTTCACATGCCATGCGTTCGGCGTAAGTATGCACCGGTCGTCACCATGAAGAGCAAACGCTAGCCCTGCCATCCACACCCATATGTCTGTCCTGCTGTGCCTGCCTGAGCCGAGCCTTGGTGAAGGGTTGCAGTGCGCGGCTAGAATGTCACCGCCGTGAAGGCGCTCCCACGCCTCCAGCAGGCTGCTGCCCACTTTTGGAATGCGTCGTGGTCGTCTCATGAGGACTGCAGGCAAAGCTGCGCAGGTGATCCGCGGCATCATCCTGCTCCTGTTCTGGCCGCTGCTGCAGCGCTGGGGCTACGGCATCACCGCCCGCGACGGCATCGTGCTGGCCTGGTCGGGCCTGCGTGGAGCGGCGCGTGCCCACAACCCCGCCCATCCGGCTGCCTGGACGTGCGTGTGCACAGTGATGGAGCACCTAGGACTTATGTCCATCTTGCATGGCTGACTGCGGCAAGCTTCTTTGCAGCGCACTCGCTGGCAACGCACACGCCTCCCTGCGCATCGGCTGTCAAAACCTGCTTCTCCTGCGGCTCCCCCTCACCTCACCACAAACTCAGCTGCACTCAGACCGGGGTCGGGGCGCGCCGCAGGTGGGCCTGTCGCTGTCGCTGTTCGTGCTGCTGGACCGGCAGATTGCGGACGCGCGCTTCCGCTCGCTCGCCGTCTTCTTCATGGGCGCGCAGGCGCTGCTGACGCTGGTCGTGCAGGGCACCACCATGCCCTGGCTGCTGCAGGCGCGGCGCGCGATTGCAGATTTGCTTTGCTGCCCTCGCTGGTTAGGTCGCCATCCACCATGCTCCAGCTGCACAGGGTTAGATGGAGACTGCTATCTGTGTGAGGTGTGAAGGTGGCTTGGATCGCGCTACGACGCAGCATGATGGCGCCGATGACAGCCTTCACTTCTTTCTGTTCATGTCTGAATGAGGATGAATGGAGGATGCAGTCCAGGTGCTGAGCCGCATCTCCCTTCCCTCGGTGCAGGCGCTGGGCATGACCAAGCCGCCGGCCGCCAAGCAGCTCTTCCTGCGGCGCATGCTGCGGCGCGTGGAGGCGCGCGGGGAGGACGCGCTGGGCGTCGCGCGCGTCGACCGCGAGCTTGGCGACCCCAACTGGCACCTGCTGCGCCGGCTCACCGCGCTTGACCCGGGCGCCAGCCTCAGCCGCATCGTCAGCCGGCTCAGCGCCTCCACGCTCTCCATCCCCAGCGCCGGCGCGCCCTGCCAGCCCGATGCTGGGGTTAGTTTGGGGGGGGGGATGGGAGGGGGGGGACAGGGGTGATATCTGGAATACATTACAGATATCACCCTGTCATGTATGACAGGGGTGTGGCGCTGCCCTGGCACAGAGGCAGATGCTCTGCGCATGAGGAGACGCGGTGTCTGGTACCCGCTGGCGAGTGGTGGCGACGCAGTTGCTTGGGAGTGGTCAAGACATGCCTGGCTCTGGCGGGGCGCGCAGAGGAGCTGCAGCGGCAGACGGCGCTGCGCATGAACCGCACCGCCATGGTCCGCGAGAAGCGCGGCCGCCTGCTGCTCGCCATCCGGCAGACTTACCATGTACGCCCGTGCCCATCCAGCAGGGCTCAATATAGGGCGAGTGTGAGTCTCGGCACTGTTGGCGTGTGCACGTATACATGTTCAAACGCTGTCGGTAGCGGTGTAGACATAGGGCCCACCTCTACGCAGTGCCTTGCTGCTCTTTCGGTATGTCATGATCAGAGCAGACAGCTGGTCTTCCGTCTGCCGACAGGCATTGAAGCATTACACAAGCTGCGTGCCATGCAGGTTTTTGATCTGGTGTGTTACCTTGCACGGCAAGCTCCCCTTGTAAGTGTAGAGCGCGCGTAAACATGGCGCTCTTTGGCCGCAGGACTTTTTCCGCGACTACTTCATTGACTCCGACCAGGTCTTCAAGCTTAAGGTAGGACATCCACTGGCGCTCTGCTTTAAGGGGAAGCACCTTGGTGCGTAGGCGCACCTGGCAGCACATGCGGTTCCCCTGCAATCTGTAGGCGTGAGTGCCACAGCGGTAGCATTGCATACATGAGCTGCCGTCTCAGCCCTTGTTATGCTCTACCCGATGTTGATGGTGTCACCCGCCCGCCTGTGTACGAGCTCTCAACCGGACGTAGTATGGATGGCAGGCATACCCGCCCTTCACAGGGACGCGCGAGTGCCAGAAGGCTGTGTGCGCGCCGGGCGAGCGCCTGTGTGCGCGCGCGCCAGGGCTCGGCCGACCGCGCGCTGGACCGCCTGGACGAGCCGCTCGACGACTGGGCAAGCGTGCGGCCCCAGTGCGGCGTGCCCGCCTGGGTCAGGGCGCTGCAGCGGTGCGGCCCGCTCAGGCTCCTGTCACCACACACACACTGTTACGCAAAGTCCCCAATCACGCGTGCACACACCTGCTGCCTAATGAAGTGACAAACCGTGCCTGCAAAATATTGCAAAGTAGTGCGCGCATGGCGCGCAGTAACACCGCGCAGCGCACTGCGCTCGTCCGGGAATGTCGCACGGCCTCAGCAGGCAGGGTGTGGGGCGTGCAGGCACGCTGACTCGCGCGTGCCGTACCTGGCGGACGCCGCGCGCGCCGCGCTCTTCCGCGCGCTGGAGCGCAGCGCGACGCTGGCGCTCGCGCTGTGCCACGCGCACGCCATCGCGCTCAAAGACCTGCAGGTGCGCACCCCCGCCTGCCTCAGATCAGACAGGCAAGTGGCGTCGGCACACAGCAGGCGTGTGGCTACGAGCTCGCAGCGTGCATGGTCTGAGCAAAAGTCATGCGGCGTTTCATGGGCACAGCGCGGCACAAATGCCCGCTCTGTGCCGCTTGCACACAGGGACCTGCAGGCACGCCCCCACGGTTGCTGGCATGGCAGCGCAAGCACCTCGTGCATGCGGATGGCTTCACCATGCGAACGCACGAGTTAAAGTCTATGCAAGAACCCCCCCTGCGCGTCTGCACCCACACAGCCGCGCTTCTGTAACCCAACGCCTCATGCACAGCCGCACTTTGTGGCCATGCCGGCTGTGCATGTGGCATTGCCTCACACCCCTGCATGTCTGATCATGGCATCTGTTGATTACACGGTGTGCTGCAGCACGGCTGGCGTGGCGTTTGTGCAGACTGGATGCTTCTGCGCCGCGCAGGAGCATGAGGGCCTGGAGCAGGGGCCGCTGTATGACCCGCGGCTTGGGCCGCGGCACCACAGCAACGGCTCCCCCGAGGCGCTGCTGGAGGAGATGAAGTTCAACGTGACCGCGCAGGCGCGGCGCGCTGACAGGACATCCAGTGAATGCTGTCCTGCGCATCCCATGCAGTGCGGTCTGCATTGCCAGGGACGAGTCTGCCCAAATTGTGTGCTGCAGCATGTGCAAGCCACAGCAGGCCTACAGTGGCATTACTGGGCGGCGTGTGTTGAAGTCGGCAGACTCTCTGTGATATGAGGGTGCATCAAGCATGCATATGCATCAAGTACATGCAGCGCCTGCGCGGCCACCTCGTCACGAGAGCGCGCGGCGCAGATTGTGATGGAGAGCAGGGTGAACTGCGCGGGCGCGCGCCGGCACCTGGCGGCGGTCAAGGCCGCGGCGCCCGAGGTGCTGACCGCTATCCGGACCAAGCAGCTCGCGCAGGAGCTGCTGCTGTACAAGGAGGACCACCTGCAGGACATCGCCAAGACAGGCGCGGCGCCGCGCGCGCGCGCACGCGGCTGTGCCTCACTGGGAGGGCGCAGGGGCCGCAGGCGCGCGTGTGTAGCCATGCTCACTGCCTGGCCGCTCTGCCGCGGGGCCTTGTCTGCTATGCGCTGGGGCGCAGGCCGAGCCAGAGGAGCGCAGGTGGGGCAAACTGCGGCAGGCCTGGTGGATGATGCAGGGGTGGACGCCCTGGCCGCGCCCGCTCCCGAACCGCTTGCACACCAGCGCACTGCTGCACCACTCTGTCAGCCGCAGGCACGGCGTGTGCGCAGGGTACCGACCCTACCCTATGCACATGATGAGCGGCGGCGCCGCGGCGCAGGCCTGGTGGAGGACAAGGAGATGGACGACCTGACCAAGCTCCTGGACCACAAGCTCAAGGACCTGCACTACCACCCGCCGGCCTTCCACGCGGCCATGCCGCAGCCCGCCCAGCTGCTGTTCGACCACCCCATGTTCGCCGACGTGCCGGACGCCGAGTTCCATGCGCAGGCGCGCCACGCTCTTGATTAAACAGGCTGGCTCCATTCAGTCTAGTAGATTTGTCACACTGGTCGATCAGTGCTGTTGCAGGGCAGCCTCTGGCAGAGTCCTCCAGACCCCAGATGGATCCTCTTGCTGACCACGCAGCAAAGGGTAAAAGATCGAGGCTCACCTGCACTCGTGCTGCTGTGGTGTGGGCATTGCAGCAGAGACTGGGAGGGAAGGCGGCATGCGTGGGAGCACTGCATTTGGCCCCTTCAACCCCTCCCGCCAGCAATGTCACAGCCACGCACACCCCTGTTGTTGCCAAGCGGGACTCTGCCTGACAGGTGCTGCGCCGCGCGCGGCTGTGCGTGTGGGGCGAGGGCGAGCGCCTGAACCAGCCGGGCGCGCGCGCGACGCGCGTGCTCGTGCTGCTGCGCGGGTCGGTGCGCGTGGTCGCGCCGGGCGGCCGCCCGGCCGCGGCGGGGCCGGGCGCGCTGCTGTGCGCATGGCCGGTGCTGCTGGCGGCCGACCAGCTGAGCGCGCTGGTGGCCGCCACGATCGTGCTGGCGTACGCGATACCGTTTGAGGCGCTGCAGGCGCGCCTGCGCGTCACCGCGTGTGGCTTCGCCGGGAGCCCTGCACGTGCGCGTCGCGATGAGATTGACATAGTCGCCCTTTCTGGGAGGCGCTGCAAGGGTAAAAATGCCCTGCCCAGTGGTAGGGTAGGGTTCGGGTATAACACTCGAGCGGCGGCGCGCCGAGGGGCGCCCCGCGCGCAGGACCTGATGGCGCGCTACGCCTCGGTCGGCAGCGGCGCGTGGCAGGCGTGCGGCGCCTCGCTGGCGCTGCGCCATGGCGGCCCCGAGCTGGAGCACCTCAGCTACAATGAGCTGCAGGAGCTCTTCAGGCGCGCGTCGCGCGCGTGTCAGGAGCATGAAAAGTCCGCTTCCAATGTGCATCGGCTATCTGCGTCGCAAACTGCGCACCTCGAGCCTACTGTGCAGCCGCTTGCGCGATTGGGCAGGCGCGGATGACCCGGCGGGCATGCGGCGGCGCAGGCAGGCGCGCGTGGGCGCGCTGAGCGCGGGCGCGCGCCTGCGCGTGGCGGGGTCGGCGTTCCTGGTGTTCGGGCGCGTGGCGCCGCAGCGCCCGGGCGCCAAGCCCGGGCCGCCCATCTCGGGGCCCACCATCCTGCCCGCGCTGCCCGCCGTCTACGCCGTGCAGACCGCCATCAAGGTGCGCCGCGCCGGCTGCACCTGGCTGCCATGCAGACCGCATTTCTGCAAGAGTGTGACACAACTGTGTGGTCGCCATGGCTAGCACGCAGGCCTGCCCGTGCCGCCTTCAGCAGTGTATCCTTGATGTCAGTGTGTGACCAGCCTCCTCTGAAGCACGCTCTTACAAACACCATGCTGGCTGGCATCCGTTTGTGCGCCCTTCCACGTGCGGCACATGTGCTGCCTGTGCCGTCCGTCTCACGTTTCGCCCCGGCGCGCGCGCGCAGGTGCTGCACCTGCCGCCCATCTTCGACCTGCAGCGCCAGCTGCGGCCCAAGCCCGCACGCGGGGACGCCGCGGAGCCGCGGGCGGACAGCCCGCACCCCCCGTCGCAGGGCCCCGGGCCTGCTGGCCCCGGCCGCAACCTGACACGGTGAGCGCCGCGAGGCGGGGTTGCTCCGGTTCCCATCCTGAAACATTTTAAACAATTTTAACCCCAAAAAAAAACAAAAACAAAAAACATGCGGAAGCTGTGGTGCATCAGCTCTTGCAGTGAGCTCTCTGGATGCTAGCAACGCCCTCTGTGTGCTGGATCAGGGCAACCATGGGTTGGCCCCGCGCAGTGACAGGCGCGAGCCTGCCGACAGAATAGGGGGCACTGCGCCAACAGCAAACAAACGCATGCGCTGCGCCCCGGCAGACGTCCTGCCTCGCGCTCCCCGCCGCCCAGCCGTGCGCCAGCGACGACACCCCGTGTGTTGCTGACGATGCGCGCGTACGCGCAGCATGTCGGCGCCCGCATGCCTGCAGCACAGCGCACGCGCGGGCGGGGTCGACGGCGGCGGCCCGGCGCCATCGGCGCGCAGTCACGGCGAGCAGGCGGCCCCTGCCGGGCAGCCCGAGGCCGACACGCCTGACACGCCCAACTCTGCGCGCGTGTTGGCCGCGCAACCGTCCGGGCACCCGAGCCTCATGCACGCGCTGAGCGAGGTGCGGCGCGTCGAGGTCGGCACCGGGCAGGGGGCCAGCGACATGCGCTCAGCTGTGCCGGCGGCGGCCGCACAGGGACCTCGTGGTCCGCTGACCCCCCGTCGCCGCACTCCAGAGCTTTGCGTACAGGCAAACGTTGTCGACTGAGCTGCGCACACGGCAGCCAGTCCTGCCGTCGCCAGGTCAGTGTTTGCGGCGGTGGCTGATGCACAACTTGAGCAGAGAGGGTGCGATAGCACTGAGCAGGCACATTGGCAGTTGTGATCCCTGCATGCCTTTGTCTTGCACGGCGCGCGGGCGCTCAGGTTGCGCGCTGGCTCTGCGCAGCCACTGTGGCAGCTGTGATCCCTGCAGCCTCTGTCTTGCACCGCATGCATGCATGCAGGCGCTGAGGCGCCGCGCCCTGTGGGCAGCCGGCGCAGGAGCCGAGCGAGGAGGACGCGCTGGTGCAGAACAGCCTGCGCGGCAGCGGCAGCGCCGCGCACCTGCGCCGCCCGCCGCTGCCCGGCCCGGTGCCCATGAACGCGCGCGTGCTGGCGCAGCTCGCCGGGTGCGGCGCAGGCCGGGATGGTTGTTCACCTGTGCCACGGGATGTTTACATGTTGGGGTGTGGTGGGGTGCGTCGAGCGTGGCGCGCTGCTTTGCACGTCAGGCCATCATGCATGCGCCCCCGGGTGTGCTGTTTGCATGGCCATGCAGTAGTGCTTGAAGGTTTTGGCTGTGCAGACTGTTGGCATGCTTGGCTGGGCATGCAACCAACTGCGCATGAACAGCGACAGCCAAGTGCGTGGCCCGCCTGTTCGATGGGTTATGCAGTCTGCACCTGTGGCCCCTTCCATGTAGCTCTGAGCGCCTCAACGCCAAGCTGTGGCGCGCAGGGGCGGCGGCCGCTCTGACCAGCGCATTAGCGCCGGCGCGCAGCGCCCCGCGCCGCACGCCGCGCTGTCGCCGGGCCTGTTTGCCGCCGCGGGGGCGACATCGCGTGCGGCCGCTGCCCCGCACCCCGGCTCCGGCCCCTCTGCGCGCAGCCCCCGGCCTGCATACACCGTGACCGGCGCGAGCGGCGCGCGGCTGCTGGCGGACTGGTCGGACGCGCGCGCGGCGCGCGTGCTGCGGGAGGGCGCGCTGGCGCACTCGCGCTCGGAGCCGGTGGCATGCGCGCCGCAGCTCGCCTCCGCGGGCCCCGGCGAGGGCCGTCCGGCCAGGCCTGGCATGGCCGCCGGCCCGCCGGGGCTGCCGCTCGGGCCGCCGTCGACCCTGGGCGGCGAGCCTGCCCAGGAAGCCGCGCGCGCTGCCAGCAGGGGCAATTCGGGGCCCGTGAGCGGGCCGCGGCCGCACGCGGCGGCGCCCGGCAGCGCTGGCAGTGCCGTGGCTGCACCAGCGCCCGCTGGCGGCGGCGGCGACGGCCGCCGGCGCTCGCAGGACCACGGCGCGACGCTGTCGGCGGTGACGGGCGCCGGCATGCTCCGCGAACTGCAGGAGCTGCAAGCGCGGGGCGGCCCTCCCGGGGGCCCCCGCCGCGAGGGCCGCAGCGGCGACGCGTGGACGGTCGGCGGCGGGGCCGCGCGCGGGGCCCTTGGGCGGGCCCTGGGGGTGGGGACTCTGGGTTCTGCCAGCGACGTGCTTGCCAGCGGCCGGCTGGCGGGAGGGCCTCTCCGAAGGGGAGGGCCCAGGCCGGCCCCGGGGGGCCCGCGCGGCGGCGGTCCTGGCGGCCTCGGCGCGCTGATTACCGGGGGTTTCGCGCGCGTGAGCGGCGCGTTCGCGGGCCCTGCGGCGGCGGGGCGGGGCCATGCGCGCGGCGAGCCCCGGCATGCGCCAGGGGTGCAGCATTCAGAAGAGATGGCGGCCAGCCGGCCAGCGCCCAGCCCGCCACACAGCAGCCTGATAGACTTGTTCTCCGGGAGCTCCGCAGGGGAGGGTCCCCCATCGCCGCCGCCGCCGGCAGCAGGTCGTGCGCAGCCCGGCAGCGCCGACGGCGCGGGAAGCCACGCCAGCGCTCCGGGGCCGCACCCAAGCGGCACGGGCGCCCATCCCGGCATCCCGCGCGCCGGCGGCGGCAGCGGCGCAGCGGCGCCCCGGCCGCGCTTGGTGCGGTTCGCCGAGCCGGGGAACGACGCGGGGCAGGCGCTGCCTCGCCTGCCAGCTGCATCAGGTGATGAGGCGCCCGGAATGGCTGCAGCCGCACCCAGCATGGCTCAGGGTGGCGGCCGGGAGCCCGACCTGGAGTCTGGCAGCGCTGCTGGCGTCGGCCCTGACCCCGGGTCTCATTTCGTGTCAGTGACAGGGTCAGGCAGCGCGCCGCCGGCAGGCGGGGTCAGTGGGGAGGCGCAGCACGCAGGTGGCAGGCAGGCGCGCAGCAACACGCTGGCGTTTGACATCGTTGTTGACCCCTGAAGCATGGTGCATGCAGTGTGCAGGGTGTTGACACCATGGCATGGACCAGTGCCACGGATTGCAGGAAAGCCCTCTTGCCAGTGTTCTCATATCACGCCCATGGGTGTTGTCCCCGGTTGTTTTGCCAAACCAGCTGCAGCTTGCAGTTGTGGTGTGCGTGCAATGTGCTCTTTGCACGTGTTCTGCAGGCAGTGTGATCTGCCCTGCATTTGCGCCGCTGCCCCGCCTGATGCGTGGCCCCGCATCTGCTAGATACTTCTGTCAGAAGTGGGCTGCGGGCGAAGTGGTAGGACCCTTGCGCATTAGACTTAACAAGGTTGCCAGCTTGACACGTAGCCGTTGCTTGTTGACATTGCACTGGCCCTGTGTGAGCTTGTTTGTGGCAGCCTCTGCACTTATCTGGTGTGCATGACTTGCAAGAAGTTTGGCTGACGTGGTAGCCCTGCGGAGTGCGTTTGAGAAGTGCAAAGTGCGCCTGGCTGCTGGTAACAACATTGAAGTGGTTGACCGCGCCCCGTGCGCATCATGACGCCATGGCCCTTTCTCCCATTCCCCCAGTCTGTCCGGTCATGCTGCAGCAAGACACACGCACCGATACCACACACAAGACGAAGGCATGCACCCTATACCCTAACCCTAACCCTTAGATGATGACACGCTCACCAAAGCCAGCTGCGCCCCAACACTGAAGCATTAGACCCAGCAACCCAGACGCATATGGTACATCTCTGTTGGGCCCTAGCCTGCTCTGTTACAGCCCTAGCTTGCGCGGCGCTGGCCCTGCACCGTGACGACAAGGCTGCGTGGGCCGCCGTAGTTGCGGTGCTCGTTCAGGTAAAGCCCCTGCCAGGTGCCCAGCGCCAGGCGCCCGCGCCGCACCGGCACCGTCAGGCTCGGGCCCATGAGCGAGGACTGCCGCGTGCGGCCCCACGACGGTCAGGCCTGGGCGGGGCATGCTGCATGCAGCCCCCTATGGCATGCTTAGCAACTGTTGGCCCTGGTGCAAGCCGAGCAAGGACTGCCCACGCGGCACCACGTGTCAGAGTTTTGTGCGTCCCAAAGAACGTCACGGAGGCACAAAGGCGGTGACATAACGCGCATCTCATTTCATTCAAAACAGCGGTGCAGCAATCCTTCCACTCTTGGCTGTCACTGTTGTGCCGTGCCAGGGATGGCCACTGCCAGTGTTGGATACTCTGCATACATGGAGAGCTTCACAGAGGGTCGGAGCCACTGGACGCACCTTGACATGCGCCGGCATGTCGTCCATTCCCTCATCCAGGTGCCTGTAGTGGTGACCCTCGGGCGCTATCCGGTCGAGGGCATCCTGCACATGCAGAGCAGTGACGGGTTGAGGGCATGGATGCCATGATTCGAACAGCATAGCATAGCTGCACAGACATGCAAAACTGGCAATACAGACGGCTTGTTGCCAGCAGGAGGTGACAGGCGCAGCAGCTGCAGGCAGCGGGGGGCGCGCGTTCAGGTCGAGCGGCACGTCCGGGCTGGCGTTCTCGTTGATCGTCAGGCTGGCGGACGTGTGCAGGACTGCGTCGCACGCGTGCAGGAGCCTCAGCGGACGCCGGGCTGTCTCGAGAGCCTGGCAGAGCAAAACCACCACGGGGGCGCACTGAAGAAATTAGCAAGGCCGATGTCAACCTCGCTGAGCTCGGGGAGCTGCTGCAGCACCTTGCTGGTGATCACGTGGCACCCCCGCTTGTGTCCTGGCAGCTCGACCACCTTCTGCAGCCTGCAGCCCCAGTGAGCATAGCCTCACTCCACTGCTGCAACCAAGCCTTACATTGGCAATGTGTAAGCACCAGACAAGCGGGGAAGGGAACAAGGACAACGCAGCGCCTCACCACACTTGCTGCGCGCCCTCGACTGCGGTAGCTGTTCCTGCGGGTCGCACACACAGTCAGAACTCAGGCATGTGGCGCGACGCCGCCATAAAGAAAGAGTGATGCACAAATATCACCTGCTGCGCAGTGCACGCCCCCTTGCTGGGTACGCTGCGTGGTCCTAGGTCCGCTGCGCGCGCTCCGGTGCGCAAGGAGCGGCCGTGCAGGCCATACGCAGCAGGGCCCAGGAGCCGCTCCAAGCAGCGTCCGCGCGGGACCCGTGCTGCGCTGAGCTTGCACACAGGGGCAGCCCGCAAACAGCAAGCTTGCACTGGGCATGGCTGGAAGCCCCAGTACACCAAGATAACGGTGAGCTCTTGCACAGCAGTGAGTAGGCACACAGAGGAGGCTGTGGCTGCCAGTGAGCGCTGGTTAATCAGGGAGGTAAGAGAGGCGCATACTGCTCAGCCTGCAACCTGCTGCAGGTTTCAAGCCTTGTCAAGCTGGACTTGGAAACTTTCCACCTCAAAACTCGTCGAGTACACTCGGAGGAGCAACAACTACTGACCAACAACCATTGACCTGACCAGGAGTCGCGCGCTTGCATTGCACACTTTGGCTGCTCAACGGAGCGCGACGAGCTGTTAGCAGGAAAGCAACCACAGAGGGCTGCTGGCGGCAGCATGACCACAGGCGCTCTTCTGCTAGCGCGGCAGGCTCCGTGCAGCTGCAGCACGTCACAGCCTGAGCCGCCCCCGCGGCAAGCGCGTCAGGGCGGCAGAAAGTGGCCTGCTATTCGTGCGCCTTCCTCCTTTGGCTCTTGCTTGGCAGGAGCCTGCACAGGGACACATAGCAAGTGCTGGCACTCTGCTCGCAAACCTGCTTGCATGCAAACTTGAGCTTGTGCGTCTCAAGAGGCAAGCGCCTTGGGCGTGAGCGCGTCCACCCTGTTCTGCAGTGCTGCTTCTTAGCATACCTGCGAGAAGTTACAGCCTTGTGCAGGGCGGGTCTAGCGCCTGTAAGCCATGCGTGACATAGGCCTGCTAACGCGGGCTCACACGCGCTGCAGCAGCGCGGGGGCCGCCGCGCCTGCGCGCTACCAACACAGGCCAGGAGTACAAAGTTGCGGAGTTTGCGACTGACGAGGAGACGGGCGTCATGGAGATGGGCGAGCAGTTTCAGGCGCGCCGGGGTCCGAGGTCGGCAAGTGGGGGTGGTGGCCACTCCGCACGCCTGTGGCGTGGAGATGAAAGGCACTGAGGCTGTCTGTACGTCAAGCGTGGGCTCAGCGTGTTCTCGAGAGGCGCCGCGCTCCACCCATGTGGCACACTATACTCATGTGTGTGGCGGCTTGCATGCTGTGCTAACAGCATAGGCAGCTTTGTGAAAGAAGCTGCTGCTCTGGATGGAGGTGACTTTCCAGGCTTGCTGAGGGGCCAACGCCCACTCTGCTTCCCGAGCAGTCTCAGTGTGTCTGGGTTGTACTTGTCGTCATTATCTCTTTTGCCCCTGTGCCTGGTGTCTTCTCCAATACAAGTGCTGAAGGTGTCTGTGAACACCGTCACTTCACTGTGTTCTTGCATCAGCATGCCTGCCGCCCATGTCCAGGCTGTAAGGGCAAAATGCGCTCGACGAAGAAGCATGCAGGCCACACAGCCCCTTCCAACAACTGCTCAACTGCTGCGTGGTGGCGTGACACGCGCGCTGAGTCGCGCGCAGGTGTACAACCCGGAGGAGGGCCCGCTGGAGCGGCGCGTCAACACGCAGTGGCTGGACGGCATGTTCGAGGGCGAGGTCGACCTGGAGCACACCGACTACTGGTTCACGGAGCCCGCGGGTGCGCGGCGCAGGCTGTGCTTTGTCGCGCTATGCGCGCTGTGCACTGGCGACTCTGCAATGCCTGCTCGTCCCCGGCTTGCAGCGCGCCTCGGATCAGCCCTCCCACTGCCTGGCGTGCCGGGGTGTGGGAGGGCATGGAAGCGGTTGCGTGCGGGGCTTTCAATCTGCAGGGCTACATTACAGTGCTGTGCATGGTGCGGGAGCTGATGCACACGCGTGCGGGTCGCCAGCGTGCACAGGATCAGCGTGTGGTGTCGGGCTGTCGGATAAGAGTATACTGCAACTCATGCTTCAAGAGGTTGGCAGTGGCGAAATCCGAGTTTTTAAAAAAGCCGCGGCGCTCGGCCGGGCGCTGCAGGCGGCTGGGACGGGAAGAACGTGTTCCAGAAGCTCGCGAAGAGCATCCCCATGGACTGGGCCAGCGCGTACCGGGAGGGCGGCGCCGACGAGGGCCGCGTGCGCGCCCAGCCCGCTGAGCATGGGCTCTGGATAAAGCAGCTGACGCAAGCAGACAAGGGGTAGCCGTGTGGGCCTGCCACAGCGCATGCGCGTGGTGAACCCAGGGCATGCTCCTCGCACCAAAGGGCGCGTACGTGGCAGCGTGTCCGTCTGCCCCTCCTGCCGTGCGCTGCACTACTACCGAGTGCGTGTGAGGTTTGTGGAGGCGCTATTTACCCTCCAGTGAGGTGCTGGCAGGGGTGGCCCTGCGCGTGTGCCGACTGCCTCAGGCGCTCATGCGCCGAGGCGCCGGCGGCGCCCGCACACGCGCTTGCCCCCGCCCTAGCGCCCCGGGCGCTGGCGACGCTCGCATGCCCTTCCACAGATCGGCATATGATTATTTTGCACTGCCCTACCCCGGGCACGGACGCCGCATGGCCCGCTGACGGCGCGCGCCGCGCCCGCGCCCCGCAGGCGCTCCTGAACGCGTTCGAGCCGGGCGCGGTGGTCACCGGCACGGTCAGCGAGCACCTGCTCGGCCACGGCATCCTCGTCGACGTGGGCGGCATGTATGACGGGTGCGCCGCGAACCCTACCCCACCCTTCGCGCTCGCACGGCGCCGAGCTGCCGCAAGCGCTCGCACCTGGTGTCGGACGGGGCGCCAGAGCACGTCGTTGATGCTCGGGAGCGGCGTCACTGATGGTGACTGCTGCGCTGCTCCCGTGTGCTCGGCATGCGTGGGCGCGCACGCGGGGGTGAGGAGAGCGCCGTGCATGCTTCGAAGCTCTGCTCTGCTCGTTGTCTTTCTTTAGTGTGCCAAGTCAAGCAAATCTGTGCGATGTTCTAAGCGGAAGGCAGGGTTAACTCGGCGGCGTGCGCGCGCCAGGCTGCTGCCGACAAAGCTGCGCGGGTTTGACATCGCGCGGAACCCGTACAACGACGCCACGGCGACCACTGAATCGCTCGTGGCCCTGGTGGAGCCCGATGACGCCCAGCTGCGGGAGTACGCTGCCCAGGTCCGTGCAGCCTCGGCCGCCGACCTCTTTGCTGGGGCAGTGCCTTGGAATGTTCTGCTGAGGAGCTGGGTATCAGTAGCAAAAGCGTCTAGCAACATGTTGCAAGTGTTGCACATGGTCACTGCATGCAAGTCGTAAAGTTGAACAGCTCGGTGCTCGACCAAACGGTATATGCAGCGAGCGACCTTACTGGACAAAATATTGGCTGCGTGGGGTGAGTGGACATGTCTGCCTGCGTGCGCAGGAGGACGACGGGCCGGAAGCCCGGAACGACCCGTGGGAGATGTTTGGCACGAGGCTGCACCCAGGCGAGAAGGTCACAGTGCGCGTAGCGCAGGCGCGCCCGCCCGCGCGCAAGACGACACGACGGCCTCCCGCTTTGCGCTCGACCTGGCGGGCGCTCTGCCCGACGCGCCCTGGATGCTGCGCGGTGCACTGCAGGCATTGCCACGGCCGCCGGCGGGAGCGCTCGTGCATTGCGGCGCGCTGAGGCATAGGGTAGGCAGGGTTTTTTACCTGGGCGGCTGCACGCGTGCAGGTCAACTTCTTCCCGGCCACGCGCTTCCCGCTGCACCTGGAGCTCGTGGAGCCGGCCATCCTGGCGCCCTGGATGTGCGCGCCCGCGGCCGGCGCCCCGCTGCCTGCAGGCGCCCGCGCGCAGCTGTTGGCTGTATCTGTCTTTTTGCCAAGTGCGGAAAGCCGGCCATGCTGGCGTCCTGGATGTGCGCGCCCATGGCCGGCGCCCCGCTGCCTGCAGGCGCCCTCACGCCACGTCATTGGCACGTCATTGGCTGCATCTGTCTTTTCACCAAGCGTGAAGACGAGGGAGTTGGTGGCACACATCGCCGCGCGCCTTCAGCAGCAGTGCCACGCAGCAGCAGTGCTAGGTGCTAGATGGCTCCAGGCTAAGGCGTGCGCAAATCGGCTGCCATGTTGAACGAGGCAGCTGCAGTGGGCGCGTGGCCGCAAAGCCGCAGCGGCCCCATGCGGACAAGGCCGGGCGTGCGGCCGCGCTGCAGTGGCTGGGGCGCCTGGCCTGACCTGATGAGCTTCGGCGTCGGTGACCCGCGGTGACGGCATGTGCGCGCGCGCCCAGCATGCCGGAGCCGCACATGAAGTGGGTGTACGACCTGCGCGGACTGGACACCCTGGAGGAGCTGGAGGCGGCGACGGGGTACACGGTCCCGCTCCTGCGCATGGATGAGGAGGCGCGCCCCGCCTCACGTGCCGCCTGCTGCAGCGCGCCCCTGATGCTGCAGTGCTGCAGCGAGCGAGCCATGCCACGCGCACGCGCGTTGCGAATTTTGTGGGAATTGTTCATGAAGCTGCCGAGCTCGGCCGCGTCCCTGCGCGCTCTGGCGCGCCCGAGCAGCGCGCGCGCCGCGCGCAGCCGGAGGACGACGACGACGAGCTGGACCGGGAGCGCGTGCGGCGCGAGTGGCCGGTGCTGGGCGTGTACCCCGAGGACCGGCACGTGCATGTGGAGTCAGACTATGTGCTCATGCCGGAGGCGCTGGAGGCGGAGGAGGCGACGCAGGCGGAGGAGGCGGCCGCGCGCTCGCTGTCGCGCGTCTCGCCCGAGGAGCGCGCGAGCCTGGCGCGCGCGGCGGCCACGTTCGAGGAGCTGCTGTCCCTGGCGGACGCGCCGCCGGGCTGATGCGCGCGCGGGGTTGAGTGAGCTGGCTGAAACGCATGGGCTCCTGCTGCCATGGTCTGGGGCTGCCCTGGCCTCTGGCCCCACGAGAGCGACAGGCTGGTCTTCTAGCCCATCGCATGTTGGTTTTGAGGCGCGGCGATGGTTGACCAGCAGGATATGCTTTACAGAACCATGCTTGGTACCCTCGGCACAGAAGCGGAATGCATGTATATGTAGCACGTGTTTGTGACGCGACTGGTTAGGCATCCTTATCTGCTGTATGTAATAATGAAGTTCACAGTATTGACTGTGGACGGCCCTCAATGCCGCATTTGAGAGATGGAGTGCAACTGGCCAGGTGTAGCAATTGCTCTAGTGTATTCATATGGACCCCAAAGCTTGATGTGCCCTGCAATCAAGGCCTGCATGGCTGGACCTGTGCTGTCTAAGCCAGTCACAGTTGCAATCCTGCACAAGGTCGGCACGGATACACATGCGTCTGAGTGGCACTGCAGTTTGCCAAAAGCTTGCGCACTGCCACCAGACCACCGCTCGAGCTCACTGCACTTCACTCTGGTCGCAGACACCCACTGGCACTGCAGGTGACTGCCACTGCTACTACCCGGAATGTTCTGCCTCCTGCTGTCATACTCATCCCTGCCAACTCCGGCCTGTCACCGACTTGCACAACATTGATGCAGGCCTGAGGACGAAGGCCGCATCCGGAGCAAGCGGAGGTGCTTGAGTAACTATACGCTTGCTGCTGTGCTTTGCGCTGGAACTGCCAAGCTATGACCGGCGTTGTGAACGCTGCGAGCGCCTCCGTGCAGGCGTGCAGGCTCGCCTGACTCGGCGCTCTGCGCTCGTGCTGCCGCTTGCCCTCTCCTCTCGCGCCATGGCCACTGACAGCTCCAAGCAGCCGGAGTCCTTCCCATACATACAGCTGTGGGCAGATGGAAAGGGCGAAACGCACATCAAGCAGTTCATCATGAAAGGCTTTGACCTCAAGAAGTATGCCAGCGTGCGCCTTCTCTTTAGGGCGTGGCACGCTTCCTTAGTTCTTGCTGTGCACCATACAATTAAGTACTCCGTGCAGGCAGTCCGTACGCGGCTGACAGTGGAGCGCTGTCTCCGCAGGGCGAGCAGCTTGTGAAGGAGGGACCTGCGCCAGTCAAGGTCATTTTCACCGAGCTTGCCGTAGGCCTGGAGAACGACTGGCACTGCTGTCCCAGCGTGCAGCTCGTGATCACGCTCAAGGGCAGCTGGTGCGGGGCTCGCGCGCCGCATACCCTGGAGTGGGCATGTGCTGTGCAGTGGCAGTGGCCAGTGATGATGTAGGGCAGCTGCACTTTGTCTGAACGCTCTGGCATGCAGGATGATCAAGACCAGCGATGGGACAGAGTTGACGATGACCCCTGGCGACGTGCTCTTCCAGGTGCAGCAACGCCTGTGCATGCAAAGTTGCATTGTTTTGGTATCCACTTCAAGCCAAGCATGTAACAAGCAAGCCACTTTGCTGGAATGTTTGCCATCATGTGTCATTCATGTCGTGCTCGGTGGCAATGTGATGATCACATAGTGGCGGGCGCGCCGCAGGACAACACCAAGGACAACCCGGCCGCCAAGGTGAAGCTGCCGCAGCACTTCTCCAAGACAGTGGGCAGCGAGCCGTGCCAGCAGCTCATCGTGCAGCTGGACCGCACGCCCGAGGTCGACAACCCGGGCGCGTTGTCTGCATGATGATTGGGGGAGAGAGGCTGTGTCGGAAGTGCTATTTTTTAGCTGGCGACTGCTAATAAAGGTGGCCCACACATGGCTGGGTTACAGCAGCGCATTTTTGGATTGGTTTGGGAATGATTGCTGGACATAGTAGCATAGCTCAGAGCTGACGCATGCTCTGCTAGCCTGTAACGCAAGAGAAGCCTGTCCATTGCAACATGGCCGTATTTTGCAGCCTCCACTGCAAATCTGCTTCACGTTCAAGTGTGCAGCCTTCGCGGGGAAGTTGCCTGCAGCATGCTGGCTTTTACTCTCAATCCAGGACCTGGATTCCAGGTAGGCCACTGCTTGCTGCCTTTACATTTGTGATTGCATAGTTAACTTTTAGGCATGAGGTGCAGCCTGAGCAGGTTGCTACACACATCAGGCGCATTTTTAGGCATGGAGAGGCATGGCTGGTGCGCAGAACGCCTCTAGTACCCAGTCGCTGTGCACACGTAACTTACAACAGGCCGTGGGCGTGCTCATCAACAGGTTCGCCTGCAGGATGCCGCCTCACTGGCCTGCACTGTTGCATTACTGCCATTCATGCTGCAACATTGAGCCCCCGCGCAACAGCTATACTGCAGCACCTTGTATGCTGCCGGGCGGTTCTCGCACTGCCCGGTCGAGAAGACTGACCCGCCGCGAGAGGCCGCCGCCGGCCGCCACGTTGGCGTCCAGCTGCAGCACATCCCACTGCCCCTTCCCCACTGTATTGTACAGCAGCGTACTGCGCATGCCGCCGCGCCGCACTGCCTGCCAGACGTGGCGCACTCACTCAGCGGCACAGACCGCAGACGGAGTGCGAGACAGCATGACGGGTGCCTCTGCTGTCACAGCTCGCAATAAAGCTCAGTGGGCAACAGCGCCGCACCCTGATGAGCAGGTCCGAGCTGCTGTGCCGGCCACAGAGGGCGAAGCGGCAGCTGGCAATGTGACCCGTGTGCGTCATGTCCACAGATGCGTTGTACCAAGGTCCAGTGGTTAGTGGCAGTCCCAACTCGTCCTTGATGAGTTGGTGGCTTTCAGCGTGCTGCAGCGCCAGCCTGCACAACCAAGTACACTTCATATTACGCTTGCACGCCAGAGCATTGCTCGAGGTCCTGCAGAGCACGTGCGGAGAGAGCACCTGCGCAGCTGCTGGTACAAGATGAAGTCGTTCAAAGCGTCAGTTGTGAGGTAGCCAGTCAGACCAAGCAAGCCCCAACCTCCCGCCTTGACCAGCAGCGCCTTTGAACTCTGCATGTTGCATAAGGAGTGGCACCTCCTGCTTCACTTGGCGTCGTACACGAGTGAAAAGTTGACCCGGCCGGGTGGGCCCCCGCGGGTGGCCGACCCACATGCGGGACATGCGAAGTGTGGGCGACGCATGTTTCAGGCTGCGCTTTCAGCGTTGTCCCTGATTTGTTCCGTTTCTGTATAGACAATTGTGAACAAGTGCAATGGCAACTGCCTTTGGCGCTCGCAACAGCGTCCAAGTCAGCCTCGTCCGGGAGGGGCGCCGCGCACTGTCCGGGAGCGCTTGCAGCCATACTTGCAGAAGGAGGCGCCAGGAAGCTGGAAGCAGGGCTGCGCTGCAGCCGCCAGACGGAGATGAAGGACCAGGCATAGACATCGACGCACTTGCACGCCGGGTACTCACCAGCCTACATCCTTTGCCGAGCATAGACGTTGTGCAGAGCATGTAACTCCTAAACAGGCCTTGCAAAGTGATCCGTTCGTCACGGCGTGTGTATCAACGTGTGTGCGCCTCGCCTGTGCCAGCTCAGCCAGGAGGCGGAGCGCCTGCGGCGAGCGCAAGCGGAGACGAGCAGCTCCCTGGACGCGGAGGACTTGCTGCGGCCCGCCGCCGACGCTGTGCGCTCCGTCTCGGATGAAATACTTGCGCGGCGCAGCAACGGTGCAGAGGCCAGCTCGTCCGGCGTCGAGGTAGCCGGCCTTGCACCTGTTGACCAAACCACTGCCCTTACTGTCTGCAAACACATTGCGTTCGAGTTGCGTTGGCTGCTGCTATGCTACAGCAAACCCCCACTGAGCATCGTTCCTGACAAAAAACGTGTCAGGAGAACACTATGATGTACCCTGCTGATAGCTGTTACTTTGGGGTGCAGAATTGGGAGGCCATGGCGCAAGCAGAAGTCGGCGACGGCGGGTTGTCGTCCCAGGAGTTTGAGCTGCAGCAGCAGCTGGGCCGTCTGTCCTGGGTGCGGCTTTTGGACACAGTTTATGCAACAAGTACCACCTAGCCTTCACACGGTGCTGCTTGGCTCAGTGTCGGGCAGGCTCTTTTCTTTTTGCAGGTTGTGTGCTCTTCATCCAAGGTGTGCTGGAAGTGAGAAGCGTGTCTGGCTGTCCACGTCTGACTGTGCGCTTGACGCCCGCGGGTAGGTGACGGAGAGCGCACGGGAGAGCCCGTTGCAGGCCGGCAAGGTCCTTGCCCAGCCAGAACAAACCGCTGTGGTGGCGTTCACCGCGCGGTACTTCAGCGGCCTGCCCTTCCAGGTGGGGCCGGCTGCCAAGGAAGCTTGCATTCAGCACTTTGCATGGCGCTTTGTTTTGGCTAGAGGCCACCTTGCCGGCATGACCCCACATGCAGTCGCCCTGGTCTGAAGGGCTCGCATCCACGTGCAGCCAGCAGTGACGGTGCTGCTGAAGGAGTACCTGCCAGGCGCGAAGAGCGTCGCCTGCAATGAGGTCCAGGTGCGCTCTTGCCACCATTACACTGACAACGGATCAGTTGTGTACACACTGCAACACGTGTGCCTGCATGCCGTGGATGCCCGGAAACTTTATCCAGATTCAGGATCTTGTGTCTATTTGCAAGCACGGCACGACGCCGAGCACAGGCACAGCACATATGCAGCACATCTGTGCACTGGCCCTGCTCACGCAGGCTGCGTAGGTGTAGAATCAATAATGGCATGCAGGTGCTGAAGCGGCTGGCAGGGCTGCCCAGGCGCAAGTGGCATGCCGCGACCGCGCCCCTGTCTGCCGAGGTGCCCGTGGTGCCACTGCTGGGTAGGCCCCGAGCGCAGCCTGCATTTTTCCTAGTAATTGTTGCTTGCCAGAGGTATAGCTGTGTGCCTCCAAACAGACACCCGGTGCGAGCTTCGGGGGCCACTAACAGGGAAGCCTGGTGGTGTCGGTGTTTGTGTGCGCATGGGGCTGTAGCCGCTCATGGTCTTATGCCAGAATAGGGATTCTATGCATTGCAAAGCACGTTGCAGAACGAGCGGCATAATATGCAGGGTTCTTCTGGGCGGGACAGAGCGATACGGGACAGCAGATTCAGTCGGCGCGTGGAAAAGATGACACGCTGTGGCTGGTGAGATTCCTGCAAGCATGCTGGCCAGCCTCAAGGCCATAACCCCTATGTATATTAGCGGCTGTGCTAGTATGCGAGAGAGTGTGTCTGACAAGCAGGGGGCAACAAGTTACAAGGGCTGGACGGTCCCTCAGTGTTGGACGGTCTGGTATCTCTGCGGGCGCCAGCAGACAGAGCTCTGCTGTGGCCGCGCTGCGCAGGCGTATAAGTTCGAGCGGATGCAGCCGCTGAGCTACTACGCCTCAGCGGAGCAGCGTGCCGCTACAGCCTACGGTGGCCTGTTCTGGCGCGGGGACCCCCAGCAGGAGTCCCTGGCCGCGCGCTGCCGCATGCTCAGGTACACATACAGTATGACACGCTGTGAAACCAGCATCATTACCCCGTTGACTGAGGCGCAGCAAGGTTATTGTTTTCGCCTGCTTTTACAGCGAGTCGTTTGCTCAGTCTACGCATGTTGCAGATGCACAGCAAGGGACGCGGCGGCAGGGCAGCTGTCTTGCATTATTACTTAGCATGGCCCTGCTGAGTTGATCAGATGCATGTTGTTGGCAACGTGCTCCTTGTGTACAAAAACTTGCGACACCCAAACATGCTGCTGCTGCAGGGCAATCGCGCGCGGCGCCGTAGCTGCGCTGGCGTTCTGCCACGAGCGCGGCGTGGCGCACGGCTCGCTGGGCGCCGCGTCGTTCCTGCTGTCCACCTTTGACGACCGCCGCGCGGCTGAGCTGATCGTCAAGCTGGACAACTTTGGCTTTGCGCGCATGCTGCACAGGCCCCGCGCGCCCGACGGCGAGGCCGACGAGGGTGCGCTGCCTTCCCAGGACCTTCCCAGGAGGCCGCACGTACGCAAACGAGTGTGTGAGGCGTACGCATCTGCAATAGCACCCCAGCGCGCTGCCGCGACTGGGCTACACCTGGCATGCATTATGAAGATCATGCAGACCAATGGAGTGCGGGAGGCGGGCTTGGCAGTGCGCACATGGGATCTTGGCGCTGCGCAGCCAACAGGCCACGGCCTTCCGCCTCATGCACGTGATCACGTCCACCAAACCAGGCGCCAGATGGCACCACGGCCGCAGGCCCGGGCGAGGCGGCGGCGGCAGCGCTGCCGGAGGGCCATCCGCTGAATGACCTGCTGGCGGCCGACCGCGCCGCGCTGGGCGTGGCGCTGGCGCAGACGCTGTTCTGCGCGCTGGCCGAGGGCACCGGCGCGTCCTGCTCCGACGGCCTGCAGCGCCTGCTCGTGGAGGTGCGTGCGCCTTTGCATCATGTGCACCTCGGTAACTATTTTACATATTGTGGCTGGCGTCCTGCTTGACTGGCCTGCAGTGGGTGCTACATGTTTGTGGAAAGTTCTCTGTGCCATACGGCATGTAAGAGAGTTATATGTCTAGGTGCACCGGCGCATGCGGCGACAAAGCCTGCAGCGGCTGCGGGATGCATCGGCTGCAGGTGCGCAGGCTCCCAGAAGCGGACGTGAGACAGCATGCCTGGCCCAGGCCACCTGCCTAAGGCTGCAGCGCATCCGGCCCGCGCCAGGTGTTCGAGAACGACATCTCGGCCTTCCGGCGGTACTGCACAAACGAGCCGGAGTGGGCGACGGCCACGGCGCTGCTGGACGAGTTCGGCGGCGCCGGCTGGCAGCTGATCGGCGACCTCGTCAGCGGCCGCCAGGCCGCCAGCGAGCTGCTGGCCAACCCATTCCTGCATGCCTAAATCTGGGCTGTAGTGATCGGCTATATCAGGCGAGCAGCTTCCAGCGCGCCCCTTGCACCAGCAGGCCACTGCCGCGAGGGGCTGGCTACCCATGCATTTTTGAACGTCTTGGAGGCTGACCTGCATGGTCGGGAAAGCCTTGACAATGCATTTAGTGTGAGGGTACGGCGGCGCTGCGTGCACTGCAATGCGCCTTCTCCGGCCTTTGTATTCTTGCGATCATGCCTGGTAGGGCAGCTTATTTATGAGAGGTGCAGAGCTGGCACTTGCTAATTCATTGCTGTTGCACTGCCTGTTGCACTGCCTGTCATGTTGCAGATTAAAGCTTTCCTGTGGCAGGCTACCTGCACAGGCATGACTGTACGGATGTGCATTGCCTTGATTAGGGCACAGTCCGTAGCGCATGGGGTCTGAAATATGCAACATCCATCTGCCATCTGACTTTAACATCACTGTAATCATGCACACCACCCATGACAGGACCCCGCGCTATGCACGCCGCTAGCAGTCACGGCGGTATCGCGCACTCACCCATGACTCCACCCTAATGCACCGCCCCAAACCTAGTACCGCAGCCAGTATGTGCGCCGGCGGAACCATGTGTAGTCGGGCAGGTTCTGCACGTCGCCGATCGCGGCGATGGCCAGGTCCTGGTCGTAGATGAATCGCTCGGCCACGCGCTTGATCGTCGCAGGCGTGACCGCGTCGATGCGCGCGAACAGCTCCGGCTTGGACAGCCGCCGGTGGTACGTCAGCAGCTGCCGGCCGATGTCCTCCGCAATGCCTGCGGCCATAACAGTGCGAGACTCGCATGAGGCTTAAGATGTGAACACACAAAGCAAGGCCATAAGAGAGAAAAGGTATACATTCATAGTACATCCAGCACTGGCAGCCCGTTGACAGAGCGCCGTCGATCTCCCGCCAGGTGAAGTACACCGACATCAAGCGCGCGCAGTGTGTCACACAAACACAGTGCACATGCACTCGCACGCCCACACAGGTTTCAAATAATGCCGACACGCGGCGCGCTGACAGCTGCAAACTGACACCCTCGGCTGCGGCGCACCGCTGGGCCCGTCCTGCGAGAACAGGATGGACGCCTTGAGCTGGTTCTGCGCGCGCTGCACGTCCTCGTCCGCCACGTTGTAGATCATGTGGCTCAGCTCGCGCATGATGCACCACGACTGCCGCCCCATGCGCGCACACACGCTCAGACTGGCCTGTCACCCGGAGCGTGGCAGACTCATCATGGCATCAATCACACAATGCTTTCCACGCCGGCCACAGGGCCGTCCAGGAACCTGATCCTCGCCTGTGCACAGCGCACTGAAGACCTGTGCAGCAGCGCTCGACAGGCAGACGCAGGCATGCGCCGGCTGGCCACAGCTGGCCGGCGCGGCCGCAGCCGGGCGCGCGCCAAGTCGTCCACGCTCTGGTCCTTGCCGACGACGGCGTAGACGCCAAAGAGGCCCGAGTCCTGGTAGTTGGTGTTGAACGCCATGAAGCTGTTGGCCAGTCCGTTAATCGCCACGCGCTGCGCGAGCATGCTGCTCATGTTCGGGCCTGCACGCGCGCGCGCCCAGCGTCGGGACCCTCCTGAGCGGGCTTCCCTCTCTGGTCCAGGGCTTCCCTACCCTGTAAACTAACCCTAACCATACCCTCATTGCGCCAGTCCCTGACGCGCGGCCCCGCACCTGAGCCGGCGTTCTTGTCCCAGGCGCCGATCATCGTCTGCATGACCATGAGCGCGATGGAGTCCGGGTCGGTCCAGGCCGCGCCGCGGAACGCCACCGCAAAGTGCAGCAGCGGCAGGTCCGGGTCGCGGATGCGCACGTCCGAGCCGGTGAACGTCGCCGGGTACTGGCGCGGTGGCGGGCGAGCGTCAATGCCCCCATCTCTAAATCATGCCTGTGTTGTTTTTTTATTGGAGGGCTGATGCTATCCAGCCCAGTGCATCCCTGGCAGCCGACCCAGTGCAGTAGATGGTGATCTTCACAATGCTAATTAGGGCCTTCGTATCGGTGCCAAGAAGATAGGCTGGCGCGTGCAAGCCCCTTTACAAGCGCAGCGCGGCCACCTGCTGTACACTCATGTCATAACCCGTTTGTGAGTCCAGCGCGACGGCGCGCCTTCTGCACGAGCTCCTCGGTGCTCGGCCCGCCAGCGGGCAGCCCGCCAAACGCGTTGCCGGCCAGGTCGACCAGCTGCGAGTGCTCCACCGCTCCCGCGCCCACCACCACCTGCGCAGCACGCCAGGGGTTTGCGTCAGCGAGGACCCAGAGCGCCCAGCCTGGCGGTTAGAATTTGTGATGCGCCGAAGTCAGCGCCCGTCGGCGAACGCAGCCGCAGTCTCGCACTGCACGACTGGGCACAGCCCTCTGGAGTGCCTCCTAGTAGGCGACATTGCAACAGCAAGAGGCCCAGGGCTAGCGTTTTTCACACGGCGTAGCAGCAAAAGCCTGAGCCTGCTACAGGTCTGCCGTCGCTGTGGCCGCCGCACCATGCGCGGCGCCTTGTAGTGCGTGGCGATGTAGTCGGACAGGTCGCCGCGCGTCAGGCGCTTGATGTTCTCGGCCGGGCCCAGGATCGTGCGGCCCAGCGGGCTGTGCTGGAACGCGGTCGCGTGCAGGTGGTCGAACACGACCTCCTCCGCCACGCCCTCCACCTGCGCCCGCGCCGGCGAGTTTTTTTTTTCTCCCTTTTTTTCCTCCCCCGCTTACAGCTGCATGAGGCTTGAAAAGATGGCTGGCACAGTGCGGCTATGCAGTACGGCATCCCCGGCGCGGTGCGGCGGTGCGAGACGGCGTCGCTGACAAGGTGCAGCTGCGCGGGGCGCGGCCGCGCGCAGCGCCTGGCAGGGCGGGGCGGCGCCACGCCAGCAGCGCGCGGCCGCGCGCAGGGCTACGCTCGGCGCGGGCGCGGCGGCAGCGGCGGGCGCGCCTCCTGCATCTCGCGCAATATGACGTCACGCTCGCGCTGGATGGCGGACTCGTCCAGGCGCGAGTTCTGCAGGATGTCCGACAGGATGTCCACCGCCTTGGGCACGTCCGCCTTGAACACCTGGGCGCAGTGGCACGTATAGGGTCAGGTGTGCCCCGCCGCGCCCAGAGCCAACCCATCACTGATGCGAACAGCGCGTGCACCGCCTTTGCTCCAGCAAGGGCAATGAGCAGCCTGTCGTGGCAGGCTCTGGGAGCTTGCATGTAGGGTTGGTCCAGGCCTGCACTCGCGCAGCACCGCTTGCCGGGGACAATATTAGCCTATGGTTAGGGTTCACGGCCCATTACCCTACCCAGTAGCCTGGCTGACTGCGCAGCGAGCCCACCTTGGCGTAGTAGCACGTCGTCTCGCGGCTGGTGTACGCGTTGAGGTGGCCGCCCATGTCCTCGATCTCCACCTCCAGCTGCCGCACGCTCCGCGACTGCGCCGCCCCGCCCCGCGCGGGCGCCCGCTCAGCGCCGCCTCCTTCAAAAGTATTGACATGTCGCCGCCTATCAGGCAGCAGCGCGTGGCTCTCGCGCAGGCGAAGACAGCCGCGTGCCGCTGCTTGTCGCGCGGGCACAGTCCCAGGTGCAGCCGTCCTGCCCATGCAGAGGTCCAACTCCAGCTGCCAACGACGTGGTGTCAGGGCGCCTGGGTTGCACGGTATTAGCAACACGCCGCCCGTGCCTCTACCTTGTCTCTACCAGCCGCCTGGTGGCTCAGGCGTGCCACCCTCTCCGCATGCCACGGGCCCGTCCCGCTACGCGCAGCACGTGCCGCCGGGCAAGCGCGCCGAGGAACGCGCCACAAGGCAACTTAGGCCCTGCAAGCTAGCAGCACCCAGCACACATGGCTCGCTGCCTGCATCCACTGTAGCATAGGCGTCAAGTAGGAGCTACGCGTCGAGTCGGTGTGACGCAAAGCTATGCGTCGAGTCGGTGTGACGCAGCAGGCCGGCGCTGCGCGGCCGCGCCTTGGTGCCCTTGAAGGCCATGTGCTCCAGGAAGTGCGCGGCGCCGTTGTTGGCGGCGGTCTCATAGCGGCTGCCCGCGTCGATCCACACGCCGACCACCGCCGTCTCCGCAAACGGCGTGGTCTCCGACGCCACGCGCAGGCCGCTGGGCAGCGTGGTCACCTGCGCTCGCCCCGTGTGCGCTGACAGAGCTGCACATGCTCCCTCTGCACACGCAGCGGCCCGTGGTGACCTAAGCCAGTCACCCGCGACGCGCGCTCCGTCCCACAAGTGGCGGAACAGCCAAGGACAGGTTCGAGCCGGAGGACAGCGCACGCCGCGTTAGAGGCGAGCAAGGCGACTCGAGGCGAGCCGGGAGCATGGGGGGCGCCTTTGTCTCCGGGAAGCTCTCAAAGATCAGCGAGTCGTTGAACGGCTCCGCCTGCGGCCGCGAGTACGCCAGGTAGGGCGAGGCGGGCGAGCCATCTACCAGAGAGGGCTGCACTGCCAGCGCGCTCTCATACCGCCGCCCTGCGGCCAGCAGGCTGCGCGAGCGCCGCGCCGCGGCCAATAGGGCCCTCATTGATACGCGGTGCTGCTCCCTCTTGTCTTTGGTGTTCTGCAGGCCTACATCCTATACGGGGCAGGGCCTGGGCGTGACCCCGGGTTGCCCCCCCCCATACCAGCGGGCTGCGCTTCTGCTGTGCTTTGTAATTCAGACTGCAAAGTAGCGAGACTGACGTGACACCGCTTCGCTTTGCTGTGCGAGGGCTGGCTTGGCAGGCGGGTGTCAGCAGCCCCGCGCATGGCGTCGCGGGCCCGGGTTGTAGCAGTGGATGCTCCTGTGGAGACCATCGTTCCTGCCACGCTGAAGGTTGTACCGGCCAGCCTCTTTGACTTTGAGCCGCGGGTGAACCAGCTCGGGCCGGCCGGCGTGTGCGGCTCCCTTGTTAATGCGCGTGGGCTGCGCCTGGCCTGCTATTACTGGCCGGTGCGCCTGCCTCCAGCCCTCGGCTGCTGACACTCGCAGACTCAGCCACCCCTGAGGAGCTCGGGCTCGTACAACTTGGTACAAGGCCCGCGCAGTGATTGCTCTGCTGCAAACGGTCGGGCAGCCTAAAGCAGTGTTGCCTGCCTTGCTTGTTGCTTGTGGTAAGGTACGCAGGCCTGTGCGGCCCCTGCTTGGGGACACTTTGCAATTTTGCATGGTTGTGTTAGTCGAGCACACCAGAGGACCTTGTTGCTCAGCAAGCAAGCTCACGGGGGCTGTGCTGCGCAGGCCGCAAAGCCCTGCGGCGTGGTCCTCTTCGTGCACGGGCACGGCGCGTACCTGCTGCACGAGCTGCTGCGTGTGGACGTGCGCGGGCCCTGCGCTCTCTCAGAGCCGCCTGGCCTCTCCGCCGCGGCAGCCTCTCGCGAGCCCCTGGGACCACAAGCCGCGCCTGCAATATCTTGCAGCCTGGCAGGCCAGGCTTCATAGAGCTCCTCTAGCAGGCCAGGCTTCAGGGAGCTCCTTTGGCAGGCCGGGCATCAGGCAGCTCTTTGCTGCGCGGCAGGAGCCAGGCCAGGCCCCGCAGTACGCGCGCTCCTGGGTGGACGAGCTCAACGCGCGCGGGTACTCCGTGTGCGGGGTGGACCAGCAGGGCCTGGGATACTCCGAGGGCGTGCGCGGCTACGTGGAGCGCTTTGCGGACTATGTGACGGACGTGCTGCAGTTCGCAAAGTGCGCGTCCTGGCTCCCTGCGCCTGCAGCGTGCTGGCAGCTCCTTGGTGTAGCCCATGGCCAGATGCAACCTGCTTGCGCATTGCAGATATTGTGCCTGTGGCTTGGGCCAGGCTAATCCAGACCTGATTTGTAGCTTTACTGCGTTGCCGCATGTCTTCTTGGTGCTTGCACTCCTAGGCATGCAGAGTGCTGCCTCCATACGTGGGCCTTTACACACCCCATCTGGGAGCTCGCACAGCAGAGCGCGCTGTTCTCGTGTCAGCATGCATGCGTATGCATTTATGCGCAAATCTGTCGTGCTGAGTGTTGCACCAATGCGGGCGTCTGCAGGTCCCTGGCAACGTGCGAAGTTGCGGGCTTTGCGAACGTGCCGCTGTTTGTGTGCGGTTGCTCGCTCGGCGGGTGCATCGTGGTGAACGCCATTCATCAGCAGGCGCGCGTGCGCATGCGCCGCCCGGTAGCCTGCAGACTGCGCCTCGCATGCGGCACAAGGCATGTCCGCTCTGCGCTGTGTGCCACAGTATCAGAACATCAGCGCAGGAACGCCCATGCGGCACCTTGCACCTTTTGCGGCCACGTTTTGCGCTGTGTGCGGATCGTTGCCAGTGCCACGGGCCTGGCAGGATGCCACGAAATGTGTAGCGTTGCAGGATTCCCTGTCTCTTTCTCCCCCTCTTTAGTGCCGGTGAGTCACGGTAATAGCTTGTGGGTGTGGTGGGCATGCACGGTCCTGACCCTCTGCCTCGGATGAGGAGCTCAGCAGCCTCGCGGCCGGGGCTGATGGGGCCGGGCGCCGCGCACGCAGCCGCAGCTGTTCCGCGGCGCGGTGCTGCTGGCGCCCATGCTGTCGCTGGAGAAGGCGTCGCGGCACGGCCTCAACTCCTACATCCGGCGCGCCGCTGCCTCCCACGCCGCCCGTGCCTCGCAGGCTGCATCGTGTCCATTGCATGCCCAATGTGTGCAAATCCTTTGTAAGATTGTTCACATATTCAGGAACCTACTAAGCCAGCACCGCCGGCAAGCCTGCTGAGCTGGCTGGCGCCAGCGCCTCGGCGAGGGCATTCGTGGCTTGCGCCCGCTGCGCGGGCATTGCTGAGACGCCAGGTTTTCCGCAGGCCGCTGGCGGGGCTGCTGAGCTGGCTGGCGCCGACGCTGCCGGTGGCGGCCACCACGCGCAACACGCTGTACCCGCACCTCCAGGCGATCTGGGACCAAGGTGCGCGCCGTCCTGGCTGTCTCCTTGATGCCATGTGTGGTTGAGTGACTACTTTACTAATTTCAAGCGTGGAGGTGCGCAGACGTCAGTGATATATTTCACACCAGACAGCACAGATTAAGCCTTGCACTCGTCAACACTATGCTGCCTGACCATGCGCGGCAAGCCCCCTGCGCCCTGCTGCGTCAAAGGACTTTTGCCGAGCTGCACTTTGCGTTACGAACGCGGCTGCGGCAGCCTCATCCTGCAGCCTGCCCTGCTCCCGCCCACGGGACGCGCGCGCGCCAGACCCGCTGTGCTGGCACGGCGCGACGCGCGCGCGCAACGCGACCGAGTACCTGCTCGCCACGGGCGCATGCCTGGCCGCGATGCCGCAGTACGCATTCCCCTTTGTCGTCTTCCACGGCGCCGACGACACGCTGTGCGACGTGGACGGCTCGCGGCAGCTGTTTGCGCGCGCCAAGGTACTGCGCGCGCGCTTACAGACACGGCATATGCCTGGCACTTTCCGCACTGATGTCAGGATTTGTTTTGGTATGGGCCGTGCGTTGGCGCCGCCGCCTGCAGCCCCGGGCCAGCGCGGCTTCAGGCGAGGCTCCGTACGACCTTGTGCAGCCCCTCCCTTCGCGTGCCCTTGCAGCGCATGCTGGTCTGCTGTCCGCATTATAGTGGGCGCTGGCCTGCCTTCAGTGCCTGCCGTCATGCGCGTCCTCAAGGGGGATTCGCTGTGTGGGGCCAGTCTGAGGACAAGGAGCTGCACATCATCCCGGAGCGCTGGCACGTTATCGTGAAGGAGCCCGGGAACGAGGAAATCCTCAGGTCCATCATCGCCTGGATGGACAGGCGGCTGCCGGACGGCCCGTGCCGCCCGGAGGCCTGACGGGCGCGCGGGCCGGCGCTTCCCTGTGGCGTCTGCGGCGGCAGCCGCACCGCGCTGAGCAGGCCTGCTGCCAGCCTGGTGCGTGCGCCCTTTTTGGTCGGGGCGGGGGCTCTGCAGAGGGTGTTGTAGTGCTGGGCTAGCTGCTGCCGTTTGTTCAGCCGGCGCCTTGGGCCCTGCCAGCTGTTTTGGTAGCACCCTGATTTCTGCAGCGGTGCAGCGGTTATCGTGGATGAGCGGTGCGGTGGGTGCAGGCTCTGCGGCACTGCCTAGCGGCACACTGGGGCACGTCTTGTGAGGCGCGCGGTGCCTGGTGTTGCACCGCTTGGCTTGAGATGTCCCGCATCTCGCACACCGCGTTGCTCGGCGCAGAGTGCCAGCGGACGTGCATAGCTTCTTGGGAGCTGTGGGCTTCACTGCGCCTTCGCATGCACCTGCACGCTCTGCTCTGGTCAGACGCAAGAGCATGACCGCAGGTGCAGGGGTGCAGCTGATTTTGCATTCAGCATTTGCCTCGGGAGGGGCTGCAGGCTGTATAACAGTAGCAGCACAGGCTCGGCCTTTGACTGGCATGCACGTGTTTTCAAGACGCCCAGCTCTGCTTGCAGGCTTTACAGCACTGCTTTGGGGGCGGCCAATTTGTGTGGGCGCCCAACTGCTCAGCTTTTGGTGGCAGCATTGTGCTGCCCCCCTTGAGAACTGCAATTCTGACATGGTGCGTTTGCATGGCGCCTGGGGAGGCTGATGGATGCAGCTGTGTTGTCTGGCCATGCCTGCTTGGCCTGAAACTCTTGGCACAGCTTTCGGAACAAGGCGATGCTGCCCGTGGCAGGCCGGGCTGCGGGGCAGAGGTTGGGCACGGCTTAATGGGAAGGTTGAATCGGGGCAGAAAAGAATTGAGGAGGCTTCGTGCCAGGATGCCAAATGCTAACAGGAGCATCGCATGTTTTAAGATGGGTGAACGGCAAGCATTCGTCCCCCGCACTCCGAGTAATACTCCCGCCCGCTCTCACTCTCTGCATGCAACAGCTGTACAAAAAGCCACTCCCTCTCCTTGACAGTCCCACACACGCACGCACACACGCCATGTACACCAGCAGGTCACCGATGCAACAGTATCATATCACACCCAGTAATAACTCACAGACACTCATCACCAAAGAGCTCAGCCAGCCCTCTGTAACGCCCCCAACAAGGACGACAGCCGGCACGCTCTACCACAGACGCGTCTCAGCCTGTGGTGCGTGCGCTACCAGCAAGCACGGCGCCCGCGTGCGCACATGCACAGCAGCAAGCTGACCGTCCCTCTCATTCTGGACATATGCAGCGGCGACGCAGGCGCCGCCGCAGCAATTCGCGCCCAACTCATATCTCGCCCGACTTGGGCGCACGGCTCATGGCAGAGACGTGCGCGCCTGGTAGGGTTTGAGCAGGGTCACACACAGGGATGGGCTAGAAGTCGCCGTTGTAGACGCACACGAGCCCAGCCGTGCCGAACGGCGCGCGGCAGAGCGGGCACTCTGGCTTCTGGTTGTGCCAGGCCGCGATGCACGCCCAGCAGAACACGTGCCCGCACGGCGTCGCGGCCGGCGTGTCGCGCGCGCCCAGGCACAGCGCGCACTTGCGCCGCGCCGGCACCTCCGCCCACTCGGCGGCCGCGCCCGACGCGCCGCCGCCGCGCTCCGCCACCTCCTCCGTGCCGTCCTCCTGCGGCACAGCTGGTCGTGTTGGACACTACCAGCAGGGCAAACCGCCGCTCATAAGAAAATCTTTTACCTTGCACTCCCTGCCAATGTGGCTTGCGCTGTGGTCAATGTGGCCCCGGACAACGCACTGCAGAGCAGAGGTGCGCCTCGGCAGCAAAGCAACTGCTCCTTTGCAAAGAGTTTATTTTCGTTTTTTGGTATATAAAACGTGTGGGCCGGGGCGGACCTGCAGCAGCACGGCCGGGCCAGACTTCCGGCTGCGCGCAGCGCGGCTGTCGGGCTCCCCCTCTGCGGCGCCGTCGCCGGGCGCGGGCGCCCCGCCCACGGACGCCTGCAGCTTGGCCAGGCCCCAGCCGGCGGCGGAGATGCCCAGCTGCAGGAACAGCAGCGCGCCCAGCAGGTGGTACGACGGCCGCCGCTCAAACAGCTTGCCCATGAAGATGTAGCGCGTGCCTGCGAGCGAAACCTCCCGGTTGGCTCGTGAGTGGGTTTGACGAGGGTTAGTATTGTATCGTTGCGGCGCATGCGCATCATGGCGTGTTGAGGTGATGCACTGCCATCACAGCCATGAGAACAGGCGCGAGTCGGGCCGGGGCCGGGGCTGCTGCTCCTGCTTGGCGGTGCAAGGCCCCCCAAGCAGCGCACCAGCGGCGGCCGAGATGGGCAGCACTGAATCCTGAACCGTGCTGCAAAAAACGAGTTGCGAGAGGCGCCACTGCAAACCAGAGACCGCATGGGCTGCCAGCGTGCGAGGGAACTGCGCACCGGTAGCGCGTTTTGCCCAGTGGTAGTAGACACCGAAGAAGTAGAACAGGGCCAGGTGCAGCCGCACAGCCTCCGGCGCATACGCGGCGGCCGCGCCCCATGCGCGGCGCCCCTCGGCGCCCGCCGCAGCGGACACCCGCGACCCTGCCTCATACGCCCTGGCCGCTGCCGCCGCCAGGGCCGCCGCCGCGCCCGGCCCCGCCGCCGCGGCGCCGCTGCCGCCCCGCTCCGCGCCGGGCACCTCGGGGCCGCCGGGCGCGCTGGCTCCGTGGTCATCAGGGCCAGGGCGGCCAGCGTCCCCCAGTGCCGGCACGCCCTGCCGCCGCTCTGCCGCCGCGGCCAGCAGGGACGGGTTTACAGACGACCCTATCGGAGCAGCCTCAGGGGCGCTCGCGTCCGCGGCGCCATGTGCGGAGGCTGCGGCGGCTGCTGCCACGCGCTGCGCCAGGTAGGGCGCCAGCGTCTGCAGCAGCACCAGCAGCATGCGCTGGCCCGCCGACGGCGCCACGCCCACGGGGCCTGCCGCGAGCAGCCCCGGCTCACACGCTACCGCCGAGCACGCGGTGGCTCCACATCTTGCACGCATCCCGGCCAGCACTGTAGAATATTAGTGGACAGAGGGAGTGCAGGCACACAGCGCTTTAACACAACCTGGGCGAGAACACAGGGCGCCAAGATGTAACACGTATTGGCACAGGCACAGCGCCATAAGTGCGCGCTTCGATACGCCGTGCCTGGTCACGGGCAGCAGCATATGGGCGCATGCGTGTTATGCTCATTGCACGTGCAGTTGACACTGCCAGGTCTTACGGTATGACCACTGTGCAGCTGCCCTACAGGGCTTGCCTGCGACCTGCAGGATGTCGCAGTACTCTTCGCCCAGCGTCTGCACGCCCGCGCCGGTCGTCAGGCCATGGTACAGCATCTCCGCCACCAGCCGCGTCTCCCTGCGCAGCATCACAGAGCTCACCTCTGCATCCTTCACCAGGCACTGTTCTCCAGCAGCGAGCGAGTCCTGTGCGGCTTGTAGAGAGGCACTGGGCGAGAAGATGCACTCCCGCTCCACAGGAAAAAGGGCGCCCGCATACAGCTGCCACACCTACCAGGACGGCGCCATACCAAGGAGGTGTGTCAGGTTGCAGCCGCCCAACACCCCACCAAAAGACGTGCAGCCTCCTGTGTGTGTGCACTCTTAGCTGCAGCTGCACATGCACTCGCCACGCGCAGGGGCGCAGCAGGCCTCAGCGCGACGCGTGGACTGCTGGGACCGGAGGCAGCGGGCGGGCGCGCGCGCGCGCCTGGCGTGCTGCAGCGCCCGGCGCGGGCCCAGGAAGCGCCGCACGGCGTCCTGGCACGCATCCGCGAGGTGCTGCAGGTACAGCTCATCCTGAGCGAGCCGCGCACACCACCTTCAGCTGACGAGGCCGGCGCACCGGTCCCGCAGCTCGGCACGCAGCCGCGCCTGCGCCTGCAAGGCCGGTCGCAGCACCAGCAGCAAGAGAGCCCCGGCGCAACGCGCCCTCTTTGCACACGCAGCACGCAGGCGCGCCGGCGCGCTGCGTCAGCCACCTCAGCGCGCTTCAGAACACTGCGTGCGCCCATCCCCAAGGGCTTGCAGCAATACGGTGCGGCAGGCGGGGCCGGCGGCCCGACCCACCTTCTGCGCCGCGCGCACAATGTCCGGCTGCGCCGCGCTGGGAAAGAGCTTTGGCGTCCTGCAGGCCGCGCTTGCTGTCAGGCCTGTGGTGAACAGCTGGGCAAGTGTGCTCTGATACCAGCAGAGCCGCGCAAACATCCGCCTGCATGTCTGCGACGAAACAAGCGAAAGCGGCGTGCACTCTGAGGTCGTTCCAGTAGCCGGACCGTATTGCACCCAAAAGACAACTGTGCGACAGAGCTTTGCGTTGGCGCGCGGGTGCGCCAGCGTGTCTGCATTGCAGATCCCTCGGCCGCACCGTCTGCTGGCTGTCACGCTTGGCTCCACGTTGTTCGCGCCCTGCGCGGCCTCCACCACACCCTGCTGCTCGCGCGCGCTGGCCAGCCACCCCAGCAGGCGCAGCATGGTGTCGCGCGTAGCAGTGCAAGACGGCAGCCCAGGTGCGGCCGGGCAGGGTCAGCGCTCGGCGCTGACAGCGCACGGGCACAGCGCCTGAACGCTGCAGCGACTTTGAGGCAGATTTCTTCTGCAGCAAACATTGCTCGCCTGCCCAGGCCTCACCCCGGCCGCTTACCCCCGTCTCCCCCTGCTGAGCACACCATTTTGGTCCAGAGTAATCGTAGTCTTCTGCCACACCCATAAGGCCACACCGCCCTCGGCAAGCTTGTGCAGGTTGCTCTAGCAGGTGCGACGACAGGGCGATGCGCGCCCCTGCGCAGGGCTGCCAGCGCGGGTGCTTGGCTGCGCAGCCGCGGCTGCTGACAGGCTGGAAGGTTGCAGTCTGCCGCCCACTGCGCCAGCGCGGCGGCCGCTGCAGGGCCGCACGCGCACTGTCCAGGCTCGATGTTCGTGCGGTGCGTCCTGACAGCGCATGGTCTGGGTCGAACAGTGAGCAGAAGTGATACAGTGTATATGCTGCGTCAAAGCATGGCTTTAGTAGGCGTGCATGCATGCAGTGTTCAGGCAAGGCTCACAGAAGGATGCTTAGTTTGTACTTTACCAGGACTGTAAGTCACTTGCTGCGTGTGCTGCAAGCGGCAAGCACTGGCTGCACACAGCTGACTGAAGTCTGGCAGTGCTTTCTGCATGCACGCAACAAGCCATGCACTGCTCGTGTTCTGTTTTGAGCTTGCGGCACCTCTGCTGCAGGCAGCAAAGCAGGCTTGCAGGGAAGGGATTGCTTTTGGTATGCCGGCAGTGCGTTTGCTACCCGGTGGAGGGAGGGATGTGGTGCTGTGTTGTGCAGGCGGGCCGGAAAACAGCATGTGAGCAAGTGTGGCTAGGCCGTTGCGGGTCAGGACGAGCGCCAACCCCTGTGGGTGTCCCTAAGGCCGGCAGTGCCTTGCGCAGGTCATCCCTGCCCTGCAGGGTGATGCAACCGACCAGACGCCGCCCGACTTGCCCTCCTACTTGTTCAAGGAGCGCATTGTATACCTGGTGCGTGCGACGCTTGTGCGTTGAGTCACAGTACCGCCGGAAGCATGCACAGTTCTTTGCAAGAGGGCGCAGTAGGTACCATAGCATTTGTCCGAGCTAGAGGGTGCCGCAGTGTTTTGCTTGCTTTCGCTCACGGCTCTTAAGCTGCCAGGCCTGCTCGCCTCTTGTTTGTGGACTTGATAGGCGTCAGGTGCCAAAAACCAGACCATGGTGGTCATGTTGGTCGAAACCCAGATCATGTTGGTCTGTGTGCCTGCATAACTGCATACATCCTGCTTGCGTCTCCATCGAGTGTCTGCATGATTGCTGCTGCATGTGCCTCCAAGGCTCCTTGCGCTGTCCTGTCAGGGGGTCATGTTGTCACTCGAGCAGCGTGCACGGTGCAGGGCATGTCCCTGGTCCCCGCGGTGACCGAGCTCATGCTCGCCGAGCTGCTGTACCTGCAGTACGACAACCCCACAAAGCCCATCTTCATGTACATCAACTCGGCGGGCGTGCAGGCGCGGCGCGCGGCCACCCTGCCGTTACCGCGTGAGCGCACATGATGCCAGGCAGTGCAGGGGCTCAGCAGGCTGCTGACGCTGCACGCCGCTTGGGACTCCTTTCATGTCGCAGGCAGCCGCAACTGCGTGCGTGTGTCCACACATGCACCGAGCGTGGAGCGTCAAAGGCGGGCAAGCGTGGCTGTCACTATCACAATGCCGGGTTTGGCTCTTAGACTGGGTAACCACTGCGTATGCGCGTTGGTGCGCAGAAAGGCGCGGACAAGCTGGGCTACGAGGCGGAGGCTTTTGCCATTTACGACACCATGAAGTACATAAAGCCGGCGGTGCACACGCTGTGCGTAGGCACCGCCTTTGGCGAGTCCGCGATGCTGCTGGCGGCCGGCACGCCGGTGCGCGCTGCACACCTTGCCTGCACACACTCCTGCACAATCATCTGCTCAATCATCGCACTCTGTACGGCTTCCTTGGCCGAGCAGCAGCTCATCAACATGGCGGTGGTGTCTTTGGTGCTGCCGGCGGCTGCTGGTGGTATTTCTGGCATTCCGGCAGCTAGGGGCAGAGGTGTTCTGCAGCTGTAGGGCCTTTATGGACAAAGCTCCGCCCGCCTCGGTTGCGCGCACGGCTGGAGCCTCTCTGGCGGGCTGCGCGGCGCCTGTCACAAGCGCGCGCCGGGCGCGCGCGCAGGGCAAGCGGGGCGCGCTGCCGTCGTCGACCATCATGCTGCGGCAGCCGATGCAGCGCTTCACGCAGATGCAGGCGTCCGACATCGACATCTACCGCAACGAGATGCGGAAGACGAAGAACGAGATCGTGCGCGCTCGCCGCGCTTGTTGGAAGCAAACCGCCAGATAATAGGGTCGTGCTGCCGAACGCTGTGGGGCGCACCGCTGCTATTCACTGCTCTGCTGGCCTTGCTTTTGCTCGATCAGAGCAACAGTAAATCTGCAGTTGTGTCCCATACTTTGCTTTGAAGGGAGGCCTCTGCTGTGCTCCTCGCCGCCTGAAGCGTTACGTGCGCGCTGCAGTCCCGCCTGCTGGCGCGGCACATCGGGAAGGAGCAGGACGAGATCGAGCGCACGATCACGCGGCCGCGCTACTTCAACCCCTATGAGGCCGTGGAGTTTGGCATCATTGACCGGGTGCGCACCACACTCTGTGCGCGGCGCTGCCAGGGCGCACCCGCACCCCTACGCAGGCATGCTGCACCGATCCGCATGGATTCGCAGCCAGACTTGGCAGATTTTGCAGACGCCTTCGCTCATGTCAGACAAGAGCGCTGACAAGAGCAGAGTGCATTTGCTGGCTGCTATCTTGTCACCAGCCACGCATGTCGGGCTGCCCAAGCGTCACCCCACAGCACTATGCACTGAAACGGCCACGCCAGGTACGATCCTTTCATGTAACACGGCCTGGCGGCAGCGGATGCGCGCCCGCGGCTGTGCAGGCGCATTGACCTGGCCATCCCATGTGGGGAAGCTTTGTTTCACGTGGGCTGGCTGCAGCCGACGTGCGCTCATGGCCGCGCAGGTGCTTGAGCCCACGGAGGCCTCGGGCCTCAAGGAGGTGGTGAGGGCGAGTGCCCAGACGGTGGCGTAGCGCGCCGGCGCGGCGCTCGCCGGGCAGCAGAGGCTGTGGGTGGGAGGGCGCAGCGCAGCCCCTGCGCGCGCGTGCTCCCCAGGCGCGGCGGGTGTCGCGCTGCACTGCGTGCCGGCGAGGGGTCAGGCGGCTGCGGGCAATGGCCATTGGGCTCTTGTACGCGCTAGTGCCTCTTGTTGCGCTGCTGCTCGCGTGCGCCAGGCACCATGCCCAGCGCCACGCCTGAGCAGAGGCGCTGCTGTCCTGCGGGTTGGTCCAGGGACGTTGCATTGTGCTGCAACCTGCAGCGCCAAGTATCTGCAGCCTGTTGATCTGGCTTGCTGCTCGCCTGCCAAGAGTGTCTTGCAAGAGTGAGCGGCTGTGCTTCTCCGTGTAGCAACGCTTGCTCCTTTCACCATGCTGCACAAGCCATGCACTTCAAGTCCGTTGACCTGAAGGCATCCGGCTGTTTTGGACCAGCAACAGCCCTGGCTGCATGACAACCATAGGCACAGCCGTAGGGAGCGCATCTCGCCTTCGCTATTGCCAACACCTGCACAAGCAAGTCCATGCAGGAATGCATGCACCATTCAATGCCAATGCCTCTGGCTGCGGCCCGTGGCTGCTGCCAACGAGGCCAGGGTGTTTACACCAAACGTGCTGTCAATTGTTCTTAGTCTACTATGGCGTTCAGAAGGTACAGATGTACTTCAAGCTCCCCATGCGAGCAGCATCCCCTCACACAGGGAGGTGAGGCAGCAGCAAAGCCGCAAAAGCGGGGCTCACGCAGGCACAGCCCCCGCCACGCCGCCTGCCGAGTCGGGCGCCTTGCGCTTGCGGAACGCGCGGTCCGCCCTGGCGTCCCTGCCAAAGGCCAGCCCGCCGTGCGCCGCCATCTTGCGCACCTGCGCACCATGCCAGGCTGCAGTGCGTGCGCCATGCGGGCTGGTTGCATGCGGGTCGTCATGAGGTCGGGGGCAACAGGCGCTGTCCCACACAGCCGCATGCGAGACATGTCCAAAAGCGCAGCATGTGTTCGAAAGCGCAGCATGTGAGGTCAAGAATTCTTCAGCGTCCAAAGGCTGCGAGCTGTGTGGTACAGCATCCGTATGGCATGTACATGTTCAAATGGCTGCTTCAGGGCGCTTTGATGACAGCCGTGATTGTAGTGAGCCTGTAGCGTAGATCGCTGGCGCATCGGGGCAGGTGCGCCACCCCCAGTCATAGGGTCAGCGTCCGGCGCGGCCGCACCTTGGCTGCTCCACCGCCTGGCAGCCGCACGGTCTTTCTGCGCGCGCCCGGAACTGTCCACCGCCTGCGCGCCCTGCGCCCGCCACGCCCCGCCGCACATCAAGCTCATGTCCTGGCTCGCGTTCATCCTCACCACGCAGATCCATGCCTCGATACCAAGCACGCCACAAGCCCCAGATGGACCACCTCAGCCTTCTGCATACCTTCTGGCAGGTCAGGCAGCACATGCGTGAAGGGGCCAAAGGAGCGGAACCGCGGCGAGCAGCGTGAGGGTGGCCCCGGCCAGGGCCATGGGGTCTGGCCCGCCTGCAGCAGGGCGAAGGCCGCGTTGGCGTCGCCTGCGTGCGCAAAGACCAGGGTCGCGCGCCGGCCGGCGCCCGGCGCGAGCTCCAGGCCCTGCAGCGCCGGCGCGCCCGCGGGCAGCAGGCCGCGCAGCGCGGCCTCCGGCGTGCCGGCGGGCATGCCGTGCACCAGCAGCTTGCGCAGGTCATCCCGCGGGACCTGCCGCGCAGCGGGCGTGAGGGGCACGCGGCCGACCTGTGCACTGCCTGGCTAGGCAACTTCTGTCATTTGACAGGCCCGTGCCCTGAACATGCACACGGAGGGCGGGCGCAGGAGTGCATCGCGCTCGCACGGACTGACGTAGGCAGCGCACCACAGGCATGGCAGACTGCCCAGCCCCGCACACACGTACTGGCAGCTAGCGCCTGGGTCCTCATCTAGGCCATGCCCCGCCCCTGACCAAGCAGCGCAATGCGCGGCGCTGGGCGGCGCCGGCACCTGCACGGCGGGCGCCGGCAGCGGCGCAGCGCCGGCCGCGAGCGCGTGCCGCGCGAGCGCCATGGCCGCGGCCGCGTCCGCCGCGCAGTCGTGCGGCGCGCCCGGCGCGCGCAGCTCGCGCGCCAGCAGCGCGCGGCTCAGGTCGGCGAGCGCCGGCGTGCAGTGCGCCAGGCCCCTGCGCCCGCGGCCGCGGCGCTGAGCAGCCGGGCGGTGGGCCCGCTCGGGGCGCTGCTGCGCTCAGCCCGTCTCTGGCCGCTGGCACGCGCGGCCGCACGGCGCCACGAGACTTGCACGCCATACAGGCTGCCTGGCATGCACAGAGCGCGGCGCACAACTGGCGACCTTATGGCTCCACAACGACGGCGCGTCACGGAGCCTGCACGGCGCCGCAGCGCTGCCTGTCTGGCGTAGCCTGGCAAGGACTCCCCTGCTCCCCGGCTCTGCGCGGCCGCGGCGCGCCTGTACGTGAAGAGCAGCGAGGTGTCGATGACGGGCTGGAAGTCGACGCGCAGCGCGCGCAGGTCGTGGTGCAGCGCGTGACCGACCAGCACCGCGCCCGGCGCCGCCAGCAGCGCCAGCAGCGCGCGCTGCGCATCTGCGCGCCGCAGCTGCACGCCCTGCGCGGCGCCGGCGGCCGTGAGCGAGCCCGTGACCTGGGGCACGGCACCGCGGCTTGCGCCTGCAGGGCCGGCAGGCGCAGCGAGTGAGCTCGCGATGCATCCAACACTCACTCGTCAGGGTCATGGAGGGCGCGCATGGTCATGGGATGCATTGTGGAGTGGTGAGTGGGTGCCTGTCAACGGTCATGCGCGCATGCAGAAAAGGCCGCGCCCGCACCTCAAAGTCCTTGGCGGACAGCCCGGTGACGTGGCTGCGGTGGTCCACGATGCGCCGCTTTGGCCTCACCAGCATCTGGCGCAAGGCGAGGCTCCGCGCTCAGGGGCCTCCCCGCTGCAGGGCAGGCAGCAGTGCGCGGACACGCTGTCGCCAGCAGCAAACACTGCACTTCACAAGACGGTCGAGCTCGCTCATGCGAACACACGCACATTCAGGTCTTCCACAGACTGCTCAGTTGAAGAGCTGCAGGGCAGCAGCCACGGCAGCTCTGCATGCATGTGACAGGGTACGAACGCAAGCAGGGGCCTGAGGCGCACCTGCAAGACAGTCCGGCCCGCCCTGTCGACCACGCACACCCGCACCAGGGCGCGCGTGTCGCTGGTCGTCTCGCACATCTCACTGCCGCACAGGGCCGCCGCCGCATGATCAGTCCTCATCATTTCGGGTGCGCGGGGCTGCAAAGGGCTGTTTGCATGTCCTTTATGACATGCGTCCAGTGGAGCCGTGTCCATCAATGTCCAGCGCTGCGCTGCTATCTGGTGCAGTGCGCGGCATGTTTTGCTTGCACCGGGCAGGAACATGTTGTGGGATTTAGTGCATTGGGTTGTGCGTCCAGCTCCAGACCAGGGCGAACGCGCTGGCAACAAACCTCCGCGGTGTGGTGCGCACACCAGTGCACCTAAACCTGCTGGCTTCGCGCGGTGTGCACACCAGTCCAGGCCGAACAGGACAGGCGGCGCGCTGGCGTCCGCGGCGCGCCGCGCGGCGCGCCGCCAGCACGTGCCGTACGACGGCAGCGG